>Ga0163162_10001198_pt1 | contig 24195 bp, 14 predicted proteins | sample S55metaG_FD_115310 | JGI IMG/M metagenome (GOLD analysis project Ga0163162, IMG submission 115310) | Switchgrass rhizosphere microbial communities from Kellogg Biological Station, Michigan, USA - S5-5 metaG | ecosystem: Host-associated > Plants > Roots > Rhizosphere > Soil | place: USA... | reverse complement strand
GTTAAAAGATTGTTTTACCCGCTTGCCGGTTTCCTTGTTATACAGCATTATTTTGCCGGTGCGTACATCGCCTTCGGTATCGTATTGCCAAAAAACACAGGCACCGGGCCAATGCTTGTGCGTACCTATGTGGTAGCGTTTTATAGCCGCCTGCGTTATATCCCTGCCGAAACGATTGATCAGGTACTGCACAAAGTTGTTGTCCTTATAGTTGCGTAATGTGGCGGATACCGTGTCGGTATGGATAATGTATTTGGCTTCAGCTTCGGCGGCAATAACCGGTTTGGGGACTGGCTTGGCAGGGCTTTTGCCGGGCATGTAGGGCCTCCGTTTGGGCTGGTAAGGCTTACTGTGGTTGTTCACATGACCTGGCGACGTTGCAAAGTAATCGCGGGGTTTTAGGTGGTAGCCGCATTTTTCCTCCCTTCCGCAGCGGCCCACTTGCGGGGCAAGGTGCTGCCCGGTTTCGGCATCAATATAGCGTACAAAGCATTTGTGATGATTGCAAACCGGGCAACTATAGCGCGATTGCATGCCCTGGTAAGGTTGTAAGTGGTATTTCATGTAATAAGTGGTTTTATCTTTAGGGCTTTTCAGTTCCCCTCTCGAGAGGGGGCGCGAGGGGATAGCGCGGGAGCAGGGGGGTGTTATACGACAAGATTAGCAAAGCGGCGAAAAAGCGGGGGGAAATGTGCGATTCCCTCCCTTGGGAGGGTGTAGGGAGGGGTTTCTTCGTCGTGCACATCCACCGGCATAGCTTACAAACCCCTCCCTGCCACAACGCATCCAACCGCACCCCTCCCAAGGGAGGGAATTTTAAAAAAAGCCCTCCCCCCTCCCCTCGTCCACCCCCCAAAAAAGCAGAGTGACACCTGCCGACGGACGGACGACACCGACAGCGCCCGCGTTTATTCTTTTGCGTTTAGTTTGGCGTAAGCTTTGATCAGCCTATCGGCTTTTTGGTGCGATATGCCCATCTTTTGGCCTATCTGCCGTAAACTTAAGCCCTGCTGCTTAAACCCACTGGCCTCGGCCATCAGCTTCTCCTGTTCGGGATCGGTTTGGCGGGTTAGCTGCTCCCACTCCTTGCCGAAGCCAATAAACTCGTACTTTAAAAAATTGTAGGGCTTACCTATCTGGCAAAGGCAAACATTCTCTTCGCCGTATAGCTGCTCGGTATTGCGCTGTTTTATTTGCTTAAGGTAACGCATGTTTGCATCGGTCTTGCTTTCGCCAATGGCAAAGGCGCTATCGCAAAAGTTCATGAGCATTTTACTGCCCTGCAAATCGTTGCGGGTAATGGGCAGTGTCATATCACGCTTTGGGGTGTGGGCCAGTACCAGGATGCTTAGGTTGTACTTGTTTTTAAGCGCCTTAAGCTGTTTCATTAATGGCAGGGCATCTTTGGCACGTTCGGTTTCGTTACGCAGATAGGTTAGGTTATCGATAACCAAAACCTTTGCCCCGGTTTGCAGCACCGAACGCTCGAGCGAGTAGATGAGGTAATCGTCGAAATCGGTAAACTCCTCGCTCAGTTCAATATCGGGGTTAAGCTCGGCACGGTAAAAGTTGTTGCCGAAGCTGTAATGGTACTCGTACTCTACCGAATAGCGGGCTTCAAACTGCTTATCGGTAAGCTCAAAATCGCAGTATAAAACAGGTTGTGCAGGTGCTTCAACATCAAAAGGATAAGCACCTGTACCCCTGCTAATGGCATCGGCAACCTGTACGGCTACTATGCTTTTGCCCAGGTTACTATCGGCAAACAGGATACATACTTCGCCCTGGTGCCAAAACTTGCCGAAAAGCATTAACGGCACTGCCCTTTCGTGTGCCTGAGCCATCCAATGATCGGCATGGCGTACCATGAGCACGTCATCATTGTTTTGGGGTAATTGCTGCTGCTGCATCTGTTGCAGGCTTTGTTGTGCCAGTACGTCGGCATTAATGCGGGTACCGCTGTTGTTTAGTTGTTGATCTATCATTGTTTTTTATTAGTTGCGATGTTGGTTTTCAGGTGAGTGGTTGTGTTTTAGTGAGTGGTTGATTGGGTTGATTAGGTGAGTAGTTAGCTATCTGGTAGAGTACATAATTGGTTATCGCTAAACAGCAAACCACTCACCTAATCAACTACTCACTTAATCAACCTAAAAAGGCAAAACCACTTAATCAACCTAAACAACCACTCACCTAATCAACTGAATCAACCACTCACCAAATCCGCAGGATTTTTAAAAATACCCCTCCAATAGCCTATTTATATAAGGGGCCTTGACCGTTACCTTACCGGTAGCTGCCTGTGCAATTGCTATGTTTTGTGTGCGTCCGTCCACAAAGGTGAGTCCATGTATTTATGGACGAGCTGTGGACGGAGCTAAAAGGGACAAAATTCCCCGAGGTTTATTTTCGATACAATTATACAGAAATTTCTTTATTAATAAAGAAATTATTTGAAAAAAGTTGGAAGAGATGGTGATTGTCCGACTGTTTTAGGGGATGGTGGGCACAGGGTAACGGACGGACGACGAGCGCAGGCCGCGTTAGGGATTGCAGCGAAAAGCCCACAGCGCGGGTAGGGCATTTGAGCAGAGGCAAGGCGAGGACTTGCAGCGTAAAGCCCGGCCGCAGGCAACGCCAATGTTGAGAGATGATAAAAGTCGTCATTGCGAGGAACGAAGCAATCGCACGGAAGCCGAGGGGCTATGCAGGTTCGCCCTGTACAGTTCGCGATTGCTTCGTACCTCGCAATGACGGGTGGAGAGGGGCGGTGTTTCTTCCTGCCTCTTACTTCTTCATTCTTGACTTCTTGTATCTTGACTTCTTGACTTCTTGATTCTTGACTTCTTGAATCTATCCCCCTACCATGGGCTTTCGCCGTAATCGCTGAAGTATTTACCTGTGGGGCCATCGGGGCCTATCATGGCGTATTTAACTATTGGTGCTGCGCCGTCTTCTACCGGTTTTGGGCCGCGGTTACCGTTAAATTCGGTGTTGGTGTAGCCGGGGTTTACCATGTTTACTTTAACCTGGTCTTTAAGGTCGTAAGCGAGGGCAACGGTGTAAGCGTTCAACGCCGTTTTTGATGGCCCGTAAGCTGCCGACTTCACCTCGTAATGCTCCCAGTTAGGGTTATTATGGTAGGTTAACGAACCCAGATCAGATGTTACGTTCACAATCCTTGGGTTTGGCGACTTTTTAACCAGATCGATAAAAATGCGCACCGTGCGGATCACGCCGAAAAAGTTAACTTCAAAAACTTCTTTCATGGTATCATCGCTTACGGTATCAGCTTTCTGCGGGAATGCACCGGGGATCCCGGCATTATTGATGAGCACATCCAAATGACTGATTTTAGCAGCCAGTTCATCATGGGCTTTTTGTACCGATGCCTCGTTGGTAACATCTATCAGCAATAGTTCAACATCGTTAAAACCTTCGGCTTTAAGCTGCTCAACGGCTTTTTTGCCCCTATCCTGATCACGGCTGCCCAGGTAAATGTAGTAACCGGCCTGAGCCAGCTGACGGGCGCTTTCCAAACCGATACCTTTATTGGCGCCGGTTATTAATACTGTTTGTTTTTCCATAATACAAAGCTATGGAGGCCCGGTATTTATCCTGCTGCACATAGCAGGGCATTAACTGTACATTTCCCGGATTTGCATCCTGAAGGCTATGGGCGTAGTATCGGTAAGGCGTTTAAAAAAGCGGTTAAAGTAAGCCGCATCCTCAAACCCCAACTCATCGGCAATTTGCTTAACCGATAGTTCGGTATGCAGCAGGCGGCGTTTAGCTTCAACAATAAGCCGCTCATGAATATGGGTTATGGCTGTTTTGCCGCTTTGCTGTTTAATAACATCGGTGAGGTGCCCGGGTGTCAGGTTCAGCTTTTCGGCGTAGGCGGCAACATCGTGCTGGGTGGTATAATGCTCGCCAATAAGCGCCTGGAAGCTTTTAAGCAGGCAATAATTTAGGGTGATGCAGGTTTCATTATACTGCTCGCTATACAGCCTGCTCAGGTATATCACCAGTACCCGCAGCCAGGAGGTAAGCATCTGGTTGCGCCAGGTACCATCGGCATTAAACTCAACCAGCATTTTGTGCATGGTATCTTCTATAAAAGTCAGATCGGCAGGGCTAAGCTTTATTTCATGAGCGGCAGCAGGGTTCTGGATAATGGGAAGCTGCTGGAGTATGCGGTTATCTTCCAGCTGCAAAAACTCGTCGGTAAAGCAGGCCATAATGCCTTCGGTAGGTTCGGAATGCTCTTTTAAATGAACCTGGTGAGGCACGGTAAAGTAAAATGTATCAGGCTTTACGGTATAAGGCACAAAATCTATCCAGTGCCGGTTGGCGCCGCGTTTAACCAGCACAAACATATAATAGTCTTTACGGTGAGGCGTCAGAAATGCAGGATCGAGCCTGAACCCGCCGCAATGCTGTGCTGCTTCGCGCACATCTATCATGGTATTACCCCGCTCGTTGTTTTGTTGCAGGGTAAAAGTAGGGATAACAGTTTTTTCGGGTACAGTTAAAACAGACATAAAGCAAAGTACGCAATTAGTTGATATGGTATAAACAGCCAATCAACAGCGGATTGTAAATGTTTTGCCTGAAAAGGGCATGTATTAGCCTGATACTGAAGCAACATTGGTATATGGCAGGGCTGCGCGACGGCAGTTTAATTAAAACATAAAGTGATAAATATATGTTATATTTGATACAACACCCATCTCTCATTTCCTCCCGCTTTTATTAAAAAACAGGTTATGGCTAAAGTCAGCGACAAACAGTACATTATAGCCATAGGTGCCTCGGCCGGTGGGCTTGAAGCTATAGCAGCTTTTTTTGATTACACGCCCCTTGACGCGGTTTCATATATACTGATCCAGCATCTTGCTCCGGGCTTTAAAAGCCAGATGGCACAAATACTTGCACCGCACAGCAAATTGCAAATAGTTGATGTTACCGACGATATTGATATTGAGGCTAACAAAATATACCTCATCCCCAGTTCAAAATTCATGACAATTGAAGATGGGCGGCTGATTTTATCTGATAAAAAAGATAAACAACGCCCTCACATGACAATTGATCATTTTTTTATGTCGCTGGCCCGTGAGCGGGGCAACAAGGCTATTGGTATTATATTATCGGGCACCGGCAACGATGGGGCAAAAGGCTGCGAAGCTATTAAAAGTGCCGGAGGCCTGGTGATTGTTCAGGACCCCGCTACGGCAAATTTTACGGAGATGCCACTTGCAAGTATAGCAACCGGCGTTGACATTGTTATTTCGCCGGAGGCTATGCCACAGCTTATTGAGGATTATGTAAAAGACGGCATTTTTGATATGCTGCTTGATGATAAAAGTGAAAATATAACAGAAGATAAACTGCTGGCTATTTTAAACCTTATTAAAGGGAACCTGCCCGTTGATTTTACTGATTATAAGCGCCCTACTATTTTACGCCGCATCAAAAGGCGCATGATCCAATATAACTTTAGCCGGGTTGATAAATATTACCAGTTTTTGCTAAACAATCCCATTGAAATAGAACACCTTGCCAACGATTTTTTAATAGGGGTTACCTCATTTTTCAGGGATATTGATGCCTACGCAATTATTCAAAAAACAGTTATACCCGATTTGGTTAATGAGGCCAAAAACAATGTGCTAAAAATATGGGTGGCAGGCTGTGCTACCGGCGAAGAAGCATACTCGCTGGCTATCCTGGTTAAAGAGTATTTGCTTAAAGTAAATTCAATGCTGGAGGTGAAAATATTTGCAACCGATATTAACCGCGCGGCTTTAGATATTGCATCAAAAGGGGTGTATTCCGAATCGATAGAAAAAGATGTATCCGATGAACGGTTGCAGAACTTTTTTAACAGGGAAGGAAACACTTACAAAATCAAATACGACATCAGGAAGATGCTCATTTTTGCCCAGCATGATTTGGTTAAAAACCCGCCTTATTGTAACGTTGACCTTATAAGCTGCCGAAACCTGCTCATTTACATGAATGTTTTTTTACAAAAGAAAATATTTACCATGATGCATTTCGGCCTTAAAAAAGGCGGATATCTTTTCTTAGGCCCAAGCGAGAACGCTGCCATCTTAAAGGAAGATTTTACTGAGATCAGCAACAAATGGAATATTTTAAAGAGCAATAAAAATAGCCGCGGCATCAAATTCGACTCCTTTTCATCCCCTGTACTTGAAGAGCTGAAAACAACAACCATGGAAGTAAGCAAAAAATCATCCATCAGTTCATCGCCCATCGCGCTGACTGATCTTATCAATATAGCAATCGTAGAAGAATCAGGCCTATGCGGTGTATGCACAGATCAAAATTTAAGGGTTTTTCAGGCTTTTGGCGATACCTCTTTTTATCTTCAGAACAAGAACTTCAATTTCAATCTTAACGAATTGCTGCCCCAAACCCTGGCAATATCCTTTAGGGCAGCGGCATTTAAAGCGCTGAAGCAAAATGAAAAACTGGTGTTAAATGATTTGCTTTTTGAAGGGACGGCCAACGAAAAAAGCCGCATGGTTGATGTTATATTTAAACCTATCGTTAAAGACAGATCTGAAGCCCCATTTTTGCTAATCCTGTTTATGGATAACAACAGTACCCCAACGGCGCAGGCCCCGGTCAGAGAAACAAATATTGACCAGCTTACCAAAGATCATCTTTTAGATCTGGAGCGGGAACTTGCCGAAACCCGGCATAAGTTAACTGTTGCTTACGAGCGCATAGAGTCTTCGAACGAAAATATGCAATCGTTCAACGAAGAATTACAGTCGGCAAATGAAGAAATGCAATCGGCAAATGAAGAGATGCAGAGCACCAATGAAGAGCTGCAATCTGTAAATGAAGAGTTGCAAACCGTAAATAAAGAATACCAGGTAACCAATACCGAACTTACCGAATCAAATGATGATCTGAATAACTATTTCCGCAGTAATAAAAACGGGCAGTTATTTGTTGATCAGCAACTATTACTGAAAAAATATTCGCCGGGTACAGTTAAACACATTAACATCCGTGAAAGTGACATTGGCAGGCCATTAAGTAATATTACCACAAATATTAAACTCACAACGCTGATAGACGACATCCGCGAAGTAATAATTACCGGCGAAACCATTACCCGTGAGGCAGAATCATCAGACGGGCGGGTATACCAGGTAATGACCATGCCCTACATAAGGCAAAACAGCCAGGAAACCGATGGGGCCATAGTGAGCTTTTATGATATCACCGAACTGAAACAGATACTGCATGAACTGGATATCAGCAATAAAAGGCTGTTAAGGATCAATGCCGATCTTAACAATTTCGTATACAGCGCCTCACATGACCTGAACGCGCCAATAGTGAACATTGAAATGGTGCTGGATACGCTCAACACCAAAATTGACCTGAAAGATCCCGATATAATTGAGCTTTCAGAACTGATGAACTCCTGCATCATCACATTTAAAGCTGTGATAGCCGATTTGGCCAAAATAGGCCTGATGGAATCGGAACTGCTGGAACCCGAAGCGCCAGAAAACCTGGCTGATATTTTCAGGGAGACTACAGAAATTATATCTGAGCGTATCAAATCAACCAATACTACCTTTATAGTTAATTTTGAACAGCCCTGGATCCGCTTTCCGAAAAAGTATTTAAGAAGTATCCTGCTTAACCTGATAACCAACGCTATTAAATTTCATCCTGGCGACCGCGCACCTGTAATTACAATCAAAAGCAGGCTGGATGAAAAATTTGCAGTACTAACCGTTGAGGATAACGGTATAGGCATTGAGCAGGGGCGCATTGATTTTATATTCAGGATGTACCGCCGCATCAATAAGGATATTGAGGGCCAGGGAATAGGGCTTTACCTGATAAAAAAGATCGTTGACGCTACAGGTGGTAAAATTGAGGTTGAAAGCGAACCCGGAAAAGGGAGCAAATTCAGCATCTTTTTTATAGTATGATATTAATGGTTTCGGGCTTGTGCTTGTTCACGTAATCGCATTTCAGGGTAATTTTTAATATAAAAATAAAGATCTGAATGTTTTCAGATCTTTATTTTTATAAATCGTCAATTTGCCCACACCCAGTTCCTGATCTCCGGCATATCCTCGCCATGGGCATTAATGTATTGTTTATGCTCAACTAACTTATCCTGCAGTTTTTGTTTCAGGTAAGTGCCTTTACTGCCGGTTTGCGGCAACCGGTCTATTACATCGATAACCAGGTGAAACCTGTCCATTTCATTCAAAACAGTCATATCAAAAGAGGTTGTTATGGTTCCCTCTTCTTTATAGCCCCGCACATGAATATTATGGTTGTTGGTACGATTGTAAGTTAAGCGGTGTATTAACCAGGGGTAACCATGGAAGGCGAAAATAACCGGCTTGCCCGTGGTAAAAAGCTCATCAAAATCATGATCGGTTAGGCCGTGCGGATGCTCGGATTTCCTTTCAAGCTTTAACAGGTCAACCACGTTTACTACCCTTATCTTTATTTCGGGCAGATGTTCTTTTAGTATGGATACCGCAGCCAGTGTTTCCAGTGTAGGCACATCGCCGCTACAGGCCATCACAACATCGGGATCACACTGCTGGTCATTACTGGCCCAGTCCCAGATACCTATACCCCGTGTGCAATGCTCAACCGCCTCGTCCATATCAAGCCATTGGGGCGATGGATGCTTACCGGCAATAACCACGTTTACATAATGATAACTACGGAGGCAATGATCCATGACCGACAGCAGGCAATTGGCATCAGGCGGAAGATATACCCGTACAATCTCTGATTTTTTATTGATTACATGATCAATAAAGCCGGGGTCCTGGTGGGTAAAACCGTTATGGTCCTGGCGCCAAACTGTTGAGGTAAGCAAAATGTTCAATGATGCTATTTTTGTTCTCCATGGGATTTCCCGCGTCGTTTTCAACCATTTGGCGTGCTGGTTAAACATCGAATCTACAATATGGATAAATGCTTCATAACAGTTAAAAACGCCATGCCTGCCTGTAAGCAGGTAACCTTCCAGCCAGCCTTCGCACTGGTGCTCGCTTAGCATTTCCATGACGCGGCCTGCCGGGGCAAGGTATTCGTCATGATCCTTTATTTCGGTATTCCATTGCCTGTTGGTGGTTTCAAAAATAGCCTCCAGCCTGTTGGATACGGTTTCATCCGGGCCGAAGATCCGGAAATTAGCGGGGTTCTGTTTAATGACATCACGCAGAAACCGCCCGGCTACATGAACATCACCTTCGCCTTTTACCCCCGGTTCAGGAACAGCCACCGCATAAGTCATAAATCCCGGCATCCGCAAGGGTTTCAGTAATAAACCACCATTGGTATGAGGATTGGAACCCATCCGGCTGTCGCCTTTAGGGGCAAGATCAGCAAGTTCCGGCATCAACCTGCCATTTTTATCAAACAGTTCTTCGGGCTTATAGCTCTTCATCCATTTTTCCAGCAATTGAAGATGGCTTTCAGGATCTGCCGCAGAAACCGACAACGGGATCTGGTGCGACCTGAATGTACCTTCTATCTTATATCCATCAACTTCCTGCGGCCCAGTCCATCCTTTTGGAGATCTTAATATGATCATTGGCCATTTAGAGTGTACACTGTTTGGATGCTCATAGGCATTGTATTTTATCTGTTTAAGCAGGTGCATGGCTTGTTCCAAAGCTGCCGCCATGGCCTGGTGCATTAGTTCCGGTTCTGAACCTTCCACAAAAATGGGCACATAGCCATATCCGCGAAACAGCTGTTCGAGCTCCTCGCCCGAAATCCGGGCTAAAATTGTGGGGTTGGAGATTTTATACCCGTTAAGGTGCAGGATAGGCAAAACAGCCCCATCTGCCAGTGGGTTCAGGAATTTATTAGAATGCCAGGCGGTAGCCAAAGGCCCGGTCTCGGCCTCGCCATCACCCACAACGCAGGCAACTATCAGGTCAGGATTATCCAATACCGCTCCAAAAGCGTGGCTGAGTGAATACCCGAGTTCGCCGCCCTCATGTATAGAACCAGGCGTTTGAGGCGATGCATGACTGGAAATGCCGCCCGGATATGAAAATTGCGTAAAAAGCTTCTTCATACCCTCTGCATCCTGTGTAATTTCCGGATAAACCTCACTGTAGGTTCCTTCCAGGTACGTCCCGGCAACCACAGCCGGACCACCATGCCCGGGACCGGAAATATACAGCATGTTCAGATCATACTTTTTGATGATATTGTTGAGGTGGGTATAAATAAAATTTTGACCGGGTGTTGTGCCCCAGTGCCCCAGCAGCATGTTTTTAACGTGCGTTAATTTCAGCGGCTCTTTTAACAAGGGGTTGTCGCGAAGGTAAAGCTGGCCAACCGAAAGGTAATTAGCTGCGCGCCAATAGGCGTTAACTTTACTTAACATCTCCGCAGTAAGCGGGGTTTGCTCTTCTATGATGATATCTTCGGTAATATTCATGTTTTATGATTCTAATAGTTGTTTATGAACAAGCATTTTGCTTATAATCTGTGCTATAATTAATTCTTCGTTGGTGGGCAGAACCCTTACCATAACCCTGCTTTCGTTTACAGAGATCAGGGACGCATTTTTATCATTTTGAGAGGCATCCAGGCTTATGCCCAAAAATTCAAGGCCATCACAGATCCTCGCTCTTATTTCGGGTGAATTTTCGCCTATACCGCCTGAAAACACAAGGATGTCTACACCGCCTAAAACAGCGGCATAAGCACCAATCCATTTTTTCACCTGGTAACAAAATAATGCTACAGCCTCTGCCGACCTGATATCTGTATGTTGCTGCTCTAACAGGTCGTTCATGTCGCCGGTTGTCTGCGAGATACCCAGCATTCCCGATTCGTGATTAATAAGGTGATTGAACCTTTCAGGCGAAAGATTTTCGGTTTGGATCATGAGCCAGGCCACTCCAGGGTCCAGGTCGCCCGATCGGGTGCCCATTGGCACACCGCCCGCAGGTGTGAAGCCCATACTGGTATCCAAACTTTTTCCATCATAAACGGCAGTGACACTGGCACCATTACCAAGGTGCGCCAGGATTATGCGAACCATAAGCGCCTGTTTACCAACCTGCCTTTCCAGCTCCTGCATTAAATAGCTGTATGACAGGCCATGGAATCCGTAACGACGGATGCCGCGCTGATCAAAGCGGCGCGGCACGGGCAGGAGTTGGGCCACCCGCGGCATACCTGCGTGAAAATCAGTATCAAAGCAGGCGTATTGTGGTATCCGCGGGTGATACTTTTGGAATGCTTCTATCAGTGAAATCTCGACGGGTAAATGATCGGGATCATAAGGAATAATAAGTTTGAGCTCATCCAGCAATTCCGTACTGATCATGGCAGGTTTGGTGTGCGCCATCCCCTGCACTACGCGGTGCCCGATGGCATTTATTTCGTTGAAATTGATCTGTTTTTCAAGCCAGCTTACCAGGAAAGTAACTGCCGAAACGTAATCCTTTGATTTTGATTCGGTATCAGCACTGTGATTGGTTTTAAAATTGGTATAGCTAAGCCTTGAACCGGGCAATCCAATCCTGCTTATTTGGCCTCCAAATGTTTTTTCGGGGTTGGCCTCCTCCTCATATAGCCCGAATTTGATGCTGGATGAACCGGCGTTGATCGTTAAAACCATAAAGGTACATATTGGGGTATAATGATCTCTGCCTCGCCCTTTTCAGCTCTTTTTTCATTTTCGATCCTATCATACACCAGGTTGATGCGCAGGTCTTCATAATGATCGCGCCGGTACTGTAGTAATGTTTCTTCCCCGGCAGCTCCCTCATTTATAAGCTTATCAATATAATTGAGCGCACCTGCCTCAGCCATTTCCATGGCTTTAGAACGGGTAGCGTATCCATAAAATAATGGACTGTTAACAGGCAGGGCATATGGCATACCAGCAATAGTGCCAAGTACTTCTGTTGTATCACCGATTAGCCAGTTCTCTTTTACAGGCCTGAGTTTTAATCTCCTGAAATCATTTGTAGAAATTTCAGTTACTACGGTATCATTTTTAAACACACGAAAATAGCGGGCATAACTGTTCTTAACCATTTTAATAATTTTGAATAATGTGGAAACGATTATTACCGAAGCAGAGAGTGGCAATAAATTAGCGGTAACAAAAAGATAGATAAAATCACTGTTTAACTTAGTGAATATCTTTTAATGCAAACATGGCTTGTTGGTTTATGCCCTGTTTTAAGTATTGTATATTTAAGCAACCGCCTGAATAACAATTTGTTTTAGCTAATATCGATTAAATAAAAGGTAAGGAAGCTATTGGCAGAAGGCCTGTCATCATGAGTAAGGTTTCAGAGCCTGCGGATTAAGCGCTTATGTAGCTCATTAAACAATAACGGGAGCGTTTATACTCCCGTTATTGTCTTGTTCAGGCGGTGACGCTTAATCAAATATGCTTTTAATCTTATTACATTACTCCGTTTTCAAGCTCTTCACCGGGTTCATAAGCGCGGCTTTTACACTTAAATCGATACCGTTGTAAAAGCAATTAACACCATTTGCATAGCCGCTCTGTAAAGTCGGGCAAAGAGTTACTTGTCCACCTATTGAACTTATTATTGAACACAGGGTGACGGACGGACAGGGATGATGCTTTGCTGATACCCAATATCCAAACGTCAATTGCGAGTAACCATCAGGGAAATCCTGAAAAAAATGTGATGATACATTAAAAACACCATTGATAATCAATAACTTACAATCACGTCTTTATAAGCAATCGCGAACTATACAGAGGCACTTACATGGCTGCTCACTCCCCGAACGTCATACGAGGTACGAAACAATCGCGAACTATACAGGGGCACTTACATGGCTGCTCTGTAGGGCGGGGATTGCTTCGTGCCTCGCAACGACGGGTGGAGAGGGGCATATTTCTCTTCCTGCCTCTTACTTCTTGACTTCTTGTATCCTGATTCTTGACTCTCAATTCTCCTTTCTCCCCTACTCTGTTTTCAAACTCTTCACCGGGTTCATCAGTGCTGCTTTCACACTCAGGAATGATACCGTTGCAAAAGCTACCAACAATACCAAGAAAAACGGTATAACAAACAGGAAGGGGTTGATATCCATCCTGAAAGCATAAGTTTGCAGCCATTTACTGATGGCATACCAGCCTATCGGGGCCGAGATCACGAACGATACCACCACCAGCAGGGCGAAATCTTTATACAACAACCTTAAAATACTGTTTACCGAAGCGCCGAGTACCTTACGGATCCCTATCTCTTTAGTGCGCTGTACAATGGTGTACGACACCAGACCAAATAAGCCCAGGCAGGCCACAAAAATAGCTATGCCGGTAAATACGCCAAACACCTGCCCAAAGCGCTGATCGGTTTTGTATTGCTTGTTGAAAAACTGGTCTAAAAAGAAATAATCAAACTGGTCGCCGGGGAAGAAGGCGGCCCATGTTTTCTTGAGATCGGCAATGGTTTGCGGCATATTGGTGGTGCTTACCTTTACCGATACTTCTCCCCTCACGTCGGGGATACAACGGAAGATAATGGCATCATAAGCATCATGTAATGATTGCTGGTGGAAGTTATCGGCCACGCCTACTATGGTGTAAACCTGTCCCCAAAAATCAATTCGTTTGCCCAGGGCATTGGCAGGTTTGCTGAAGCCCAATTGCTCAACAGCTTTTTTGTTGAACACCACGCTGTGCGGGTCATCGCCAAACTCTTTGGAAAACTTACGACCGGCTACCAATTTAATATCATAAGCGTTCAGGTAATCATAATCGGCACCAATGATACGGTATTGCTTGCTGGTGCTTTGATCGGAGCCTACCAGCTTAATACCACCGGCATTCCAGCCCACAGGTTGGCCGGGGATTGAGGTTGATACCGTTACACTTTTAACAGCTGATTGTGCCAGGCATTCGTGCTTAAATGAACTCATGCTGCGGTAAAATGAATCTACCTTAACCAGCGGCGCTTTGATCACTAAGGTTTGATCAATCTTCACCCCTAACTTTTGGCTCTGCATATATTTAAGCTGCCTGAATACGGTAAGCGAGCCTATCAGCAAAAATATAGAGGCCGCAAACTGAAATACCACCATTGCCTTACGCAATATCACTCCCCTTGGCGATGCCAGGATCTTGCCCTTCATCACCTCAACCGGCCTGAAGGCTGATAACACAATAGCCGGATAAAAACCACTGAAGAATGAGCCCAGCACAAAGATCCCCAAAACAGCCAGCCAGAAAGCCCCTTTAGTAAACAAGGTGAAACCCATCTGTATGCCCGAGATATTGGCAAATGCAGGCAGACAGGCCATAATGATGAGTAATGCAAGCCCTATAGCCATGGCGTTAAGCATCATGGCCTCCAGCATAAACTGGGTAATTAGCTGCCCCTTTGCCGACCCAAGGGTTTTACGTACGCCAACCTCTTTAGCCCTGCCAATACCGCGGGCAGTGGCCAGGTTGATATAATTGATCCAGGCAATAATGATCACAAAAATGGCAATACCTAAAAGCAGGTACACCGATTTGCCATCGCCATTGGGCTGAAACTCCAGCATGCGGTTGGAGTACAGGTGGATATCTTTTACCGGCTGCAGGGTATAAACTCCCCCTTCGCCCGAGCCGGGAAATTTATCATAGGCCTTTTTTACTATCGGAATAAACTTGCCCTCCAATTTACGCGGATCAACGCCTGGTTTTAGCAACAGGTAAGTGGTGCAGCCGTCGTTTAGCCAGGCATTATCAATATCGAAATTTTTATTAGGCGGATTTTCTTTAAGCAGCGTAGCATACGATTGCATGATATCAAAATTCATGTGCGTATTGGCAGGCATGTTATTCATTACGCCTGTAATTTTAAGCGGCTTATCTGTATTAATATATAGGGTTTGCCCAACCGGATTTATACCGGGAAAAAGTTTATCGGCAATTTGCCGGGTAATTACCGCGGTGTTAGGTTCTTTAAGCGCCGTGTTAGGGTCGCCATTTATCAGCGGGAAAGTAAACGTTTTAAAAAAGGCCTCACTTACATAATATACGTTCTGGATCACCATTTTTTGCTCCTTGTAGGTAGCAATGGTTTGGCCGGCACCTAAAATTTTCACATATTCCTCAATTTCTGGCAGCTCGGTTTTAAAGGCAGATCCCGGCGCAAAAGCCCCGCCAGCCCATTGGGTGCTTAACTTCCCGTTGTTATACCTGTCCTGATTGATGCGGAAAACACGGTCCTTTTTGGTGTGGAAATCATCGTAGCTCAGTTCAAAACTAACGTATTGCAGTATAAGCAGGCATGCAGCCATGCCAATAGCCAGTCCTACTATATTGATAGTGGAAAAAGCCTTGTTTTTAGATAGGTTTCTAAAAGCAACCAGCAGGTAATTTTTAAGCATAATTGTGGGTTTATACCTGATAATTAACCAATTACGCGCCACAATTACAAGCGATTGATTATCAACAAATTACTCCGAATCGAAATCTACGAAAGTGTTCGTTTTCGCACAGTGATTGTGCGGTTATGGTTTTTAGAGATTAGAGGTTGGAGATTAGAGGTTGGAGATTAGAGGTTAGGTTAATTTTCGTTTCCCTGGCGCAAGTATTGTGTGGTTGGAAGAGCGGGGCTTACTTGTGCCTTCTGCATTAGAAAGGCTTTGAGGTTCCGTGTCCGGGCAATTAAAAAAGGGTTGGGCACAGGGAGACGGACGGACGACTGTTTAAAAAAACGACATTAAGTTATGAGGGATTCCTTACTTTTGATAAAGTCACTAAACCAATAATCGCAATAAAAAGTATCATGGGGCTATTCGACCTTTTTAAGAAAAAACCAACCGAACAAATCGCGAAAGAAGAGATAATTCCCCAGCCAATCGACAATAACGTCTACCTGATCGAAGTATTAAAAAGCAAATTACTTGATATGGGTTATAGGGTTGAGCGGCATCCGCAATACCTCACCTTAATAGTTAATTCAGAATTAGAGATCTCTGCCGTAATTATCGACGTTCCCGACATCCACCCCTATTTAATGCAGCTCAGGGTTTTAACTGTGCATCCATTATTTTTTCCGCATGGAATTGATGAAAACCTTGCCGGTGCGGGAGAAACCATGGAAAGCAAAATAGACACCGGCCTGGACAACTATCTTAACAGTACATTCATGCCCATAATGGAGGGCTTTTCGGATACTCATGATCCCGAGGCAGATCTGTTGATAAAAACCCATGAAAGCGAGGTACTTTGGCATCCCAAATTAGGCGATCTAATGCTTCAGGGGCAATGGGAACATCAGCCTGAATGGAATCACCTCTTTGAAATTTTAAGGAATAAAATAACCGGACTGTTAACTGGCAATAAATTTAACTGGCTAAAAATCTACATTTCAAAACGGGCCGACGGAACAATTATCGGCGAGTGCCTTTTCAATAATCAACCTTGGGATTCGGGTCTTGACGACATTGTAAAATACGCTGAATCATGGAATATTGAAGGCAACTTTAAAGGATTGAAGCAATTTATTATGTTTAGGCGATGTGATCTTTACGACAAGTAGCATCTTGAAAACTGCTTATAAAAACTTTTCCCTCACATCAACTCATTATCCTTTTTAACATGATAGGCCTTGTACGATAGGTAAAACAAGGCCAGTGCGGGCAGTGCGCCCAATATCACCCCTACAGCGTTGGGCTTAGGGTACGTAGCTACAATTTGCACAATAAACAATATGGTTGCTACTATGCCACCTATAAGGTAAAGATATTTGAATTTGGGGTTCATACGCTATACACATTTAACAACGCCATCCTGATCTTGTTTCAGGACCTCACAAATGGCTAATACCCGCTATTTTACTAAGCGTATACCCTGCATGTGGGGTCCCGAAACAAGTTCGGGATGACGTATTTATTTTATCGGACCAGCTTACCTTTTCAACTCATATTTAGCCGGCACATCGGGTACCAGTTTAAATACAACAGCGGCAAGCGGCGGTATGGTAATTTTGATAGACTGGCCTTTACCATGCCAGCTTACCGGATCACTGTTTATCGGCTCGTAGTTGATGATGCCACTGCCCCAGAACTTATTGCTGTCTGAGTTAAAAATCTCTTTCCATTTGCCGGCAGCTGGTACGCCTATCCGGTAATCCCTGCGGATAACCGGGGTCATGTTCAGGATGATCATCAGGTCGTTTTTACTGTCATGCCCCATCCTTCGGTATACCAGTATGGAATCATTGGCATTGCCGCCATCTACCCATTCAAAGCCCTGGTGCGAAAACGCTTTTTCGTACAAAGCAGGTTCTTCACGGTATAAATGGTTCAGCGCTTTAACCGTTTCGCTGATGCCCTGGTGGTTTGGATACTGCAGCACATGCCATTGTAACGACTGGCCAAAATTCCACTCGTCGCCCTGCCCAAACTCGCCGCCCATAAACAGCAGTTTTGAACCCGGGTGTGTAAACATATAGCCGTACATCAGCCTCAGGTTAGCAAATTGCCTCCACTCATCGCCCGGCATTTTGCGTAGCATACTGCCCTTGCCGTAAACCACCTCATCATGCGAGAAAGGCAGCATAAAGTTTTCGGTAAAGGCATATATGGTACTAAATGTTATCTCATTATGGTGGTATTTACGGTGAATAGGGTCTTCATGAAAATAATCGATAGTGTCATGCATCCAGCCCATCATCCATTTCATACCAAAACCCAAACCGCCCAAATAAACCGGGCGACTAACACCCGTAAACGAGGTAGACTCTTCAGCGATGGTTTGTGCCGATGGGAAATGGCTGTAAACAGCTTCGTTAAATTCTTTCAGGAAGGATATGGCTTCGAGGTTTTCGTTACCACCGTACATATTGGCTTCCCATTCGCCATGCTTGCGCGAATAATCAAGGTACAGCATCGAAGCTACCGCATCCACACGTAAACCGTCGGCATGGTACCTATCAAGCCAGAACAGCGCGTTACTGATCAGGAATGCCCTAACCTCGTTACGGCCGTAGTTAAAAATATATGATTTCCAGTCGGGATGAAAACCTTTGCGGGCATCAGCATGCTCATAAAGATGCGTTCCGTCAAACCGGTAAAGTGCATGGATATCGCCCGGAAAATGCGAAGGCACCCAATCCAGTATCACACCAATGCCGGCTTTGTGAAATTCTTCAATCAGGTACATCAATTGTTGCGGCGTACCATAGCGTGACGCTGCGGCAAAATAGCCGCTTACCTGGTAACCCCAGCTCGGGTAATATGGATGCTCCATGATCGGCATAAACTCTACATGCGTAAAGCCCATTTCCTTTACATAAGGCACCATCTTTTCGGCAAGTTGTGTGTAGGTTAAAAACTCATCCGGGCTTTCGGGGTTGCGCGCCCATGAGCCCAAATGCACTTCGTAAACCGAGTACGGCCTGTCGAGCGCGTTATGCTCATGACGGTTCTGCATCCAGTCCTGATCTTTCCACTCGTAAAAAGTATCGGCAACTATTGAGGCTGTACGCGGAGGCAGCTCCCAGCGTAAAGCAAAAGGATCGCTTTTCTCCAGGTCTTCGCCTGTTGATGATTTAATATAGTATTTATAGGTTTCGCCAACACCAACGTTAGGTATAAACCCTTCCCAAATACCCGACGAATCCCAACGGGCATTTAAGCTGTGCGAACCTCGGTTCCAGCCATTGAAATTACCTATTACCGCAACGTACTGGGCATTTGGTGCCCAAACAGCAAAATAGGTACCAACAACACCCTGGTATTCCACCACATGCGAACCCAGCTTTTCATACAGCTTATAATGCTTGCCCGATTTAAATAAACTAATATCAAAATCGGTAAGGCGGCTATATGGTTCAACAGCTTTAAGCTTTACAGGCTGAGCAGGGACTGCTTCAACAGGCTTTTCAGCTGTTATAGCTTTAGTTGGAGTAGTTTTTTTAACAGCAGCAGGCTTTTCGGCGGCAACTGTTTTAGCTTTAGCCGGGGCAGCTTTCTTTTCGGCGGCAGGCTTTTCGGCAGCTGCGGCTTTTGTTTTAGCTGCTTTTTTAGGTTCCGGGGTTCCTGTTTCAGGCGTTACTTTATCGGCTTTGACCTTAGTGACGGCTTTTTTTTCCTTTACAGGCTTTGCTTCCGGTAAGGGATTTTCGGTTTTAGTTGTTTTTTTGGCCATGATATAGATAACCTGTTAGGGTGTTATTAGATAACCCAAATCACAGGAATGAGTTTGGTTGATATGTAATCAAATATAACAGGATTAATATATTATGCAGGGTTTTGGAGATTTATTTTTGGGGAAGGGCTGATAAGCTGTCTGAACCGGGATTTTTAGGATTTATTGGATTAACCGGATTTCCTGGTTGCCATAAATCTGACAAATTCTTTAATCCGTTTAATCCTGGTTCAGCATATGGGCGTTCCCGTTAGCTAACGGGCTTGGCTATCCGCTCATACTGCACAAGGCATTATCCGTTGGTTAACGGACGGTATCCGCTACTATCCCTAACGCATCTGTCTAACAGATAAAAAATCCTGTACATCCTAAAAATCCACCCAAATCCCGGTTCAGAATATGTCCGCCTCAAGTCCAAAAGTATTTAACACAGGGCTACGGACGGACGGAAACATTCATCAGCACGCCATTGAGGAGCAAGGATTTCAATAATAAAAAACGTCATTGCTGTCAGGAATGAAGCGCCCCTTAATTAACAGGTTGTACCTGTATAGTCGGGGATTGCTTCGTACCTCGCAATGACGCTTGCAGAAGAAAGTTGAATTTATTTACTTATCTCAATATGCTTAAAGTTTTTGCTAAACTTAAACTCTACTGTTTTATCATCGTTGATCTGGAACTCTTTTACGCTCTTGCCATCTACTGTTATTTTTGATGGCGCAAAGGGCAAACCGATGAGGTTAAAGTGATAGCCGTCATAACGTGGAGTGTACAAACCTTCCAGGCTTTGATCAATAGTTACAGATTTTGTACTGCCATTTACCACAAACTTTTTCTCGAGGTAAATGTCCTGCTCGTAGGCAAAAGTTTCGCCGTAATCTTCAAACAGGAAGGAGTTTACCTCGTAATCTGTATAATAAATATTCAGTTTTACTTCTTCAATTTCTTTTTGACCAACGTATTGCATTACAGGGTACTCAGGGATAACCGAACCTGCTTTTACAAACACAGGCATGGTTTCAAGAGGAGTATCAACCGATACTTCTTTTCCTCCGTCAATAACCTCGTAAGTCCAAAAGTTGTACCATTTACCTTTTGGCAGGTAAACATTACGCTTGATCTGGCCTGGTTCCATTACCGGGCAAACCAATATCTTATCGCCATAAGTAAACTCATCCTGGCGGAAATGATTCAATTGCGTATCCTGCTCGTGCATTACTATCGGCCTCAAAATAGGGAAACCGTAGCGGTGATGCTCCCAAAAAGTAGAGTATAAATAAGGGATCAAACGGTAACGCAGTTCAATGAATTTACGGTTGATAGCGGTAAACGGCTCTCCGAAGCTCCATGGCTCACGCTCTTTGGTATCACCTGCCGAGTGTGCACGCATAAAAGGCGAGAAAGTCCCCATTTGGATCCAGCGGGTAAACAGTTCGCCATCAGGCTCGCCGCTAAAACCGCCGATATCTGTACCGCAAAACGGAATACCCGATATCGACAAGCGCTTGCATTGGATATTACCCAGTTTCAGGTGTTCCCACGAGGCCACGTTATCACCGGTCCACACTGATGAAAAGCGTTGTACGCCCGAGTAACCTGCCCTTGTAATGGTAAAAGGGCGTTTATTTTTCATGATTTTACGCAAACCCTCGTAGGTTGAGCGTACCATCTGCATACCGTAAATATTATGCGCTTTACGGTGCGAACCACGGTGGCCATCATATTGGTGGCGCACATCATCAGGAAAAGTACCTGCGCCAAATACAGCAGGTTCGTTCATATCGTTCCAAACACCGGCAACGCCCATCTGCACCAGCTCGTCAAACAAACCTCCCCACCATTCACGTACTTCGGGATTGGTAAAATCAGGAAACTGGCAGCGGCCCGGCCATACGTGACCTTCCATAAAGTAGTCATCACTACGGCGGCAGAAATATTTTTTCTCCTTACCTTCTTTAAACACCCAATAGTTATCATCCACGCGGATCCCCGGATCGATAATTACTACCGTTTTAAAACCATCGGCAGCAAGCTCGCTGATCATCTTTTTAGGATCGGGGAAATACTTGCGGTTCCAGGTGAAGCAACGGTAACCATCCATATAATCGATATCCAGGTAGATACCATCGCATGGGATCTGATTTTCGCGGAAACCTTTGGCAATTTTCCTAACCTTAGCCTCGGGATAATAGCTCCAGCGGCATTGGTGGTAGCCCAGCGCCCAAAGCGGCGGCATAGGGTGTGTACCGGTTAGGGTATGGTAGCTTTTTACCACATCCATCATGTGTGGCCCGTGGATATAATAATATTGCAGTTCGCCGCCATCAGCCCAGAAACTTGTTTTAGTCCTGTCTTCGGCACCAAAGTCAAACTGCGCTTTAAATGTATTATCAAAGAAAATACCGTGAGCTATACCATCATTTACACTGATGTAAAACGGAATGCTCCGGTAAAGGGGGTCCTGGTTCCATTGGAAGGAATAGGCGTCGGTATTCCAGTTTTTAAGCCTTTTACCACGCAGGTTAAACTCGGTGGGTTTATCGCCTAAGCCAAAAAAGCTTTCGTCGGGAGCACAGGTTTTAGTGCAAAATACGTAGTAACCGCCATCCTGTACGTTCTCTTCCCAGTGCATAGGTACAGCATCCATACTGGTTATGTGGTTGCTGCTATCCGAAAAAGAGATAAAGAAATCCTTTTTGCGGATATGGCAATTCACCTTATACGTTGATACACGAAACTCGTCTTCATCCTCATGCAAGGTAAAACCTGCGGCCTTGGTTGGCAGCTTAGGTACACCATATGAAAAATCTTCCAAAAAAACGCTGTGCGGCGCAAGCCTTACACGGATGATCTCGTCGGTAACAACTATTACTTCAACCTTGGCATCGCCATCGGTAAAATAGAACTTGTTCCCCAACTGATCGGCGTGGTTGGGTATGCCGAGATACTTTTTTACAACCGGCTTAATACCATCGGCAGGGTTATTAAGGTGGTGAAACTCCTCTTCTTCTTCCAGTAAGTTTTCTACTTCAACTAACTTACTTGTTATCAGCTCAGGATTTGGGGTATTACTTTCCATTCAAATAAATTAGTGGTTCTGCAAATATGTATAAAGTGTCCTTACTACGCAATATACAACAATTGAATTAACGAAAAACCATTAACCGTGCCAAATCCTTAATTTTTATTCAACTTGCAGCCTCAATAATTTGGATTTTCTTACCATCCTGAACAAAAAGTACAGCTATAGCCGCTAAAAACATAAAAACACCCGCCATTACCAACGCGTATATGGCGTGCCCGCTATAAGCATACTTTACTATCGGGCCGCCAATGACGCCATTTACAATTTGAGGAAAGGTGATAAAGAAGTTAAAAATCCCCATGTACACGCCTATCTTTTTGGCTGGTATTGAGCTTGATAGGATTGCGTAAGGCATGGCAAGGATACTGCCCCAGGCCAGGCCTATGCCCACCATTGATAATATCAACAAATGTGGATCAGAGATAAAGAATACCGATATCAGCCCCAAACCACCCATAGTTAATGAAAATGCATGCGCTTTTTTACGGCTCAACTTTTTAACTATGCGCGGCAATAAAAGTGCATACACTGCCGATACTAAATTATATACACCAAACAATACATTTACCCAGTTAGCGGCATCATTATAGGCTGCTGACGAGGTATCGCCTGCCGGGATGTGGTAAACATGGTCAACAACTGCCGGGGTGGTAAATACCCACATAGAGAAAAGTGCGAACCAGGAGAAAAACTGCACCAAGCCCAATTGTTTCATGGTTTTGGGCATATTGGCCAGATCGGAGAAGATCTCCAGCAAGCCTCCCTGATGACCCGACTCTGTTTCGTCCTTTTCATGAAAGGTTGCGTAAACTTCGGGAGGGTATTCTTTAGTACGGATCACCGTCCATAAAATAGCTCCTATCAGCACAGCCGCGCCGATGTAAAAAGAATAAAGCACATTATCGGGTACGATACCCTGATTGGCTGTTTTGGCTATACCAAACCACTCGGCAAAAACATAAGGCAACCATGAACCTATCACTGCTCCTACCCCAATCAAACAGGTTTGCATGGAGAAACCTGTAGTATGCTGGCTATCGGGCAGGTTATCGGCTACCAATGCCCTGAAAGGTTCCATGGCTACGTTAAACGATGCATCCATGATCATGAGCATCCCTGCTCCTACCACTATCGGCGGGATCAGCGCTGCCAGCATGGATGAGTTGGGCATAAAGAACAATGCCACTCCCGATAGGATAGCCCCCGTTAAAAAGTAAGGACGGCGGCGACCGAGGCGGTTCCAGGTCCTGTCGCTATAATGACCAATGATGGGCTGAACAACCATACCTGTTATAGGCGCAGCCAGCCAAAACCACGACAAATGCTCTACATCGGCCCCAAAAGTTTGCAGGATCCTGCTGGCATTACCTGTTTGCAGGGCAAAGCCAAATTGGATGCCCAAAAAGCCGAAGCTCATGTTAAAGATCTGCCAAAAACTTAATCGTGGCTTTTGCGCGATGGCTGGTTTATTTTTGTTCATTGGTTCATTGGTTCAATAGTTCATTGGTTCACTGTATGTCCACACTCGTCTAAAAGTACAGTAACACAGTGTTACGGACGGACGACAACCCTCACCATCCCGTCATTGCGAGGGAAGCCTTGCAATCCTTCTACACCCGTCATTGCGAGGTACGAAGCAATCGCGAACTGTACAGGGCGAACCTGTATAGCTGCTCTGCTTATCGGGGATTGCTTCGTACCTCGCAATGACGGCGGGGAAGATATTTTTCTAAAACTCCAGCAACATACCGCTCATAGCCGGCAGGCTTACTTCAACACCGTTTTTAATATCATCGGTATTGAATTTAGCTCCGCTTAGCAGGTCGGTAAATTGTTTATGGCCGCTTTGGTTTAATTTTGCTAACAGGTCTTCAGGAAGCTTTACAGTTAATCTGCGTTCGCCCCGGTTAAAATT
>Ga0163162_10001197_pt1 | contig 24196 bp, 16 predicted proteins | sample S55metaG_FD_115310 | JGI IMG/M metagenome (GOLD analysis project Ga0163162, IMG submission 115310) | Switchgrass rhizosphere microbial communities from Kellogg Biological Station, Michigan, USA - S5-5 metaG | ecosystem: Host-associated > Plants > Roots > Rhizosphere > Soil | place: USA... | reverse complement strand
CCTTGTTGAAAGAAAGATAAAAAACGAGCGATTGATTGATGAAAATCTCACAGCCCGTCAGAATTTGAGCGATGATATAACAAAACAAATTGCCGCGCTGGCTTTATTGACAAATTAGGCGAATAGTATTTACTGGACGAGGGTAATTGAAAACAGCATGAAGAATTCTTCATGCTTTTTCTTTGAACGGAGAATGTTTTATGAAAGATTATAATATTCACAGCGACTGTAAAACGGTTTCATTTTGCTTTTGGTAGCGACTGTTTTAGTCTGATTCTTAAATGCAAGCGCTTGTTGCGCAGGACTCATTCATGGCCGTCGGATTTCTTCACTTTCACTGCGTTTGCTAAAAAGAAAGCGGAAACCATTATGGTTTCAACAATCTGTGTAAGATTATGGTTAGATCCATCAATCTTCCTTTCCCAGTTTCAAACGGATGTCCTCAAGCATCGAAAGTTGCTTTGCCTGTATGTCGTAAAGCGATTTTATTTGCTCACCTAACAGGAGATCGAGTTTTTGATGCAAACCACGGATGCCAACTTCAGCCTTTAAGTTGATCAGGTATTCATTCTCGCTTTGCATCCTGTCTTTTTCTTCCTGCCTGTTTTGGCTCATCATAATTACCGGGGCCTGCAGTGCAGCCACACAGGACAAAAGAAGATTCATGAGTATAAACGGGTAAGGATCAAATTCCTTTTTCCCAATGGCGATGACGTTGTAGCTGATCCAGATAACGATTATCACAAGGAATAAAAGGATGAATTTCCAACTTCCCCCAAAACGGGCAATCCTATCGGAAAGTCTTTGTCCTTGTGACAGGATTTCCCTTGGCGGGTGCAATAAATTATTAATGATAAGACCTTCTTCATGGATGGTATCGTTTACAATTTTATGCAGCTTGGCTAAAAACTCATCTTCCTGGGAAGTGATCTGCGAATTGATCGTACTCATATGATAGTTTGTTTATTTAATGAATTGAGGAGTCATTGAATCCAGTCTGTGTCTTTTTCAATCATTTTAATTCTCGTCATCGCCATGTACTTTAGTTATGCTTTTCCCCAAATACGCAAATGATATAATAACCCACATATATTATGCAACTGCGCTCCCGGTAAAAAAGAAACAAGGGTTCCTGAAGTTCCTTACTTTTTCCCATTTCCGGGATATAGAAGCGCCTGTTCTTATTGATATACTTTCTAAATACACAATCCTGTTTTCTAGGCCTCTTTAAAAATTATGCGATACTGATCAACCCATGAATATCAGGCTTGCAAAAGCACACTTCAACACGTAATGCTGGAATTAGACAGGCGAAATACGCTCAAAAATCAGAAACATGGAAAGCCAATGTTGAAAATTAGCGGCCGTGGGCTTAGATTAAGTTGGATTTATATTTTCCTCTATGATTTTAGATAGTCTTTCCCTATGTCTTTCACCCAGGAGGGAGAAGGTTGAGATACCCGCCAAATACGACTATCTTTTGTCAAGTGAGACAAGTTTCCAGATCATGTCAATATCCATCGGAGGCTTTTGTGCTAGTTGGTAGATCCATTAGTTGCTTTTATTTTTCTTCTCATTGACCAGGTTAATCCCAACGCTCAATCGAAAATTAATTGGCTCACCGGGAGTGTAGCGCCAATCGTTTGTTGAAGAATTGAAAAAGCCTAAAGTGGCATAATTGATATTGGTGATATTGTATAGATTCATACCAACAGTGAATTTCTGATTTCGATAACTTATTGCGGCGTCCAGCAGGTTATAAACTGGCAGGAACATATTTCCCGTTCCGGGATTTTCAAAAAATAAAGCGCTGCGCTTTCCCATATATTGATAACCGAAGCCGAATGAAAGACCTTTCAATTCACCAGAAATCAATTTGTATTTTATCCAGAGATTGACAGAATGATCAGGTACACCAAAATTTTTTATACCAACAAGAGTCGGATCATTGTCTTTCGTAATTTTTGCATCGATATACGCATAGGTAGCATTAACTGTCAAAGCAGGAGTCATATTTCCCATCATGTCAAAATCAATTCCATTACTTATTATCTGGCCGGTTTGAACAGAGTATCCAGGGTTTGTCGGGTCTGCTGTCAAATTGTTGTTTTTTACAACATGGTAAACTGAAAAATTCAAACCTAATTTTTTATCGAAGAAATAACTTTTCAGCCCGGTCTCAATATTATACCCTGTAACAGGTTTGAAAGGCTTATTCTCAACATTTCCTGCACTCTGTGGCACAGCACCCGGTGGTACAAAACATTGATCGTATAGAGAATACACGGAAAAATTTTCCGAGAATAACCAGGTTAATCCTGCTCGAGGGGTAAATACATTGAATTTCGTATTTCTTTGATAATCGGGAATGGGATCGATACCTGCCCATTTAATGTATGCATGTGTGAAGTGGCCGGCAATCGTCATCACCAATTTGTTTGCAATTTTTATATGATCCTGAAGATAAAGAGCAACCCATCCGTCTCTGAATTCTTTTAGCGGATCTTCTTGAAAATTCTTCAATGAATCCGGATTGATATAATAATTGGGATTGGGAATATATAGACCAAAATTATTTTGTCCCTCAATACCACGGGGTAATTTATTTACATACGCATTGCAATAATCAAGTCCTGCCAAAACTTTATGTTCAAATTTTTTTCCTGTATAAAATTTTCCATCAATAAATGCCTGCGCTACTTTGGAAGAATTATACCAGTTACTAAAATCAAAATAACGGTAAAGCGTATCATTCGAAACCGGTATGTCCGCATCAGCATACATCAGATGATTATGAGCATAGCCTTGTACATAAGCAGCCAGAGCATTTACATGCCAGTTCTCATTAAAATTATGTCTTAGCTGCAGCCGGTAATAATTATCGCTAACAGCATATTGATCTGTATTTGCATCAGCCACGGCGAAATTGCGGGGAAGTGCAAATATTTTTCCGTTGAGAGAAGGCAGGTTCTCATTGTTGCCGGATGTTTTGCCAAACATGTAATTGTATTCAGCGGTGACAGATGTTTTTTGATTTAAGTTATAGGTCACAGCAGCGCAGATAAAATATCTATAAGCTTTACTAAATTGAAATGCTCTTTCTTGCGTATGTATGCCTGCATTGAACCGGTAAAAAAGATTTGATTTTTTTGAAAATGCTCCTCCAAGGTTCGTTGCAAGGCGAAACAAATTATAGCTTCCAAAACCGGCATTTATACTTGCTACTTTTTCTTTAACCGGCTGTTTGGTAACATTGTTTACAATCCCGCCCGGTTCCATCATACTCATCATAAAACTTGAAGGTCCCTTGCTAAATTCTATTTTCTCCAGCATTTCAGCATCCTCCTGTTGATTCCACCAAAACCCAGCTACACCATTGCGTAGTACATTAAATTGTCCGATTGTTCCGCGAATGATTAATTGATAGTCATTCAGTCCACCATAGTATTTTTGAATTCCGCTTACTGTGCGTAAGGCTTCCGTCATTGCTATTAATCCCTCATCGGAAAGCAACTGGTGGGAAGTGACCTGGATATTTTGAGGTACTTCAACAAGCGGTAAATTCAGCCTTAGACCCTCAGATATTTTTGTCTCAACATATTTTGATTGTTTTGAAGCGTCAAGAATAATGTTTTTCAATTCAGCATAAGTTTGTTTCAGCTGTATGTTTAAATTAATATCTTCATTTTGTTTTACCGTCACTGCAATTTCCTGATCACTGTACCCCAATAAAGAGATTTGAAGAATATACTGTCCCGGTTTGATTTTCCTGATCTCAAAATTTCCATTCTCATCTGTCGTGGTTCCGATTGTTGACTTTTTTACCTGCACAGAAACACGTTCGGCGGGCTGGTCATCGGTCGTTGTTATTTTTCCTTTGACGTTTCCAAATTCATTTTTTTGACCAAATAAGAAAACCGGAAAAAATATGAATATGAAGATGGCTGGCCTCAATTGTGTGGTTTGAAGCAAAAAATTACACAATTTTTCCTTTAACTGCCTTAACTACGGCTTCGGATTTTGAATGTACCTGTAATTTTCTGTAAATATTCTTGATATGCCCGTTCACCGTATCGGTGCTGATAAAACACGTTTCAGCGATCATTTTATAACTCATCCCTTCGACAAGACATTTTAAAATTTCTTTTTCCCGGCTTGAAAGACCATAAGATTCGTCGGTGTTGCCGGAAAGATTTGTTTTGAATAGACGAAGAACTTTACTTGCAATTATTGGCGTCATGGGAGCCCCTCCTTCATAAACTTCACGGATAGCGGCCAGGATCCGGTCCGGAGGCGTATTTTTTAAAATATACCCTTGTGCCCCATTACAAATGGATTGAAATATTTTCGCATCTTCTTCAAAGATGGTCTCCATCAGTATCTTCACATCAATATTATTTTCGCGGATGATTCTTACGGCTTCAATGCCACTTACTACCGGCAGTTCAATGTCCATTAATATCACATCCGGCTGAGTTTCTTCAATATTTTCCAACACTCTTTCACAGTGTGCGAACGCGCCGGCGCAAATAAATCCGCTACTTGATTCAAGCAGGTTGAATAAGCTCTCCCTGAGATTGCGGTTATCTTCAAATATTATTACCCGGATTTCCATCATGGTTAACCATTAAATGTAAGTTGAATGCTCGTACCGATGCCTTCGCCTGATTCTATATGGAGTTGGGCATTAATTTCCTTCGCCCGTTTGCGAATATTGGTAAGCCCATTGCCATTATACTTTTTTGTTGCATCAAATCCTATTCCATCATCCCGGATTAATAAGGTGATCGCATTCGAATGATAGAGAAGAGATATCTGCACGCGTTTCGCCAGGGAATATTTAATAAGATTGTTGAGGGCTTCTTTAAAAATGAGATAAAAATTTCTTCTTTTCTCCAGCGAAAGTCTCAGGTGATTTAATGTTTCATCTGCTTTGAATGTAAACTCAATGTCTTTTGCCCGCAACAGGTTGTAGGCAAGCGAGCGCATACGAAGAATGATGTTTTCAAAATTATCATTAGCCGGATTGATGGTCCATACAATATCACTCATGGCATCGATCACCTTCCTTGAACTCTCACCGATCATATTCATCGAGTATTCTCTTTTTTCAGGATCATTCTTTGCCACTTCACTATACACAGAAATACTATTTAAAGTAGAGCCAATATCGTCGTGCAGATCGCTGGCAATACGATTACGGATGTTCTGCAACCGCAATATTTGCTGCAAACGATAACGATAAATTCCATACACCAACGCTGCTGCTGCTAGTGCAAGTAAAGTCCTGAACCACCATGTTTGCCAGAAAGGAGGAGTGATGATAACAACAATTGAAGCTTCATGTGGACTCCACAAGCCATCATTGTTGGATGCTCTTACTCTAAAAATATATTTTCCCGGGTCCAGGTTGGTATAATTGGCATAGCGTTTTCTTGCGTCGATGCCAGTCCATTCGTCTTTATAGTTTTCCAGTTTGTACTGATACTGGTTTTTTTCCGGGTGAAAATAATTAAGCGCTGCAAATTCAAACGAAATATCGTTTTTATTGTAAGGAAGAATGATTTCTTTTGTGATCTCGATTGGAGATTTTAAAATACTGTCCGCATCGAATGGATGAATACTCTTATTAGAGAGTTTCAGATCAGTGATATATACCGGGGGTAAAAAGTCATTATCTCTTAAATTAGCGGGATCAAAGTAGAATACACCGCCTTGTTGACTTCCAAAAAAGATTTTTCCGTCAATATCTTTATAGGCAGCAAAAAGGATCATCCTGTTATCGGGCAATCCGTCACTCATATCATAGTTACGAAAGTGAAACTTCGATTGGGTGTCAACCGTGTTTTCTGGAGGAGTAAAACAACTGATCCCTTTATTGGTACCCAGCCAGTAATTGCCAAAATTATCTTCTGTCATAGAGGATACGTTATTTGAACTCAAACCGTCCCTTGTAGTAAAGGCGCGGAATTTCTCTGTTCGGGGATCAAATGCAGTGATTCCGCCCCCCATGGTACAGAACCAGATAATGCCGGATTTTGATTCCCTGTAGGGAAAAGAAAAATCACAGCTCAGCGAAGAGGGATCCTTTACATTATGACGATAGACTTTAAATGTTTCATCGTCCGGATCGAAAACGTTAACGCCGCTGCCCCCGGTTCCTATGTATAACTTTCCCCGCGAGTCTTCAAAGATGGATCCTAAATTATCGGAGCTTACAGAACTAGCGCTTTCATTCACTTTGAACGCCCGGAATTTTCCTTTTGTCGGATCAAATGCATTTAAACCACCTCCCCACGTACTTACCCAATACCTGCCTTTACGATCCTCTGTTATCCAGGTACAGGAATTGGCGCTAGGGGAAGTACTGTCCCTGTCATCATGTTTGTAAAAATGATGTTGTTTTGTTACCGGGTTATAAAAAACCAGACCTCGAATGGTAGGAAACCATACATAGCCTTTACTGTCTTCATAGATCTGCCAGGTAATATTGTTTTCAAAAACATTTTCCCCATTTTCCATAATAATAAAAGGCGTCATTGTTTTGGTCAGCGTATCAAATATTTGTATGCCTTTATAAGAGATATAGAAAATGCCTCCTCTTGTTCTCAGGAAATTCCATGGACTATAATCATTAGAAGAGTAATTGTAAAAATCCTGTTGTATTGTATTAATTTTTTTGAAACGTGTGTCACAGGAATAAATGCCGTTCATGGAAGTGATCCAGATCTTCTGGCTCTCATCCTCCAGCATATCTATGTAATCAATGGTAGGAACCGGTCGGTGATAAAATTTTCCTAAGGCCTTATCATAAAAATCAATCATGCCGGCGTCTGTTGCCAGCCACAAATTGCCCTCATGATCTTCGAGGATTTCATACACACCATTATCACTAACTGAGTATGGATCATCTTTATTATGCTGGTAGTTTATGATTCTTCCTGTTCGTGTATTATATCCATAAAAGCCATGGTTTTTACTTCCGATCCAAATATTCCCGTTTTTACCAGTATTTACTTCATAAGTATGAACGGACGTCCAGTCTTCACCCGGCTTGTCTGATGAACCAAAATCAAAATGACGGATCAGTTTGCCTGTCTGCGTATCGAAATAATCAATTCCTGGCCTGCCGGTCACCATCCAGAGGTTATCATCTTCATCCAGGCACATAGAAAATATCCTGCTATTGGAAATCCGGGATTTGTCCTTGTCTGAATGGATAAAATGTGTAAAGCAGTCTGTGGCAGGATCCAGTTTATCAAGCCCTCTCATGGTGGCAATCCACACGTTCCCTTTCTTATCTATAACGAGATCCTCGGTCTGATCACTGGCCAGGGAGTTTTTATTTTTCGACTGATTGCGGTAATTACGAAATAACCCGGTTAGCGGATTGAATGAATAGATCCCCCTGCTTTCGCTGTTCATCCACAGCAAGCCTCGCTGATCTGGTTTCAAAGAAAAAAAAAGATTGTTTAATATCGAATTACTGTCAAGGGGATTGTAATCAAAAATTTTAAAAGTATATCCGTCAAAGCGGTTGAGGCCATTGCCAGTTAGAAACCAAAGAAACCCCATTTTGTCTTGTGTCATTCGGTAAACTTCATCGCCAGAAAGCCCTTGGCGGGTGGTAATTTTTTCAAATGCAGGAAAGGGTAAATTATCTTTCTGGGCTATTAGCCTGGATGATAATAATAGTACTAACAGAAGGCAACCAATTGCGTTGGATAAACAGCGGCGGCTCATCCCTTTAAAGTTACATTTACTTTTCGTAAGAATCCCACCCCATAAATAAGGTGTTTTCAAAATCAAATTCACTTATTTCAGTTATTGACTGTAGCCTCAATTCATGCTTTCTTTAGGAAGGCTTTTTCCTGCGCCATTTTCTAAGATTAAACGAACCAAGATGAAAAAGCAAAAACTAATACTACCACTGTTGATACTGATTTTATATTCCTGTCAAAAGGAAGTATCATTTCAAGGAAATCGCTCTTCGCAAGTGAGTGGCTTATCAGAAGTAGACGTATACGTAGCAGGAGCCGATAGCGTTTTCGAAACAGCCGGTCTTTTTAATTCCACTTATGGAATACCTGCATACTGGAAAAACGGCCAACCGGTGTACTACACCGATGGCACCATTGGTTACACGGGGACAGCTGCCGATGCCACATCCATTGTTGTTTCAGGAAATGATGTGTATATGACAGGGTATGCGAGGTTTTGTGGTTCATTGAGGTGTGGGGATGATGGAATGTTCTGGAAAAACGGTATTTCGGCATACTTAAATCTTCCCACTTACCCAAACTCCCTCGCGGTTTCAAATAATGACATCTATATCGCGGGGAGCAGTGGGTATCTAACGGGTACCGGTGGAAATGCAGCCTACCTTAAGAACGAAAATAAGATCGACCTGCCCAGTGGTTCAGCAGGCTCCATAAGCACGGCAATTGCGGTTTCAGGAAATGATGTGTATGTGGCAGGCATCGGAATTACCGGCGATATTTTTAATGGAACCCAAAATTATATTGCTAAATATTGGAAAAATGGCAACGCCATAAACCTGACAGATGGTTCAAAAAGTGCCCAGGCATGGAGCATTGCAGTTTCAGCAAATGACGCATATGTGGCGGGAACCGAGTGGAATGGTGATCCATATCAGGATGCTAACGGAGACCATTGGCAAAAGGGAATTGCTAAATATTGGAAAAATAGCCAGGCGATAAACCTGACCGATGGCTCAAACTCTGCTAACGCAATATCCATTGCTGTCTCTGGAACAGATGTGTATGTGGCAGGAATTGAGTGGGATGGTCAATCATACCAGGATGCCACTGGATACTCACTCCGGAAGTCTGTTGCCAAATATTGGAAAAATGGCAAAGTGGTAAACCTCACCGATGGTACAGAAGATGCCGAGGCAAAATCCATCGCTGTTTCAGGGAATGATGTGTATGTGGCAGGAACGGTGGCTGGTCATGCTACATACTGGAAAAATGGTAGCGCTGTAACTCTTAGCAATGTTGAATCAGATGCAAACTGTATTTTCTTAGTAAAGAAATAAGTAGTGATGGCAGAGTCTCGATACCCGTTGTTTTTTGAGTTTAGATAAAATACTTGAACCTGTAATTGGAAAGTTATTCGAAAACAAAAAAATTATCTCTCATTAAATAGATTGTCATATAACAACCAGGATGAAAAAGCAAAAACTAATACTACCGTTTCTGATACTGATCTTATATTCCTGCCAAAAGAATGCGCCTGATAGGAATGCCAGTTCAGAGGTAGACGTTTGCGTGGCAGGAAAGGAATACAACGGGTCTGTTGCTGTAGCCAAATACTGGAAAAACGGAAAGCCGATTGTACTTGGAGATGGGGTTAATTGGTCAACTGCAAATTCTATAGCTGTTACTTGGCGTAATTTACTTTTGAGTCGTACACCTTGATAACAATTGAACCTTTATCGATCAAAATAATGTAGAAGTTCTTATGAGTAGCATTAAACTCGTGTTTCTTTTATCAATTGGAGTAATTGCATTATCTTTTTTTTCCTGTAAAAAGAACATTCAAACCACTGACCATCCCGGCACTGGAAGCGGTTCCGTTGCGGGCGTCATAACTGATTTGAACAATGTCCCTGTAAGCAATGCAACCGTTACAGGTGGTACTGCCATCACAACTACCGATGCCAATGGAAAGTTTACGCTTACAAAAGTTGAGTTCACTGCCGATAGTGTACTCTTGAATGTTACGAAAGACGGATTTTTTCAGGGTTCAAAAAATTTTGCATCAACCAACGGTGCTGTTAATGATGTAACAATACGGTTGATCCCTAAACCCGCTGCCGCAACAATTGCAGCATCTTCAGGTGGCGATGTCACTGTTCCGGGTGGCGGTTCTGTTAATTTCACAGACGGATTTGTCAATGCATCTAATGGTAGTACCTACGCTGGAAACGTTTTTGTGTATACCACTTATTTAAATTCGACTGATCAGAATTTCAGTGAAAATGTACCCGGCGATCTAAAAGGTGTAAGCGCTTCAAACCAGGCGGGAATTCTTCAATCATTTGGTGCAGTTGCAGTTGAAATGAATGATGCTTCAGGCAATAAATTGCAATTGGCCCCGGGCAAAACGGCTACCATTACATTGCCCATTCCTGCTGCATTACAGGACAAGTCACCTTTCTCCATACCACTTTGGTATTTTGATGACGTGAAAGGTTGGTGGAAAGAAGGGGGAACTGCGACTAAGCAGGGCAGTAATTATGTAGCGGTGGTAAAACATTTTTCATTTTGGAATGCAGGCGATCTTTCCGACAGCGTAAATCTCAGCGCTACTTTTATTGATAGCAGTGGGGTGGCATTCACCAATAATCTGGTAAGCATAACCAGACCCGATTTATCATTTGTCTCGGGTTATTATACCGACTATTCAGGGACAGCCAGCAGGCTAGTGCCCGTGAATGAAGTGCTAATCATGAACGTATATGACGACTGCTATGGTAACGTATATTCAACGACTATAGGTCCATTGAGTAAAGACACTGCTCTTGGCACCATAACAGGAACTCGCAGCTGTCCCGGGACAGATATTTATGTGGCAGGATATGAATTCAACGGGTTAATTGCAGCAGCAAAATACTGGAAGAACGGCCATGCTATTTCACTCACTGATGGTACAGAGAATGCTCAGGCAACGTCTATTGCCGTTGTGGGCAGCGATGTGTATGTGGCAGGGTTTGAATACAACGGGGGGCATTGCATAGCTAAGTATTGGAAAAATGGACAGGCAGTAGCACTCACAGATGGACAGCAAAATGCCAACGCAAATTCTATTGCCGTTGTGGGTAGCGATGTCTATGTCGCCGGGACTAAATACAACGGGTCAATTGGTATAGCCACATATTGGAAAAACGGGCAGCCAACCGAACTCTCAGACGGTTCAACGACTATCATTGCTAAGTCCATTGCCGTTGTGGGCAGCGATGTTTATGTTGCGGGGGAGGACAGTGGATACACCGCAGGCAGATACTGGACAAATGAACAGGTCACACCACTTGGAAATTTTACTACTGCATATTCCATTGCCGTAGTGGACAGCAATGTATATGTGGCAGGGGCTGAATTCGGAAGTACATGGATGGCCACATATTGGAAAAACGGACAGGCTATAACACTCCGGCGTGGTACCTCTTCGTATGCAAATTCCATTGCGGTTGTGGGCAGCGATGTATACGTGGCGGGCGAATCCGATAACATTCCAATATACTGGAAGAACGGGCAGGCAACAGCACTCGGAGATGGACAGCATAATTACCTTGCAAATTCTATTGCCGTTGTGGGCAGCGATGTGTATGTCGCTGGGACTGAATACAACGGCTCAGTTGCTGTAGCGACATACTGGAAAAACGGGCAGTCCACATCACTCACCGATGGTACTAATAGTGCCTATGCAAACCAGATAGTTGTGATAAAGCGATAATTTCTGGAGATGTTTCAAAGCATTCGGAGGCAAATTTCTTTTTCTAACAAAGCATCAACGGATCGTTCAAATAAGTCAGGACGAAAAGTAAATTTTTATTCATACCCGGTTTCTTGATTTTGTCAATAGAAGTCGGTTTTGATCTAAGCAATCAATCTTCTCCGCAAATAAACTGGGGTTTCCCCTGCAACACAAATTAAAGGCGATTGATGGTCCTTCGCTTAACTCCATTTCCAGCAAGTATTCCAACTGCCTTTAGTAATAACGCCACCCCATAAATAAGGTGTTTTCAAAATCAAATTCACTTATTTCAGCTATTGACTGCTGCCTTAATTCATGCTTTCTTTAGTATGCCTTTTTTCTTGCGCTATTTTCTAAGATTAAACGAGCCGGGATGAAGAAGCAAACATTAATAATATCGTTCTTGATACTGCTTTTGGGTTCTTGCCACAAGGAAACAACTACGAGTGCCAATTCAGAGGTAGATGTTTATGTGGCCGGGAGCGAGTCCAACGGATCAGTTGACGTGGCCAAATACTGGAAAAACGGGCAACCTACAGCACTTACAGATGGGACAAAAAATGCATCTGCATTTTCTATAGTCGTTGCAGGTGGCGATGTTTATGCGGCAGGGCGGGAATCTAATGGGTCTTTTTATGTTGCTAAATACTGGAAAAACGGGCAGGCAGTACCGCTTACCGATGGTACAACGGATGCCTGGGCATTGTCCATTGTCGTTGCCGGCAGCGATGTTTATGTGGCAGGGTGGGTAGTAGGCAGTAACGGTGTGGATGTTGCCACCTACTGGAAAAACGGGCAACCCGTAGCACTCCCAGGTGGAAGCGGGTCTACCGGGGCATATTCCATTGCCGTAGTTGGGAACGACGTCTATGCGGCAGGGGCTGCATATCTCGGCGGCTCTGTTTTTATGGCTAAATACTGGAAAAATGGGCAGGCTATAGCACTAACAGATGGCACATCGGATGCTTATGCAAAATCCATTGCCGTTGTGGGCAGCGATGTTTATGTGGCAGGGCCTGAGCATAGCGGATCTTTTTATGTAGCCAAATACTGGAAAAACGGGGAGCCCATCGCGCTTACGGATGGCGCAACGGATGCCTTTTCAACCTCCATAACAGTTATGGGCAGCGATGTTTATGTGGCAGGAAGTGTTCATAACGGAACACCTTTCTTCGGAGTCCCCAATGGAATTCCTACCTACTGGAAAAACGGGCAAGCCACAGCACTCACAGATGGCGCAAATGATGCAAGGGCGGGTTCCATTGCCGTTTTCGGAAGCGATGTTTATGTGGCGGGGTATGAAAACAACGGATCAGGGATACTGGTTGCTAAATACTGGAAAAACAGGCAAGGTATACCACTCACAGATAGCACTGAGAATGCAGAGGCAAATTCTATTTTCTTAGCACCGAAATAGGCAGCAACATAAAAATCTTTTACGAAGAATGGATGCAGGAAATGATCAACTACGAACCTCGGCAATTGATAAAAAATGTCACCATTTAAATTATAACGAAGTGAAAAAAAGTCTCCTTTTTTTTATAATGATTGTGCTGGGTTTTATTTCCTGCAAAAAAGAAAAACCTGATCCTCCTCCTAAGCCTACGGAGGTCGATGTATATGTGTCAGGTGCGTCATCCAACGCGGTGTCTGAGATCACGGCCAAATATTGGAAAAACGGGCAGCCTACAGCACTCTCAGACGGTACAACATATGCTTATGCGGTTTCCATTGCTCTAGCGGGCAGCGATATTTATGTGGCCGGATACGAAATAAGTGCTTCTGGTAAGTATGTCGCCAAATACTGGAAAAACGGGCAGGCTGTAACGCTAACAGATGGTACAAACGATGCTTACACAAATTGCATTGCAGTTGCGGGCAGCGATGTATATGTGGCAGGATATGAAAAAAACGGGTCTGATAAGTATGTGGCGAAATACTGGAAGAATGGACACGCTGTATCACTGACAGATGGTACAAAAGATGCCTGGGCATGGTCCATTTTCATTGTGGGCAGCGATGTGTATGTAGCGGGAACGGAAGCGAATGATGTTGTTTATGTCGCCAAATACTGGAAAAACGGGCAGGCTATATCGCTTACGGATGGCACAAAGGATGGCCATGCATTTTCCATAGCCATTGCAGGCAGTGATGTGTACGTGGCAGGGAATGAACACAATGGTTCCGTTTGGGTCGTCAAATGCTGGAAGAACGGGCAGGCCATATCCCTCACCGATGGCACACAAAATGGCGATGCGTTTTCCATAGCTATCGCCGGAAGTGATGTTTATGTGGCGGGGTTTGAATCCAACGGCTCTGTTGACGTAGCAAAATACTGGAAGAACGGGCAAGCCATATCCCTCACAGATGGCACAAAGAATGCCAATGCATTTTCTATAGCCATTGCTGGCAGCGATGTATATGTGGCGGGGCATGAAGAATCCAACAACTCTATGGATGTAGCTAAATACTGGAAAAACGGAAGCCCTGTAATTCTGAGTGATGCGTCCATTCAATCCTCCCAGGCATTCTCTGTTTTTTTAGCAACGAAATAGAGATCAGTGAGCGTAAAAAATAAAAATATATGTGAGTGCTGGTTCTGAAGCCAAATAATTTTGAAAAACTTCTTTTATGAAGGTTACTAAACTTGTACACCATTTAGCAATTGTAGTAATTGCATTTTCTTTTTGTTCCTGTAAAAAGAATCTTCAAACCACTAACCCTCCTGGCGGGACCGGAAACGGCTCCGTTGCGGGCGTCATAACCGATTTGAGCAATCTGCCTGTGAGCAACGCTACCGTAACTGGTGGAACAGCCACAACAACTACCGATGCCAATGGAAAATTTACGCTTACAGAAGTGCAGTTCACTGGCGATAGTATACTGGTGAATGTTACAAAAGACGGATTTTTTCAAGGTTCAAAAAATTTTGTATCAACCACCGGCAGCGTTAGTAATGCAACAATACGGTTGATCCCTAAACCCGCTGCCGCAACAATTACAGCGTCATCAGGCGGCGATGTTAATGTTCCCGGCGGAGGCTCTGTTAATTTCGCCGGCGGATTTGTTAATGTATCAAATGGTAGCGCTTACACGGGAAATGTTTCTGTTTCCACTGCATATCTAAATTCGACTGATCAGAATTTCAGTGCAAATGTACCCGGCAATTTAAAAGCTGTAAGCGCTTCAAATCAGCCTGGAGTTCTTCAATCATTTGGTGTAGTTGTTGTTGAAATGAATGATGCTTCAGGAAATAAATTGCAATTAGCCCCGGGCAAAACGGCTACTATTACTCTGCCCATTCCTGCGGCCTTGCAGGGCAATGCACCTGCCTCCATACCACTTTGGTATTTTGATGATGTGAAAGGGAAGTGGAAAGGAGAAGGAACTGCCACGAAGCAGGGCAGTAATTATGTTGGTGTGGTAACCCATTTCTCATTTTGGAATGCGGGAGATCTTTCTGGTAGCGTAAATCTCAGCGCTACTTTTATTGATAGCAATGGAGTGGCATTTACCAATAAATTGGTCAGTATTACAAGACCTGATTCATCAACGTCCTCGAGTTACACCGACAATACGGGAACGGTAAGTGGTTTAGTACCCGTGAATGCAGCGCTGGCCATGAAAGTATTTGGCGACTGCGGTGATATTGTATATGCAAAGAATATTGGCCCACTCAGTAAAGACACTGCTCTTGGCACCATAACAATAAATAATAGTTGTTTAGATAGTACACTGGCAGACGTTTACGTGGCGGGATATGAATACAACGGGTATTTTGCTGTAGCAAAATATTGGAAAAACGGCCAGGCCATATCACTCACCGATGGTACAGGGACTGCCTACGCATATTCCATAGCCGTTGTCGGCAGCGATGTATACGTAGCAGGGTCTGAATACGACGTTGTGTCTAACTATTATAAAGACAAATACTGGAAAAACGGGCAGGTAATACCACAACCGTGCGGCTCATATTCCATTGCAGTTGTGGGCAGCGATGTGTATACGGCAGGTGTTCAATACAACGGGTCAGTTGGTATAGCCACATATTGGAAAAACGGGCAGGCAACAGCACTCTCTGATGGAACAAAGACTACCATTGCAAGTGCCATAGCAGTTGTGGGCAGCGATGTTTATGTGGCAGGGTATGACAGTATAGGTCCAGGTCCTGTAGCCAAATACTGGAAAAACGGGCAGGTTATACCTCTCACCGATGGTACAAACTATGCCGTGGCAAATTCCATAACCGTTGTAGGCGGCGATGTTTATGTGGCAGGGTATGAACAGAATGGAGGTTCTGGAAATTATGTGGCCAAATACTGGAAAAACGGTCAGGCTGTATCACTCAGCGATGGTACAAATGCTGCCTGGGCAAATTCCATTGCTGTTGTGGGTAATGATGTATATGTCGCCGGGAGTAATGGAGGTGCCTTATACTGGAAAAATGGTCAGGGCATTACTCTCCCAGGGGGTAGCTATGTAAACTCCATAGCCGTTGTGGGTAGTGATGTATATGTAGCGGGGACGGAAGGCAACTCGCCTAACGAGATAGCCACATACTGGAAAAACGGGCAAGCTATATCACTCACAGATGGTACAAACCATGCCCATGCGTCGAGCATTGTTGCAATAAAGCGATAAAGTTGTCGGGTAGTATTAGCTCATCACCGGTTTTTATCCAGGCCTGCAGGTTTTGAAATAAAGTATTCGCAAGCATATCTATTTTCTTAGGCAAAAGCGGCAGTACATCACCCTACAAGATCAGAATGATAAAGAAATTTTTATGGATGCCTATTGTCGTGATCTTGTCAATCCTGATCACTTTCGATGTTGGCAAGGAATCTTGTCCTCAAATAAACTGGCAAATGTGTATTGGAGGAACGGGGGATGAAAACATTTTTTATTTGATAAAATTAACGGATGGAAATTTTCTTTACTGTGGATTTACCGATTCTCACAATGGCGACTTCGATGCTAAAAACGGTGGTTCCGATGCCTTTCTTATGAAGACCGATGGTAATGGAAATGTTATTTGGAAAAATATTTACGGTGGCAGTCGCGACGAAGTTTTTTATAATGTAATTGAAAGAACAAATGGGGACATTATTGCAATTGGCACATCCGGGTCGAATGATAAGCAGGTAACAAATCATCATGGTAATCCAGGTACGGATGATATCTGGCTTGTTAAAACAACAAAGAATGGAAATCTTATTACGGAACAGTGCTTTGGGGGAAGCGGTTCTGAATCCACCTTTGAGCTGGGAATGAGTGAAGGATTAATGATCGACAAAAATGGAAATATTGTATTTGCCGGTGAAACAAATTCTACGGATGGCGATCTTTCTCTTTCAAACAAACCTAATCATGGTGATTATGATGGGTGGGTTGTAAAACTTGATCCGGACACATGGAATATTGTTAATTCAACAACAATAGGCGATGCTGCCTTTGATGCACTTTATAATATTCATGAGATAAACGGATGTTATTTTGTAACAGGAACAAAATCCACCATTGCTCATACGGGCCCGGGCATGGACGTCGAACCCTTCTACAAGGCCTTTGCAGCAAAACTTGATGAATCAGCACTTGATATAATCTGGTATAAAAAATATGGAGGATCTGGTTCCGAGGATTGCAATGCTTCGGTTATCTCACAGGATGGAAATTTAGTCCTAACCGGGCATGCAGCTTCATCAGATGGAGACTGTGTTGGCAACAGGGGCTTCAATACCTGGACATGGAAGATAAGAGCGGAAGACGGCAGTATTCTCTGGGAAAAATTTATCGGTACATCTGGTGACACATCGGCCGCCTTTAATATGACAGCAACGAGCGATAATGGTTTTATAGTTGTAGGGGGAATTATGCCCCGACTGAATCCTTATTTATTTGATGCTTATGTGATAAAGTTTAATTCTGACGGAGATACTTTATGGACCAAAAGGTTTGGAGGCAATGCCAGTGATCAATTATTAGCCGTTGCCGAAGAAAATAATAAAAGCATTTTAGTTGCCGGGCTAACATCGTCCAAAAATATAAATGGCTATCATGCCGGTTCGGTCACTTCTAAAAAGTTTAACGCGTTTTCTTCAGGAAAAATAAAAGACCCGACTGCAGATGCATGGATGGTAAAATTGAAAGAGTAAAATAAAGAAACCTTGCATGCCGCGTCGCCGCAGATGTTTTCAACTGCAACACAAGTTAAAGCGGTTGGTGACGTTTCGCCAAAACCGACTGCGGCAAAAAGTAACTTTAGTTTCGTAGAGAATCCCACCCCATAAATAAGGTGTTTTGGAGATCAAATCCCCTTGTTTCAGTTATTGACCGCGGTCTTATTTCATCCTTTCTTTGGTAAGTAGATTTCTCCTTCTATTATTTTCAACCTGGACGAAAAACCCTTCTTCAACAAAGGCTGTTGAAGCGCTTTTAAAACCATGTTTTTTGTTTTTATGGAAACAACTGTAAAACTTAAATCAGCCGCCTTAAAAACCAGGAGAATTAGGCTTCGGGAAATACAAGAAAAGGATTTCGCCACGCTATTCAGATGGAGAAATTCGGAAAAATTCAGATTGCTGTTTCACCATAATGACAAGGAAATTGATTACGAAGGGTTCTGTGAAGAATTTAGCTGGGATACTAGGGCTCGGAGGTTTCAATACCTGGTTGTAATTAAAAACAGTCATGAACCGGCAGGGATCGGATTTGTCCATTCTTACTCCCAGAAAAACAAGGAATGTTTTCTCAACATTTTCTTGGCCGAGCCATTTGAAAGAAAGGGTTATGGTACCGATGTTTTTGTTTTGTATGTTCTGTTTCTCTTCAATCAGATCGGGATAAAGAAATTGTTTGTTGAAGCATCGGCTTATAATAAATATTCACTTTCCTGTATAAGAAGTATGGGTATGACGGAAATCAGGGGGTTGAATAATAAGATTGTTCTTGCAGGAAATGAATATGATCTATTTCGGTTTGAATGTGATAATAAGTTCCTCCCAAGATTGACGAAGATTAATGATTACCTGTCAGGTCCGAGGCAATAGTACAACGCCGAATATCTGTTATAACCACTGATATTTTTTAACAATAAAAATGAAAAAAATGAAAAAAGAAAACAATGCTGTCAGTCAGCCACCTAGAAAACTCACTCTTTCCAAAAGAACTATTTCTAATTTGACGCAATCTGAAATGGGTAAAATGGTTGGAGGAGGGCATGGAAATAATGGTAGTCACAGTTATTGCGGTTGTGGTGGGACTAAAGATGGTAAGACCTGTCCCGGTCACAACACGTGTAATGCATGCTGAAGTTCTTTTCATTTTGTCCGAAGTTCAAGAGCACCGGCACAGGTTCATTTCGGTGCCGGTGATTAAATCCAAACTTAGAATATGATCAGCTCATTAGGTCCAAATACCATTGACAGGAATACCGAAGCTATATTGTGGGAACAAATTGAAAATATCGCGAAGCAAATACAGGAAGAACAGAATAGAATTACAGGGCCCGGGTTACTGGAAGGAAAAGCGGGAATAGTTTTGCTGTTTGCTTATCTGTCAAAATTATTTCCGGAGAAGGGTTATTCAAAAACTATTACGAAGGTTCTGGATGATCTAAGTGACAGCCTTTCCCTCGATGAGCTTAGCTACGATATGTCAACTGGCGTAGCGGGTATTTCATTTGCTTTTCAGCATTTGAGAAACATTGGCATCCTGGAAAAATCAAATGATCTGAATCTTCCTGAGATCGATGAATTCATCAGTATGGGAGCAGACCATGACTTCAAAAATGGTAACTGGGATCCTTTGCATGGCATGGTAGGTCTTGGTATATATTTTCTGGAACGGAACAAAGAAACCGGTGAAACCAAGTACCTGGACAAAATAATTGAATACCTGGCACAGATGCGGACTGCTGCCGGTGATAATAAAGTATGGATCACTCCTGCTTATGGAAAATACAGCAACGATAATTTCAATTTCGGAATGGCACATGGTATGTCAGGCATTCTTTCTTTCCTTGCACAGGTGCATGCAAGAGGAATAAAACAAGATGCGACCAGGGAAATGATTTTATCCTGCCTACCTTTTCTTTTACAACATGAATATTCGGATGATATTGACTATCGTTTCCCCAACTCCATTGATGTAAGCCCTGACTTCGTGGAGCAGAAACCAGGCTCGCGGCTTGCCTGGTGTTACGGCGATCTATGCCTTGCTAATATGCTTGTCCATTGTGGTCAGGCACTCAAAACGAGCGATTGGAAGAATAAGGGCCTGAATGTGGCGCTGAAAACCACACAGAGGAATTTTGAAAGCGCTGGTTGTATGGACGCCCCATTCTGTCATGGCACTGTTGGTTTGGTGCATCAGTATAATCGGTACTACCAACTTACCGGGAACGAAGTTTTTAAATATGCTGCCAGGACCTGGCTCTATCGTACTCTGGAAAAATATTACAAGCCGGATGAAGGAGTTGGTGGATATTCTTTCTGGTGTTTACATGAAAAAACAAATTCTTTTGGATATAAACCGATGTACGGATTATTGGAAGGCAGTGCTGGTATAGCCCTGGTTTGGATTTCTTATTTATATGATATAAAACCCGCTTGGGAAATAGTTTTTCTGACCAATGTAGAATAAACCATCCTGGAGAACTTTCATTGCGGAGAGTCTAAGTCGCTCTCCTTTGAACAGTTGGTTCGAGGTGACGCCAAATGACACTGAAAAACATTTTTAAAGAATACTATCAGCCGCAGGAAAGTTTTGTGGCAAGGAACCCTTTGTTCCCACTGGAATTTTTTTTAGAGTGGATTGCCGATCCGGAAATTGATGCAGAAAAATCAAAAGAGATACTGAGACAATCAATCCGGAAATTTTACCTGCAACCCATCGCACAGGAAGCATTATACGTCGGTTCGCCTGATTTGCATGAACAATTGCTTTTATGGCTTGACAATAAAATAGAAAAGCCAGACAAAAAGGAAAAATTAGAACTCTCTCTTGCGAAATACATGATTCGTATGTGTACCCGCTGTACGCCGTACGGATTATTTGCATCATGTACTGCAGGCAACTTTTCAGGTTTTACGGAAATTATTTTAGATGATAAGAATTCACTGCAACGTTATGCCCGGCTAGATATGGATTATGTATGCGAGTTGCACACCCTCTTGTTAGAACAAAAGGAGATCTGTGAACAGCTGCAATTTTATCCCAATAACTCTTTATACCGCATCGGTGACCAATGGCGATACGTTGAACATAGGTTTCAAAAAGAAACGGGAAGGACTTATCATCTTGTGGAGATCGATCATTCAGAATACCTGGAAAAAATTATTTGCAAAGCGAAGGATGGGAGCATTGTTTCTGAACTGGTTAAAATAATTTCTGATGCAGAAATTGCAGCGGATGAGGCAGTTGCCTATATTTACGAATTGATCGACCACCAGGTGTTGATTGATGAACTTGAACCTTCTGTTTCGGGCGTGGATTATTTTTCAGTTATTCTTAATAAACTGAATTCTTTACAGCACACTGAAAATTACACAGTATACCTGCATAACGTAAAAGAAGAATTTGAGCTGTTAAAAAAATCCGATACGCTATCAAAGCAAATATTCTATAAAAACATTGTACTACATCTCCAGAAACTAAACGCACCGCTACATGTAAAAACTTTGATACAGGTAGACAGCTATCGACCTGCTACTTGTTCTCTCAGTTCAAAGCTAAATGAGGAGCTATTGAAAGGCGCAAGTTTATTACAACTTCTAACCTCGCATACTTCACCAAAAGAGTCTTTTGATGATTTTAAAACCGCATTTATCAATCGCTACGAGGGACAATGGGTGCCGTTGGCTGAAGTACTTGACACAGAATCCGGCATTGGCTATGGAAAGTTTGCGGCAGGCGGAATGGATGAATCGCCATTAATTGATAAACTCCCAATTGGCAATGAACGGGCAGTTTCCAATAGCCAACTGGTAAATACAGAGGCATTCAAATGGGAACTATATGAGCAAGCCATCTCTCAAAACAAAACTGCAATATCGATTGATGAAAAAGTTATAGAAGAACTCTCCAAAAAGGAATTTACTTTGGCCGGCATCCCCGATTCAATTTCGATGATGGTGAAGATCAATGCAAGATCAACTGAAGAAATTGATAAAGGAAATTATACTATCACATTAAATTCACTATCTGGTCCCTCCGGAGGAAATTTGTTAGGCCGTTTTTGTCATTTACATCCTTCCATTGAAAGATTAACATGCAATTCCTTACAAGAGGAAGAAGCGCGTCGACCGGATTGCATATTCGCTGAAATCGTTCACTTGCCCGAATCAAGGATCGGGAATATCCTGATGCGTCCTGTGCTACGACGGTATGAAATACCTTATCTGTGCAGAAGTTCGTTGAAAAAAAAATTTCAGATACCAGTTAGTGATTTGTTGGTGGGTATTGAGGACAGCAAAGTAAGGCTTCGCTCAAAACGTTTAAACAGGGAAGTGGTGCCCCGATTGACAACTGCGCATAATTTCGGCATGACGTCATTGCCAGTCTACCAATTTCTCTGCGATCTGCAATACCAGCAGATCCGATCAGTCGGCTGGCATTGGGGGGCAATGGATAGTCGACCATTTCTGCCGAGAATAAGTTATGGTAAGTTCATTGTATCAAAAGCACGATGGATAATTACAAAAGAGGAGCTGAAAGTTGTTGACCAGAAAAATGATGAGATGATCGTAAAGCAATTTGAGAAATTTGCAGAAGCTAAGAACCTGCCTGATCATGTTTTGCTTTCACAAGGGGATAACGAGTTAGCGCTGTATCTAAAAAATATTTTTTGCCTCAAACTATTATTCGCCGAGATCAACAAGAGTGAATCAGTCATACTATCAGAGTCGCTCGACTCACCCGAAACCTGTTTTGTAAAAAGTACCGATGGCCATTATACTGCAGAATTCATATTTGCTTTCAGTAAAAAGAGGGCATTGGTTGTTAAAGGAACGGTGGCAAGCCCCAAACCTATGGTTGAACAAAATATTCAACGGTTCTTTCCAGTCGGTTCAGAATGGTTATATGCCAAGATTTATTGTGGCACAAAAGCAGCCGAGAAAATCTTAACTGAGGTCATACTGCCACTTACACAGGGTTTGCTGACAGAAAAACTCATCGATAAATTTTTCTTTGTGCGTTATCATGACACAGGCCATCATATCCGCATACGGTTTCATAATCCCGAGAAGGAGGATTTCTGGAAAGAGGTAGTTTCACGTTTACGGGAAAAATTAGAATATTATGTATCTGCCCGGGTGGTCTATAACCTACAGTTTGAAACTTATCAGCGGGAAATGGAGCGGTATGGTTTTGACGTGATGCATCTAAGTGAAGATATTTTCTTTCATCAATCTATGGCGGTTTTGAATTTTATTTCTATGCTTGATGGAGATGAAGGCGAGCAATACCGATGGCAGGTGGCGCTGAAAGCTGTCGATCTTTTATTAGATGCATTCAATTATGATACAGAACAAAAAAGATGTCTTATAAAGACACTTGAAAAGAATTTCAGCAACGAATTCAATGTCAAATCCATCGAACAGAAAAAAATCTCAGGAAGATTTAGTTCCCATAAGGTATCAGTGTATGCAATATTGGATGATGAATCGAAAGAGAACTACAGGCTTAAGGAAGCAATTCAAATTTTTAAAATTGATAACCAGTATAAGAATTGTATTGAAGAAATTATAAATGCTGTTTCTATTCATGGGGACACCGGACGACTCAGCCGGCTACTGTCTTCTTACCTGCACATGTATATCAACAGGTTTTTTGTAAGCTGCCAACGAAAAAATGAGTTGATTATCTACAACTATCTTTTCAGGTATTATGATTCCAAATTGGCAAAGGAGAAAAATAAAATTGATGAATCATCAATTATTGGATTATGAAATTTCCTTTAACCCTGCAAAATCGCGCAAGTAACTGTGGGCCTTCCTGTTTGAAAATGATTTCTGAATATTATGGTAAGTCGTATGACCTGGATTTCTTAAGTGCAAAATGCAGGGTCACCAAGACGGGCACTTCTATATTGAGATTGAGCAAAGTAGCCAAATCAATCGGGTTCGAATGCCGAGGCGTTAAAATGGGAATTGAGCAATTAAAGGAAATCGTTCAGCAGATTCCGGTCATTCTTTACTGGAGTAGAAATCATTTTGTAATAATTTATAAAGCGCCGAAACCATCCAAACAGGGATTTTTTTATTTGGCTGATCCTGCAAAAGGTTTAATAAGATTAAAAGAACCCCAATTTGCGAGGGACTGGTTGGCGAAAAAAAATGGCTGTGCCCTGCTGATAGAGTGTGCGTTTACCGCCAGTTCATTTGTAAGTGCAGGCAGCAATTCGGCTTATTCAGGAGAGGTGTCTGTTTCTGGATTTTATTTAAATCCGGCCGACGAAAATTTGGAGGACTATATTCCCGGTGATTTGCGCGGAATACGTGCTACAAGTGGCGCCATAAACATGGCAGGCAGATGATTTTGTTGTGATAAAGCGGTAAAAGTTGTAGATTAGTATTGATACAAGCCACCGGTACTCTGGTAACTGTAACCCAGACGTTCTATGACTTCATATCGAGAAGCCTTTTTTCTAACACCCCGTTGATTACTGCGATTTAACGATCTGCCAGGCCCCATAATT
>Ga0163162_10001195_pt1 | contig 24247 bp, 23 predicted proteins | sample S55metaG_FD_115310 | JGI IMG/M metagenome (GOLD analysis project Ga0163162, IMG submission 115310) | Switchgrass rhizosphere microbial communities from Kellogg Biological Station, Michigan, USA - S5-5 metaG | ecosystem: Host-associated > Plants > Roots > Rhizosphere > Soil | place: USA... | reverse complement strand
TCGACGGCATCGATGGGCGCTCAGCTGCTGCGTCCCGGTCAGGTTTTGCGTTGGACCGAGCTGGCCGACCACAGTTGCTTCGTGGTTCCATTGAGCGAGCTGCACGAGGCTGCGTCAGCCGACGCGCGGGTCCACGTGCCGAGCTGAGCGACCGCTCTCGCAGCGCCCTCAACGGTGGCCGGTCGAACGGTGCGGGTGCACCGGCCGCCGCGCGACGCACCTGTCAGTGGTGCGGTGGCGCGCTGCGCAGAATGGTGAGCAAGCGGTCCGCGTCGACCGGCTTGTGCAGGACATGACCGAAGACTGTCGATGCGAGATCGATGCGGTCGATGTTTCCGGACACCGCAATCAAGGCGGGCGTCAGTTCACCCAGTGCCTGCCGGATGGCGCATGCCGCTTCGATGCCATTCATGCGCGGCATGTCGATGTCCAGAATGACGGCGTCTGGATAGGGCGCCCGCGTGGCCAGTCGCAAAGCCTGCAACCCATCGAAGGCGACGAAGATGACCATGGGGCTGGGGCTGATCAACTGAAGCAGCGCAGACAGCGTCTCCGCGGCGTCGGCGTGGTCATCCGCAATCAACACGCGGGTATGCAGTGATTGCGTGGCCATCCAGAGATGCGGGCAAGCCGCGTTCCGTGAACGCATCGAATCCTTCGCAGTACAGAGCATGGCCGATTGCCCGCATTGCAGAGGACCAGATCGCATCGGACTCCTCGCGGCTCACGTCGGCCACGCGTCTGCGGATTGGACGAAAGGATCAGGGGTCCGCACGAGGAAGCCGAGCCTGTGCGGCGTCCACTCTCGGCCCGGCCGTCGCGGCCCAAAAGCGCGCCGCGCTCAGGCCGCGCCGTCTCCCATCGTCATGCAGTGGAGGCGACGCCGCGCGCGCGCGGTGCCATGAACGCTGGCGAGCAGATCGGCGAGGCTTACCGGCTTCGCGACGTGAGCGGTAAATCCGCGCTCGATCGATCGTTCGCGGTCGCGCTCCTGACGTACCCCGAGGGCGCGCTCATGGGCCATGGATTGCGGGCCTGGTGTGGCGTCACTTTGATTCGACGGACTCGGCCCAGATCTCGGTGCCATCGGCGCAGCGCTCTTGCGTCGGACGGTAGGTGACCCACGCACCGAACCGGTCGGCGCTGTTTGCTGGCAGGGTGGTCTGCGTGTGCTCTGGATGGATCTGGACGCGCTTGCCATGCGCGGGGCCGCCGCGCAGTTCGATGGTCTTCTTCTCGCTCTCGTCGGTCATGTCACCAGTGAGGAATGGGTCAGCGGCGAGTCTAGGTGCCAGTTGCTGGACACCGGGGCCGACCGGCTGCCGTCAAGGCTCTTTCTTTCGCGGCGCCGAGCCAACAACTGCCAATCTCGCCATTGCGACGTCGCACTTGGCGGGTGTGGCTGGCGGCGTGACCGCCAGCGGAGGCGTCCTCGATCGCGCAGGCTTTGACCGATCTCCCTGGATTCGGGCCTCGCCTCGCCGAAGTGCTGCCTCGTTCGTGTGGAGCGAACGACGTCTGCTCGCGCGGACTGCTGCCGTGCCACTGTGCCGTGCGTTTGCCACACCCGGGCGAGTCGCACACCCTTGAGGGCCTTCAAGTCAGGACGACGGCCTGTATCTTCGAAAGGCGACCACAGGGTCCAAAGTCGTGGAGGTCTCGTGAAGACAAGTGGGGTTCGGTCCAGGCTGGAGGGCGCTGATGCGTTGGCGCGGTTGCTCGAGCGAATCGAGGCCGGCGCCGTTCGTGCTGGCCCCGATGGCTATCGACAGGTGGTGAAGCAACTGCAAGCGGCACTGTCCGAAGAGCTGCCTGCCGACGCACTGCGGGCCATCCTCAGTGCCTATCCGACTGCCGCCGAGGTCTACGAGAACCTGCACTACGAGCGCTGCGGGCTCGCGCGCGCACCCTTGGAGAGGTCGGTGGCCGCGCAGCTGCTGGCCAGGCAAGCGATCGCGCGAGCGGCTTCAGGCCGTTGACAGTCCGCCGGCCACGCGAGGGAACGGCCGGCGCCGACCCAGAGCGCCGAGCTTCCTGCCTTCATGGCGCCGGGTGCGCGCGATCATCAAGTCGCCCGACCCGACGAGTTCGAACGCGTGATTGGCGATCGGGCTCATGCGCGGGCAGAAGCGGACGCCCGGAATGACATGCCTTCGGAGGTAGCATCGACACGATGTGCTACTCCGCTCGAATCCTTGCCGACTACCGTCGGTACGTGCGCATGTTCGGCGCGAACGCCAGCCTGCGTGACTTCGTCGACCTGTTCCTTCGACGCCAGAGCGACCCCGAAGCGCGGATCGTCATTCCCAAGGGCGTCGAAGAGGCGTTCGCTGATCCTCAAAGCGACGCCGAACGCGCGGCCAAGCAAGCGATCGACGCATTCCGAGCGCAACAGGCGACGAAGTTCGAACAGGAGCTGTTCAAGCAGCGCAAGCGACTGGCCGACGCTGAACGCACGCTGGCAACCAAGACGACGAAGGCGGCCCACCAAAGCAAGCGCATCGCCGGCGAAAAGGTCGAGTGGCTGCTGGGCAAACTGTCCAGCCTTCGAAGTCCCGATCTCGACGACGACGATCTGCGCATCTTCCCCGGCCACTACGCACCGGTGATGGTCGTCGAGGACGGCCGGCGCGTCGTCAAGCCCATGCGCTACCAGTGCCGGCCCCCAGGCAAGCCACCGAACTGGGATTCGAAATACCCCGGCACCTACAACGCGCGTCGCGACAACCTGGAGGGCGAGTTCTGGCGCGGGCTGTTCGGTCGCTCGCACGGCATCCTGGTGATCCAGGGCTTTTACGAGCACGTCAAGCGCGACGGTGAAAACGTCATCCTCGAGTTCCACCCGCGGCCGGATCAAGACATGCTCGTGGCGTGCCTGTGGTCAAGGTGGACTGCGCCTCGCCAACCCGAGCTGCTGTCCTTCGCGGCCATCACCGACGAGCCACCGACCGAGATCGCTGCCGTGGGGCATGACCGCTGCGTGATCCCGATCCAGCCCGAGGACGTCGATGCGTGGCTGAACCCCGACCCAGCCAATCTGGCTGCGAGCTACGCGATCCTCGACAACCGGCCGCGGCCGTACTACGAGCATCGCCTGGCTGCATAGCGGTTCGGTTCGAGGTCGCTCGGTCTCTCGATGGAGCCTGCGCGTGCGCCATTCAGGCGTCCGCCGTGGTGCGGTTAGAGTCGGGAGCAGATGATCGCCACACTGTCCGCCGTCACGCGCGAACGACTGCGGCGATTCATGCGCATCGTGCGCATGGCGGCGGTGATCGGTGTGGGCGTCGGTGCAGTCTACGGCGTCGCGATTGCCGGGCCGGGCGCTCGCGCGCTGCTCGTCTCCCTGCTGATCTCGATACCGATCGGTGTCATCGCCGCCCTGCTCACGGCTTCGTGCATCGCCGGCATCGAGATCCTCCTGCTGCCTCGCGCATCGATGCGATGGCTCGACGCGCTGCCGTTCGCCGCCGTGTTCATCCTGAAGACGCTCGTCTATGGCGCGATCGCAGGCGCTGTCTTCGTCGGTCAGCCGGGACAGCGCCTGTTGGGCGTCGTCACCGTCTACAACGCGCGCACCGCGCTGATTGCGGTTTGCCTCTCGCTCGTGGCCGTGGCCGTCTTGGTGATGATGTTTCAGGCCGCGGGCCTCGTCGGCTATCGCACGTTCAGGGCCCTCCTGCTTGGAAAGTATCGCCGGCCCTACGCGGAGCGACGCTTCTTCCTCTTCGTCGACGTGGTGGGGTCAACCGCGATCGCCGAGCGGCTCGGGGCCCTGGAGGCCCATCGCTTCCTCGGCGCGGTGTTTTCGGCAGTCGCCGAACCAATCGAGCTGTGCCACGGCGAGATCCACCAGTACGTCGGTGACGAGATCGTCATCACCTGGGTCGAGGCCGACGGCGTTGCCGATGCGCGGGCGTTGCGCTGCTTCTTCGCGATGGGCGCGGCGCTCGCCGCGGACGCGCACCGGTTCGTTGAACGCTTTGGCGTGCAGCCGGCGCTGCGTGCGGCCCTGCATCTGGGCGAGGTCATCACCGGCGAGGTGGGCCAGGTGCGCCGTGCGATCGTCTTCCATGGCGACGTGATGAACACGACCGGGCGCCTCGAGCAGGCGACCCGCGAGCTCGGATGCTTCTTCATCGCATCAGCGCAAGCCCTTGCCTCCCTGGATCCGCCGCCCGACATCCGTACCCGGGACCTTGGCGCGCTGACGCTGCGCGGACGGGTCGAGCCCATCCATGCGTTCTGCGTCGAGCATTCGACAGGGGCGCTTTGAAGAGCGCATGAATGCCGTGCGAACGGAAGGCGTTCTCTTCTGGCGTACGGCTTCAAATCCGAAGAAGTCGAGCATCAGCTCAGTCGAAACTGTGTCCACTTGTCAACGTATCGAATTTCGGGTGCGGACGGCAACTCTTCCTCGGCGTATGCCAGCATCGGCACGGTAGCAGTCCAATCGAAAGGCAGTGGGCCCGCGCCGAGCGCGGTGCCAACAGAGGCGTGCCCAGTGATTCACCGCGACCGGAGCCCAGAAATGGCGGCCGCATCGCTGAAAGCTGACTACGGCAGTTGACCAGTTCGCCTCCCACTCCTGGCAAGCCTACCGACGCTTGCACTACTTCCGCCACTGAGTGCGCTAGCGCACGGTCCTTCGAGGCCGGGCACGAGTAGTCTTTGCCGTAGACGTTTCCGCCGGCCGGCCGCCGCAGCTTCCGCAGAGGGCTATGGATGCACGCTTTCCTGTTCAACAACCGCGACGAATTGATTGCGCGGTGCAAGGCAAAGGTCGCGCAGCGGCCTAGAAGAGCTGCCACCGCGGAGCAGCTTGCCAACGGCGTTCCGTTGTTCCTGGAACAGCTCACGAAGACACTCGAGGCGGAAGAACAGGGCGACGTCGGCACGAGCCTGAGGATCTCCGGCGCCTCCGGCGGGGGTGCAACGGCGCTGTCCGAGATCGGCATCGGTGCGGCCGAGCACGGCAAGCGACTTCTCGAGTTGGGATTCACCGTCGACCAGGTGGTCCACGACTACGGCGACCTTTGCCAAGCCATTACAGACCTGGCAGTGGAGCGCGACGCGCCCTTCTCGGTCGATGAATTTCGCACCCTGAACCGATGCCTGGACAATGCGATCGCCGACGCCGTGACCGAATTCAGCGTCCAACGGGATGCGACCGTTGCGCGTCGGCAGTCCGCCGAGGAGCACGAGCGTCTGGGTGTTCTCGTGCATGAACTTCGCAATCACTTGAACACTGCAGCGCTGGCGTTCAGCGCCCTTGAGTCGGGGACGCTGCCGATTGGTGGGTCTACCGGAGGTGTCTTGAAGCGCAGTCTGGCTTCGCTATCAGCGCTGCTGACCCAGGCGCTGACTGAGGTGCGGTTGGCGGTGGGCACGCCGGTGCAGACCGAAGCGTTCTCCCTTGCGATGTTCGTCGACGATGCCCGCAATGCTGCCTCGCTCTATGCGGACGTCAGCGGCTGCGCGCTTGTGGTGCCCGAAGTCGATCCGCTCATCGGCATCACAGGAAACCGGGAGCTTCTATTGGCGGCAGTGGTCAACCTGCTTCAGAACGCGTTCAAGTTCACTTGCCCGAGCACCGAGGTCACGTTGAGTGCATATCCCGACAGGAACCGCGTCCTGATCGACGTCAAAGACAACTGCGGAGGACTCCCCGCAGGAGCCGTAGGGATGATGTTCAAGCCGTTCGCGCAGGTCGGCAACAACAGGAACGGCCTGGGACTCGGTCTTTCCATCGCGAAGAGAAGCGTTGAGGCGTCCGGGGGTGCCCTGAAATTGCGCGACGTGCCCGGAGTCGGGTGTGTTTTCACAGTGGACCTTCCTCGTCAGGAGCTGCGATAGCGCTTCGTCAGGTCGTTCAGGTGGTGACAGCGACGGCCGCGAGTCGGATGACCTGCGCAGCACGGCGGGCTTCCACTAGGCACACGTGACCGATCCAGACCCCTGTCCATGCTCCGGTTTGGTTTGCCGATCCGCGTCGTGCGCTCCCGCACAGACTGAGCACCGCAGAGCGACTAGTCTGGCTCGAACGAGACCCCGCACAGGTCTCGACGCCAGGGCCATCCGCACGCTGGATCAGTACTCGTAGGAGAAATCATCGTGACCATGCGCACTACCGTCGCAGCCGCGCTTGCCGCCTTTTCGATCTACGGACCTCGATAGGAGATCGTCATGCTTTACACCATCGCCGTCGTACTGCTGCTCCTTTGGCTTGTCGGCCTGGTGACTTCGTTCACCGCCGGTGGCTTGCTGCACGTCCTGCTGGTTCTTGCCGTGATCGCGGTGGCGTACCAGTTGTTCACGGGCCGCCGCGTGGGGTAGTGCTCGCAATCTCGCTGTAGGCCCAGGCGTCGCCTGGCAAACAGCGTCGTTTGCTGTTGGCGCTGGCGGGCGCCGCCTGAGTCGCGCTCAAACGAGATGCGGCAAACGGCGGGCAAAAACGCGCAACGCCGCGATTCCACTGCACTCGGCGCGCGCGCGCCAGGCACGCAGCTGCTCCAACAACTGGACTGCGGACAGAGCGGCGCTGGATCGGCACCGATGTGCGGTCAGCTCCTGTCCCAGAAGTCGCTGCCGCGTTGCGCCAGCCCTCTGACTCGGTGATTGCCGAAGCCAATGCGCGTCGATACTCTGGTGGCGCGGGCATAGTTCAATGGAAGATCCACAGCTCAACAGGCTGTTGACGAAGGTTCGATTCCTTCGGCCCGCACCAAGCGCTGCCTGAGCACGCGGGTCGTGCACGCCAGCGGCCTGGCAGCTATCTGACGCGATAGACCAGCACCTCGGCCGATCGACCCGGCCGCGCCGGTGCCGCCACGAACAGCGTGTTCATCGCGGGGACGTACAGGCCGGTGCGCGCACCGGGCGCAGTGGCAATGCGGTCGGCCACCTCGTAGCGGTCTGGATCGAGCTGGCGCACGACCTCGACGCGTCCCTCGCCACACACCGCGTACGCCTGCCGCCGCTCGGCGTCGAAGAAGAGGTCGTCCGCGTCTCCGCACAGCGGGATCTCGGCGATTCGCCTCCCGCTGGCCGTGTCGTACACCTGAAGCCTGGCGGGCCGTCGGGTGGCGACCAGCAGCCGCTGAGCGGTTTCGTCGAGCGCCATCGGGAAGTTCTGTGCTGCAGGCGAGACATCCCACGTGGCGGTGATCCTGCCGCTTCGACGATCGAGCACGATCACGCGTCGTCCGCTCGGTACGTTGATGTAGACCTCGGGGCCGTTGGTCGCCAGTTGGAACGACTCGGGGTGGCCAGGCAGTGCGAACCGATCGACGAGGCGCACGTGGACCGGATCCACCACAGCCAAGCCATCGCTGTAGCCGGCGTAGAGCAGGCCGGCTTTGCCATCGAGGCGAAGATTGTCCACGTCGGGCAGGTCCGCCAGCCCGCCTTTGCGCTGGCCACCGACGAAGACGTCGATGCTTCCATTGCCGCCGTTGGCGATCAGCAGGTGTTCAACGGAGGGTAGATAGGCGAGTCCCTGTGGCTCGCGGCCGCGCAATCGCAGCACCCGCTTGCGTTCCTGGGTGTCCACCACCTCGACGGCGTCCGCCCCGAGCGCGGCGACAAACAGCCGGCGACCTTGAATGTCGATGGCCAGATGATCCAGCCGACCCGTTGAGCCGGGCAGCTCGATCCGGTCCATCAACTCGATGGCAGCCTGCGCATGCATCGCTGGAATCGTGAGAGCCCCGGTCACGACCAGCAGCTTCAAGCATGCAGTGGCTCTCGCAACGATCATGCACTCAGCCTAGGGGCAACGTGATCTCGCAAGCGCGCCATGGGCTTTCGGTCTATACCAAACCATCTCGTCGGGCCGAAACTGAAGCTCGGCTGAATCCAACATGCAATCGGCCGCCACGCCCACTGCGCATTTGGCGTCTCGCCTCAAACGCCGGCGTGCGGCGCACTCGCCACAGAAGGAGACCCCGATGCCTCGTTCCTCTCTCCTCGGAATGCTGTTGGCGGCAGTCGTCGCTCTCTCACCTCAGGCCGGAGCTGCCGGACCGACGATTGACGGCGCGACCATTGAGTCCGTGACAGGCCTCAAAGGGACCTACAACAAGACCGAGAACGTGTTCAAGGTCAGCAAGCCGCGCGATGACGTGAAGGTCAACGTGGATCGGTGGGCGATGCCGCCCTTCATGGGACTCACGTCGTGGGCTGCGTTCACGCCGATGGGCAAGCAACTCATGCTGATGGGTGACACGGTTCTGTTTGAGGACGAAGTCAACCCGGCCATGAGCGCCGCACTCGACAACGGCCTTGAAGTGACCGCACTCCACAATCACTTCTTCTTCGATCAGCCCAGGGTCTACTTCATGCACATCGGCGGCATGGGTGACGCGCGGCGCCTGGCCACTGGCGTGAAGGCGGTCTACGAGCGCATTGCGCAGGTCCGCACCGAGCAACCGTCACCCGCGGCGAGCTTCTTGGGTGACATCTCAACGCCGAGCAGCATCACCGCGGCGCCTCTCGAGCAGATCCTCGGCACCAAGGTGCAGGTCAAGGATGGCATGGTCAAGGCCACCTTCGGTCGACCCGCGAAGATGCACGGCACCACGGTGGGCAACGAGATGGGCGTCAACACCTGGGCCGCGTTCGCTGGCGATGACGAGCACGCCGTGGTCGACGGCGACTTCGCGATGCACGAAGACGAACTGCAGGCGGTGCTGAAGGCCATGCGCGGCGCGGGCATCAACATCGTGGCCATTCACCAGCACATGACCCACGAAAGCCCGCGCTACGTGTTCCTGCACTACTGGGGCAAGGGGAAGGCCACTGACCTGGCCAGCGCTGTGCGGAAGGCGTTGGACGCGCAGAGAGCTGCGTGATCCTCCACGGGGCACGCCCGGCAGCACAGGTGGATCGGCGTGCCGCGGCATGACTCGGGCAGTGCGTCAACTCCTGTGATCGAGCCACGCGCTCGCGCATCACTCGAAGGGCTTCATGGGCCCGTTGATCGCTTTCCACGCGTAGTGTCCACCGGCCATGTACTTGGCATCGAACCCCGCCTTGCGCAGCGTGATCGCGGTCTCGCAACCGACGTGGAACCCATACACGCAGAACGTCACCACCGGCTTTTCCTTCGATAACTCGCCGATCCATTCGTCCACTCGCTCGGGGTCGCGCCAGACGGCCCCGCTCACGAGCTCGTGGGAGCGCGTCACGTAGTGCCTGGGGCGGGTATCGATCACTTGCACCGCAACGTCGGCATCGAGCATCTCCTTCAGTTGCTCCGGCGTGACCGAGGGCACATCCAAGAATTGCTTTTGCTCCAAGCGCCTGGGCGGCACCACGCTGGCGGCGTCTTCCAGTCGTGCTTGCACGGCGGCCCAGTCGATGTTGCGCATGAATGCGGCGATGTACGCCTTGGCGTTGGCGCCGAACTCGAGCTGGTACGCGTGCTCGTACATGTCCAGCGCCAGCACGGGGATCGCGCCCGGGATGCTTTGGCTGTTGTCGGTAGCGATGTGGTTGATCAGTCTTTCGTCGCGGGGCACGTGACTCAGCAGCACCCACCCCGATTCCCCCGCCAGGGACTCGGCCATCGCGATGAACTGAGCTCGCCAACGATCGACGGCCCCGAAGCTGCGCGTCAGCGCGCGGGCCACCGGCTCGGGCACGGAGCGGCCGTCGCCGCCAAGGCTCGCGAAGTACAGCTCGTGCAGGAGTGTCGAGTTCAGCAGCGCGACCTCGTCGCGCTTGAGGCGACGCAGGGCATCAGGTGACACCCCGGGGTCGAGTGCATCGATCTGACGGGAGAGCTCGTTGAGGTGGCGCACCGCGCTGCCGTAGTTGTTCTCGTAGTGGCTCTCGATCAAGCGCTGCGGGATGCCGTTGAGCGTCCAGGGGCGGCAGAACAGGGGGGCGATGGAGTACGTCATGGAGGTTCCCAAAAAAGAGTCGCGACGGTGAGTCACCCTACAGCATTGTAGCGAGCGAGACAACAATGTATAGTTCGCTACATGGACACGGAGATCGGCCTGGCGTGGCTGCTTTTGGTGGTCACGTTGCCCACGCACGGCGCCACTGCCCGCATGCGCATCTGGCGAGCGCTCAAGGCGCGGGGCTGCGCGGCGTTGCGCGACGGCGCCTACCTGCTACCCGCCGGTGAGGACCGGGAAGAGGCCCTGCAGGAGCTCGCGGTCGAGTGCGAATCCGAGGGCGGCAACGCGTGGCTCATGTCGGTGCTGCCGCGCTCCGACGAGGAACAGAGCCTGTTTCGGGCGCTATTCGATCGGCGCGACGACTACGCGGCGCTTCGCAAGAGCTGGAACCAGGCCAACCGCACGCTGGCCTCGCTTGCTCCAACCGAGCTGGCACGCTTGCAGCGCAGGATGCAGCGCGAGTACGAGGCCGTGCGCGCGATCGACTTCTTCGCGTCGGACGCCAGCATCGAAGCGCAGGCCGCCTGGAGCGACTTCAGTCGCAGGGTCCAGCAGCTGCTGTCGCCCGACGAGCCTCACGAAGTCAAAGGTCGCGTTCCGCGGCTGGACGTCGGCAAGTACCAGGGCCGCACCTGGGCCACACGACGTCGGCTGTGGGTCGACCGTGTGGCCAGTGCCTGGTTGATTCGGCGCTTCATCGACAAGAAGGCGCGTTTTCGCTGGCTCAGGTCGCCATCGGACTGTCCCAAGAGTGCGCTGGGCTTCGATTTCGACGGTGCGACCTTCACGCACGTGGGTGACCGCGTGACCTTCGAAACCCTGATGGAGAGCTTTGGCCTCGACGGCGACGCTGCCCTGTTGCGCATGGCCGCGATGGTCCACCAGCTCGATGTGGGTGGAGACCCGGTGCCCGAGGCCAGCGGATTCGAGGCCATGCTTTCTGGCACGCGCGAGCGGCTCGACGACGACGATGCGCTGCTCGCGGAGATCAGTACGGTGCTCGATTCGCTGTACGCCCACTTCACGCGGGAAACCGCGCGCTCCAAGACCTGAAGGCTGTCGATGAGCCAGCAACCCGCTGATTGAACGACACCTGCGCCCATCCAACCCTCAAGGACCATCTCATGGATCTGCAGTTGCGCCCCCTTGCATTGGACCCAACCCAACTGGACGGTCTCAGTGCCCGCCTCATCACGAGCCACCACGAGAACAACTACGCCGGGGCCGTGAAGCGCTTGAACGCGATCCGCCAGCAGCTTTCGAAGCTGGATTGGACGGGCACCCCGGTTTTTGCGATCAATGGGTTGAAGCGTGAGGAACTGATCGCGGCCAACTCGGCTTGGTTGCACGAGTTGTACTTCGACAGCTTGGGCGGGAACGGCGTGGTGCCGGTCGGCGGGATGTCGGTGGCCTTGGAGCGCGACTTCGGGTCGGTGGCACGGTGGCACGACGAATTCGGCTCCCTGGCCAAAGCGATGGGAGGCGGATCGGGCTGGGCGCTGTTGTCATGGTCCGCGCGCGAGGCGCGGCTCATCAACCACTGGGCGGCCGATCACACGCACCTCCTGGCCGGAGCGACGCCGATTCTCGCGATCGACATGTACGAGCACGCCTACCACATGGATTTCGGCGCCAAGGCGGGGGCGTACGTCGACGCGTTCATGAAGAACATCGAGTGGCACGGCGTCTTTCGCCGCTATGCCGATGCGGTGCAGATCGACTCGATGCAATGGGCGGCACAGCCCGCCGACTCGTCGAAGTACTCGCAAGTGGTGGACGTCCGCCGCGCAGAGACCTATGCCCAAGGCACCGAGAAGTTGCGCGGTGCCACCTGGCGAGACCCGACCCAGGTTGCGTCCTGGAGCGACGAGCTCGACCGCAGCGAGCCTGTCCTCGTCTACTGCCTGCACGGCCTGGACATCGGTCGCTCGTCCGCGTTGGCCCTCCGAGCGCGTGGGCTCGACGCGCACTTCATCGTTGGCGGGATCGAGGCCTGTCGAGTGGCCGGCATACAGCTGTCGCCCAAGACCTGAAGACCAAGGCGGTGTCATGAATGCGCCCCATCCGCCCTCGGTGGCCCTGCTCTACCCAGGCGATCGAGCGGCGCGCGAGCGCAGTGACCCGGCCGAGAGCCGCTTCAAGGGCCTGTTCGACGCGTTTGCGGCGGCTGGAGTCAGCACCCAGCCGGCTGTCTACCACGACGACTTTGCCGATGACGTTGCGGCTCAGCTGCGGCGCGTCGATGTGGTCCTCGTCTGGTGCAATCCGATCGAAGGCGGTCGCCGCCGCGACCGGCTGGATGCGCTGCTGCGAGAAGTCGCGCAGACCGGCGTCCTCGTCAGCGCCCATCCGGACACCATCCTGCGGCTCGGAACCAAAGACGTGCTGGTCGAGGCGCGCGACCTGCCGTTCGGCAGCGACGCGGTTCGCGTCGACTCGCTCGATCAGCTCGCGCGCGACTTGCCCGCGCGGCTGCGCCAGGGGCCCCGCGTGCTGAAGCAGCACCGCGGGCACAGCGGGATCGGCGTTTGGCGCGTCGAGCAGGTCGACGACTCCGCGCTGCTGCGGGTGCGGCATGCGCAGCGTGGAAGCGAAGAGGAGCGCATCGATCTGCACGCCTTGATGCAGCGTCTGGCACCTTACTTCGCAGGCGAGAACGGCGGTCACATGATCGACCAGGCTTGGCAACGCCGCCTGGCCGAGGGCATGGTGCGCGCCTACATGGTCGAGGATCGCGTGACGGGCTTCGGCCATCAGGCGATCAACGCACTGTATCCAGCCCCCGCGGGCCAGCCTGCGCCGCCACCCGGTCCGCGGCTCTACCATGGTGCCGATCTACCCCAGTTCCAAGCGCTGCGGCGGCTTCTGGAGACACAGTGGATCGAGCAGTTGCGCGAGCGCGTCGGAGTCGGGCGTGCGCAACTGCCCTTGCTCTGGGATTGCGATTTCATGTTTGGCGAGCCCACCGCTGATCCTGGCGAACGCTACGTCTTGTGCGAGGTCAACGTCAGCAGCGTTTCGCCTTTCCCACCGTCATCGATCGAGCCGCTGGTCGCGGCCGTGAAGTCTCGGCTGGCCTCACGCGAGAGGTGAGTCGCGATTCGAGTCCTCGTCGGGCTGAGGACCTCGATCTCGGTCAGCTCGAAGCGCGCTCTACCCGGCCGCGGCGTGCAAAGGCGACGTGAAGCTCAGCGGCGCTCAGTGCTTGTGACCGCTCGTCGTGCCGGAAGCGTATCCCCGCGCCTGGTTGTAGAGCGCGACCTGCTGGTCGGTCAGCAAATGGCGCGTTTTCAGGTGAGCAACCAGGTGAGCCGCACGCAGTTCTCCGTTGAGCGCGCCGATACGAGCCGTCGCGTCTCGAATGGTCTGCTCGTCGGCCGTCCCAGCCTTGAAGGCTTGGTCGAGGTCGGCTTCGGCGGCAATGACCTGCCGCCCCAGTCGCTGCGCTGACTCTTTCATCTCGGCGGTGATCCGTTGCAGGGCAGACACCTGCTCCGGTGTCACCTTGAGCGGCTCCTTCAACTCCAGGACGTGCATGGGCCCGGGAACACCGTTGAGTTCAGCTGGCAGCGATGCGCCCATGCCGCGACCTTCGCGCAAGTCGGCCATCGCCTCAGGCGACAACGCCTTGATCTCGCGTGTTTGCAGGCCGGCATACCCGGCGGGGTGGTGCTGCGCGTTCGCGTTCTCCACGAGCAAGAGCGCCATCGGCAACACGCACACGATGCGAGCGATGTTGAACATTCAGTACTCCTGCAGCTGCATCAGACGCTGGTGATCGTAGTCGCGATCTCGCGACGCGTCGCGCGCTGCCTGACCATTGCTGACCGTCGAGACGCCACGAACCAGACCCGGAATCGTGCTCAGTGACCTTGCGCCACCACTGCCCGCATGTCGCTGCGAGCGTGCGCAATCACGGTGCCGGCACCCCACAGGGCCAGCGACCCCATGACGCCGGCCACCACCAAATCGGGCCAGGCTCCGCCGGTGCCGAACACGCCGAGCGCCGCCAACATCACGGCGACATTGCCGAACGCATCGTTGCGCGAGCAAATCCAGACCGATCGCATGTTGGCGTCGCCGCTGCGAAAGCGGTAGAGCATCCAGGCCACGCCGGCGTTGACGGCCAACGCCGCGAAGCCCACTGCACCCATCGTGGCGGCCTCGGGCACCACGCCGGACTGCAGGTTCCACAGCGCCTTGCCCAATACGAAGACGCCGAATGCACCCATGCAAGCGGCCTTGAACAACGCGGCCTTGGAGCGCACCCGCAGGGCCATGCCCAACACGGCAAGCGACAGCGCGTAGTTGGCCGCGTCGCCGAAGAAGTCGATGGAGTCCGCCAGCAGCGACACCGAGTCCGAAGCCCACGACGCACCGAACTCGACCGCGAACATCGCGGCGTTCAACCCCAGTGCGATCCAGAGCACCCGGCGTTGCCGGGGATCGGGTGGCTCGGTGGCGGCGGAACAGCAGTGGGCGGACATGTGGTGATGCGCCGGTGGAAACGATCCACGCATTGGAAGCCCTATAGTGGGTACAGGGTCAAGCGCAGGGGTTTGTGATGAAGATCGGTGAGCTGGCCGCCCAAGGCGGATGCGATGTGCAGACCGTTCGGTTCTACGAACGCGAGGGTCTGCTCGAAGAACCCGAGCGCGAGGCCTCCGGCTACCGCCGGTATGCCGAGCGCCACGTCAAGCGGCTGCAGTTCATTCGCCATTGCCGATCGCTCGACATTCCGCTGCCCGACGTGCGCGAGCTGTTGACGTTCGCTGCGCAGCCCGAGCAGGCCTGTGCCCAGGTCGATGCGCTCCTCGACGAGCACATCGCTCGCGTGCGACAGCGACTGGCAGTGCTGCGCACGCTGCAGAAGCAACTGCTCGCGCTGCGCGGCCGCTGCGATGGCGACCCATCGCATTCGTGCGCGATCCTCGAGAGCTTCATGACGGCAGCCGAGGCACATGCATGCGCATGCCACCCCGCTTGAAAACCAGCGGGTAGAGCCCTCTCTGACTCGGCTCTACGTTTCGCGCCGTGGCGGGATCGGCTGATCGGCACGTACCTAGACCAACCTCGCGGCGGTCATCAGGGGATGACGATCGGCATTCACGGTCACGATGTTCCGCTCCGTGCTCGTGCTCCGAGGATCGAGCAGGAGCCGGGCTGCCGATCAGCGAAGCAGAGCAGCCTCCAGTTCCTCCATTGCGACTGGCTTCGTGAGGTGTACGTCGAATCCGGCCGCCGCGCTGCGACGACGGTCCGCGCTCTGCCCGTATCCGGTCAATGCGATGAGTTGTATGGCACTGTCGATCCCCCTGATCTTGGCAGCCACGTCATAGCCGTTCATGCCAGGCAATCCAATGTCCAAGAGAACGACTTCGGGGCCAAACGCCAGCACCTCCTGGATCGCTTCGTTTCCCGAGTAAACAGTCCGCGTTTGATGGCCTTTCATCTGCAGAAAGGTCGACAGCGAGTCGGCCGCGTCTTGGTTGTCATCCACCACGAGAACACGACGAGAGCAGCCTACCCGCTGGCCCACGATCGCTGGCTCGTCCGCCTCGTCTAGCGGCAGGCGCATTTCAAACGTCGACCCCTGGCCGATTCCATTGCTGCGGCAGCGAATGGTGCCGTTGTGCATGTCCACCAGACGCTTGCAAATGGCCAGTCCGAGTCCCAGGCCACCTTGGCCCCGATCCACCGAGCGCGGTGCTTGATAGAAAAGATCGAAGACGTTCGCTTGGTACTCCGGCGCGATGCCGATCCCGTGGTCTCGTACTTCCACCACGGCGTGCTGTCCCTCTCGATAGGACCGGACGTGAATGTCGCTCTCCGGGTCTGAATATTTGGCCGCGTTGCTGAGCAGGTTGGCGATGCACTGGCCGATGCGGACTTCGTCCGCACGGACTCTCAGGGGTTCGCGACTGTGTTCCACGGTGAGCCGCTGGCGTTTGTCCTTCAGCTGCGGCGCTGCGGTTTCGACCGCGATGTCGATGCACGACGCAATGGTCACCGTGTCCGACTGGAGCGTGATCTGACCTCTTGTGATGCGAGCGACGTCGAGCAGGTCCTTCAGGATGTGCGCCAGGTGGTCGCTTTGGCGACGAATGATGCCCACCATCGAGCGATGTCGATCGTCCAGCAGGCCCATCGCCAAAACCTCGGCGGCACTGCGGATCGGGGCCACCGGATTGCGCAGCTCGTGGGCCAACATCGCCAGGAACTCGTCTTTTTGCTGGTCCGCGGCCTCCAGGTCGGCGCGCAGACGATTCAACTCGGTGACATCGGTGTTGGTGCCGAACCACTGCACGATGTGTCCTGCGCCATCGCGAACCGGCACGGCGCGCGACAAGAACCACCGGTACTGCCCGTCGCGTCCTCGTATCGGATAGGTGTCCTCCCACGGTTCTCCCGATGCGAGGCTTCGGTGCAGGGATGTCGTCACGTGCTCGATGTGATCGGGGTGCACGACCGCCTGCCATGCAGCGCCCAGCGCTCCTTGCGGATCTCGACCGGTGTAGTCGTACCAACGCTGATTGCACCAAACGGCCTGGCCGAGCGTGTCGCAGATCCAGGTGAACTGGTCGATGTGGTTGGCCAGTAGGCGGAACCGTTGTTCGCTGTCCCTGAGTGCCTGGTCGATCGCCCGTCGCTCCGTAATGTCGATGACCATGGCCACGCCCTCGACCGCCTCACCCTGATCGTTGCGGACGAAATTGCCAAAGAGGCTGGCCCAGACGGTGGCCCCATCCTTGCGCACATAGCGCTTGTCCATGGTGTAGTACGACCGCGCACCGTCGAGGACCTGGCGGCCAGCGGCCAGATTGCCCGCCACGTCGTCTGGATGCGTCACCTCCTGCCAGGTGCGCAGCTCCAGTTCTTTTTCGGAGTAACCCAGCATCAAGCAGAAGGCCTTGTTCGCATAGACGAAGCGGCCGTCCATCGCGTTGTAAGCCACGCCGACGGGTGCTTCGTCGAACATGGCCCGGAAGCGTCTTTCGCTGTCGCGCAGCGCTGCCTCCGCGCGCCGACGATCGGTGACATCGACCGATGTGCTGATCAGAGTGTCACGTCCCGCGCAATGCAAAGTGGAGATGAGCGCCCGGCCGTCCGGCAGCTCCGCTTCATAGCGCAGTGGCTCCCCCGTGGACAGCACTTGCGTGCATTGTTCAAAGAACCGCTGGGCCCGCTCCGGGAACACCTCGCTCACCCGGGCGCCAATCAGGGCCTGACGGCTTCGGGCAATGAAGGTCTTGGCGTTGTGGTTTGCGTTGCGGTACACGCAGTCCACCACCGCTCCCGCCTCGTTGCGCATCGCCTCGAGTACCAGGATGAGCTGGCTGGGATGCTCGAAGACGGCATTCAGGTGGGCATCGCGCTCGGCAAGCGCCTGTTCGTGTTGCGCCTCCAGTTGCGCGCGCGCTGCTTCAAGTTGGCTGTTGACCACTTCCAGTTCAGCCCGGCGTTCATGCAGTTCCACCAGCACGGCGACCTTCGATCGCAACACCTCCGGCGCGATCGGCATGCTGAGGTAGTCGATGGCACCCAGCCCGTATCCCTTGACGAGATCCAGCTCCGAGGCGTCGGCCGCGGTGACGAAAATGATCGGCGTGCGACCGTAGCGAGGGTGCCGTCGCATCAGCTTGGCGACTTCGAACCCGTCGATGTCGGGCATGCCCACGTCCAGCAGCACGACGGCGAATTGGCGCTCCAGGAGCCGCTCCAGCGCCTTGGAGCCGGAATCGGCCTTCACGCAGGTGACCTCCAATCCGGTCAGCATCGCTTCATAGGCCAGCAGTCGGCCCGGCTGGTCATCGACCAAAAGGACGTGCGCGCGAGCGGGTCTCACGACCGCTTGCGCCGGGTTCGGCAGCGCTTCGGCAGGAGCGCCGCGAACTTTGGTGTCGGCCATGGTCTCCTCGCGGGCCGGATGGGCGCGCTTGTTTACGGCATCTTTTTCAGCCGTGGCTCATTTTCCCGACCCATAGGCAGGAACAGCGCGGTTTGAGCAGGCGCACGCAAGGACCGTGCCCATGGATCTTGTCGTCCGGCGACACGGATCGGACGTGCTGAAGGGCGATCGACAAGACAGAGTGGCAGACCCTCGGGAGCATACTCGTCGCCGACATTCCGTCTCGCCCCGAAAGCCGTCGTCCATGCCGCCGCCCGATGCTTCGCTGATCGCTCTTGCGGAGCACCTGAAGGGGCGCGCAGGGGCTGTGATGCGCGCCTGGCGCGAGGCCGTGACGGCGGACCCGCTTCTCACGGCCGGCGCATCGCTGCCGCGCGCGCAACTCAACGACCACATCCCCGCGCTGCTGGAGGATTTCTCGGTGCGCCTCGCATCGCACGGCACTGAAGCACGGCGCCTCGCTGGAAGGGATCACCTCGCCGATGCCGCCGCGCACGGCCTGCATCGCTGGCAGCAGGGATTCAACCTCGAAGAGGTCACGCGCGAGCTGGGCCGACTCAATGAGTGCGTCGTCGTCGAGCTCGAAGAGTGTGCGCGAGACAGCCGGTTCGACCCCGGCACGATGGCCACGGCGCGCAGGATCTGGGCCGAGTTGCACGGTTCGGCGGTCAGCGCAAGCACGTCGCGATACTTCACGCTGCGGCAGGTCGAGGCGTCGGGTCACGTGGGCGAACTCGAGCAGGCCTTGCGCTCGCTGCGGGAACTCGAAGGTCAGCGCGCCCGCCTCTGGCAAGAAGCCGCCCACGATTTGCGCGGCAACCTTGGCGTGGTGGTGAATGCGGCAGCAGGCCTGAAGCTGGTCCAAGGCAGCACCGAAGCGAGCGCGTTTCTCGTCTTGCTCGAGCGCAACGTCCAGGCTTTGCATCGCTTGCTGGAAGACGTCACGAGCCTGGCTCGCCTGCAAGGCGGGCAGGAGCACCGCTCGGTGGCGCCCTTCGATGCGTCGCAGTTGCTGCTCGAATTGTGCGAGAGCATGCAGGTCGCCGTTCAACAGAAGGGGCTGTACCTGAAGAGCGACGGACCCGCGCAGTGCGCGGTCGAAGGCGACGAGATCAAGGTCCGCCGCATCGTTCAGAACCTGCTCGTGAATGCCGCCAAATACACCCGCCAGGGCGGCATCACCGTGAGCTGGGGCTACGGCGACAAGGATGACGCGCATCGCTGGTTCGTGCAGGTTCAGGACAGCGGTCCCGGATTCCATGCGGGGCCGGGGTCGCAGATGGCCGAGGCTTTGGTGGTCGCCACCGGACAGGCGGAGGGACTGGCCGCAGACGCCGCCGCCGGCGAGATCACCCACGTGCGCGACGAAGGCCTGCGGTCTCCACAGTCATCGAACGATGAACGACAAGTGGTTCAGAAGCCGGGTGAGGGCATCGGCCTGTCGATCGTGAAACGTCTGTGCGAGCTGCTCGATGCAACGATGGAACTGGACTCGCGCGTCGATGAAGGAACGGCAGTCCGGATCCACCTGCCGCGGCAATATGACTAGCGCACCTCGATTGCGGAGGCACGAGTCCTGCGGCGAACGACGAGCGGCGGAATGTCTGGTGTGCTCGATGCGCTGATGCACGAGGCAGCCAACGCGTGGACGCGCTGACGATCAGCGGCTTGCGAGGATCGAGCCGCCTCTCGGTCGACAGCGGCCACGACCCACTGACCGCTCTCTCGGCAAGAGCAGTCGGTCAAGCATGACGCGCTTGACCGGCCCCTACACGCATCGAAGCAGCGTCAGCCGTGTGAGCGCATCCCGGCTCCGGCGTGTACCCCGTCGCCTTGACCACACCCTGCTCGTCCAGCTCGACCTGGTACCAGACGCAATCTCTGTTCGGATAGCGCCACGCCCAGATCTCTCCATCGCGCAACGACGCCCGGTCCGACGGCCGTCCAATCGTGCGCAGGACTCCCTCGCGGGTCGCACCCGGCGTGACCAGCGCAAAGCGCCGAACGTCCAGCACCTGCTCGAATCGTGTGACGCGGCCGCGTGAATCGACATCGGCCATGAAGGTCTGGCGACCCTGTGGGCCACGTGCAAACTCGAGCCGCTGCATGCCGTGGGGCAGCATGTAGCGGCCCGTCGGTGGGCCCTTGACGGTGACGAGTTCCGCCTCGCTGAGGCCCTTGAACGTGTCGGACAACCCAATGCCGCCGCACCCACTGACGACCACTGCAGCACACAACCACGCCAAAGCGACACGGCCGGTGGGTTTCATCGCCAGCGATCCTGCCGAAGCCTCAAGAGATGACGGGAGGTCGGACGCTTCAGCGCTGAGCGACTTGCTGATTGCGTGATTCGGCGATGCTGTAGACCTCGCCCACGCTGGTGACTTCGTGTGCCTTCAGCGCGCGCACGGTTTCGGCCTTGACTTGGGCACGGTTCTGCGGCGACTTGAAGCGCACGGGCGTCACGTTGAGTCTCGAGGAAAAACTCGGCAACTCGCCGCTGGCGCGGAACGCAGCGGTGTCGGCCACCACCTGGGCGCGCGTGATGCCGGTTTGCATGGCGGGCGCGCGGTCGTATTCATGGGTGGCTTCCTGCGCGAAGGCGCTCCCTGCGCTGAGCAGCGTGAGAGCGGTGCCCGCCAACACCGCGACGAATGGCTTGCTGGGAACGTTCATCGATCTCTCCTGGAGGTGTTGCAGAGCATGGCTCTGACTGTGGCCGCCAGTCTGTTCTCGCATCGTTCTGCGTTCGTTTCAACGCGCGATCCCAACGACTACAGATGCAATCGTGGGATCGCGATCATGGGTCGGTCGCAGACACCACGAGACGACCCGGTTTGCCGGCACGCGCTTCTGCGCTAGGCTGCCGCGATGCCATCTGCGAGCGAAGGCGACGTCACGTTGCAGCTCGACGGCCGCGACGTCGTCGTCACGCACCCGTCGAAGCTGCTGATCCCCGCGGCGAACGTCCGCAAGCTCGACCTCGTGAACTACTACGTCGCCGTGGCCGAAGGTGCGCTGCGCGGCGCCGGCGGTCGTCCTTGCGTGCTGGTGCGCTATCCCGATGGCATCGGCGGCGAGTTCTTCTTCCAGAAGCGGGCGCCGGCCAAGCGGCCCGAAGGGCTCGAGGTCGCGTCGATCCGGTTTCCGTCGGGCCGCAGCGCCGACGAGGTCGTTCCGCGACGTGCTGCCGACCTCGCATGGATGGCCAACCTCGCTTGCCTCGAGCTGCACCCGCACCCGGTTCGCGCCGACGATCTCGATCACCCGGACGAGCTGCGCGTCGACCTCGATCCGGTACCGGGCGTCGAGTGGCCGCAGATCCGGCAGGTCGCGGGTGTCGTGCACGAAGCGCTGACCGATGCCGGCATCACCGGCTGGCCGAAGACCTCGGGCTCGCGCGGCTTGCACGTGCTGGTTCGGATCGAGCGCCGCTGGAGCTTCGACCAGGTGCGGCGCGCCGCGCTGGCGCTGGCGCGCGACGTCGAGCGCCGCGCGCCCGGCCTCGCCACCAGCGCCTGGTGGAAGGAGGAGCGCCAGGGCGTCTTCATCGACTACAACCAGAACGCGAAGGACCGCACCGTCGCGTCGGCCTACTCGGTGCGCGCGAAGCCCGACGCGCGCGTCTCGACGCCGGTGACGTGGCAGGAGCTGGACGACTGCGACCCGGCCGATTTCACGCTGTGGACGGTGCCCAAGCGCTGGCAGACGGTTGGCGACCCCCACGCGGCGATCGATGCCCATCCCGATTCGATCGAGCCGCTGCTCGAGCTGTCGGCGCGCCACGAGGCCGAAGGCCAGGGTGATGCGCCATGGCCGCCGCACTACCGCAAGGGGGTGGGCGAGCCGAAGCGCGCCCCACCGTCGGCAAAGCGCACGACGGCGCCGCTGATCGAGGTCGCGCGCGCCGACCGTGAGGAAGACGCGGTGGCCGCAGCGGCCGCGTGGCGGGCAGCCCATCCCGAGGCGGCCAAGCACCTCGAGCCGGCCGACGTGCTCATCGACCGCATGCGCGGCCGCTCGTCGCTCTGGTACCGGGTGCGGATCAATCTGACGCGGGTGCCGCCGAAGCTGCGGCCGAAGGCACCGAAGCCGGCATAGCACTACGCGCCGAAAACCCGCGCCAGTTCGTACGGCGTCGTCACGTCGAGCTGGTCGTAGCGGCACTCTTGCGGCGGCTTGTCGGTGCGCCAGCGCATGAAGGTCGTCGCGTGGCGGAAACGGCGCCCCTGCAGGTGGTCGTACTTCACCTCGCAGACGCGCTCGGGCCTGAGCGGTTGCCAACTGAGGTCCTTGCCGCCGCTCCAGCGGCTCTGCGCGCCGGGCATGCGCTGCGCATCGCCGACCTCCGCGCCGGACCAATCGCGCCAGGGGTGCGACGCGAGTGCGTCGTCGCGCAGCGGCGCCAGCTCCTGCAGCAGCTGCTGCCGCATGGCCATCGTGAATGACGACGTCACGCCCACGTGGTGCAGCGTGCCGGCGTCGTCGTAGAGACCGAGCAGCAGGGAGCCCACGGCGTCTTTGCGGTCCTTGTACCAGCGAAAGCCGGCGACGACGCAGTCGGCGCTGCGCACGTGCTTGATCTTGAGCATCGCGCGCTTGCCCGGCTGATACGGCGCCGACTCGAGCTTCGCGACGACACCGTCGAGACCGGCGCCTTCGAACTGCGCCAGCCAACGTTCAGCCTCGGCGCGGTCGCGCGTGATGGGCGTGAGGTGCAGCGGCGGTCGCGCGCTGCCCAGCAGCCGCTCGAGCCGCATGCGCCGTTCGGACTGCGGCAAATCCATCGTCGACTTGCCGCCGGCGCCGAGCAGGTCGAACGCAACGAAGCTCGCCGGCGTCTCCTGCGCGAGCTTTGCGATGCGCGACGCCGCGGGGTGGATGCGCTGCTGCAGCGCGTCGAAGTCGAGCCCGTGCGGCGACACGACCACGATCTCACCGTCGAGCACGCAGCCCTTGGGCAGCGCGTCGTGCAGCGCCCGCTCGAGCTCGGGGAAGTAGCGATTCAGCGGCTTCAGGTCGCGGCTCTGCAGCAGCGTCTGCTCGGCACTGCGAAAGACGATCGCCCTGAAGCCATCCCATTTCGGCTCGAAGAGAAACCCGGGTTCGACGGGTAGCGCGTCGGCGATCTTGGCCAACATCGGATGGATGGGCGTCGGCAAAGCGGAGGACGACATGCGGGGATTGGACCTCAAATGTCCCGAGCACCAGTGCCTGCATGGCCGGTCGCTCGGTGCGGCGAGACTTATGCTGCCCGGTCTCGACCTCGGGTCCTTCGCCCAACGCCATGCCCATTCGCTGCGACGCCTCGTGCCGGATTGCTTGCTTCGCCGCGTGGGCCTGCGCGGTGCCGCTGGGCAACGCACAGTTGCCCGCGCAGGCCGATCCGGTTGCGATCCTCGTCGGCCATCTCGACCTCGAGAAGTACAAGGCCACGATCAAGGGACTGACCCAGTTCGGCGATCGTCGCCAGGGCACCGAGCGCAACCGCAAGGCCCTCGATTGGATCGAGGCCCAGCTCAAGTCCCATGGCTGCACGAACACCGAGCGGCTGCAGTTCCAGTTCACCGATCCGGTCAAGCGCACGCCCGCGCCGCCGCTGGCTCCGCGCGCCGCCGGCCCGGCGGGGCAGGGCGGCGCCACGCTGTTCGGCACGCGCGCGCCCACCGGAGTCAACACGGACGCGATGGCCCAGCCCAACGAGCGCCTGCGCGCGCTGAACGCCGAGCCGACGCCCGAGGGCACGTCGTTGCGCGAGAACGTCTACTGCACCAAGGTCGGCACCACGCGGCCGGACGAGATGTACATCGTGGGCGCGCACATGGATGGCATCGGCTGGGGCGAGGCGGCCGACGACGACGGCTCGGGCACGGCCCTGGTGATGGAGCTGGCGCGCATCTTCAGCCTGCCGGGCGTGACGACGGAGCGCTCCATCCGCTTCATTCTCTGGAACAACGAGGAGACCGGCTTGCACGGCTCGACGGCCTATGTGGAGCAGCGCAAGGAGCTGCAGGGCATCGAGTCGCCCAAGGGCTCGGGGAGATACCCGGAACCGAAGTGGCTGGGCATGATCCAGCACGACATGATGCTGTTCGACCACGGCATGCCCGTGCCCAAGCTGGACGCATCGGGCAGGCGCGTGCTCGATGCCAAGGGCCAGCCGGTCTACACGGCGCCCACGGAGCAGCGCGCCGAGGCCGACGTGAACATCGAGTTCCAGATTGGCTCCAAGCACGCCGAAGCCGCGTCCAAGTTGGCTTGGCACTTCCGAGCTGCCAACGAGAAGTACGCAACCGACTACCCGGCGGCCGTCGGCTCGTACATGACCAACACCGACTCCACGCCTTTCATGGAACACGTGGCGGCGATCTCGGTGCGCGAGAACGAGCGCGGCACGCAGATCGGCGCGGGCTGGAACCCGCACTGGCATCAG
>Ga0163162_10001191_pt1 | contig 24280 bp, 20 predicted proteins | sample S55metaG_FD_115310 | JGI IMG/M metagenome (GOLD analysis project Ga0163162, IMG submission 115310) | Switchgrass rhizosphere microbial communities from Kellogg Biological Station, Michigan, USA - S5-5 metaG | ecosystem: Host-associated > Plants > Roots > Rhizosphere > Soil | place: USA... | reverse complement strand
CACCGCAGCCAGCAAAGCCGACTTCCAGCACCAACTGCAAGCGGCACTGGCGCAGCACATCAGTGAACAGGCACTGCCACAAGTGGCGCTGTTCGCTGAACAATTCTTCGGCATCATTTCCCTGGACGAGCTGACTCAACGTCGCCTCTCCGACCTCGCTGGCTACTCTCTCTGCGTGGCGCCTGCTTGAGCGCTTCGATCACGCGCAACCGCAAGTGCGCGTCTACAACCCTGATTACGAGCGTCATGGCTGGCAGTCGACCCACACCGCGGTCGAAGTCCTGCACCATGACCTGCCATTCCTCGTCGACTCGGTCCGCACCGAGCTGAACCGTCGCGGCTACAGCATCCACACCCTGCAAACCACCGTGCTCAGCGTGCGTCGTGGCAGCAAGGGCGAGTTGCTGGAAATCCTGCCGAAGGGCAGCACCGGCGAAGGCGTTCTGCACGAATCGCTGATGTACCTGGAAATCGACCGCTGCGCCAACGCGGCCGAACTGAATGTGCTGAGCAAAGAGCTGGAACAGGTTCTCGGTGAAGTCCGCGTTGCGGTCGCCGATTTCGAGCCGATGAAAGCCAAGGTGCAGGAAATCCTCACCAAACTCGACAACAGCGCTTTCGCCGTCGATGCCGACGAAAAGAACGAAATCAAAAGCTTCCTGGAATGGCTGGTGGGCAACCACTTCACCTTCCTCGGCTACGAAGAGTTCGTGGTCACCGATCAGGCCGATGGCGGCCACATCGAGTACGACCAGAACTCCTTCCTCGGCCTGACCAAACTGCTGCGCACCGGCCTGACCTACGAAGACCTGCGCATCGAAGACTACGCCGTTGCCTACCTGCGCGAACCGACCCTGCTGTCGTTCGCCAAGGCTGCGCATCCAAGCCGCGTTCACCGTCCGGCGTACCCGGACTACGTGTCGATCCGTGAAATCGACGCTGACGGCAAAGTCATCAAGGAACACCGTTTCATGGGCCTGTACACCTCCTCGGTGTATGGCGAGAGCGTGCGGGTCATCCCGTTCATCCGCCGCAAGGTCGAAGAAATCGAAACCCGCTCCGGCTTCCAGTCCAAGGCTCACCTGGGCAAGGAACTGGCGCAGGTGCTCGAAGTATTGCCGCGTGATGACCTGTTCCAGACCCCGGTCGACGAACTGTTCACCACCGTCATGTCGATCGTGCAGATCCAGGAACGCAACAAGATCCGCGTGTTCCTGCGCAAAGACCCGTACGGTCGTTTCTGCTACTGCCTGGCCTACGTGCCGCGCGATATCTATTCCACCGAAGTTCGCCAGAAGATCCAGCAAGTGCTGATGGAGCGCCTGAAGGCTTCCGATTGCGAATTCTGGACGTTCTTCTCCGAGTCGGTACTGGCGCGTGTGCAGTTGATCCTGCGTGTCGACCCGAAAAACCGTCTCGACATCGACCCGGTGCTGCTGGAAAAAGAAGTCGTGCAAGCCTGCCGCAGCTGGCAGGACGACTACGCCGCACTGACCGTCGAAAGCTTCGGCGAAGCCCACGGCACCAACGTGCTGGCCGACTTCCCGAAAGGCTTCCCGGCCGGTTACCGCGAGCGTTTCGCTGCGCATTCGGCCGTGGTCGATATGCAGCACCTGCTGAGCCTCAACGAAAAAAATCCGCTGGTGATGAGCTTCTATCAGCCGCTCGGTCAGGTCTCCGGCCAGCGCGAGCTGCATTGCAAGCTGTACCACGCCGACACGCCGCTGGCGTTGTCCGACGTGTTGCCGATTCTGGAAAACCTCGGCCTGCGCGTACTGGGTGAATTCCCGTACCGTCTGCGTCACACCAATGGCCGCGAGTTCTGGATTCACGACTTCGCGTTCACTGCCGCTGAAGGCCTGGACCTCGACATCCAGCAACTCAACGACACCCTGCAGGACGCCTTCGTCCACATCGTTCGCGGCGACGCCGAAAACGATGCGTTCAACCGTCTGGTACTGACCGCTGGCCTGCCATGGCGCGACGTCGCGCTGCTGCGTGCCTACGCGCGTTACCTGAAGCAGATTCGTCTGGGCTTCGACCTGGGTTACATCGCCAGCACCCTGAACAACCACACCGACATCGCTCGCGAGCTGACCCGGTTGTTCAAGACCCGCTTCTATCTGGCGCGCAAACTCAGCGACGACGATCTGGAAGACAAGCAACTGCGTCTGGAACAAGCGATTCTGACCGCACTGGACGACGTCCAGGTGCTCAACGAAGACCGCATCCTGCGTCGTTACCTCGACCTGATCAAAGCCACGCTGCGCACCAACTTCTATCAGACTGACGCCAACGGCCAGAACAAGTCGTACTTCAGCTTCAAGTTCAACCCGCACGCGATCCCTGAACTGCCGAAGCCAGTGCCGAAGTTCGAAATCTTCGTTTACTCGCCACGCGTTGAAGGCGTGCACCTGCGCTTCGGTAACGTCGCTCGTGGTGGTCTGCGCTGGTCCGACCGTGAAGAAGACTTCCGTACCGAAGTCCTCGGCTTGGTTAAAGCTCAACAAGTGAAGAACTCGGTCATCGTGCCAGTGGGTGCGAAGGGCGGCTTCCTGCCGCGTCGCCTGCCACTGGGCGGCAGCCGTGACGAAATCGCGGCCGAGGGCATCGCCTGCTACCGCATCTTCATTTCCGGTCTGTTGGACATCACCGACAACCTGAAAGACGGCGCGCTGGTACCGCCATTGAACGTGGTTCGCCACGACGATGACGACCCGTACCTGGTAGTGGCTGCGGACAAGGGCACTGCAACCTTCTCCGACATCGCCAACGGCATCGCCATCGACTACGGCTTCTGGCTGGGTGACGCGTTCGCGTCCGGTGGTTCGGCCGGTTACGACCACAAGAAAATGGGCATTACCGCCAAAGGCGCGTGGGTGGGCGTACAACGTCACTTCCGCGAGCGTGGCATCAATGTTCAGGAAGACAGCATCACTGTTGTGGGCGTCGGCGATATGGCCGGTGACGTGTTCGGTAACGGCCTGTTGATGTCCGACAAGCTGCAACTGGTCGCGGCCTTCAACCACCTGCACATCTTCATCGACCCGAACCCGAACCCGGCGACCAGCTTCGTCGAGCGTCAGCGCATGTTCGACCTGCCGCGTTCGGCCTGGACCGACTACGACACCAGCATCATGTCCGAAGGTGGCGGTATCTTCTCGCGCAGCGCGAAGAGCATCGCAATCTCCCCGCAGATGCAGGAACGCTTCGACATCAAGGCTGACAAGCTGACCCCGACCGAACTGCTGAACGCCTTGCTCAAGGCGCCGGTGGATCTGCTGTGGAACGGCGGTATCGGCACTTACGTCAAGGCCAGCACTGAAAGCCACGCCGATGTCGGCGACAAGGCCAACGATGCACTGCGCGTGAACGGCAACGAGCTGCGCTGCAAAGTCGTGGGCGAGGGCGGTAACCTCGGCATGACCCAACTGGGTCGCGTGGAATTCGGTCTGAATGGCGGCGGTTCCACCACCGACTTAATTGACAACGCAGGTGGCGTGGACTGCTTCGACCACGAAGTGAACATCAAGATCCTGATGAACGAAGTGGTTCAGGCCGGTGACATGACCGACAAGCAACGCAACCAGTTGCTCGCGAGCATGACCGACGAAGTCGGCAATCTGGTGCTGGGCAACAACTACAAGCAGACTCAGGCCCTGTCCCTGGCGGCGCGTCGTGCGTATGCGCGCATCGCTGAGTACAAGCGTCTGATGGGCGATCTGGAAGGCCGAGGCAAGCTGGACCGTGCCATCGAGTTCCTGCCGACCGAAGAGCAACTGGCCGAGCGTATTGCTGAAGGCCACGGTCTGACCCGTCCTGAGCTGTCGGTACTGATCTCCTACAGCAAAATCGACCTCAAAGAGCAGCTGTTGGGCTCCTTGGTACCGGACGACGATTACCTGACCCGCGACATGGAAACGGCGTTCCCGCCGACCCTGGTCAGCAAGTTCTCCGAAGCCATGCGTCGTCACCGTCTGAAGCGCGAGATCGTCAGCACCCAGATCGCCAACGACCTGGTCAGCCACATGGGCATCACCTTCGTTCAACGACTCAAAGAGTCGACCGGCATGAGCCCGGCGAACGTGGCCGGCGCTTACGTGATCGTGCGCGACATCTTCCACCTCCCGCACTGGTTCCGTCAGATCGAAGCGCTGGACTACCAAGTCAGCGCTGACGTGCAGCTGGAGCTGATGGACGAGCTGATGCGTCTGGGCCGCCGCGCTACGCGCTGGTTCCTGCGTGCCCGTCGCAACGAGCAGAACGCTGCCCGTGACGTCGCGCATTTCGGTCCGCACCTGAAAGAGCTGGGCCTGAAACTCGACGAACTGCTGAGCGGCGAAATCCGTGAAAACTGGCAGGCGCGTTATCAGGCGTACGTCGAAGCCGGTGTGCCGGAATTGCTGGCGCGTATGGTAGCGGGCACCTCGCACCTGTACACCTTGCTGCCGATCATCGAAGCGTCCGACGTGACTGGCCAGAACCCTGCTGAAGTGGCCAAGGCTTACTTCGCTGTGGGCAGTGCGCTGGACATCACCTGGTACCTGCAACAGATCAGCGCACTGCCGGTTGAAAACAACTGGCAAGCCCTGGCCCGTGAAGCGTTCCGTGATGACGTCGACTGGCAGCAACGTGCGATCACCATCTCCGTCCTGCAACAGGGCGACGGCACACTGGACGTGGAAGCACGTCTGGCGCTGTGGATGGAACAGCACGAAAGCATGATCTCGCGCTGGCGCGCCATGCTGGTGGAAATCCGCGCGGCAAGCGGCACGGACTACGCCATGTATGCAGTGGCCAACCGTGAGTTGCTGGATCTGGCATTGAGCGGGCAGGCGGTCGTGCCTGCGGCTGCTGCGAATGCCGAGCTTGAACTGGCGTAAGTAGTGGTGGAATGAGAAAGCCCCGGTGTCGTGAGATGCCGGGGCTTTTTTATGTCTGAGGGGGTTGTGTTGTCAGGTCTGGCCCCTTCGCGAGCAGGCTCGCTCCCACAGGGGGAATGCACTTCAAATGTGGGAGCGAGCCTGCTCGCGAAAGGGCCCTTACATTCAATACAACTTCTGACCTTGTTTACTATCCAGCATCGACACTTTGTCCGCCGGCCGCGCGACTAAATTGTTGAGCGACTGGTCAAACTTCTGCAACGCCCGAACTTGCACATCCTGTTGCTGATTAATATCCGCCACTATCTCTTCCGAACCCTTGAAGTCCGCCCACACCGGTGTCAGTTCTCTCGCCTCTGAACCTTTCGCCGTACCGATATAGTTCAGCTGCGCATCATAAAAATCGGCACTGACGTCGGCCTTGATGTCGGAACTGCGCGAGGTGATCAACTGGCTGTGGGTGTCGATGATCGCTACCACATCCGGTCTGGCCGCACGCAGACTCTTCATATCTGGATACACCGTCACCGAGCCAAACTGACGTTGCAGCGAGGCGTTGACCCAGTCCACCGCCATGTCCGGTTTCGAGCTGGCGACGTAGGCGTCATGGATCGGCTGCACCAGCAGGCTCTGGCCGAAGCCGGTGCCGGCGTTGGCCTGATAGTCGCGCAGGTATTCGCGGTTGGTCTGGGTGCTTGGGCTGTAGACCACGCCCAACGACACGCCGGGACCGCTCTTCACTTGCGTGGCGCTGCTGCGGCCGGTGGGATGGGGGAGCAGGGTGTCCAGTGAGGAAACGGCTTGAGGGGCGGTGGGTACCGAACAGGCTGACAGCGTTAAAACCGATATCGCCAGTACACTGGTGAACGCAAGTTTCATGGTGTTTCTCCCGTGAAACAACATCAGTCGGAAAGTTTTAAAAGTCGTTGAGGACGACCGTTAATTCAGACTAAACCCGCCAACCTGACAATTTGCTGAGCTAGCAGCAGTTGATTAGGTTCATTTGCTGTAACACGGTGCGGTTAATTGCGCCGGGAAATAAAAAGGCGCAAATCAACGATTTACGCCTTTTTATTTATGGCTGGCTAAACAACCATCAGTCTTTCAGGGGGATCAACACCTGTTCGTCCGGGGCCAGCACCATGAACACCAGCAACTTCGCCGGTTTGCTTTGGCTGGCATTTTTCGACACCAGATGCTCGGAGCCGGCCGGTTCGTACCAGAACTGGCCCTTCTTGTAAGTGATCGGTTGTTCACCTTTGACCTGGGAAATCACTTCACCTTCCAGCACGTAAGCCATGGCGGTGCCGTCGTGTTTGTGCGCGATGGAGGACTGACCGGGTTTGTAGTCGACTTCGATCATCATGGCTTTTTTGCCGGGGGCGTTTTTCAGCATCTGGTCTTGCAGGACGGTGACTTTTTCCGATGGGTCGTGGGCGAAGGCTGCCGAGGTGCAGAGGCTCAAGGCGAGGGCGGCGGCGAAGAAGGGCAGGGCTTTCATGGCGGGTTACCTGTGATGATCGGGGTGTTGCTGATCACAGTAGTCCGCAGGGCGGGGCATTCAAACGGCCAATATTCGGGAAGATTGGGTGACCAATCGGCGGTGTTTCAGAAAGGTCATCGGTGTGGCGGAATACGCCTTCGCGAGCAGGCTCGCTCCCACAGGGTTCAGCGTCGCTCGATAATTAATGTACGACACAAAAACCTGTGGGAGCGAGCCTGCTCGCGAAGACGTCAGATCAGACGATAGGGAAGCTGTTGAAATCCACGCTATTGGCCAGCCGACTATCGATCAAGTCAATAAACCCCTGCGCCTCGGGCCGGTTGAAATGCGCCTGCATCGCCGCTTCCGACTGCCAGCGGGCACTGACCGTCCAGCGGTGGCTGTCCTCGGGGCAGCGGTCGACCAGGTAGGAATCGCAGCCCGGGGTTTCGCGCAGGGTGTCGACGATCTTCTGCAGTTGCCTGCCCAGTTCATCCGAGCGGCCGGCCGCAGCCTGCACCTGGACCGTATTGATCACTTCGTTGGACATTGCTCACACTCCTGAATCAGGCCGGACGAATCCTGCTCATTGAGGGATAACGCCTGTGCAGGATAGGCCTGCCCCCCTGGAACACCAATAACCAATCGGCGGTTAAATCTTCAGGCCAATCGCTCAGGCAACCTGCTGGAGGATGTCGCGCAGGCGATCCAGCGCAATGTCGATGTCGAGGGTTTCGATGGCGCCGAAGCCGAAGTACAGGCCGTGTTTCGCCGGTTGCTGATGATAGAAACCGTTGATCGAGTACAACCCGACTTCGACTTTTTTTGCCAGTTCGATCACCAGCGGCAGGTCGATCGGCACCTTGCAGAACACTGCCATATGGAACCCGGCGCTGGCCGGCACCGCCTCCAGCCATGGCGCCAGATCGCTGGCCATGCGCGCCAGAATCCGCTCGCGGCGCTGCGCATAAATCGCATGACAGCGGCGGATATGCTTGAGCAGGCAACCCTCGGCGATGAACTTGGCCAGCGCCCATTGCGGCAAGGTCGAGGCGTGCAGATCGGTGAGTTGCTTGGCGCGGATCACCGCTTCAAGAATGGCCGGCGGCAGAATCGCATAGCCCAGACGCAACTCCGGCAGCAGGGTTTTCGAGAACGTGCCGACGTAAGCGACGATGCCGCGCTGGTCGAGATTGAACAGCGAATCGGTCGGCCGGCCTTCGTAGCGAAACTCACTGTCATAGTCGTCCTCGATGATGATCGCGCCCAACTCATGAGCGCGGGCCAGCAAGGCTTCGCGGCGCGCCTGACTCATCGGCATGCCCAGCGGAAACTGGTGTGAAGGCGTGACATAGATGAGGCGCGTGCCATCGGGAATGTGCTTGACCTGAATGCCCTCGGCATCCACCGGAATCCCGACCACTTCGGCGCCATGGGTGCCGAACAGCAGGCGCGCTGGCGGATAACCGGGATCTTCCATCGCCACCAGACTGCCCGGGCGGACCAACACGCGGGTGATCAGGTCCAGCGCCTGTTGCGCGCCGTTGCACACGACGATGTCTTCGTCCTGACAGTTGATCCCGCGGGAAAACGCGATGTGCCGGGCAATCGCATTGCGCAGCGCCGGCAGGCCTTCGGCGACACTGTAGAAGCCTTTGGACTGGCTCATCTGGCGCATCGCATGGGCGACGCAGCGGCGCCAGTCATCCTGCGGAAACTGGCCTTTACTGGTGGCGCCACCGATGACGTCATAGCGCAGCGAACCTTCCAGCGTCGGGTGACGGAGAAACACCGGCAGATTGCGCCAGCTCTCGATCACTTCGGCACTGGCCAGTTCGCTGTGGCTTTGCTTGCGCTGGATTTGCGCCGGGCGTGCGTTGACGTAAGTGCCTTTGCCGATCACTCCGGTGAGGAAGTTTTCGTAGGTCAGTTGTGCGTAGGTGTCGGAAATGGTCTTGCGCGAGATGCCCAGTTGCTCGGCGAGCAGACGGCTGGGCGGCAACTGCGTGCCAGCGGCCAGGCGCCCGGACTCGATGGCCCCGCGCAGTTGCTGATACAACTGACCGGCGAGATCCTTGCGGCCGTTGATCACGACGTGAAGTTCCATACCGACGAGGCTCCCGAGGCTATTTGGCGTGCCCGCCAGATTACCGCTGTTGCGGGATCGGCAATAGTTGCGCACCCCAAAAACCCGAAATTGGCCTAGATCCCTGTGGGAGCGAGCCTGCTCGCGAAGGCGTCAGGTCAGTCAGCCCATTTTCGAATGACACACTGCATTCGCGAGCAGGCTCGCTCCCACAGGGGATCTGCGCACGGGGCAGATTGATCGTTCCCACGCTCCGCGTGGTAACGCATCCCGTGACGCTCTGCGTCACAGTGGACGCGGAGCGTCCATGGCTGCATTCCCACGCGGAGCGTTGGAACGATCATCGTGTATATCCGCGATTCAGTGGTGTACCCACAATTCGACAAATTGGGGCTGTAATGCATCGCTGTCGGCGTTTACGGTGAACTCATTATTCCGTCTACCGAGACCTGCCCATGTCCCCGCGCCTGGATTACTACAACGCTTCGCCCAAGGCGATGAAAGCGATGATTGCCATGGAGGCGCTGACCGCCAACCTCAGTATCGAACAGCCGTTGCTGCAACTGATCCGGATCCGCGCCTCGCAGCTTAATGGCTGCGCATTCTGCACCGACATGCATTCGGTGGACGCGCGGAGGGCCGGGGAGAGTGATCGGCGTTTGTATGCGATTGCGGTGTGGCGCGACAGCAACTTCTTCAACCCGCGTGAGCGTGCGGCGCTGGCCTGGGCCGAGGCGGTGACGTTGTTAGCCGAGAGTCGTGTGCCTGATGAGGTGTATCAGCAGGCCCGTGAGCAATTCAGCGAAGGGGAGCTGGTCGACCTGACCATGGCCGTGACCACCATCAACAGCTGGAATCGCCTCGCGGTGAGCTTCCGCCAAACCCCAAGCGATTGAGCCCGCCCTGATCGTTCCCACGCGGAGCGTAGGAACGATCGGTGGTGTGTCATTGCGGTGGGCGTTGCGGTTTCACCGACGTGCCGAAGGTATTGCCCATCCGCGTGCTGGTTGCGGCCGGTGTCGCCAGGCCAACCTGATTCGGTGGCCGCTTATTCACCGGCACATTCATCGCCTCTTGATTCTTCTGCGCCGCCGCAGCGCCTTCCGGGTTGTTGCCCATCTGCTGGCTCAAACAGTCGTAATTCGGCGCCTTGTAGCCGCCGACCGTCACCTCGACACAGCCCAACGGTTCCTCGGCATAAGCGCCCGACAGCGCCATCAACAACAGCCCGCCAAGGCTCAATCGCCACAGTGTGTTCATGCTCGCCTCCTGGCCGGCCCGACGGGGCCGTGCTATGGCTTGAGTCTAGTGCAAGCCGTGCGCAATTCCCGTGATGGTTTTTTTGCACCGCCCGTCACACCAGATTCATAAACAGCCCTCAGGATGACGATTTCCAAGGATTCGTCAGCCGTGCAGCGAGGCAATTCCACGGACGGTTTTCAGCGTTCAACGAGGCTTGTGCGCCGGATGTGTCTGGGGTGGCTGCTTGGCTGTGCGGCGGGCCACGCGATGGCCGACGCGGTGCCGGCGGACTTGCGCATGACGCTGCACATTCCGGCACAGGATCTGGCGCACGCGCTGGATCAGTACAGCCACGCCACGGGCGTTGCGGTGCTGGTCGACAGCCAGTTGAGTCGCGGTCGTCGCTCGCTGGCGGTGGACGGTGAATTCACCGCCGCCGATGCCCTGCGTCGATTGCTCGGCGGCAGTGGTTTGATGGCGCGGTATGCCCGTGACGATGCGTTTACGTTGCAAGTGGCGCAGGTCGAAGACGTACCGGCGCCGCCGCAAAAACAGACGCCCGAAAGCGTCGCGGTCAACCGCAGTTACGCCACCGCCGTGCAAGCGGCGATCGAGCGCAACCTGTGCCGCTCGCCGCTGACCCGGCCGGGCAGTTATCGCGCGGTGTTGCAGGTCTGGGTTGGCCGCGATGGCTTGGTGCAGCACAACCGGTTGGTCACTTCGACCGGTGATGTACGGCGCGACAACGCGCTGGTGGAGAGCTTTCGCAACCTCAAAATCGACCGGCCGACGCCCAGCGCCTTGCGTCAGCCGGTCACGTTGCTGTTGTTACCGGAGTCGTCAGGAAAACGCATGGAATGCACCAAATGGGAAGGAGTTTCCGGGGGATGAAAGACACCGGACAAGGTTCGATGGTCCAACTGTTCCTGACGTCCTACGAGGACTTTCGGGTGCGCCTGCGCAGGCGTCTCGGTTCGGAAGATCTGGCCAACGACGTGTTGCACGAAACCTACCTGCGTGTCGACCGCATGGAGACGCCGCCGAACGTCCTGCGGCCGAATGCCTACCTCTATCGCATGGCCCTGAACATCGCCGCCGACCGCCGCCAGGCCGACGCGCGTCTACTCACCGGCGAGGAAGTCGAAGAGCTGCTGCAAATCGGCGACGAAGCCCTCGACCCGGCGCGAGTGGTCGGTGGGCAAAAGGAAATCCAGTCACTGCTCAGTGCGTTGTACGAGCTGCCCGCACGGCGCCGGAAGATCTTCATCGCGGCGCGCCTGGAAGAGGCGCCGCATCTGGAAATCTCGCAGCGCTTCGGCATTTCCACGCGCATGGTCGAGAAGGAAATCAAAGCTGCATTGGGCTTCTGCGCCGCAAAACTGGAAAGAAAAGTGTTTCAGCGGTTCGGTCGCGGGGCCGGAAAACCGTCTTCTGAATAGTGCCCGATCACTTCGTTGAGAATCTGCGCGTTTGAACATCTTTCGACTGACACCTGCCGAGCCATCGGCGGCCGACAATCTGCACAGCGAAGCCCGCGACTGGCTGGTCCTGCTGACCTCCGGCCGCGCCACCGTGGGCGACGCCCGGGCCCTGCGCGAATGGTGCGCGCAGAGCGCCGAGCATGCCGGCGCGTTCGAAGAGGCCAAGCGGTTGTGGCAGCAACTGCAACCTGCCGTGGAGCAAATGCAGGCGCCGCGCGGGTTTGGTCGACGTGCTTTTCTCGGTGGGGCGATTGCTGCGTCGGCGGCGTTTTTGCTGGCACGCGGGACGATTCCCGGCGGCTTCGAAGGGCTCGGCGCCGACTACATCACTGAAGTTGGTCAGCAGCGTCGCTTTGAACCGGCGCAGGGTGTGAGTCTGGAGCTGAATACTCAGACGCGGATCAATCAGCGTGCAGTGTCTGACGGTGTGCAGGGGTTTGAACTGGTCAGTGGCGAGGTTGAAGTGCAGACCGCGCGGTTGCCGTTGGCGATGCAGGCTGGGGGAGGGTGGTTGCGGGCGAGTCAGGGGCGTTTCAATTTGCGTAACACTGATCAGCAAGTTTGCGTGACTTGCCTTGATGGTGCGGTTGAAGTGGATGTTGAAGGTCGTAGTTTGCGTCTCGAGCCGGGCCAGCAAGTGACCTACGACGCGCGGCAGGTTGGCAGTGTGCAGAGTGTCGACACGGCGGCGGTGATGAATTGGCGTCAGCAGGTTTTGGTGTTCAACGGCGCGACCCTGAGCCAGATGATTGACGAGATCAATCGCTATCGCCCCGGCATGTTGCTGCTGCTCAACCGCGAACTCGGCCAACGCCGCGTCCAGGCGCGCTTCAGTCTTGACCAACTTGCTGGTGTTGCATTGCTGATTCGGGATGCCTATGGCGTTAAGTGCACCGAGCTGCCGGGTGGTGTCATTGTTTTGAGCTAGTGGGGTTGATTGGGTTCATATCCGTTGCTGCGGTAACGGCCGCTTAGGGTTCCGCCCTTACGGCGGGTCACTTTTGACAAACGCCTCAAAAGTAACCAAAAACGCTTGCTCCTACGTGCGGCCCGCTCGCTGGGGCTCGGGGTTCCTTCGCTCCGGGATCCATCCGGGCGCATCGCCTACGGTTTGCTTCGCTGCACCTCCTCTCGATGCATTTGGCTGCGCCAAACGGTCGCTGCGCTCCCACCCCCGGATGAATCCCTCCACTCAGCCTTCCGACGTCGCCCGTGGATCAAGATCAAGATCAAGAGCTGCAGCCGAGCTAACGCTCATCCTGTTGAGTGGGGCGGCTTTGCCGCTGGGGCTGTACGCAAATTAAAAACGGTGGGAGCGAGCCTGCTCGCGAAGGCGGCCTACCAGCCAACCAACCCCCAACTGACTCCACCCAGTCCAACTGTAGGAGTGAGCCTGCTCGCGATGACGTCCTCACAGCCAACTAACCTCCAACTGACTACCCCCAATCCAATTGTGGGAGCGAGCCTGCTCGCGAAGACGGCCCACCAGCCAACCAATCCCTTGCTGATGTACCCGATCCAACTGTAGGAGCGAGCCTGCTCGCGAAGACGGCCCACCAGCCAACCAATCTCTTACTGATGTACCCGATCCAACTGTAGGAGTGAGCCTGCTCGCGATGACGGCCCAACAGCCAACCACCCCCAACTGACTCGCCCCAATCCAATTGTGGGAGCGAGCCTGCTCGCGAAAGCGGTCTATCAGTAACAGCAATATCGCCTGACCCACCACATTCGGTCGCAACCCCCCCTCCCACATTTAATTCATGGCCAGCCAATCCCTCCAACGGCCCAATCACCTGCCGATACTTCTCCACCCCCTGCGCAGTCCTCCGACTCAACCGAATCTCCAACCCCAACGGATCCTCCCGCCGATTCCCACTCAACTGCCGCCACCCCTTATCCACCTCCCAAACCCGCACCTGCACATCACTGACATCATTCAAAACAGCCACCCCATTCCCAGGCGCCGGCAACGGATACCGACTCCGCGCCTCAGCCACCGCCCGATACAACGTGTCGCCCTTGACCCACCACCGCACCCGCTGCAACGCCCCCGGCTGATCCGCCGCCGTCCGAATAATATCCAGACGAAACCCCTTACTGTCGCTACTGCGCACAGTCAGAGCGGGCGGGGCGCTCGGCGGCTCATCATCCACGCCAACCTTCTTCGGCTCGGTCAACTCAATCCCCGCGCGCATCTCCACATCCCGCTGCAACTGATTCAGCGCCCGCAACAAACCGTCACTCTGCTCACTGCTCGCCTGCAAATGACTGTCCGCCCGCGTCACACTGTCCAACCCCCGCCAGGCAATCAGACTCACCACCGCCATCAACAAAATCGCGACCATCACCTCGATCAACGTAAACCCTTGCTGGCGCTTCATTGCAGGCTGATCCTGCCGCTGCCATCACGCAGCACACTCAAGCGGTTCAAGCCATCCGACAACGTCAATTGCAGCGGCGGATTAATCCACTCAGCGTTCAGCACGACCTTCTGTTTCGGCTCCACCCGCACCTCCATCTTCGGACTCTGCCAGGCACGCGGCCGCAACTGCGGATCCTCCGCGAAATGATCAAACCCCTTGCCACTGTCACTGCGCCGACTAAACCGAAACCCCTTGGCATCACTCACCCACACAGTCGGCCGACCATCCGCGCGCGCCTCCGCCTGCGCCACCTGCAGCAACTGCGCCACACGCTCGGCATCCTTGCGCAGCAACTGCAACGGATCCGGCTTGATACTCAGGCTAATCGCCGCACTGGCGATGCCGATGATCACCAGCACCACCATCAACTCGATCAGCGTAAAACCCTGTTGCCTGTTCATCTCGCGCGCGCTCCTTTGCGTCCTGCGCCATCGTGCACGGCCAACATGTAAGGCATGTGAAATAAAACGGAGAGAATTGCCGCGTAGGCTGACAGCAGGGATAAAAAGGAGATTCAACCCATGACCTTCACCGCACGCTTTTCCCCACCTCAAATGGTCCAGGCCCTCGCGCTGCTCGCGGCGCTGGTCGGCGTAGCGACGTGGTCGTCGCTGCTGCTGACCTCCGCCGAATCACACACCCCGGCAGCGGCCCCGCAGTTGCTGGCGGCACGCAGTGATAGCCCGGCGTTGCAGTGGTTTTCCAATCAAACGGCGCCGATGGACATCAAGGTGAGCGGGGTGATGGCGGGGAGTCGGGGGGCGGTGGCGATACTGAGTTTGAACGATGGGCCGCCGAGGAGTTTTTTGCAGGGGGAGAAGGTGGGGCCTGGGGTGAAGTTGGTGGCGGTGGAGGGGGATGGGGTGGTGATTGAGCAGGGGAGGGAGAGGGTAAGGTTGGGGGTGGAGAGGTTGGTGGAGGGGGTGGTGTTGCCGAGACTTACTCGGCCCTGAATTGCGAAGGACTGCACTCTCTCTTTCTGATCGGATTGGGCCAATCTCAGTGCATTTCAAATGATAATAGTTATGTCGGGAATGCTCGTGATCTCTTTGAGAGATGGGGCGATTTCAGCCACGTACAGTTCCCGGCCAAATGCTGCTCTTGGCAAGGTAAATTGGCTCGGTCAAACGACCTCGACCATACGAACTGGTTTTTTTGTGTTAATCCGCATTGCAGAGTAAATGATGCTTTTTTGTTGATTTCAAAGTGCTATCGTTGTCGATGTGACCTATGACATTGGGCGAAGACGAGGAAAGGCATTTGCAAGATCATGAGTATTCGGTGATAGGCCACCGTAGGAGCACCATCGGTCGCTACTTAGGCATGTTGGCAACCATTCTGGTTTCCCTACTCCCCGCAGTTGGGATTGGATTATCTGATCTGATGGCCAAAATTGGGGTTCCGGAGTGGGGCAAGTACTTCATTGTAATTCCTATTACCGCTAGTTTGACGTACACCGCCCTTCACTGGTTTTTCAATAAATACGGCTGGAGGCCCCTAAGCTTTTTCGCTCAAATTCCTAACGTCGCAGGAGAGTGGCTGTGTGTCGGTCAGACAATCAACGATGACGGAAGTGTTGCTCAAGACTGGGAAGGAGAGTTAACAATTTCTCAGACTTGGGAAAAAATTCGTGTCCGACTGGAGACCAAATCGTCCGTATCACACAGTCTTTCGGTAGCACTAATTCCTGAGCCTGATGGTTGCTGGATGCTTATGTATAGCTACGTGAATAAACCTAAGGTCGGTAATATTCATCTCAATTCTCATCAAGGCTACAGCGAGATGAGATTTACCCAAAGCTTGAAAAACGCTCAAGGCGAATATTTCACAGCTAAAGGTCGTGGCACTGCTGGAACTATGACGTTTACCTGGAGGAAAAAAGATGAGTAAGGATGTTAGTAGAAGGTTGACCGATCTAAAATCTCGGCGTCGGGGCAACCAATATACCGCTCAAGATAGTATTTTTGCTAATGCCAGATCAATTTCCGAAAAGTTTGAAACTCGTTCGACTGGTCAATGGGCTAAGTATGCTTTAGGGATCATGCAGGAGGTAGACCCCACCTACACACAGAACTCCGTAGCCGAAGGTGAAAGGGTAAAAAGCCAAATCACAAATCGTATCACCACGGATGTACGCTTCGAATATCAAGGATCTGTGCCACTGAATGTCCATATTCGCGGTGTAAGCGATATTGATATATTGGTACTCTTAGATCGCTACGTGACTATTGACCTAACTGGCTCTCGGGCAAATACGTCAGACTACACCAATTGGGTCGGGCCAAGCGGAGTTGCTCTGCTCGCAACACTCCGTGGTGAACTGGAAACAGCGCTGAAAGCAGCATATCCTGCGGCCAACGTTGATATTACGGGAGACAAAGCAATTGGGCTGTCGGGTGGGAGTCTGTCGAGAAAAGTCGATGTCGTTCCCTCGCATTGGCATGATTCAGCGCAGTATCAAATTAGCAAGAATAAGAAAGACAGAGAGGTTAAGATTTTTCAAAAGTATACTTTTACAAGCTTTCTGAATCGTCCTTTTCTTCACATTGATAAAATCAACGAAAAAGAAAGGCGTACGGGCGGTGGTGCAAAAAAAATAATCCGTATGCTGAAAAATTTGAAAGCCGATAGTGATAACCCTTCTGCAATTTTAGTAAATAGTTATGAGATCGCAGGGCTTGTATATCACTTTGAGGAACCTACAATTTCTGTGCCGGGATATAACGAACTGGCTTTGGTTGCTGCAACAATCCAACAGCTTTCTCGATTCATCGACAATAAACTTTGGACAATGGGGCTAACCACTCCAGATGGCATACGAAAAATCGTTGACTCTGAAGCGAAGTTCAACAGCCTAAAATTGCTTCGGGACGAAGTTAATGAGCTGGCCAAGAATTTGGCCGTTGAACTTACCTCGCGTTACTGGATCGACGAGCGCGAGACGCTAAAAGCGTTGCAAGAGTCGTATGTGTCAGAGTATTGACATGGATACGGCAAAGTCTACTGTTGAATCGCTCCTAATTTCGCAGGTACGCCGAATGTCCGCTCCTGCTTGAAGCGGACATTCTGAGTTGACTAGGACACGAAGAGCGATTCAGTCATAGTTTTTCGCCTGGCTCAGATTGTCTTAGGTTATTAAGCTGCCTTTTTTCTCCGAGTTTCCAGATCCTCTCTCCATACCTTGAGTAATTCAATATCCGCTTTTAGCTCTGGTTCTTCCGGCGGCTTAGCGGGCATTTCTGTGGATTGGCTGTGCTCATAGCAACTGTACTTCGTCATAAGATCGTCAATTCGATTGAGTTCCTCCCGAGTTATTCCAAGCAATGCTGGCAGCCGGCCGTCGGTTGAAATTCCTCTACGATGGCGAACTACAATCTTTTGAAGCAAGTCATCTTCGACGGAGCGCTCGATGAGTTTGCGAAAGTCACTGCAGATGCCTTGGGCTAGCGCATAATATGTCGCGGCTCCGTTTGCTTCTCCCGCTTTTTTTGCGTCTCTCAGACGATCCAATAGGATATTGTTGGCTGTCTTTGTGGGATTGTTCCACACTGCTTGATCAGCAGGATGGCCTGATACTCCACCGAACGATTCGATACACATAGGTCGATAGTTGGCCTTCTTCCACGCCTCGCCTATTTTCTTAGCGACTTCATCCATTGCCCCATACAAGGATAGCCGATGGGTGAAAATGAGTACTTGGCGCTCTTTAGCCAATTCAGCTAGACGGCAAGCGACATTCCATTCGAAATCATGATCTAGAGAAGATATCGGGTCATCAAAAATGAAGGGGGCAATCCCAGGCTTATCCGTCACGTCTGCCAAAAATGCTGCGAGCGATATTATTCTTCGCTCCCCCTCACTCAGAACCTTTTCAGGTAAGTTATCACCATTCTTGACGCCCTTTAGCTTCAATTGGTGAAGTACTTTCGCACGAGCTGTTCTGGTCTTTACCAGCTCAACTTGAATACGTGTCGCGCCAAGCGCGCGGAGCTCATCATTGAAACGGCCAACATACGCTTCAGTAACGACACTTTCCGATATCTCCGTCGCTTTAGTGGAAATGCGTCGAGAGCTAGCTAAGGTCTTCCATGATTCGAAGGTTTTTATTGTTTTGAGTCGTTGCAACTCTTGACGGACAGCTTCATTTTGCTGGCTAATCCATTGCCTTGCTTCGAACATAAGTTTTTCGGCGTCTGCCTTAGCTCTATCAAATTGAAGTGCGTCCTGTTCGAACTGAGATGCCTCTGATTCAAGCCTATCGCGGTAAGACTCCAATATTGCGAGATTCGCACTGAAATTACTTATTGGGGTGGCCGCAGCCTCTACTTCATGACTATGTAGGGATGTTCGGATTTGGTCAGCAGTGCTCCAAAAAGTCCAAAGTGCTTCTTTCCAAGCGATATCGGTTAGCCCAGCAGCTGTAGATTGAGTCTGTAATTGAGCTTCTGTTAAAGGTATCGGAAGGTTATGCAATATTTCACTGTAATTTTTCTCGGCTTCTTTAGCATCGGCTTCTAATTTCCCCTGCACAAATCTCTCAAAATCGTTCAATCGTTGCTGAGCTTCGACTGACAGATCTTGTTGGCACAGGACGCAACGTGCCCCTTCAGTTGCGGGAAACGGTACCTGCGGGTAGGGAGTGGAAGAGTATGCCCGCGCTGCCTCCCACAAAGCACGCCATGTTGGGGTGCCGACGCCCTCTAGCAACGCAGACTGGACTCGGACTCCCTCCATAGCAATTCGCCGCTTTTCTACTGCTGTGGCCCGTAAGTCTCGGATAATATCGAGTTGTTGAGCTCCAAATGATGTTACTGCCAGCTTAACGTTTTCAATTATTTGGATTGCTTGGGCTTTCGTAGCCCGCTTCTGTTTGGCGAGAGCTGCGGGGTCTGCAATTTTAAGTCTTTCGCTCAACGTTTCTAAGTTTTGCGCATCTTCTGGGGTCCAGAGCAGCAAATGCTCAACAGCGGGAGCTGTAAGCGAACTGAGCATCCGATAAGATCGGCCGGCAATAGTTTCATGATATGCGGGGGGAATGACAGGTAATGAACTGACAAGCTTATCCTGTGCTAACTGCAAGGACTCTTTTATGCTATCCGTTGCAGCAGCGAGCTTCTCAAAAAGGCCCATTATTGGCGGGCTATAAGTAGCGGTGCTTTCACTTTTTAGATAATGCAGAGCCTCTTCACTATCAAAAATATCGATCTCACGAAGGGACTCAATAGGCCGGTGATTGGTATGCCACTCTATGTCCTGTATCGCGTGATCTAATTCAAACTTGATCGTGCACTGGCTTGTTGCTGGAGCATCTTGAAAAACGTTCGGTCTCAGATCAGTTGCGCGGATTTGTCCGGAAGCCTTTTTGAGAATTCGTGTATAGCACGACTTTCCAGAGCCATTGTGTCCATAAATTACTGTCAGATTACCTGAGCCAAAATCTAACGGTGCTCGAGGTCCGAGGCTTTCTATACCTGTCACTTTTTCAATGCCAAGCAAACGCAGCGTCGATCCTACAGGCGCATGCGTCAGCTCCTCAAAGTTGCGAAACTTGGAAATGGCCTGGCCTTCGGGTGTTTTTATTCGTGCCTCTAACTCAGATATGTCTACCTGAGAGAGCAAGCCTTGCTTGAGTAGTCTATCAGCGGCCTCTTGTAGCCAGTCCTGCTGCTCCAGTAACCATGCGCGAACCTGTCCTTGGACGTCCATAAGCTTCTCTGTCAACTTGGTGAGTGAGCAAAAGCCAGCAAATGCTTTCGGAGGTGAATCGCCCCTAGCTTAGTAGACGTTTCGAATGTCTGCTTTTGGCCGAAAGTAGCCTTTTGCGACCGGCGGCTATTGGCCTAAAGCGGCGGTCACTATTGGTGGTAGAAAGTAGCTCAACGCAGGCAAATGAGGCGCGCTTTGGTGAGTGGCCATCTGCTGCCATACAACCATCTTCTCTCACCAGTTATCCTGCGCACCCCGCGAATGACAGGAATCAGCCGTTCGGGCACAGCTTTTTAGGCTTTGTCCTACAGCCAGCACTTGGGCTTTTCGATAGCGTCGGACTGTCGGAACCTCAAGTCGGGATTCCCGAAGTGAACAAGGATGATTCATGAGTGAACATGGAAATGTACCAAGGCCCGCATTACCTAACCCGCCAAGAAAACAGGTCTACCGTGGCGTAGAACCGACTGATCTGCACGCCAAGCACTGGGCAGAATACCCTGAGGCTCCCGCAGAGAAACCGGCTGTTGCGAAGCCAGCAGCGGAACCCGGTTTTTACATCGTTCAGCAAGTTATGCCGCGCTCTGCGTTAGAAGCCGCATTGTTCGATAAACCGGATGGTGCAACGCTTGAGAAGTTCACGCGCCTCAACCCTCACGTCACCGGGTACGCCAAGCCCGGGCAGCTCATCGTGTTGAGTGATCCCAACAATCCTCAGTGCACACGTGAAGAAGCGTTGCTCATGGAAGCGGCGCAGAAAGTGGACGCGGCGCTCAAACCCATGACCGACGAAGAAGCGAGCTTCATGGTTCGCTACCAGAGCCAGATAGAGTCCATTCTTTCGCAAGGCTCAACATCAATCGGTGTGGGTGAATCGATCTTCGCCAAGAACCTGGGAGACGTGACAACGTCGCTGAAGGAAATCGAAACGCTGCACCAGAAAAGTTTTCAGCGTGACGGTCACTTGCGTAGTTCGGAGTTCTTTGATGAACGCGCACGACTGTTTGCCAAGCTTGATCGGCAGCTCACCGGGTTAACCAGAAAGGGCATTGGTTTCCCTGATCATCCAAGTTTGAAATCAGCCCTCGGCATCTCAAGTAAAAGCTTGGTGCATCACTGGACCCTGGCCGGTGCTCCGGGACAGATTCCCGGTTACGCCACTCACGCAGAAGGTGTCGCCAGAGCGGCCAAGGTTGTTAAGTACGGCGGCTGGATTGGTACAGCGGTCGGGGGAGGGGCGTCTTACATGAAGGTTCAAGAAGTCTGTGCGGCAGGTAACAACGATGCGTGTGAAAAGATTAAATACACCGAGGGCGGTAGTTTCATTGGTGGGGTGGCCGGTGGCGCGATGACAGGTGCAGCACTCACTGCTCCAGTGGTAGGTGCAATCTGTGTGGGGCTTGGCGTGCCTACGGGTGGATTGGGAACACTCGCTTGCGGCGTAGTAGTTGTAGCGGCAGGCTCATATGCTGGCGGTGCGGTAGGAGGGGCCGGCGGTGAAATGTTCGGCGAAGTGATTTACGAGGTGACTAAATGAATACCGCTGAACTGATAGTCGGAGGATTGTGTGGCGTAGTGATTATCTCGATGATCATCTGGATCGGGATAGCTCTCTACATTGCACATATCAAGATGGACGTGATCCTTGAACACCTCAAAAACAGCTCTGCCGGCACCAGGTTAGCTGCGCTTAAGCACGGAGGTGCGTGGGGCAGATTGCTTTTAGTAGGTGGTGCCTCTGGTCTCGTTACGTTCACGAATTTCTATATGAGACGCGGCACGCTCAGCGCCGATGACGTAGAGAATTTTCCTTCGTCACTCAAGCAGAGACTTGTGTTGATGCAATGGAGCGCAATAGTGCTGCTTTCTGCGATGGTTGTGCTGGTTGCTTTGGGGAAATCAGGAGTACTCAAGTAACCGGATGAGAAGCGTGCTCAGCCCCGTTTGAACGCTTGGAGACTAAAAGCGAGTGAACTGGTGAGATAATCTACTCGGCAGGAAGTGAGTTTGAACGTCGTTGACAAGGTACTTCTGTCCATTGCCATCGTTGATCTGGCAGGGCTGATTCTTTGAATAGGCCTCTGTTTGCACCTGGCCTATACGAAGATGGATTTGATGTTGGAGCACCTGAAGAATTGCTCAGCCATCATGACTCGGGCACCGCTTCGGTATGGTGGGCCTTGGGGAAGGCTTCTGCTTGTAGGTAGTATTTCGGGAGTTGTTACCTTCCCGAAATTTTATTTAAAAAGAGGCGAGCTGAGTTCCGAAGATTTAGCCAGCTTCCCTATGCTGCTTAAACGTAAGTTAGTAGTATTGCAGCGGATTATGATTTTTCTGTTGTAAATAATGATCAGCTTCGGGGTGGCTTTTAAATCGGTTTTCGTTAGTGCTGTTTGATGTTGAGTATCTCCTGTTTTCATGCGAGTCAAATTGGCCTCTTTTGGCTAAAAAGGGCCGATGCTGAGCCTCCGTTAGTAGCCAATGTAGGCTAAGTGAATGGCCGTGCGACTACTAAAGGGTCATATTTGATAGGTGTGCATTGCTGGGCGAGCTAGAAAATTCGGATGCGCATATATTATGATAACAAAAAATAAATGTGCATCCTTTGAGTTGATTGTAAAGATTCGACCAAGTAAAGGATGGGGCGCAGTATTTAGAGTTTTAGGTGCGGAACTCAAAACACTCTTAAAGAACATTTGCTTTCGCGGATATTGCAACTAATGGAATGGGCGTGCAGAAAGTCTTCAAGCCCTTTGCGTGCAAGCAACATATTGCTGTTTGGGCCTATGGTGATTTCTTTTATCCACGTATGCTGAACAGGGTATTCGAAATAAGGGATAATGATGCCGGCTCGGCTGCGGAAGCTCATAGGATGTGTTTTTTCAGTTTGTGACTGTACGATTAGCCTCGTTTCGCGCTCATCATAGAACTCTGATGATTTAATTGCGCAGCAGTGAAAAATAAGGTCATTAGCAGTTTTGAGTGCGACCTTTGTTATGTCGGTGTTCGGTGTTTTAAGCTGTTCTATAATCCTTTCTGGAGAGATTATTCCATCGAGTTCAATCTCGTCATAATCAACCTTTTCTAAGCGGCAAACTACATGGTTTGCTCTCTCGATATTTCCGTCTATAAGTATTTTTTTACTGTCGAACTCAATGGCATAGCCCGAATTTTTTGGGCAATATGCCATCCATTGCCTTAGGTTGTCATCTGCATCAGAGAATGAAACTATATAAGTGTTTCTGTTGCTAAGGTTGTTGCGAACAAATGTTGGTAGAAATTCATATAGCTTCTTCGTTGATTTAAATATGTGATCCTCAGAGCAGGAAATATTTTCAATTATCTCCGAGCAGCGCCTTTCAATTAAGTCTATTCCGGCGAGCATTTCCTTAGAGTCATTCAAGAATCTCATGTCAGTAGCCCATAATGCCTGATTTCGAATTATCCCCATTAGTCCGTGAGCGTCTGTGTAATGGTAGAGCTTCATTTTGTACCTTTCTTGGTGTTTAATAGATGTAAGTGCGGCGAATTTTATTTGCAAAAAATAAACCTCCTTCCGTTAAGTAAGGGGGTTATTTTGTTGGAGAGGACTTGTTTGACTTCATCATTAGCGCCACTTTGTTTAGTGCGGTTTCCATAACCAGCGATTTCGTCGACACCCCCCAAAATGCAAGACTAGAGATCAAAAAATCTATGCGGAGTTCACCTGCGCCATATTTGATTTTTTCAGTAGGGTTTTTCGAATGGATGATGATGTATCTTTTTTCTACTGGATGAAAGTCAGGGTCGATAGCCAATAAAAGGTTCACGAGTCTCGAAAGTTGTAGAATGTCCCCCTTGTCAATTACGCTCTTTGTTCCGTGAGCTAATTTGTTACGCATACCGTTCACGTGGTGGATCACTGCGGCAATAGGAAGGGGCAAGCCAAATGCCGCGGCTAAGCCTAGCTTTTGTCCGAAATCTCTTGGGGGTTTTGCGTAGGTAGCAATTTCTCCTTTGCACTTTTCTCTTAAGTAGAAGGTCAGCAGTCGTTCGAGCATTAAATGGAAGCGAAGTACGCATCCCATTTCATCTTCTGTTTCAACAGCGGCTACCAAAATATCGGTGTTAGCTAATTCTTCTACGCTGATATCTACTTCAAATACTTTTCCAGGCTCCATGTGTTTGTCCCTTTAGTATTAATTTGGTTGATGTAACTAAACGGTGATGACGGTCAAGGGGGCGTTTACCCTCTTATTATCTACTGAAAGTAAGGCTGTCGAGTGGCGGCGTCTAACCAATGGCCGTGACTGTAAATGATCTAGCGGCTACCCAAAAGACATTTGTTGCCGGTGCGTGTATTGGAGGCAACTCTCGTCGAGCGCTCGTCCTAGAAAGCGCTGGACTGCAACAGGAGCGCCGTTTGGCCTGCGACCAATTCATAATCACGTTCCACACACGGTGTACGCATTCAGCCATTGCACTACCGGATCAGATGCAAGAAGTTCAGTAAGTGCACCTGATGGTAGAGGAGCGGCGATAGGCTTTTGATTACCGTAAGTACCGGTTGGGAGTCGATACAGATCTGCAGACTCAAGATGACGTTGAGATGTGCCGGAAATAGAATTGTTCATTTGGTCGATGCAGGCAGTTACGACTGGCAATCTCGGCCATTTTCTTTCGTCTTTTGGGGCAAGGGGACAAATCTGTCGTGGGATCTGAGAGGCAATGAGGGTTCCGATAAACACCAGCGTTTAAAACGACATCTCTAGACACTCTCTCAGGCTACACACCCTTGCGCCTTTGCCTACAGCTACGCCAGAATCCGCTGGCTTGTGCGCTTTTGGGGCGGATTCTATTGTGGTGCGGTCGCTGACGAATCAGTGATCGGATTTGACCGTCCGCCCAATATCAAGGCGCGCCAGCGTTCTGCACGTGTTCAGGAGTTGTCTGAAATCATGTCGCGGTGGCTGTGCGTGGGACACCTTCGGGTG
>Ga0163162_10001190_pt1 | contig 24282 bp, 21 predicted proteins | sample S55metaG_FD_115310 | JGI IMG/M metagenome (GOLD analysis project Ga0163162, IMG submission 115310) | Switchgrass rhizosphere microbial communities from Kellogg Biological Station, Michigan, USA - S5-5 metaG | ecosystem: Host-associated > Plants > Roots > Rhizosphere > Soil | place: USA... | reverse complement strand
TCGCAGCAATGTTCAATACAAGGGGAGAATAAAAACGACCGTTGTTGTTTGAGATTTGTCCGAGAGGACTCCCCTGGGGAGATTTGTCCGAGAGCACTCCTTTGGAGAAGTTTGACGTGTGTTCCCTTTTTTCCTGAAAAGTATCCTGCATTGCATAACCTGGTTCTTGTTCTTCATCCGCTGGCTTGCGGCTGGCATTTTCCTCTACTTCTGTTTTTATTTTTGCTATCACACTTCCCACCGGCACCACGTCGTTGACATTATATAAAATTTGTTCAATGGTCCCCGCCACCGTGCTGGGTACTTCGGTATCTACTTTATCCGTAGCAATTTCAAGAATCGTCTCATCCATTTTCACATGATCCCCTGGCTGCTTGTGCCATTTCAAAATGGTTGCCTCTGTTATGCTTTCGCCCATCTTTGGCATTACGAGATCAACTATAGCCATTTGATTTTGTTTTTGGTTTTTTGCATAGCCAGGATATAGCCCTACCTATATCTCCTTTTGCAGCCTGCTGACTTATCAAAGGTAATTTTTTCCCTCTAATCAATTTACACCTTATTGATCACGATCCTGCAATATAAATTTCCTTAAAAGATTTAATGCTGTATGTGATGTTTGTTCAATATTTCTCAGCCTGTCAAAACGAAAATGAAACAATTGTGTCTCAATTTTTTTATTGTTCCCTACGGCGATCCATACAGTGCCGACTGGTTTTTGTTCATTGCCGCCATCAGGCCCCATGATACCAGATGTCGCCAGCGCATAATCTGTTTTTAAATGTTTGAGTGTTCCCTGTATCATCTGTTTTACAGTTTCTTCGCTTACCGCGCCCACCGATTCAATGGTACTGTGGGAAACGCCCAGAATGTCTTCTTTCACTTTATTATCATAGGCTACTACGGTTCCTTTAAAATTGCTTGACGCACCCGGATCGATCGTAAGTAAATGCGCAATATATCCGCCCGTGCAACTTTCCGCCGTACCAACCGTTTGTTTTCGTTCCTTCAACAGTTTTGCCACCACCTGCTGAATGGTCATATCATCATCGATCACCAGCCATTCCTGTATCAATGGTCTTAAAACTTTAGATCGCTCTTCGAGCTCTTCTTCCAATTTATTTTTGTCGCTACCGATGCTGGTCAGGCGTAAGCGAACATTTCCATAGTGAGGCAGGTAAGCAAGTTTGAGATGTGCCGGCAAGCCTTCCTCCCAGTCTTTTATTTTTTCGGCCAAAAATGATTCACCTATGCCATAAGTAAGAAAGGTTTGATGAAGTATAAATGGCATTTTAAAATGTTGCTGTAACCTTGGCAACACTTCCTTCCTCATCAATCCCTTCATTTCGTGTGGTACTCCAGGAAGAGAGACAAAAACTTTTTTATTGGAGTCTTTCAAAACTTCCACTTGCGTCGCCGCTGAAGCTGAAGGCGGCACGCGGTCGGCGGTTTGGGTAAACCACATACCCGGGGCAGTGCCTCTTTCATTCATTAATACAGTACATACATCGGGTACTTCAGCTTGCTTTGCATTTCTTTCTAAAATGGGTCCGGGCCTGCGAAAAACTTTTTCAAATAAATATTTTACATGAGTCAATACCTGTTCATTTACGATGAGTTTACCACCAAAGTATTTACAAAGAAGAGGCTTTGTAATGTCATCCGCTGTAGGTCCAAGCCCGCCGGTAATCAAAATGATATCTGCTTTTTCACTTTCCTCGTCCAATGCATTCCAGATATCATCCCAAACATCGCCTACCGCTACGCGCCGTTTCACCCATACGCCAATTTTATTTAGCTCCTCAGCCATCCAGGCACTATTCGTGTCAATAGTCTGACCGATCAGTAACTCATCTCCAATTGTAATTATAGAAGCATTCACTGTTTTCATGGCGGCAAAGTTAGGAGATGCTAAATTTGGGACTTAACATTTAAAGTCAAATGAAAAACTTACCGCTGCTTTTTGCATTTTTCATTTTGCATTCCTCATTATTGGCACAAACCGCCAGTCAAAGACTTCAGAAGGCTTTCCAGCAATTTGAATCTGATTCCCAATTAAAGCACGCTATTAGTTCTCTGTATATCATCAATGCAAAAACAGGCGATGTAGTATTTGATAAAAACTCACAAGTCGGATTAGCACCTGCATCTACACAAAAAATTATTACAGCGACCACAGCGTTTGGGTTATTGGGAAAGGATTATCGGTATAAAACTGAATTAGGCTATGATGGAAAGATTGAAAAAGGAGTTTTAAAGGGTAATTTGTATATCATTGGAAATGGCGATCCCACTTTGGGAAGCTGGAGATATAATACCGCAAGCGAAAAGGCAATTTTTGCAGAGTTTGGAGAATCTATCTTACGTCAAAATATAAAAAGTGTTGATGGCTTTACAATTCCATTGTCACCAAACTGGGAAACTCAAACAACGCCGAACGGTTGGATATGGCAAGACTTGGGTAATTACTACGGTGCAGGCGCCTCAGGGATCAATTGGAGAGAAAATCAGTTTGACGTAGAATTAAAATCGCTCAACCAGATCGGAACGAGTGTTTCAATAACAGGCACTTACCCTGAACTCTACGAAGTAAGCCTCATCTCCGAAGTGAAGTCTGCAGAAAAGAACAGTGGTGATAATGCTTACATTTACTTGCCTCCTTCTTCCACTTACGGGGTAATAAGGGGAACGATCCCGGTCAATGAAACCTCGTTCGAAATATCTGGATCGCTTCCGGATCCACCCAGGCAACTTATCTATTCCTTGCTGAAAGATCTATCCTCTAAAATTCCAAATTCATCTTTTACCCTCAAATCGATTGACGACATTACTCGTAGGCAAATGCCAGGTTTGTCTGCCCGTGAAATTGCGAAACCAGGTGACATTGTTCCGCTATGTACTCATTATTCTCTCCCCCTGGATTCCATTATCTATTGGTTCCTTCAAAAGAGCATAAACCTGTATGGCGAAGCGCTGATAAAAACCTTTGCTTATGAGAAAAAAGGATTTGGTGCGACCGATACCGGTGTTGTCATTGTAAAAGATTTCTGGAAGCAAAAAGGTCTTGATGAAAATGAGCTCAATATCTATGATGGCTCAGGTCTTTCACCTCTTAACCGTGTGACCACGCATGCGCAGGTTGAAATTTTAAAATATGCAAAGCAACAACTATGGTTTCCATACTTCTTTAATGCACTACCCGAATACAACAATATGAAAATGAAAAGTGGATCCATAAGCGATGTAAAGGGCTTTTGTGGGTATCATACATCCGGCGATGGGACACAATACATCTTTTCTTTCCTCGTAAACAACTATAACGGACCATCGTCGGGCGTGGTCAAAAAAATGTACCGGGTATTAGACACCTTAAAATAAAACCCTGGCGGAAACGTCAGCCTGAACGTCATTCCTCCAAAATCAAACTAATCATTATGGTAGTACAAAGTTTTAAGAACCACGGACGATTTGTTTTCATGTTTCATTTTGTCACTTATGCAGCTATCGTAGCAGTGATCATCGGCAGCATTGTCAACCTGGTCAACTCATCAAAAGAAAATCTTTACTCCGCTTCTTTACTTGTTGTTGTTTCGCTCATCCTTGCAAGCCTTGCCTGGTTTGGCCGGCGGTTCGCGCTAAAGGCTCAGGACAGGGCCATTCGCGCCGAAGAAAATTTTCGTCATTTTATTCTCACAGGAAGGCCCTTGGATCATCGCCTGCGCATGGGACAGATCATTGCGTTACGCTTCGCATCGGATGAGGAGTTTGTTGGTTTGTGCCAGCAGGCGGCGGATAAAAATTTAAAAGGAGTTGATATAAAAAAAGCAATTCAGAACTGGCGGGCCGATCATCATCGTGCATGATAGGATAAGAATGGAAGATCCATTTTTAAAAGAAATGGGGCGGCAAAACTTCCTGCCCAGATGAGTATTATAATTGCCTTGCCAAACCACGAAAGATCCTGTATGATCGTCCGTTGTAAAAGATTTTCAATAGCGTTGACAACCCGGTCCTCATAAGCTGAGTATTCATAAGGAGGAGCAGGACTTACATTTCGCAATGTGGAATGGTCGTTCCCGATCAGGATATTACGTATGTTCCAGTATTCTTCGTCCGTGATCTCCTCATACGTTTTTTCGAGATTGATCCCATTTGCTTCGACCTTGTGGGTCATCTTGTCAAATCGTGCGTCGCTCCACATCCTGTACAACAGCACGGCGGGAAAAACGAGCAAAGGGTAAAAAGGGATTTTCACTGCCAAGTACCCAAGTGCCAATGCAGAAACAACAACAAATACTTTTCCAATGATCTTAGATTCATCCAGAAACAGCCTGTTCAGTAGTTGCCCACCATCCAGAGGATAGATGGGAAGAAGGTTAAAAACGTTTAACAAGATCAGGAAGGTGGCTGTAGTTTCTAGCTGGGGATAAGCCTCATCAGCAATAGCCCGGTTTTTTGCTATAATGAATAAGAGAATGCCGACAATAATTCCCGGCAACGGTCCGGCCAATAAGATGATCGCTGACTGTTTTTGCGATACCTCTCTTTTTGTACCGCTGGCGTAAGCGCCCAAAAGCGGGATAAAAAAAATGCCCAGTTCCTTGTAGTGAAAGGCTTTCATGGCCAGGAAATGCCCAAACTCATGAAAGATGACGATAGCGGTTAATATCACTAACAATGCCCAATTGGCGCTGAAAAAATAGCTGAAAAAATAACTGAAAAAATAATACCCGATCAAAAGATATAATGCAAGACTTGTAATGGAACGAACCCAGACATTTCCTTTTTTATTCTCCAATTCAGGTTTGGGCGGGTATACAAATGCAGGCGCAGAAAATGTATCGTTTACGTCCCTGTTTTCAGGGCCGGGATTAGATGAAAACTGTGGATTATTCTCCATGAAATAAAATTAACCAAAATAAGGCTTTATTTTTCTTAACAGCTCTTCAGGCATGGTCGTTCGCTTCATTGTTTTTGCTTCCATAAAATATAAGATCACTTTACCTGTCACTAATAACTCCTCTTCCCCATTGTACACCTCGTGATGAAATTCAATTTTATGGTGAACTGGTAACTCCCTTAAGATCGTCTTGACCGTCAGTAGGTCATCGTACAACGCAGGTCTTAAGAACCTTGATTGCACCTCCACAACAGGCATAATGACCCCCATCTTTTCCATATCCGCGTAAGTATATCCCAACTGCCGAATGGATTCTGCTCTGGCCACTTCGTAATATAAAAAGAAGTTACTGTGGTAGACGAACCCCATTTGGTCAGTCTCGCCATATCGAACCCTAATGGTTGTTTCGGATGAGAACATGCTGCAATTTATTCGTGAAAACGTCAAACGTGAGCACGCTGAAAGAAAATGTTCCTTCACTTTGCACGTTTCAAATTTGACGACTCACGTCTCTATTTTCCGATCATTTTATCTATACTGAGCTTGCCCGGTCCTACAAACAATAACGCTATATAACCCGAGAGATATAAAGCAGCCCTTTCTCCATTTCCAAAGGCGTCTCCATGATGTGCATTAAAAAGCGCCACAGACATAGCAATGATCAATGGAATACAGGCGAGGCGTGTGAATAAGCCCAGTATAATGAGACAGGAACAGAAGAATTCAGCAAAAATATCGAGAGATAAAGAAACCCGGGTGCCTAAATGGAAGGGATCCGAAAAACCAGCTGAATATTTTGAAAAATTCTGCACTTTGTCATAGCCATGAGCCACCAGCATTATGATCCCAAGTCCCAGGCGAAGAATAAGAACAGCAAATGAAAAAGCGGTATCTGAATACTTAGTACTTGCAATTTTCATACCTCTGAATTTCCAGATGCAATGTTACGAAATGGTTGTCGGTTTCTGGCAATTGGTGATTAGTTTTTCGCCGCGGTAATCGCTATGCGGATATAGCAACCTTTTGTTTTTTTTAACCATCTAAGACCTACAAGATATAAAAGAAAAACATTTAGGTGCCTTGCTTGCCAATCTCGTGCGCTAAAGCTTGTACCTCTTTGCACCGAGGCCAGGGACCGTTGCAAGAAGGAATTGAATTTATAAGTGCGGCCTGCAGGCACAACAACCAGCAACAAGATGAATGAATTGTTAAAACATTAACGACGTACGCAGTTTTCCACAGCTGTTTGGAATGATGTTTGGTCAGCCCTGAAATAATTTGAATATTTACGACGTTAATCCCTCAACCGGTTAAAGGACACATTAACATGAAGACTCAATGCATTGTAATCCTCGCCTTTCTTTTTAGTATTTCGACAGCGGCACAGCAAACACGCTTTTATTCAGATCCCGAAGAAAAATTCAAGGAGGCGAAAGAATATTTTCAGAAGGAAGAATACAGTCTTGCTTATCCTCTGTTCAAAGAATTACAGCAATCGCTTCGTGAAACAGATAAGATCAATAATGTTATCACAAGCCAGGAAATAAACTACTACACTATCGCTTGTGCATTGAAACAAAATGAAGGTCGTGCCGAGGACATGGCAAAAAACTACATTGATCTTGAAAAGAACAATGCCCGGGTGCAGCAAATGAATTTCCACCTGGGGGAGTATTACTACCGCCACGAAAAATTTCCAGAGGCCACTGAGCGGTATGAGCAAGCCAACATCGCCAATCTCAGCAATCGCGAAATTGCCGATATGCAGTTTCACGAGGGGTATTCATATTTTGTACAGCAACAGTTTGCAAAAGCAAAACCGTTATTCAATAGTATCCGGCAGGTAAAAGACGATCCGAATTACATCGACGCGAATTATTATTACGGCTTTCTCGCCTTCAGGGACAAGAATTATAATGAAGCCCTGCAAAGCTTTAAGATCGTGGAAAATGAAAAAAACTACCAGACCATTGTTCCTTACTACATAGCGCAGATCTATTATATTCAGGGCAAGAAAGAGGAAGCCATTGCCTATGCCGGGCAGAAACTAAAAAAAGGCGTCAATTATTATGACGTTGAAATGAACCAATTGCTGGGTCATGCTCATTTTGAAAGAGGTGAGTTCACAGAAGCCCTGCCTTTTCTTGAAGCCTATGTAAACAAAACGAAGAAAGTTCGTCGCGAGGACCTTTATGAACTTTCTTATTGCTATTACCAGGCAAAACAATATCCAAAAGCGATCGAGGGATTCAAACAATTAAGCGGTAAAGAGGACAGTCTTAGTCAGCATGCCATGTACATGCTTGGAGATGCTTATTTGAAAACGGGCCAAAAAGCAAATGCAAGAAATGCTTATTCATTTTGCGCGTCCAACAGCAGCAACGCAGCATTAAAGGAAGTTTCAAAATACAATTACGCGAAACTCTCCTACGAGCTGGGATACCAGGATGAAGCGCTCAACGGTTTACAGTCCTTTCTAAATGAATACCCCAACTCGACATATAATAAAGAAGCAAAAGAATTATTGGTTTCTGTTCTGGCTAATACGAGCAATTATGCTGATGCATTGAACCTTTTACAAACGGTGGATAAGCCATCCGAGAATGCAAAAAAATTATATCCCAGGATATTATTTGGTCGCGCCACCGAGTATATCAATGATGGAAGACTGGCGGAAGCGGATGCTTTACTTGACAAGGCATTGAAAGATCCCGCTAATGCATCCATGCTACCCTACATAAACTTCTGGAAAGGGGAAATCGCGTATCGCACCAATAAGATAGACGACGCCATTCGGTATTACAATAGTTATGTAACGGCCGGATCACCTGGAAGCGGTGAGGCCAACGCAACGAATGCAAAGTATAATTTAGGCTATAGCTATCTCCGTAAAGAAAATTATCCTGCTGCGCTAAGTTTTTTTGAACCAGTCGGCAAAAATGCTTCACTAAATTCCGATCCGGTCACACAGGATGCCTATATACGTACGGCGGACTGTTATTTCATGAATCGTGACTACAATAAGGCGAATGCCATGTATGGCAACATTATCAAATATTCATGGCCCGCGGAAGACTATGCCACTTTTCAACAAGCAATGATCGCGGGAATCAAAAACCCGGGCGACAGAATCAACTTATTGAATACGATGAACAGGAAATTTCCCACTTCATCCTTAGTGACTGACGCAAATATGGAGATCGCAAAAGGCTATATGTCGCAGGAACGCTTCAAAGATGCCATTCCTTATTTAAACAACATAATTAAGGAACAAGGGAATAGTTCACAGAAACCGCAGGCGTATTTACGACTCGGTATTTGCTATTACAATTTGAATAATACGGGTGAGGCGCTGAATCAATATAAAACTCTTATTGCTCAATATCCAAATTCTGATGAGGCGGGTGATGCTTTGGATGATGTAAAGACTATTTCTGTCGAAACGGGTAAGACCAGCGACTATGTTGATTTTATGAAGAAGGCAGGGAAACCATTGTCAGTCGACGCTGAGGACTCCCTCACCTTTTCAGCGGCCGAGGCTCAGTATGAAAACGGAAATGTGACAGCTTCGCTGAATGCTTTCAACAATTACCTGCAAAAATTCCCGGAAGGTGCCCATACAGTGGAAGCAAATTTTTATCGCGGTGAAATTTATAACAGTAAGGGCGATTGGAATAATGCATTGAGCGGTTATGAAGCTGTGGTGGCTGAAGCCCCGAATAAGTATGCAGAGAAATCTGCATTAGGGGCCGCACGCATTTATTTTTTTGAATCAAAAAATTATGCAAAGGCAGAGACCTATTATACCCAACTAAAACAATTCACAAACAGCCAGGAAACAAAACTTGAAGCCATGCGCGGTTTATTGCGTAGCCAATACCAGCAACAGAAATGGACCGATGCCGTGAATAATGCAAAAGATCTACTTAATCAAAAAGGTAGCAGCAGCGATGATAAAGCACTTGCCAATATGGCGATCGCAAAATCGTACCAGGTGGGCGGACAATATGATCTTGCCATTGCTAATTACAAAACGGTAGTTACCATCAACAAGTCTGCATTGGCAGCGGAAGCAAGGTATGAAATTGCGAATAGCTGGTTTGCTGTTGACCATTTGAACGAGGCTGAGAAAGCTGCTTTCGAAACGATCAACAAATCCGGCTCATACGATTACTGGGTAACGAAAAGCTATATCCTGCTCGGCGATATTTATTTCAGAGAGAAAGATTATTTCAATGCAAAGGCAACATTCCAAAGCATTGTTGACCATAGCATAAACATGGAACTGAAGACGGAAGCACAGACTAAGTTGAGCAAAGTGATCGAAGAGGAAAGCAAGAACAGCAAGGTGGGACAGTAAAGGTGGATGGTGAGTAGTGAGTGGGTGATTGGAAATCTGAAATTCAAAAGTTGCCCGAAGGGTTCAATGGTTTGAGGATAGAATTACAGAACGCTGAAGTGAGTGACACAACGAGCGGTGATAGGTATTACAAATGATGACAACAAAAACAAAATATTTACAATGATCAAACGGCGACATTACAAAAAGATCTTTTGCGGAATCTGGATTTTATTAATGGGAATTTATTCGCAGGCACAGGTTGATTCGTCAACGAAGAAGCGCACTGTAGAAGTTACTTCGACATTTAAGCCCGTGCTCCATGAAACGGCCAAGATCAATATGAATGCTACTCCGCCAGAAGTTGATACATCAAAACCTAAGTTGCAATACAATCTGCCTGATGAAAATCTGTTGTTTGACTACCAGCCGGGAAATTTAAAGCCGCTCGCGTTGAATATTGATACAGGCGGAAGATGGGATAATAATAGCTACATCAAAGCGGGGTTTGGAAGTCAGAAAACGCCATATCTCCAGGCGGGCATTTCTTTTGGCGATGGCAAAAAAGCGGGGCTGAATATTTATGCCAAACATGTGGCATCGGAAGGACCAAAAGATTTCCAGAAATTCAGCCACACAGATGTGGGATTGAATGGTTTTTTCCAGACGTCCAAAAATCTGGAATGGGATGCGAAGGTGGGAATGAAGAGTGATCTGACCTATAAATACGGTTACTTACCGGAGATATTATCATTTCCTACCGACTCAATAAAACAAAATTTTACTACCTGGATCGCGAGAGCTTCATTTCATAATATTCAACCGACAAGCTTCGGGATCTCTTACGCACCTGAAGTGAATATTCATGTATTTAATGACAACCATAATAACAATGAGAGCAACACGGTGGTGTACCTGCCCATAGAAAAGACAGTCGGAAAAAATTTTGCCGTTGACCTTGGATTAAATTTCGACCTGACGAGATATACGCCGGGCGGAAAAGCGGCTATCAATAACACTGCTTATTCGATCGCGCCGTCTGTATTGTACAGATCGTCTACAATTAATATCCAGGCCGGCGTTCGGCCGACATGGGATAACGGGGACCCGAGGATCTATCCAAATATAACCGCTGAAATAGGAACGCCGGATAAACGATTTAATGTGATCGCAGGTTGGACAGGCTATTTGCGTAAGACGACTTACGAATACCTCGCCTCAATCAATCCCTGGATATGGGCGCCTTCGTCTATGAAGAACACGGGCATCGAAGAACGTTATGTTGGTTTCAAAGGATCGGTGGGTGATCATTTTTCCTACAGCACGAAGGCAGGGTTCAATAAACTGACCAATCAGCCCTTATTTGTGAACGATAGCGCAGATGGAAAGTCCTTTGTCGTACTGAACGAATCGCAGATGAAAGTACTGCACTATGACGGCGAGATCGGTTACACTGTCCAGGAAAAATTTTCCTTAAAAGCAGGATTCAGCCTGAATGACTACATGAATTTAAAAGACAACGCTAAAGCATATGGATTGGTGCCGGTGGAATTAAATGCCGCGATGAGGCTGCAGGTGTTAAAAGACCTTTATCTTACCAGTGATCTGTTCGCATGGAATGGCGTGCAATATCGAAAAAGCAATGGCGATAACGGGGAATTGAACGGAGCATTCGATTTGAATGCCGGCCTTGATTTCCAGATCACAAAAAACTTAAAAGTTTGGAGCCAGTTCAATAATATTTTTAACAGGAAATACCAACGCTGGAATCAGTATCCTGTGTATGGTTTTAACTTCGTGGCCGGTATTATCTTTGCGTTCGATCAAAAGAATTGAAATGTATGAGTATCTCTACAGGTTCCTGATCAAATATAAAAAACTTGATCTTCCCGGCATTGGAACGATCGTTCTGCATGTGCAGTCTTCCAGATCTGAATTTGCCGATCGTCATTTCTCACCTCAGGGACATTTTTTTACACTTGAAAAAGAAGATGAAATTCCCAGGGGGAAATTATTCTCGTGGCTGGCACTGCATTTTGGTATTACCGATGGCGAGGCGGTGATCCAATTCAACGAATTCATATTTGACCTCGGCAGGAAACTAAAACAAGGAAAAGAAATACACTGGGAAAAAATAGGAAGCTTTCAAAAAGAGCTTTCGGGAGAAATTAAATTTTCAAACAGGGCAGATGAACTTTCCTGGCTCGAAAGTGTTCCGGCGCAAAAGGTGATCAGGGAAAATGTTGAACACAGAATGCTTGTTGGTGAAGTTGAAAAAACTTCGACAGAAATGAACGAGCTGCTGAATTCGGTCCAAAATGCCAAAACATATCATTGGTGGGTATGGCCCGTTGCTGTCATCATTGCTATCTTCGTATTTCTTGGCTGGTATTTCTCTGAACATGGTATCACAAGTGCTTCAACCGGAAATCATACAAAAATTTCTCCTGCCGATGCGCCCGTTGGGTACAAACTCACCCCCTAAAACATCTGTTGTTGCAAATTCACTTTACTTTGCGCATCTTTTAAAAAGAATGAATTCGATTATTCATTATACTCAGTGCCCTGTCTGCAGCTCTTTTCTGCTGCAACCTGTTTTCAATGTAAAAGATCATTCCGTATCGGGTAAATCGTTTTCTATTTACGAATGCGCTGAGTGCACATTGAGATTTACCCAGGATGCCCCGGACATCCATTCAATTGGACAATACTATAAATCTGAAAATTATATTTCCCATACCAACACGTCTGAGGGTTTTATTAATAGATTATACCAAATTGTCCGGAAGAGAACTCTCAGGCAAAAAAGAAAATTGATCAGTAAAATAACAGGAAGAAATAAGGGAACTCTCCTGGACGTAGGCAGTGGTACGGGCTCCTTTGTAAACGAAATGAAGCAAAATAGCTGGGAGGTAACGGGTCTGGAGCCAGATGAAGATGCAAGACAGGTAGCCAGGCAAAGTTTTGGTTGTGAACTATTTTCCATAGATACACTTTTTCATCTTCCGGAAAACACCTTTGATGTTATTACACTCTGGCATGTGCTCGAGCACGTACATGACCTGCATGGCTACTTACGACAATTTAAAAAATTATTAAAGGAGGATGGCCGACTGGTGGTTGCCGTCCCCAACTATACTTCCTTCGATGCTTCTGTCTATAAAGAGTTTTGGGCAGCCTATGATGTACCAAGACACCTCTATCATTTTTCACCCTTATCCATGAAACTTCTCATCAGTAAAAATGGAATGAGGATAGTTAAGTACAAGCCGATGTGGTTTGACAGCTTCTATGTAAGTTTTCTCAGCAGCAAATACAAACATGCCCACCTGCATGGCCGGGGAAAAACAAATTGGCTAGGGGCAAGCTGGAATGGATTTGTGTCGAACCTGGAAGCGTTACTTGATAGAAAAAAGTGCAGCTCTGTGATCTACATTATTTCAAAGTAATTCAATTGAACTGGACCTCGTATAATTCCGGCCAGTTTTTTCCTGTGATATAGATCTTTTTTGTTTCCGAATCATAAGCGATGCCGTTCAGTACCTCGGCCTTAGGGTCTTTTTGCCGAATGCGATTCCAGATATCGGTCAGATCGACCTTGGCCACTACCTTACCATCTGAAGGATCAATTTTTAAGATATAGGGTAGCTGCCACTGGTTGGCATATAAATACCCATCGATATATTCCAACTCGTTCAAATTATATCCGGGCGCACCCGCATCTGTCACCATAAGTTTTTTGATCAACTTAAAGGTCGAGGGTTCGTAAAAATAAAGATTGCTGCTACCGTCATCAACAATGAGGTTTGTTCCATCCGTTGTCATTCCCCAGCCCTGCCCATTATCAGTGGTGATGGTAAATTCCCTGATCTTTTTAAAATCCATGGTGTATACGAACACCGCTTTTTCTGTGTAGGTCAGTTGATAAATTGTATCGCGTAAAATGACGATACCTTCTCCAAAATATTTTTGTTCAAGGTCGAGCTGTTTCTCCACCTTTCCGGTATTCAAATCAATTTTCAACAATTTTGATTTTCCGTGATCGCCTGTACTTTCATAAAGTGACCCTTTGTAGATCAATAAACCTTCTGTAAATGAAGAGGTATCATGTGGTAAGACTTTTTGAATAGTATAGGTTAAACTTGCCGGTTGCGGAGGAGGCGATGTAGCGGCCGGTTCTGATCCATTATTACAAGCTGCGAGAGAAGTAAATAAGGCCATAGTAAAAATACCAGTGTACTTAATCTTTTTCATGCTGTGAGTTGAATCGTACAAAAATAAGGTTTGAAATGAATTAGCGTTGTTAAAGCTAAAAGGCTGCAACTTTCTTTGATTTAAACATTAAAGCAATTATATTTGGATTAAATCTCACCCTTCCGAAAAATCTTTCCAAGAACCGATCCCTTGAATTCCTTTTGATTTTCCCCCAATATTCGTGTTATCCTTTCCAATGCCGGTTTAAAGCTGCAGAAGAATCTGCTAGAGTTAATCTTTAAAAGTACATATGAGAACGGTATTTCTTGGATGGATTGGTTTATTGGCAACTTATTTTGTCCCTGCTCAACGTAATTGCAGAACATTTGAATACCAGCAGCAGCTAATTCAAAAAGATCCTGGTTTGCAAAAGTCACGGGATGCGGCGCAAAATTTTGTTTCTCACGAATTATCGCGGATTTCATCTGAGCCAACTGAAAAGACGATCACAATTCCAGTCGTTGTACATATTCTTTATCATTTTGCATACGAAAATATTTCTGACAGCATAGCGAGAACCCAGATCTTCGCATTGAACAGGGATTTCAGGAAACGAAATGTTGATACTGTAAAAATACCTGCTGCTTTCAAGGCCTTTGCAGCAGATTGCGATATCCAATTTCAATTGGCCACTGTTGACCCAAAAGGCCGTGCTACTTCCGGCATCATTCATAAATACAGTCCGATCACAAGCTGGAGCACGGACGATAAGATCAAGCTTTCCTCCGAAATGGGTGATGACGGCTGGGATGCTAAAAGTTATTTGAACATTTGGGTTGGCACATTGGATAAATTTCTTGGATATTCAAGTGTCCCCGGCGATCCCGAGGATAAGGACGGAGTCGTCATAAATAATACTGCTTTCGGCACTATAAACCCTGGCCCTTATGGAAATGGAAGAACCGGTGTCCACGAAATAGGTCATTGGTTAGGTCTAAGGCATTTGTGGGGAGACGCAGATTGCGGTGATGATGGGGTTGGGGATACTCCAAAACAACAAACATTCACTAATGGATGCCCGTCGGGTATTCGCGTCAGTTGTAACAATGCTCCGTACGGCGATATGTACATGGACTATATGGACTTTACTAGTGACCCTTGCCTGCTCATGTTCACAAAGGGACAAAAACAAAAAATGAGAACTCTTTTTGAGCCGGGCGGTTTCCGCAATTCTATTCTCTCGTCAAATGCACTCGGAACACCGGTGAGTTCGGAAATACCACTCCCGGATCCATCGCCCCGCTGGCTCCGCGTAAAGATCTATCCTGATCCGGCCACTACGGAGCTTACTCTTAATGTAGAATTCGATACAAGGTGGGTGGGAAAAGAGTTACAAGTGGTCAATATGGCCGGCCAGATCGAGCTTAAAAAAACAATCAGTTCAAAAATTCAGAAATTGGATGTAAGCCGACTAAAACCAGGACTATATTTCATCCACGCGGAAAGACAGGGAGAGAGGATCATGGAAAAATTTATAAAGCTTTAACCTCACGATCAAGGATTAGAAGGGTACCCGTATTTACGCTTATCAAAAACAATTTTCTTCCCTTTTATCTTCACAACAAAAAGGTTGTCGTATTCCCCATCGTTCAAATCACTCGCGATTTTTACGTGCCCGCATAATTTGTTGACAATATCATCAACTGTATTTGAATGACCGACCACCAATACATTTCCTTTAGCGGATCTGATAGTATTTATCAAAGAGTCAAAGTTATTATAGAGTTCAACATTTATTTTTATGGCTTGGCTTAACGGCTCTGCCGTCGACCTCGTACGAATAGTGTTTGTTGAATAAATATGCCTGATATGCTTATTGGTTAATTCGTCCTTCAATACAAGTGCCCTCACTTTTCCGGCCTCGGACAGGGGCGGGTCATTTGCCATCATTTTTCCACTACTGTCAGAAGAAGTAATTTTTTCAGCATGGCGAACCACGTACACCGTACGGCTGCACGATATAAGGCAAAAGCCCAGGATCACAGGGAGGAAGAACGATCTCATACTATTTGTTCATTGGGTTTAGTTAGGCATTATTTGTGGATATTAACAGTTTAAAGTTAAACTCCTATTTCATTAGTGAAGTCTTTTTTTTATATTAGTCGAACGCTAAACGAGACACTATGAAAAGTTTGTCTGAAACCTGGTTTGCTGAAGGCTATATTGATTTTGAATTAAAAAAATATACGCTTCTCGCTTACCTGCAGCAAGTAAATAAATATTTTAACGAAAACAAGTTATATCCTCAACTTGCTGACATCATCTTTCATTACAACAACCTGGTAGCTTTCAGGGAGAATAAGAAATTCCTACAGGAACATTTCCCCAAAAAACTTACCGGAATACAATTGGAAAAACTTCAGTTCCTCTATGAGCAAATCGTAGACGACAATGAGTTAATGAAAGAGCTGGAAGAGATCATCAATTATTCAACTACGACCATTAAAAGAACCATCAAAAACGGCACAGAGATATATGAATTCATAGAGCATAAGCTGGTCATTAGTCCTATTGGTTTAGTGCCCCTTGATACAAATGAAGGCTATTTTTTTCTTAGCAGTGGCAAAAGGAATACATGGGTTTATCACTATCGCCTTTCCTTTTTTGAAAAGCATGACGAGAAATACCGCAGTATAAAAACTGCCTATGTCGATAACCTGAGGCGCAGTATAAGCAACAGTTATGAAAGTATAAAAGCTGATCTTATCCGGCACAGGAATGAGCTTCCAAACCCTGCCGTGTATGCCGTGGAAATTGATCTTAGTTTTCCTTACAATGAAACGCTGTTGCCGATCGCCAAAAGAAGCCTTGTAAAATATATTTCACAGCCGGCAGCATAAACAAACTCACCTCAAACAACTTTGGCAACGGAAAGCTTTGATTGACGCCAAACCCTCCACATTTGAAGACACAGGGCGAGTACGATCAAACCTAATCCAATAAAAAAACTCCAGTTTAACTCCCTGTTCTCGTGGTATACAAAAAATGCCAGCAAGATTCCATACACAGGTTCCAGGTTGAAAGACAGATTCACAGTAAATGCTGTCAGCTTTTGCAGTGCATTAACTGAAAACTGGAAAGCAAGTACTGAACAAAACCAGGCAAGCACCAACAACCACATCCAGTCACTCAACCCGGGAATGATATATGATGTGGGAAATGCGTGCAAATAAAACGGCATCAGCAAAGACAGAGTGATGAATCCACCGCTTAGTTGATAGGTAAGTATGGTTTGTGCATTTATTTTCTGAACAAACTGGCGGATCAGGATCATCACGATAGCAAGCAATATTGCACAAATGACTCCCAGAATGATCCCTGTTTTATACTTTGGGTCAAAATGAAAAATGACATAAATGCCGGCGATTACAATTAATCCGAGCAATACTTCGACGGCGTTTAATTTTTTCCCTGAAAAAAAAGGTTCGAATAAGGCAGTAAAAAAACCAGTAGCGGAAAAGCAAACCAAAGCCACCGAAACATTTGCATATTTAATAGATCCATAAAAACTAACCCAATGCAAGGCAGACAAAAAGCCGATGCCCGAGAGTTTTAAAATATCATTTGTTGAGACACGCTGAAGTTTCTTAGACAGGGAAAATATGATCCACATAGTTGCGGAGCTAATAAGAAGGCGGTACCAAACCAGCCATCCTTCATTTAGCGTGATCAATCGCCCAAGCACGCCTGTAAACCCGGCCAGAAAGACAGCAAAATGAAGTTGGAGAAAAGCTTTTTTCATGAAGATTATAAAGCTATAAAAACAAAGTTGAGAAACTACGTCTCAACTTCTGCCCGCGGCTCTTACTTTTCCTATTTCCCTTCCGCCACGATTTTATTTTGCTGTAGTGTATTGACAGTATCTTCTGTATTTTTCACCCTTCTCCTGTAATTCTTAAACAAGCTGAGCCACCTGAGTTTTAACACGCCAAGGACGCCTTCCTTTATAATACCTTTGTTCATTTTGGATGTTCCCTGTGTGCGTTCCTGGAAACTAATAGGTACTTCTTTTAATTTAAAGTGAAGTTTCCAGGCAGCAAATTTCATTTCTATCTGGAATGCGTATCCCACAAACACGATTTGGTCAAGGTTGATCGTTTCTAAAACCTCTTTTTTGTAGCACATAAAGCCAGCTGTGGGATCTTTTACAGGCATCCAGGTTATCATCCTTGTGTACAATGACCCTCCCTTCGAAAGGGCCCTTCTGTCGGCGGGCCAGTTCACCATTCCCCCTCCTTTTACATAACGCGATCCAATGGCAACATCTGCTCCGCCGTTTTTGCAGGCATCATAAAGTCTCGGAAGGTCATTTGGATTATGGGAAAAATCGGCATCCATTTCAAAAATGTACTGGTAACCTCTTGCAAGGGCCCATTTAAAGCCGTGAATGTAGGCAGTTCCAAGGCCCTGTTTTCCACGACGCTCTTCAATAAATAATTGTCCAGAGAACTTTAGCTGCAGGTCTTTTACAATTCTGGCTGTTCCGTCGGGTGATCCATCATCAATAACTATTACATGGAATTCCTGTTGCAGATCAAAAATTGAAAGCAAAATAGCAGAGATATTCTCCTTCTCATTATACGTCGGTATGACCACAATTTTCTCAGCCATGAACCTAAATTACGGAATTGGAATTTTGATAACTCTTGAAATCGTATAAGTGGTTTGTTAAATCTTCTTCAACATGGTGCGGGTATAGATCTCTGTAAGTTTTTGCTTGGTGTGCATAGGAAAATCTCCCTTCATCATCCAGTCATAGTATTGCGGTTCCGCTTTCAACACTTCACAAATGGGACGACCCTTGTGTTTCCCGAAATTAAAAATCTCAACTCCGTTTTCAAGTGTAAAGCGGCGTGCAAAATCGACAATTACGTCTTCACCTATTACTTTCAACACTGATTCTACCGTATTACCCAGGTCCGGATAACGGTCAAGCTGTGCGTGAAAAATTTCCAAAGTGGCCAAAGCATCTGCCTCGGCACTATGAGCACTGGCATGCACCTTACTGCAATAGAACTTGTAAGCCGCGCTCAGGGTGCGTTGCTCCATCAGATGAAAAATCTTTTGTACATCGACTAATTTCCTGTTCTTCATATCCAAGTCCATACCTGCGCGCAAAAATTCTTCCATAAGCATCGGTATGTCGAAACGATTGGAATTATAACCGGCAAGATCACAACCATCAAGAACCTGCTTTAATTCATGGGCGACTTGTTTAAAAACCGGGGCATCCTTCACCATTTCATCGGTGATACCATGAAGTTCTGTTCCTACCCTGGGGATGGGCATTTGCGGGTTAATGATCTTACGCTTTACAACCTGGTTTCCATCGGGTAATAATTTTACGATTGCAATCTCGATGATTCGATCAGTCCCTAAATTAGTCCCAGTAGTTTCAAGATCAATTACGGCAAGTGGTTTTTTCAATTGAAGCGGCATTATCGAATTTTATTTCTGTCTGCAAACGTAACTCTATTTCAGTAATTTTCATGCCGTTTTTTGTCAGCCAATGATGTAGCAAATAGGAGAGAGTATTCGTCTTCCAAACACCAACTTGCTGCTTCCTTTCCTACACTGTTATTGACTTTTGGTCATTGTTTTTTCCGTTTCATTACTTTTTTGGTAATCATTTACACTTAGTTTTAAGGAGTGAACCCCACAAAAATTCAATATCAGCTTAAGGCGTAAATCATAAAAGTTTCATTTTCAATAGGTCGTTTCCAATAAAAATTGCTGGTAATTAGCTTGATTGAAAATGAAATGTATATTTGCAAAATAATTGACGGTAAAACCCGTTGTTAAGCAAACATCCCGAATGAAAAACAAATTTCTTACTCTTATCCTACTGGCTTTAGTTGCGCTGGCAATCAGCTCATGTTATTCTTCCCGAAAATCAGGGTGCCCCATGAATCCTCAAAGTAGTTATAGATTTAGAGGATAAACGTAAAGATCAAATTAATTGCTTAAGCCATGCATTGGATCCATCTCACCGCCGAGGACCAGTTACAAAAAATCATCATTAAGTCCCAGGAAAAGCCTCAGGTAATTTTCAAATACAGTTCCTGCTGTCAATTCAGCGAAGTTGTATTTCAGCGCTTGCAAAAAAATTGTTGCCCTGGCGAGATCGATTTTCACTTTCTCGATCTGAACAATTACAGCAATATTTCTGAAAAAGTTTCGGAAACATTCGGAGTTTCGAACCAATCACCTCAAATCTTAGTAATCAACGAAGGCCTGTGTATTTTTCACGAAAGCCATCCTGAGATCTCGCTGGAAGGAATTTTACAGCATACAACGGCGGCCGCCTGAATTCCGCTAAATTTCCGCTAATTATATTTCTACTTTTCTCATTTTCGGAATAAGGAGGTGTATGATGAGCCATGCCGTTATATAAGCGATACTGCAAAAAATGAAGACGAGAAAATATCCTCTTTCAATGTTATGAAGTGATTTATAATAGTCGAATAAGTATCCCGCTGTCTTGGAAACTATGATCCCTCCAAGACCACCAGCCATGCCAGCTATTCCGGTTATAGAAGCAACGGCTTTTTTAGGAAACATGTCGGACACTGTCGTATAGATATTTGCACTCCACGCCTGGTGAGCAGCCGCCCCAAAGCCGATAATAAAAACAGGGAACCAAATACTATAGGTTCCTAATAACTGCGCGGTAAAAACTGGTATCGCACATAATGCATACATCAGCATTGATGTTTTTCTTGCCTTAAAAACCGGCCATTCCTTTTTTATAAAATTCATCGGCAACCACCCGCCAAAGACACTGCCTATTGAAGAAATAATATAAACAACAGCAATGGGTATCGCCATTTCGGTTTGAGATAATTGGTACTGCTCATGGAGGAAGTCCGGTAACCAGAAAAGATAAAACCACCAAACACCGTCGGTTAAAAATTTTCCAATCGCAAGAGCCCAGGTCTGCTTATAGTTCAGGAGTTTGCCCCATGATATTCGTGGTGTTGACGCCTGTGCTGCTGCCATGGAAACGACTTCATCAGTATCACTGTGTATGTAATCAAATTCTTCCTGCTTAAGTCTTCTTTGTTTAGCGGGCACTTCATATAACCAAAACCAGAACAATAACCATATCAAACCTACCGCACCGGTGATGATAAAAGCCCATCGCCAGCCATATTCTTTTGCAATAAAAGGAACAGTAAGTGGGGCAACGATAGCACCTATGTTTGTACCGGAATTAAAGATGCCTGTTGCTAAAGCTCTTTCCTTCTTCGGAAACCATTCCGCAATAGTCTTTATTGCAGATGGAAAATTTCCTGATTCCGTCATCCCCAGGAAACCTCGGGCGATAAAAAAACCCGTTGTACTTTTCACCAACGCATGGCCAATAGCTGCCAGGCTCCAAAAAAATAATGAGAGGGCATAGCCGATCTTTGTCCCAACTCTGTCGATGAATCTTCCCACACCAAACATCGCTAATGCATATGTCAGTTGAAACGCGACAGTGATATTTGCATAGTCTGTTTTGGACCATCCAAATTCAGTATCAAGATCAGCTTTCACAAGGCTAATGGCTTGTCTATCGAGATAATTTATTGTAGTTGCAAAAAAGACGAGTGCACAAATCGTCCACCTGTATTTACCTATGCCCCCAACCCCTGAAGGAGGGCTTTGAAATTTTCGCTTAGTAGAAGTAAACTGCACTATGCCTCACTTTTTATTTTCTGAATCATCACCAATACTTCCTTTGTATTTTTTTCAATCGCGGCATAATCTTTTTGCTCCATTAATTTTTTGCTGATCAGTTTGCTGCCCATTCCTACGGCACATACGCCCGAATGGAACCAGGCTTGAAGGTTTTCCTTTGTAGTATCCACCCCGCCAGTAGGCATAAACAATAGCTTTGGAAATATTTCTTTGATACTGCTCACAAATTCAGGTCCCAGTAAATTGCCTGGAAATAATTTGATGAACGATATTCCTTTATTTTCTGAAGCAATGATCTCGCTGGGGGTCATACAACCCGGGGCATAAAAAACATTTTTACTGTTCGCAAAGTCCACGACCTCGGAAATGAGACCAGGGCTTACCAAAAAATCTGCACCAGTGTCCATGTAACTTTCTGCCTGCTGTAATGTTTTGATCGTTCCCACGCCCAGGAACATATCCGGCATTTCATTACTTTTTACTTCCACTAATTTTTTAAAATTTCTTAAGGCCGCTTCTCCCCTGTTGGTATATTCAACCGCTCTTATGCCTGCTTTGAAAATAGCTCTTAGCACTTCGACGCTTACGGCCTCGTCTGCATTAAAATACAAGGGTAATATCCCCTGCTCAACAATTCTATTTGATACAAGTTTTTTATCTGGCATATTCAACACTTTGATCTTTTACCGAATAAGGAATCGATAGTTGAAGAGTCCCGACGATAAACGTCAGGAATGCTGACCACAAGCCAGCGTGCAACGCAATAGGAGACGGGCCTCATCGCTGTACTCTGCCTGACGCATCACCCTTCATCAGTTCTTTGACTTCGTCTAATGTGGCATGATTGAGATCGCCCGGGATGGTATGTTTCAGCGCCGAAGCCGCCACACCAAATTCAGCGGCATCCTGCATTGACATGCCCGTCACAAGGCCATAAATAAATCCACTTGCAAACGAATCACCACTGCCTACACGATCTACGATCCGAACTTCGTATTGTCGGGTATGATAGAAATCTTTTCTATCATACACCAGGGCACTCCATCCATTATCCGAAGCACTGTGACTTTCTCTTAGTGTCGACGCCACATATTTAAACCCGAACTTCTCCGCCATTTGTTTGAACATAGTTTTATATCCGTCAACATTCAACTCACCTTTTGTAACATCTGTACCTTCCGGTTTAAAACCAAGAGCTGTCTCCGCATCCTCTTCGTTACCTATGCAAACATCAACATGCTGACAAAGTCTTGTCATTACTTCTCTTGCTTTTTCTTTACTCCATAATTTTTTCCTGTAGTTTAGATCAAGGCTGGTAGTAACGCCTTTTTGCTTTGCAGTTTTTAAAGCAGCTTCCGCAAGGGCGGCACATTTATCACTTAAAGCGGGGGTGATGCCGGTTGTATGAAACCATACGGCACCATCAAAAATCTTATCGAAATCAAAGTCGCTGACGTCCGCGCTGGCAATGGAAGCGCCGGCTCTGTCGTAGATCACCTGTGAAGCCCGCATGGCGGCGCCCGTTTCCAAAAAATAAATGCCCAGACGATCACCGCCCCTGGCCATGAATTGCGTATCGACGCCGTAACGTCGCAAATGGTTAATCGCAGACTGACCAATTGCATTATTGGGAACCTTGCTCATGAAGGTTCCATTCAATCCATAATTGCAAAGAGCAGCAGCCACGTTGGCTTCTCCTCCCCCGTATGTTACATCGAAACTATCAGCCTGCACAAATCGTTTAAAATCGGGCGTTGACAATCGCAGCATTATTTCTCCCAGTGTTATAATTTTTTTTGACATATCCCATCTGTACTTTATAGAATAAAATTAAGCGGTGACTTTTTTTGTTGCCGGGGATTGTAATTTTTCCTTCCAGCCAAAATAATTTTGGGCATTGTAAAAACAAATATCCCGGATCACTTTACCTGTCCAATTTATATCACCGGGCAATTCACCATTTTCAATTTCATCACCAAACAGGTCACACAAAATGCGACGAAAATATTCATGCCGTGGATACGAAAGAAAACTTCTGGAATCAGTTATCATTCCTACGAAACGGCTTAGTAAACCCATATTGGACAGAGCATTTATTTGCTTTATCATCCCATCTTTCTGATCCAAAAACCACCAGGCAGAACCCCATTGTATCTTACCAACCATTGAACCGTCATTGAAGTTTCCGGCCATCGTCGCAAACAATTCGTTATCGGCCGGATTCGAATTGTAAAGAATCGTTTTCGTCAGTTTGTTGGTTTTGTCAAGTTTGTCTAAAAATTTTGCAAGAGATCTTGCCTGTGTAAAATCGCCAACAGAATCCCAACCTGTATCTTTTCCCAATGTTTGCAACATGCGGGAATTATTGTTTCGCAGCGCGCCAATATGAAACTGCTGCACCCAACCTTTTTCCCAATCCCATTCAGCAAATTGGAGCAGCATCGCCGATCTGAATTTCAACTGTTCATCATGACCTGCCTCCCGGCCCGTGCGAACTTTGTTAAAAATAGACCTGATCTGCGCATTTGTAAAATCATCACCGCACATCTCTTCCAGGCCATGATCCGATACTGAGCAACCCATTAAAGCGAAAAAATCATGGCGATTTTTTAGGGCGAATAAAAAATCATCCATGGATGAAATGTCAATATCGGTGACTTCTTCTAATTTTTCCAGGTATTTTAAAAACCTTTGAGGTTCGCTTATGTCCATTGCGTTGTCGGGGCGAAAAGCAGGTAAGATCGGAATCTCGAACCCAGCTTCCTTTAATCTCAAATGATGTTCCAGTGAATCAACCGGGTCATCCGTTGTACAAATAAGTTTGACGTTCATTTTGCGCAACAAATTGCGAACAGACCAGGCCGACGTTTGGAGTTTTGCCGAGCATTCTTTGTAGATCTTTTTAGCCGTACCAGGATTCAAAACATCATGTACATCAAAATATCGCTGTAACTCCAAATGCGTCCAGTGATATAAAGGATTGCGCAAGGTGTAAGGGACTGTTTTCGCCCATTTCTGAAATTTTTCCCAATCGCTCTTTGCGCCAGTACAATATTCTTCGGAGATACCATTCGTTCGCATGGCCCGCCATTTGTAATGGTCACTA
>Ga0163162_10001189_pt1 | contig 24282 bp, 32 predicted proteins | sample S55metaG_FD_115310 | JGI IMG/M metagenome (GOLD analysis project Ga0163162, IMG submission 115310) | Switchgrass rhizosphere microbial communities from Kellogg Biological Station, Michigan, USA - S5-5 metaG | ecosystem: Host-associated > Plants > Roots > Rhizosphere > Soil | place: USA... | reverse complement strand
ATTTGGGAAGCGCCTCAAAAAGCGCAGCAACTATACTTCATCGAATTGGTGGGTTGCAATGTTAACCTGGGCAATATCGCTCCCTCGGAAGTGTTGCCGATGGAAACCATGCGCATAGGATTGCGCGGAGATACTTTTCATTTATTCCTGAACAAAGAAACGGCTTCATGAAAACCTACGGTCTCATCGGTTATCCCTTGAGCCATTCTTTTTCAAAAAAATATTTCACCGAAAAATTTTTGAAGGAGGGCATTACCGATGCCCGGTACGAACTATTTCCGCTAAGTGATATCATGGAATTGAAAGCGTTGCTGGATAGCCGCTCCGATCTCTGCGGACTAAACGTAACCATTCCCTACAAAGAACAGGTGAGTCCGTTTCTGCACAACAAAAGCGAAGTGGTGGCCGCTACAGGCGCCTGTAATTGCATCCTGATTAAAGAAGGGAAATTGACGGGGTTTAACACAGACGTGACAGGCTTTGAAAAATCATTGTTGACATTGTGGAAACCGTCACAAAAAAAGGCCCTCGTGTTAGGAACCGGCGGCGCCTCCAAAGCCGTGTTGTTTGTATTGAAAAAACTGGGCGTCGAAAGTACGGTCGTAAGTAGAAATCCTGGTAACGGCTCAATTACCTACAGTGATGTAACACCCGGAATGGTACAAGACCATTTGCTCATCATCAACACAACCCCGGTGGGCATGTATCCGCAAATTGAAGACTGTCCGCCCCTGGTTTATGATGCCATCGGATCCGGGCATTTCCTGTTCGATCTCATTTACAATCCGGAAAAAACGTTGTTCCTGAAACAAGGGGAGGAGCGTGGAGCTGCGATTAAGAACGGATATGAAATGTTGGAGATACAGGCGGAAGAAAGCTGGAAAATCTGGAAGCAATAACTTCTCTCACTAGGCATAGGCTCCAGCCTGCGCCGAGTATGGGTAGTATTTGGCGCAAGCGTCCCGCTTGTGCCCCGGTCGAACCGAAAAGAAAGCTGGCGCAAGCGTCCCGCTTGCGCGGATATAATAAACAAATCGTTGCGGTAAATTAAAACTTCGGCTTAATATATCTAATAGCGTATGTAGCAAGCGGGACGCTTGCTACATAGGAATCTAACTGCGGCACAAGCGGGACGCTTGCGCCAAATACGGCAATAACTTCTCTCACTCGGCGCAGGCTGGAGCCTACGCCGAGTATGGGAAAGCTGGCGCAAGCGTCCCGCTTGCGCGGATATAATAAACAAATCGTTGCGGTAAATTAAAACTACGGCTTAATATATCTAATAGCGTATGTAGCAAGCGGGACGCTTGCTACATAGGAATCCAACTGCGGCACAAGCGGGACGCTTGCGCCAAATACGGCCTACGCCGAGTATGGGGTGACTCTCGCAGTTCAACCCAATCAACCCAATCAATCTACTTTTCCAATTCCGCTTTCGCTTTCTGTGGCAGCGCCGCTATTTTCTTCGCATTGTAGTCATAACACACCATGCGCGTTTTGGCCAGCGCGGCGGTTACAAAATCATTTCCGCTTCCTGCTTCCAGTTTATACACCAGGTCAAAGTCTACCCGGCCGAAGTCGGCTGCAGCTACAAAAGCCCGGATCACTTGTCCATAGAACAATTCTTTTTTGAATTCTATCGCCACATCACTCATGATTAGCCCGAGTCCTTCCAGGTTCATTTCTTCATATCCATGGCTTTTCAGGAACTGCACCCTCGCTTCATGAATGATGGACAGAATGGTATCGTTTCCCACATGGCCACCGTAATTCACATCGGTTATGCGTATAGGTATGTCGGCATGAAAAAGAAATACAGAAGGAAGATCAATCTTCAGTCTGGCCATGGATAATTTTTGAAATGAAATTAAAAGAGCGGGTACCTGGAGTAGAAGGTCTTCTTCTCGTCATTCAGCAGTCGGATCAACTCGCCGATATCGAGGAAGTTCCCTGTTTCCGGAGAGTAAGCAGAGCGACTCAGCTTTTCTTTCCACGCGTTGAATTTTTCGCGCCATGATTCATCGCCACTAAATAATTTTTCTGCAATTTCTTCGTCTGAACTATCGGGGTTCAGCATATGAATCACGTCCCTGAACTTGGAAGAAATTTGTAACGGTTCCCCATTTGGTCCCGTGATGGTGAAATAATCTTCATTGCCCTGCCGCTGAAGGCCCGCCAGGTCAATAGGGAAACTTGCTTTTGTTACATCAATGTCGCCCACCATGGGTTCATTTTCCTGCGACTGGTAATCCCAGTGTTTTTGATTCTCGTCGTAAGAAGCCGTGCTGGCGAGCGGGTTTGAAGAACCGGCAGGTTTCTTACCGGGTCTTGTTGCGAATCCTGCCATGGCCAATGCGCCTGCACGAAGGGGAGTTTGCAAATTGAGCATTGCCGGATTTTGTGCGCTGGTTGAGGCTGATGGTCCTGAGCCGGAAGCGTCACCTGAGAGTGTGGCCGGCTCAAAAGCGGGTTTTGAACCGCTCCTAAAAAACAGCTGGTAGCCGGTCCAGGTAATAAAGCCCAATACTGCTGCCGCTGCAGCTACGCGAAAGGCGGGCCTGGAAAAAATGGATCTAACCGGCGTTGGAATCTTTTGTTCTGCGCCATAAAGGGCATTTCTGATCCTGTCCCAGGCTTCGACGGGTGGTTCGGCAGTAGCCGTCAACATTTTATTTCTGAGTGAGGAAGAATCGTTATTCAGGGACTGGAGAATATTTTCCCACGCCTGCTCTGGCGGTTGCACTTCGTGGTTATATATTTTCTGTTCCCAATTCATTGTATACTATTTGGCCTGTTGTTTCCGGCCTTCAATTTTTGTTTGCAGAATGGCCTTTGCTCTGGCCAGTTGCGATTTGCTGGTACCCTCACTGATACCCATCATGTCGGCAATTTCCTTGTGCGTGTATCCTTCCACCACATACAGGTTGAACACTGTTCGATACCCTGGTGAAAGTTCCTGGATGATTTGCATCAGGTCCTTAACGTCCAGGTTATCCATAGCGTTCCAACCCTTGTCTTCAATGGAGGATTCCTGCGTTTCAGAAATCGGATGAATATTGGAAGCTTTCCGGTAATGTTCGATGGCAGTATTCACGAAAATGCGCCTAACCCAACCTTCGAAAGAACCTTCAGCACGATACTTATCCAGATTCCGGAACACCTTAACAAAACCGTCCTGTAAAATGTCCTGCGCGTCGTCAGCATTTCCCGCATAGCGGAGGCAAACGGCGTACATTTTAGGAGAAAAATGACGGTACAGCTGTTCCTGCGACCGGCGGTCACCCGATAGTGAACCCCTTATTAAGTCGATTTCGGAAATATTTTGGTTGCTTGGATAGGCCATGAAAGCGTAAAAAATAGGAACAATTGCTGAAAAGTAAGAAATTATGCATTGGCGGAGCCTGAATTCTCCTTTAAAAACTTCACCAACTGGTCCATGGCCTTGCGACGGTGGCTAAAAATATTTTTTTCAGCGAGGGTCATTTCGGCGAAACTTTTGTGTCCGCCTGCAGGTTTAAAGACGGGATCATAACCAAATCCCAACTCTCCAAGCGCCTGGTGCAGTATTTCTCCCTCACAAACGCCTTCAAAAAAGTGGTAGTCGTTTTGCCAGTGCAGGGCAATTACGGTTCTGAATCTCGCTTTGCGGTTGTGAACGCCTTCCATATTTTTTAGCAGCAATTGCAGGTTTTTTTTAAAATCACGGTCTTCGCCCGCATATCGCGCGCTTTTAACGCCGGGTGCGCCATCCAGTGCGTCTACTTCCAGCCCGGTATCTTCTCCAAAACAATCTTCATTAGTAAGCTGGCTGATTACACGGGCCTTCTCCCTGGCATTTTCCTGCAGTGTATCGAATGGCTCCGGTATTTCGATAAATACGCCCGCTTCGGGCAGCGACACAATCGGTATGGCGTGATTTAACGCTTCCCGCACTTCTTCCACCTTGTTGGGATTCTGTGTAGCAAAAATCAATTTATTCATGCGATCGGTGTTGTCATAAATTGAACAGGGTTTTCAAACAAACCCAAAGTTTGCTTTTCAATAGCTTGTCGTTCTCCAATTCTTCCAGGGCGGGTGCTGCCAGGAACCGGATCTTGTTGTGGGATTGAATTTGAAACTGTGGAAAATTAAGTGGCACGCCCACTTCAGCCGGTGTTGGTCCAAGCAGGATGATGGTGTCAGACTGCAGGTGTGCGTTCCAGTTAGTATAGGTTGCGGACGGAAGGTGCGATACATTCAGGATAGACACATCGTCCATCGCCAGCCGGCAAGCCTGCATCACATCCTGCAAAAAGCGAAGTGGTGCAGCAGGTAATATGGCATTTCCTGACTCGTTCACGACCCACGAAATTTTTCGCCCGTTCTTACCCAACATGGGCAGAGCGATTGGTGTTTCAACCGTTCGCTCAGTTTGACGCTTATTTAGTTCTACCAATGCCTCTTTATACAATTCTACAATGGTTTTGCTGCTGAGTTGAATATTGTCTAAACCCATACTTATTAACGGTTTTGCGCGTGAGGCCCGCGATTTTTTTTGTTTCTTTGTAGCAAAATTAACCATTTATGATTGCCACGTCAGACTGGGTGTTAACAAAAGTTGATCGGAGCAAACTGGCCGACATGGATTTGAACAACCTGGCCTTTGGAAAACACTTCACGGATCACATGCTGGAAGTAGATTATGAAGGTGGGGAATGGAAAACAGTTGAAATTAAACCCTATCAACCGTTGTTATTGCAACCTTCCCTGGCCGCCCTGCATTATGGCCAGGCGATTTTTGAGGGAATTAAGGCCTTTAAGAATGAGGCGGGCGAATCGTTCATATTTCGCCCACACGATAACTTTAAGCGTTTCAATATCTCCGCACTTCGCATGCAAATGCCCGAAGTGCCGGAAGAAATTTTCATAGAAGGCATGAGAAGGTTGGTGGAGTTGGATAACAATTGGATCCCGCAACGCAGGGACCACAGCCTGTATATCAGGCCCTTTATGTTTTCATCTGATGAAGTGATCGGCGTTCGTCCCTCAGATAATTATAAATTCCTGATCATTTTAAGTCCAACGGGTCCTTATTACTCGTCTCCCATGCGCATTTATGTGGAAGAAAAATATGTTCGAGCAGTTGCGGGGGGTGTTGGCTTTGCCAAGAATGCGGGCAACTACGGAGCGGCCATGCTGGCTACTGCTGAAGCCCGGCAGAAAGGCTACGACCAGGTGTTGTGGACAGATGCTTTAGAGCACCAATATGTGCAGGAGATCGGTACGATGAACGTATTCTTCATTGTGGGAAAGAAGGCACTCACGCCTGATTTGGAAAGTGGCACCATCCTGAACGGCGTGACCCGGGATAGTGTGATCGTGTTACTGAAAGAAATGGGCTTTACCGTTGAGGAACGCCCCATTTCAATCCACGAACTGATGGAGGCCCACAAGAAAGGCGAGTTGCAGGAGGTTTTTGGAACCGGAACGGCGGCTACCATTTCGACAATCAAGGAACTGCGATATAAGGAGTATGTGATGAATTTCAAGGTGGAACAGTGGAAAACGGCACCAGCGATAAAGCAGATGATGATGGATATCCGGGAGGGTAGAAAGGCGGATGATTACGGCTGGATGTTCAAGGTGTAGTTAGTGCCTGTTGATCAGTTGATCGGTTGACCAGTTGATTAGTATGATCTACTGGTCAACCGATCAACCTAATCAACCAATCAACCCAATCAGCCCAATCAACAGTTTTTTTTGGAATTTACCACGAGGGAACTTACCTTTGCCTCCCCAAAATTAAAGGTCAATAATGCCTACAATACAGCAATTAGTAAGAAAAGGAAGAGAAATTATCAAGGCCAAAAGCAAGTCAAGGGCGCTCGACAGCTGTCCTCAGCGCAGGGGCGTTTGCACCCGCGTATACACGACTACGCCTAAAAAGCCGAACTCTGCCTTGCGCAAAGTTGCCAAAGTGCGTTTGACCAATAAAGTGGAGGTTATCGCTTATATCCCCGGTGAAGGCCATAATCTGCAGGAACACTCTATCGTATTGATCCGCGGCGGCAGGGTTAAAGACCTTCCCGGTGTACGTTATCACATTGTTAGGGGTAGCCTGGATACTGCAGGTGTGAAAGACAGGAAGAAGAGCCGTTCAAAATACGGTACGAAGAAGGATAAGGCCGGTGCAAAAAAATAAGCGAAAGAACCAATCAATATATTTTAAAAATTTTCCATAAATGAGGAAGGCACAAGCAAAGAAATTACCGCTGGCTCCAGATCCCAAGTTTAGCGATAAACTGGTAACCCGGTTCGTCAATAACCTGATGTGGCAGGGAAAGAAGAGCGGTGCTTATACCGTTTTTTACAATGCGCTTGAAAGGGTGCAGAAACAAACCGGTGAAGACGGATACGAAATTTGGAAAAGAGCCCTGACCAATGTTACGCCTTCTGTGGAAGTTCGTAGCCGCAGAATTGGCGGTGCTACCTTCCAGATTCCTGCCGAGGTAAGACCCGACAGAAAGATTTCACTCAGCATCAAATGGCTGATCCGCTTTAGCCGCGAAAGAAACGGACGTAGTATGGCTGAAAAATTAGCCAACGAAATCATGGCTGCGAGCAAGGGTGAAGGTGGTGCTTTCAAGAAAAAAGAAGACACCCACAAAATGGCCGAAGCCAACAAGGCTTTTGCTCACTTCAGGATCTAATCACAATACACCTTATAATATTGTATATAGCCCCGCTTTTGCGGGGCTTTTTTATTTATCGATGCTTTTGGTTCATTCGTCGAATTGATAATTGATCATTTATTACCATCTCTTTTCAGCATCAAGTGGTTACGGATGATTTTAAAGTTCTAATGATAAATGTACTAGTGGCGGGGCTTGCAAGCGCCGTAATTGTACGCCATCTTTGTACTAGTAATTGTACGTCCGAATACCATTTGAAAACTGAGACCCATGAGATCGAAAATTTACACACTAGTGGTGTGTATTGTGCTCGCCACAATCGCACCACCCACTCTCACCGCCCAAAACTGTGCCCTGCTTCAGGCCACTTCCAGCAGCACAGAGTCCCGATGCTTTGCAACGGGTGCCATCACCATCAACGCAACGGGCGGTTCCGGTAACTATAACTATAAAGTAAGCGGACCTGTTAATACCAGCTTTACATCTTCTAATATTATTACTGGTTTGCAGGCCGGAACATACCTGGTTGATGTGAAAGATATCGCCACCGGTTGCGCTATGCAAATACCGAACGTAGTTGTTTCCGGTAGTTATAGCGATCCCCGCTTCATGCTGAATAAAACGGATATCGTTTGTATGGGTGCGGCCGACGGATCAATCTCTGCAGCCGGTCTCACCAATGGCCGGTCACCTTTTACATATACTATCATTGCACCTTCGCCTATGGGCGTGGGTACCACCAATTCAACAGGTAGCTTTACCAACCTGGTTGCCGGTGATTACCTCGTTCAGTTGAAAGACTCCTGCGGCGGTATCCAAACCCGTGCAATCACCATTGTTGACTTCACCTGGTGGATAGATAGTTATTCGGTTACCCGTTCGGGTTGTACCGATGCCAATGCATCCATTACGCTGAAAGACAGCAAGGGTAATTTGAACACCTCGGGTTCCTCTTTTGCCGGATATACTTACGGTTACCTGGAAGTGAATGGTGATACCACCTGGCTTTCCACTCGCACGTTTACATTTACACTCGGCTTGCGGAATAATGTGACACTGGTTGCCAAAGACAATTGTGGCAATGTGAAGAAGGCCGTTTGGACCAATACTTTCATACCTACCCTGGGAGCTTCGGTTACCATCAGTAGTAAAACCTGTACGGGCTATACAGCCACGATTACAGGTCAACAAAATTTAACCAGTCCGAACTATTGCCTATACAATGCATCTGATGTGCTGATCACCTGCAATACCACCGGCGTTTTCAACAACCTGCCCTATGGTGCTTATTGCATTAAGATTAAAGACGGATGTTATGATACCACCATCACCCGTTGCTTTAGTCAGTGGCAGCCTGTACCTGCTTTGGGTGCTTCGGTTAGTATCAATGGTCAGAACTGTACCGGTTTCAACGCATCGGTTACTTCGCCTAGTAATTTAACCAACCCCCAATACTGTTTATTTGATGCAGCCAACGTTCAAATTTCCTGCAATACCACAGGTACCTTCACCAGTGTACCTTATGGTTCCTATTGCATAAAAATGACGGATGGCTGTTATGATACCACGATCACCCGTTGCTTCAATGTTAACAATGCCCTGCCTTCTGTAGGTAACACAGTTAACATCACGAATAAAATCTGTTCAGGTTTTACGGCCAACATCACCGGTCAGCAATACCTTACCAGTCCTACTTATTGCCTGTTTGACAGTACCGGTACACAGGTTAGCTGTAACAGTACGGGTGCTTTCAATGGCGTGCCTTATGGCAACTCGTGCATCCAGATTAAAGACGGTTGTTACGACACTACCATTACAAGATGTTTCAGTGTTGTTGCACCCATACCGGCAGTTGCCGCTTCTGTTACCATTTCCAACAAAGGTTGTAATACGTTTACCGCTACGGTAACCGGACAGGCGAATTTAACCACTCCATATTACAGGTTGTTCGATAGCAGTAACACCGCTGTGGATAGCAATGCTACCGGTCTATTTAATAATATTCCTTATGGCAACTATTGCATCCGCGTGCACGATGGTTGTTACGATACCACGCTTTCGCGTTGCTTTACGGTTCAGCCGATTGCCATGACATTTGCAGCGACGGCTACGCCATCCTGCAACATCGGAAATACCAATTTTAATCTTACTGTAGCCAATGGCAACCCCGGTTACGATGTATTTGTGATCAATGCCATGGGCGACACGGTGACGCATGTTACGTCTGCCACCAATACCATTGCGGTAAATGACTTACCCGATCCAGGTGCCGGCATTCCCTACACTTTCTCAGTGGTGGATGCTTGCGGAAGAAATTATCTGCAGGATTTAATGGCCAATCCGGGAATGCTTATCCATAGTGTTACAGTAAAGAGCAAGTGCCCCAGCGGAAAATTCCAGAATGGCGCAGGCGATATTCACATCAATCTTTCCAGTAACAAAGGCCTGGTAACACCGGTTGTGATCAGCAAAAACTTCGCACCTGTTACGGTTAACTATACCAGCATCTCGGGTACCGACTACCTGTTCCTGGATATGGATCCGGCGGTGTATGTGATGCAGTACAGCATCGCAGGTTGCACCAACAAATATTATGATACCATTACCGTGTATCCGTATTCGTTCCCGAACCTGAATAAATCGGCCGCTTACCAATGCGATAACAATAGCTTTAGTGTGGGTGCCGCAGCTACCAATGGTGTAGGTCCCTTTACTTACGAAATTATCGGTAGCAACCCCACCATACCTAACATTACTGCCGCACCGCAGTTGAACCCCGTGTTCAACATTACTAACGGTACAGCCTATTCGCTGGTAAGGCTTAGGGCCACCGACGCCTGTGGTAACGCCACCTTGAATGACGTGAGCATTCTTCCGCTCGCAAACATCCTGGTGAATACCACCTCGAACTGCTTCTTCGACAACATTACCCTGTCGGTAGACACGATCCCCAACGCTTCTTACACATGGTATAAGAAGACGAGTCCGGTGGATAGTGCCGTCATCGGTTCTGGCGTCATGAACTATAATTTCAGCATCTTCCGCCCGGCCGACACAGGTATCTATGTGTGTAAGATGTCGGTGAACAGTGGTTGCTTAACGAAGATATCATCGTTCACGCTCGACGGAAGCTGTAATGGATTCCTGGTACTGCCGCTGAAAACGATCAACTTCACCGGCAAATCAAAAGGCGGGTCAATTGACCTGAACTGGGTAACCACCGAAGAGAACAACCAGTTGGAATATGTGGTAGAACGTGGCGCGGACGCCGATAAGGGATTCACACCGATCGGTAAGGTATCCGCCCTGAACGGTTCGCGCAATAACTATGATTTCACTGATGCGAACCCCTTGCCCGGCAACAATTTCTACCGCCTGAAAATGGTAGACAAATTTGGCCGCGTAAGCTACTCGAAGACCCTGGTATTCGACGGCGGACTGGGTGCAGCAATCAAGATCTACCCCAATCCGGCTAAAGACCACCTTACGATAGTGATCTCGGGCAGGGTAGCACAGAACTACCAGCTGGTATTGTTCAGCGCGAGCGGACAAACCGTTTACCAACGCTCGGTAATGCAGGCGACCCAGGAAACGGTTAACCTGAACCGAAACACGAATATGAAACCCGGTATATATATGCTGAAAGTGAACAACCTCAGCACCGGCGATATTACGACATACAAGATCCTGTTCGAATAATGCGCTTCTCAGTCTCTCATGGTAAAAAGGCCCCGCTTTTTGCGGGGCTTTTAGTTTTTCCACAATTCCCCAACGGGCCTAGCTTAATTTTTTTTTAGCATTTAAATCAGTACCTTTGCACACCGAAAATAAAAGGGTTTTCCCAGCGACATCGGACGAAATTAGTGAACTGGATATGAAGGATTTAGCGCTTAACGGATAGAACCCCGCGTATTCGAATTCAAACTCTTTTAATATAACAAAATGGCAGACTTAAGATTTCAAAGAAATTTTGGTATCGCGGCTCATATCGACGCCGGGAAAACCACCACTACAGAACGTATTCTGTATTACACCGGTGTTTCCCATAAGATTGGTGAAGTGCATGATGGCGCAGCCACCATGGACTGGATGGAGCAGGAAAAAGAGAGAGGTATTACCATTACTTCTGCCGCTACAACCTGCTTCTGGCATTTCCCTACCAACCAGGGAAAAAGAGACGGAAATACCAAGCAGTATAAATTCAACATTATTGATACGCCCGGTCACGTTGACTTCACTGTCGAAGTGGAACGTTCACTGCGTGTATTGGATGGTTTGCTGGCCCTGTTTTGCGCTGTTTCTGGCGTAGAACCCCAGAGTGAGACTGTTTGGCGCCAGGCCAACCGTTACAAGGTTCCCCGCATTGGATTTGTGAACAAAATGGACCGTGCCGGTGCCGATTTCCTGAATGTTGTTAAGCAAGTGAAGGAAATGCTGGGCGCGAAAGCGGTTCCCCTGCAGCTTCCGATTGGTGCTGAAGACAACTTCACCGGCGTGGTGGATCTGATCCAGATGAAAGGAATTATTTGGGAAGATGAAACCAAGGGCATGACCTATAAGGAAGTTCCTATTCCCGCAGAGATGCTGGATGAAGTGAACGAGTGGAGACAACACCTCATTGAAGCCGTTGCAGAATACGATGAAAAACTGCTGGAAAAATTCTTCGATGATCCCAACACCATCACCGAAGACGAAGTGCACGAAGCCATCCGCAAAGCAACCATCGACATCTCCATCATTCCGATGATGTGTGGTTCTTCATTCAAGAACAAAGGCGTACAAACCGCGCTGGATGCGATTGTTCGCTATTTGCCCGGTCCGCTGGATATCGAAGCTGTAAAAGGAACAGATCCCAAGACAGGAGAGGAATTGATTCGTAGACCCGATCCAAAAGAACCTTTCGCAGCATTGGCATTTAAGATCATGACGGATCCATTTGTGGGAAGGCTGGCGTTTTTCAGAGCGTACAGCGGCCACCTGGATTCAGGTTCTTATGTATTGAACACAAGAACAGGTAAAAATGAACGTATCAGCCGCATCATGCAGATGCACGCCAATAAGCAAAACCCCATCGACTTCATCGAAGCGGGAGACATTGGCGCAGCGGTTGGATTCAAGGATATTAAAACCGGCGACACGCTTTGCAACGAAGATCATCCGATTGTGCTGGAAAGCATGACTTTCCCTGAACCGGTTATCTCCATTGCCGTGGAACCCAAGACCCAGGCCGACGTTGACAAGATGGGAATGGCCATTGCCAAACTGGTTGAAGAAGATCCCACGCTCCGCGTGAAAACGGACGAAGAAACCGGCCAGACCATTTTGAGTGGAATGGGTGAATTGCACCTGGAAATTATTGTGGACAGGATGAAGCGTGAGTTCAAGGTTGAAATCAACCAGGGTGCGCCGATGGTGGCTTATAAAGAAGCTTTCCAGGCTTCGATTGAACACCGTGAAGTATTGAAGAAACAAACTGGTGGTCGCGGTAAGTTCGCCGATATCATTTTCGAAATCGGACCTGCTGATCCTGATTTCCTGAAAGAAGACAAAGGCAGCTACCAGTTCATCAATGATATTTTCGGTGGATCGATTCCCCGTGAATTTGTTCCCGCCATCCAGAAAGGATTCGAACAGTCTATGACCAATGGTGTGCTGGCGAATTACCCGATGGACAACATGAAAGTGCGCGTGTTTGATGGATCATTCCACGCGGTGGATTCTGACTCTATGTCGTTCGAACTTTGCGCCAAGCAGGGATTCCGCGAAGCAGCCAGGAAAGCCAAACCAGTATTGCTGGAGCCGATCATGAAAGTGGAAGTGATTACACCCGACCAGTACATGGGTGATGTAACCGGTGACCTGAACCGTCGTCGCGGTATGCTTGAAGGCATGGATAGCAAGGCGGGTGCACAGGTCATCAAGGCCAAGGTGCCGTTAAGTGAAATGTTCGGTTATGTTACGCAACTGCGCTCAATGAGTAGCGGTCGCGCCACTTCAACCATGGAGTTTTCGCACTACGCGCCTGCGCCCAACAATATCGCTGAAGAGGTGATTGCGAAGGTGAAGGGTAAAGTGTCGGCCTAGCGGGTTGGTGGTTGATCAGTTGATCGATCAGTTGATCAGTTGATCAGTTGATCAGTTGAGCGGCAGATCGTTTGCGAGTAAGTAAAAAGTTGATTATTAAGTAATAGGGGCCCTCCAATGGAGGGCCTTTTGATTGGGATTAAGTTTGATTGGTGGTCATTGATCGCTGCTCGATGCTTATTTTCATAGATCTGCCCACCCAACTGCCTACCGGTCAATCGATCAACTGGTCAACCGCCAACGTTTAACCCTACCAGATTTCTTCAAAAAAAGGGCACTCAGTATTTGGCTGATAACCGTTCCTCCGTTACCTTTGCATCCCCATTCAAAAGGGGGATTTTCGGTATGTCTCAGAGAATCAGAATCAAATTGCAGTCTTACGATCATAACCTGGTTGATAAATCAGCTGAAAAGATCGTAAAAACTGTTCGAAGCACTGGCGCGGTGGTTACAGGTCCAATTCCTTTACCCACGCAAAAGAAGATTTTCACGGTATTGCGTTCACCACACGTGAACAAGAAGGCCCGTGAGCAGTTCCAGCTTTGCACGCATAAGCGTTTGCTGGATATTTATACTTCTTCTTCACGGACGGTGGATGCGCTGAGCAAGCTGGATCTGCCAAGTGGAGTAGATGTTGAAATCAAGGCCTGACGGTAGTTGGCGCGATTTCAAAGGATTTTAAAAGTAGTTCTTATAATAATACCTATCTCTCAACCCGGTCCGGCGGACTGGTTAAAAGAGCGCTGGGTGGGATACAAAGACTTCGGTCAGTATCTCAGGCAAGTTTAAATATGAACAGGCCCTTCGAGGTTTGTTTAGCTCCGGTACTTCCTCTCAATCTGCAGTCAGATTGAAATAACGGAAAAGGTCGTAGCCAAACGGGGATTGAAATCCTGCTGATAAAGCATCGGGTTGTCCTTTTAAGCTCAGGGCATAAACAGAACAACAATGAAAGGAATTATTGGAAAAAAGATCGGCATGACCAGCATCTTCAGTCCCGATGGAAAGCAGACTTCCTGCACCATCATTGAAGCGGGTCCTTGCGTCGTGACCCAGGTTAAAACCAAAGAAACCGACGGATACAATGCCCTCCAGATCGCCTTCGGCGACAAGAAAGAAAAGCACTCCAACGCAGCCGCAAAAAATCACTTCGCCAAAGCGAATACAGCTCCCAAGAAAGTAGTTAAAGAACTTCGCGATACAACCATTGAAAAAGCCATTGGAGAATCCATCACTGTTGACATTTTTGCTGAAGGCGAAAAAGTGAATGTGGTAGGAACCACCAAGGGTAAGGGTTTCCAGGGTGTTGTAAAACGCCATGGCTTCCACGGTGTGGGTGAACAGAGTCACGGTCAGCACGATCGTCAGCGCGCACCGGGTTCAATCGGTAACTCTTCTGATGCTTCACGTGTTTTCAAAGGAATGCGTATGGCCGGCCGTATGGGTGGCGACAGGGTGAAGGTGAAGAGTTTGAAAGTGCTGAAAATTTTCCCCGAAAAAAATTATATCCTGGTAAGCGGTTCAGTTCCGGGTCACAACGGTTCGATCGTTTTAATTCAGAAATAAATTTCAACTGATTATCCATGCAATTAGATATTCTAAATAGTAAGGGCGCGAAAACCGGCAGAACGGTTGAATTACCGGAAGAAATTTTCGGTATCGAACCCAATGAGCACGTGGTTCACCTGGCTGTAAAGCAGTTCCTGGCCGCACAACGGCAGGGTACGCACAAAGTGAAAACCCGCGCTGAAGTACAGGGTGCCAGTCGCAAGCTGCACCGCCAGAAAGGAACCGGCGGCTCCCGCAAGGGTAATATCCGCAACCCCCTGTACAAGGGTGGTGGTACCATTTTCGGACCGAAGCCGCACGGATACGATTTCAAATTGAATCGTAAAGTGAAAGACCTCGCCAAGATGAGCGCACTTTCTTATAAGGCCAAGAACAATGCCATCGTGGTATTGGAAGACCTGACCATGGATGCGCCTAAAACCAAAGCTTTCACCGAGGTGATCAAGACGCTGAAACTGGATGGCAAGAAAACATTGTTTGTCATGCCCGAGAATAACGAGAACGTATACCTGAGTCTGCGCAATGTGCCGACGGTAGAAGGAACTGTGTTGAGCGATATTCACACGTATGATATTGTACACGCCGACGTGCTGGTGTTAAGTGAGAGTGCGGCGAAAGTTTTCGCAGAAGATGTTGCGGAAGCAAACGCATAATTGAAAACCCGATAAAAAGGTCATCATGAAATTGTCTGAAGTATTAGTAAAACCCATCGTTTCCGAGAAAGCGAATGCACAGCAGGAAAAAATGCGCCGCTATGCTTTCAGGGTTGCCAGGAAGGCGAATAAGCTGGAGATTAAGAAGGCTGTTGAAGAATTTTATGGCGTAACGGTGATAGACGTGAACACCAGCGTGGTACCGGGTAAGAACAAAACCCGTTTCACCAAAGCCGGTTACATCCAGGGTCAAAAGCCTGCGTACAAGAAGGCGTTGATCACGGTGGCAGAAGGCGAATCAATCGATCTTTATTCGAACATCTAATATTAAAAATTATAGCCCGCGAAGCTGAAAATTTCGCTGAAAAACAGATCACATGGCACTGAAAAAATACAAACCGATTACCGCAGGCACGCGCTGGAGAATTGGCAATGCGTATGCGGAAATCACGAGCGATACGCCCGAGAAGAGCCTGTTGGAAAAGGTAAAATCAACCGGCGGTCGTAACGTGCAGGGAAGGCGCAGTATGCGTTATATCGGCGGCGGTCATAAGAAGATGTACCGTGTTGTGGATTTCAAGAGAGACAAGAAGCAAATCGAAGCCATCGTCGCAACCATTGAGTACGATCCGAACCGTTCAGCGTTTATCGCGTTGGTGAATTTCAAAGACGGTGAAAAGCGTTATATCCTGGCTCCCCAGGGACTGCAGGTAGGCGCAACCGTTATTAGTGGCGACGACGTGGCACCTGAAATCGGGAATGCCCTGATGTTGAAGAACATGCCCCTGGGTACCATGGTGCACAACATTGAATTGCATCCCGGCCAGGGAGGAAACATCGCGCGCAGCGCGGGTTCTTCTGCCCAGTTAACGAACAAGGAAGAAAGATACGCAGTATTGAAAATGCCTTCAGGCGAATTGCGCAAGGTGTTGATCAACTGTTATGCAACCGTAGGCGTGGTAAGCAATAGCGACCACAACCTGCAGAGCATGGGAAAGGCCGGCCGTAATCGCTGGAGAGGTATTCGCCCCCGCAACCGTGGTGTAGCGATGAATCCTGTTGATCACCCGATGGGTGGTGGTGAAGGAAAGGCTTCCGGTGGTCACCCCAGGTCACGTACCGGCAAGTATGCGAAGGGTTTGAAAACGCGCAAGCACAAGGGTTCAGACAAACTGATCCTGCAGCGCAAGAATGGTAAGAAGCTGAAGCAGAAATAAACAATACATCAATCCAAATTAATAAACGAACATGGGTCGTTCAATTAAAAAAGGTCCTTATGTAGCCGCCAGTTTAGAAGGCAAGGTATTGGCTATAAATGACGGTAAGAGCAAGAAATCCGTGATCAAAACCTGGTCACGCCGCAGCACCATCACGCCGGATTTCGTGGGACATACTTTCGCCGTGCACAATGGCAACAAGTTCATCCCCGTGTATGTGACGGAATTCATGGTGGGCCACAAGCTGGGAGAATTTGCTCCTACGCGGAATTTCAAAGGACACTCAAGTAAAAAGATCGTTTAACGCGCAGGCGGCGGTGCCTGAAAAGGAATCGAAGCCGAAACAAATAATACAATGGAAGCTGTAGCTAAACTTAAAAACTATCCCACTTCGCCCCGCAAAATGAGGTTGCTGGCTGATGTGATTCGTGGTATGAAGGTGGAAAAAGCGCTGGCCCTGTTGGATCATCATCCGCAGCATTCGGCTACGCCTTTGGGAAAATTATTGAATTCTGCCGTGTTTAACTGGAAGCAAAAGAACGAAGGTGTGGATGAAGGCGCCCTGGTTGTGAAGGCCGTGTTTGTGGATGGCGCAAGAACCCTGAAACGTATGCGTCCTGCTCCGCAGGGAAGGGGATACCGGGTTCGTAAACGCAGTAATCACGTAACCATTATCGTAGACCAAAAGAATGGATAAGCGATTGCGCTTACCAAAAAACAAAACGAATTAAAAACCGAATATGGGTCAAAAAACAAATCCTATTGGTGCAAGGTTAGGAATCATCCGCGGATGGGAATCTAACTGGTATGGTAATAAAAAGGACTATTCCGTAAAGTTGATCGAGGACAACAAGATCAGGACTTACCTGAACGCGCGTATCAACAAGGGCGGTATATCCAAGATCGTGATAGAGCGCACGCTCAACAAGCTGATCGTTACTATTCATACATCCAAGCCCGGTATTATCATCGGTAAGGGAGGAAATGAGGTTGACAGGATTAAGGAAGAGTTGAAGAAACTGACAGGTAAGGATGATGTTCAGATCAATATTCTGGAAATCCGTCGTCCTGAACTGGATGCCAATATTGTGGGCGATACCATTGCCAAGCAAATTGAAAATCGTATCAACTATAAAAGGGCTATTAAAATGGCCATTGCTTCTGCGCTGCGTATGGGTGCTGAAGGAATCAAAGTAAAAGTAAGCGGCCGTTTGGGCGGTGCTGAAATTGCACGTACGGAGGAAATCAAATCGGGTCGTACGCCTTTGCATACTTACCGGATGGATATTGATTATGCGAGTGTGTTTGCCTTGACAGTGTATGGCAAAATCGGTATCAAAGTATGGATCTGCAAGGGTGAAGTACTTACGAAGCGCGACCTGAACCCCAATTTCGTGGGTGGCAAGAGTGATGTGAGCGACAGAAGGGAAAGAAGGGATGACAGGCACGACAATCGTCCGGAAAGACGCGGACCCGATCGTCGCGATGACCGCAGGGGCGGTGGCGGTGGCGGTAATCGTCGCGGGTAATTGTTCGAAGAAAACTTAAACGTTGAACAGGTATACCGGCAATTCCGATCAAGGATCGGGACAGGCGGAAAACCGAAAACTGAGATAGCAACATGTTACAGCCAAAAAGAACGAAACACAGGAAAGCACAGAAAGGCCGCATCCGCGAGGTTGCCAAAAGGGGCACCACGATTGCCTTCGGTTCCTTTGGTTTAAAAGCGATGGAACCCATCTGGCTCACCAACCGCCAGATTGAAGCTGCCCGCCAGGCGATGACGCGTGCCATGAAGAGAGAAGGAAATGTGTGGATCCGGATTTTCCCTGATAAGCCCATTACCAAAAAGCCACAAGAGGTGAGGATGGGTAAGGGTAAAGGTAACCCTGAGTATTGGGCGGCCGTGGTTGAACCAGGAAGGATTTTGTTTGAGGCCGACGGTGTACCCGTTGCAGTGGCGAAAGAAGCCCTGGAACTGGCCGCAGCCAAGCTTCCCATCAAAACGAAGTTTGTGATCCGTCCCGACTATTCCGCATAATTAAAAAGTTAAAAACGACATACAATGTCAAAGAGAATTGAATTTGTAAAGAGCATGAAGGATATGAGTGAGGTGGATTTGAAGGCCCGCATCCAGGAAGATGAACTTCGGCTGAAAAAGCTGGGATTCGCGCATGCGATTTCTCCCCTGGAAAATCCGATGAACATTCGTGCGTTGCGTAAAGACCTCGCTCGTTTGAAAACGGAATTGCAAAAAAGGAATTTAAGTGTATAATCTTCAATACAGTAAAAATGGCTGAAAGAAATTTGCGTAAAACAAAAACCGGTGTGGTGAGCAGCAACAAGATGGATAAAACCATCACTGTTGCCGTGGAAAGAAAAGTGAAGCACCCGATCTACGGTAAGTTCGTGAAGAAAACCAATAAGTTCCATGCGCACGACGAGAAAAACGAATGCAGCATTGGCGACGTGGTGAAAATCATGGAATCCAGGCCCCTCAGCAAAACAAAACGCTGGAGACTGGTGGAAGTCGTTGAAAAAGTGAAATAAGCGCCGGCCCGAAAGGCAGGTTCAACCTTGACAACATTTTAAACTGATTGCGTCCGCGACACAAAGTGCCGGGACGAAAGTTAAAAGCTAAAAAGATGATTCAGCAAGAAAGCAGGCTAAATGTAGCTGACAATAGCGGCGCCAAAGAAGTGCTATGCATCCGTGTGCTGGGAAATTCGGGCCAGGACTATGCCAGGATCGGCGACAAAATCGTAGTAACCGTAAAAGACGCATTGCCAGCGGGCGGCATCAAGAAAGGTACCGTAACCAAGGCGGTGATCGTTCGCACCAAGAACAAATTGCGTCGCAAAGATGGTTCATACATCGCTTTCGATGACAATGCGGTGGTATTGCTGAATGCTTCCGACGAACCCCGCGGAACCCGCATTTTTGGCCCGGTGGCCAGGGAACTCAGGGATAAGGGATACATGAAGATCATCTCCCTGGCACCCGAAGTACTGTAGTGAATGCCGGTGCGCCGGTTCAACAATATTTAAACATTGCGTTTTGCGTTAAACGCTTCGCACAAAGCGAAATAATATGAATAACAGATTTAAACCGAAGTTCAACATCAAGAAAGGTGACGCCGTTGTGGTGATTGCCGGTGACGATAAAGACCTGAAAAAACCGCGCAAGGTGCTGGAAGTATTTCCCGATAAGGCACGCGTGCTGGTTGAAGGTGTAAACATCGTAACCAAGCATACCAAACCTTCCGCACAAAACACCAAGGGTGGTTTGCTGAAAAAGGAAGCGCCGGTTCACATTTCAAATGTGATGCTTTGGGACGCGAAGAAAAGCGAGCCCACGAAAGTGAAGCGGAATCGCGAAAATGGTAAACTAGTTCGTGTATCAAAAATTTCAGGGGAGGTAATTAAATAATGAGTACCGCAAAATACACTCCGAGACTGGCAGACAAGTACAAGAAAGACGTTGTACCTGCCTTAATGAAGAAATTCGGTTATAAGAGCATCATGCAGGCTCCCAAACTCACCAAGATATGCCTGAACAGGGGCGTGAACGGTGCAGTAACCGATAAGAAACTGGTTGACGTGGCAGTAGAAGAGCTGAGCACCATTACGGGTCAGCGCGCTGTGCCTACGATCTCCAAGAAAGACATCTCAAACTTCAAACTCAGGAAGGCCATGCCCATCGGTGCAAGGGTTACCCTGCGCGGCGAGAAGATGTACGAATTCCTGGATCGCCTGGTATCGGCTTCATTGCCCCGCGTGCGCGACTTTCGCGGCGTGAACGATAAATCGTTCGACGGCCGTGGCAATTACACCCTGGGTGTAACCGAACAGATCATCTTCCCCGAAATCGACATCGACAAGGTGAACAAGATCACAGGTATGGACATCACGTTCGTTACCACAGCGCGTACCAACGAAGAAGCGTTTGAATTGCTGAAAGAATTGGGTATGCCCTTTTCCAAGGCTAAAAAAGACTAAATGAAAACGGTGGCCCGGAATAAAAAACGGGTAGCCGAAAAATAAAATCAAACAAACTATGGCTAAAGAATCGGTAAAAGCCAGGCAAAGAAAAAGAGAGGCCATGAGTGCCAAATATGCTGAGAAGCGCGCTGCGTTGAAAGCCGCAGGCGACTACAAAGCATTGGACGAATTGCCTAAGAACGCTTCACCCGTTAGGTTGAAGAATCGTTGCCAGCTTTCTGGCCGCCCCAGGGGTTATATGCGCTATTTCGGCATCTCCAGGGTGGTATTCCGCGACATGGCTTTGTCGGGTAAAATCCCCGGCGTTAGAAAAGCCAGTTGGTAAAACGATGGGAGCGCGGCTCCGCATCAAGATATCATAGGATATCGCATTGTAAACTTTTTGTAAACATCAATTTTTTATAAACAATGGTAACTGATCCTATAGCAGATTTCCTCACCAGGCTTCGCAATGCGCAGATGGCAAACCACCGCATCGTGGAGATCCCCGCTTCAAACCTGAAGAAGCGCATCACAGAAATTCTGTATGATAAAGGATATATCCTCAAATACAAATTTGAGGACGATAGCAAGCAGGGTGTGATTAAGATCGCGTTGAAGTATGATCCCCAATCGAAAGAACCGGCCATCAAAAGCCTGGAAAGGATCAGCCGTCCCGGCCTTCGTACTTATGCAAAACCTGAAGAATTCAGTCGCGTAAAGAATGGTCTGGGTGTAGCAATCATCTCTACCTCCAAAGGTGTGATGACCGACAAAGAAGCCAAAGCGCAGAACGTGGGCGGCGAAGTGCTTTGCTACGTGTATTGATTCGTGGGCGGGATACGCCAAAGGACTGTACCGATCATTAAGTCTTTAGTCGGGACTGAACACGGGCAGACGAAAACAACATTCATTCACTTATCAATTAACGACTATGTCAAGGATAGGTAAAAAGCCGGTTAGTGTAATCAAAGGTGTAACGGTAACGTTGGGCAATGACAATGTGATTACCATCAAAGGACCGAAGGGCGAACTGAAACAAGCCATCGACAGGGATATTAAAGTAGAAGTAAAAGAGGACAGCATCGAATTCAGCCGTCCTACCGATCAAATTCGTCATCGTGCATTGCACGGTTTGTACCGTTCATTGGTATCAAACATGATGAAGGGCGTTACCGACGGTTACAAGAAAAATCTTGAATTGGTGGGTGTGGGTTTCAAAGCCTCCAACCAGGGTAACGTGCTCGATCTTTCGCTCGGCTTTTCTCACAATATCATCTTCGAAGTTCCAAAGGAATTGAAAGTGAGTACTGCCCAGGAAAAAGGACAGAACCCCACGATTTCCCTGGAAAGCGTAGACAAGCAATTGCTTGGCCAGGTGGCTGCCAAACTGCGCGGATTGCGTAAGCCGGAACCGTACAAGGGTAAAGGTGTTAAGTATGCTGGCGAAGTATTGCGCAGGAAAGCTGGTAAGGCTGCTGGTAAATAAGCCGGCGCGCGAAAGCGCTCAGTAAAAGAATTTTAAATGTTTCCCGGCAGTATCGGGAAAGAAAATAAAATAAGATGGATAACAAAGTAATCAGGAGACAGAAAATTAAATACCGCATCCGCAAGAAGTCGGTGGGTTCAGCGGGCAAACCGCGTCTTTCTGTTTTCAGAAGCAACACTGATATCTATGTTCAGCTGATTGACGATGCCAATGGCAATACCCTGGCCGCTGCTTCCAGCAAAGACAAAGACATCAAGGCTCAAAAAGTAACCAAGGGCGAACAAAGCAAATTGGTAGGCGCTGCGATTGCCCGCAAGGCGACTGAGCTGGGCATCACTGAAATCTTTTTCGACAGGGGTGGTTATTTGTACCACGGTCGTGTGAAGAATGTTGCTGATGGCGCGAGAGAAGCCGGACTGAAATTCTGATTTAGCAAATAATAAACTACTAACAACGAATCATAATGTCAAAAGTAATCTTAAACAGGGTTAAGGCAGGCGACCTGGAGCTGAAAGAAAAAGTGGTAGCAATCAACCGCGTGGTAAAAACAACCAAGGGTGGACGTGCTTTCAGTTTTTCGGCCCTGGTGGTAGTGGGCAATGAAAATGGTGTTGTAGGCCATGGTTTGGGCAAGGCGAAGGAAGTGCAGGAAGCCATCACCAAAGGCATTGAGGACGCAAAGAAGAACCTGATTAAAGTACCCGTGATGCATGGCACCATTCCACACGACCAGCTGGCCAAGGAAGGCGCTGCGAAAGTGTTGATCAAACCAGCTGCACATGGTACCGGTGTAATTGCCGGAGGCAGCATGCGCGCCGTACTGGAAAGCGCAGGTGTTACCGACGTATTGGCCAAATCGCTGGGATCAGCCAATCCGCACAACGTGGTGAAAGCAACGTTCAAGGCGCTGGCTATGCTCAGAGAGCCCATCAACATCGCTAAAACACGCAACATCGGTTTGAAGAGAGTATTTCACGGATAATAATTTTTCAGTCCCGGCATAAACCGGAGCGCATATAGATGGATGCGTCCATCACAAATGTTCAGAAAATGAAAAAGATTAAAATCACGCAGGTTAAAAGTGTAATTGACAGACCCGAGCGCGCCAAGAAAACAATGGCTGCACTGGGTTTGAAAAAATTGAACGCTACGGTTGAAGTAGAAGCCACTCCCCAAATCCTGGGTATGGTTAGGCGTGTGAATCACCTGGTATCCGTAACGGAATTATAATTGAAGCAAAGCCGGCAACCGGCAACATTTTTCATAAGCGAGGGGAGATCACCCCGTTGAGTAAAAAACAAAGTCATGAAATTACACACACTCAGACCCGCCAAAGGCGCAACACACAAAGAAAAACGCCTTGGTCGCGGTGAAGCATCCGGAAAGGGTGGCACATCTACAAAAGGTAACAAGGGTGGTCAAAGCCGCACCGGTTACAAAATCAAGATGGCGCATGAAGGCGGCCAGATGCCTTTGCAAAGAAGAATTCCCAAGAGAGGTTTCAAAAACATCAGCCGCATTGAGTACAAAGTATTCAATCTCGGTCAGCTGGAACAACTATCTGAGAAATACGGCATTACTGAATTCTCACTCGAGAATCTTTATATGAACGGATTGATCAGCCAAACCGACAGGGTAAAGATCCTGGGCAATGGTGAGGTCAAAACCAAGTTCAGTTTTAAGGTAAATGCCATCAGCGAAAAGGCTAAAAAGGCCATTGAAGCGGCAGGTGGTGCGGTAGAGATTATCAAGTAAAAATTGGTAACTTGTGCAGACGCGTGGGTCATGCGTCTTTCATAAAAAGACCCATCACTAAAATTTCAACGATCCGTGAAGAAATTCATACAGACACTGAAGAATATCTGGAGCATTGCGGAGTTGCGCAGTAAGATCCTGGTTACCTTGCTCCTGATCCTGGTATATCGTTTCGGTTCACACATTGTATTGCCCGGCATCAATCCTTCCAGGATGTCGAATTTCAGTGAGAAAAGCAGTCAGGGTTTGCTCGGACTGTTCGACACTTTTGCCGGTGGTGCATTTTCCAATGCTTCTATTTTCGCTTTGGGTATCATGCCCTACATCTCTGCATCAATTTTCATGCAGCTGATGACCATTCTCGTGCCCCAAATGCAAAAGCTGCAAAAGGAAGGCGACAGTGGCAGGAAAAAAATCAACCAGTGGACACGTTATCTCACCGCTATTGTAACCCTGTTGCAGGCCGGTGCTTATGTGGCTTACCTGGAAGGTCAGAACAAAGAAGCGATGATCGCTTCTTACGCACCTTATTTCAAATATTCAACTATGATCATCCTCACTGCGGGCACTTTGTTCGTGATGTGGCTGGGTGAAAAAATACAGGACAAAGGTTTGGGTAATGGTACATCCATCATCATCATGGTGGGTATCCTCGCCAAATTACCATTGTCGTTCGTGCAGGAATTCACCGCTAAGATGAACCGTGGCGGTGGTGGACTGCTGATTTTTATGGTGGAAGTAGCGGTATTGATCGCGATCATTCTCGGACTGATCATACTGGTACAGGGAACCCGCAAGATTCCCGTTAACTACGCGAAACAAATTATCGGCAATCGCCAGTTCGGCGGTGCCCGCCAGTTCCTT
>Ga0163162_10001188_pt1 | contig 24294 bp, 22 predicted proteins | sample S55metaG_FD_115310 | JGI IMG/M metagenome (GOLD analysis project Ga0163162, IMG submission 115310) | Switchgrass rhizosphere microbial communities from Kellogg Biological Station, Michigan, USA - S5-5 metaG | ecosystem: Host-associated > Plants > Roots > Rhizosphere > Soil | place: USA... | reverse complement strand
TTGGGAACCTTCTCTGACCGCGGGTGTCTTTACTGACAGGGTTCAAACGTATAACTATATCATCAAAAATATACCTGCAGAAAAAGTGATCCTGTGTGAAGAAAGTGCCAACGATTTTCCCGTGATGGCCAGCGGAAGGAAAATGGTTTCCGCCAGTATGCTTTTTTCAAATCCATTTTTTGATTTCACCGTTCGCTACACCGATAGAAACAACATGTTGGAATATCTAAAAACAGGCCAACCGGAAGCTATCAGGAAACTATTTGAAAAATACGATGTCAGCTATGTATTGGTAACTAACGAAGAATTGAAGAACTATAAGATCCCTTCCCCGTTTTTAAAAGAGCCGGTTCATGCAAATGGAATGTATACTTTGTTTTCGGTAAATTCTGAATAGAAAATGCGACATCGAGCCAGATGAAAAATTTCATAATAGAAGTTAAAAATGCTTTGGCAAAATGGCTTGGATATAATGTTTTGCCAATCGACAACAGTGCCGAAATATCCCTCTACCCGACTGATGTAATCGACCCAAAAAAATTCTCAAAAGAAAAATTGCGATTTGCCAAAGGCAATCTACGTGTGATCTCCAATGTTCATTCGCCTTCCATCATGCCTTTTATTCCGGCAAAAAATACTTTAGGCGCCGGGGTCATTATTGCGCCGGGTGGCGCGCATAGTGCGTTATGGATCGATCATGAGGGATATCAGCCCGCAAAATGGCTATGTGAACATGGCGTAGCTGCATTTGTTTTAAAATATCGATTATCCATGGACGTGAATTCTTCCTACAAAGTGAGTCAGCATGCATTGAGTGATATCCAAAGAGCAATTCGGTTGGTTAGGCATCAACACAACCAATGGGGAATCAAGAAAAGTTTTATTGGTGTAATGGGTTTTTCTGCCGGAGGTGAACTTGCCGGACTTGCTGCCATACATGGTGACGATCAAAAAGAAAACGCGATGGATGAAATTGACCGCGAAAGTGCGCTCCCGGATTTCCAGGCATTGATTTATCCGGCTGACACAATTAATTTTTCCGTATCGAAAGAATATCCACCGATATTTTTATTAGCTGGTGCAAAAGACACGGAAATTGCAAACGACATTTCAGTCTTACACAGGAAATATCAACAGTTAGGCTTGTCTTCAGAGATTCATATTTATGATAATGTAGATCATGGGTTTGGTGTACAAAAGTCCAACCAAGGTGAAGTTGCGGGATGGCTTGAGAGATTCTTAGAGTGGCTCGCGAAGTTGTCTTCTTGATGCGAAATTCCTCCTTAGTGAGTCCGGGTTTCACACAAATGCACAAAGACTCAAAGGATTGCTACGTGCCTTTGTGTGAAAGGGGTCTCGTGATAAATGCCAATCCATTTCGATGCAAAACTTTATTGCTTCGCCAACACAATTCTCCTTCCTTCTTTGGCAGACTGCTTTGCTGCTTCAAGAATTCTTACAACCATAAGATTATTTTCAAGAGATGAGAGATCATCAACGGATTTATATTCTCCTCTCAACACTGCTGCGAGATAAGCAAGATTATCTTTATAGACGAGTGGAGCTACCGGAATTTTATAATAAACTGCCGTGTCTGTATCTCTCCGCTCGAGCACATTTCCATTCAGCGCATGCAAATATGCTTTGACGCCAAACACTTCCATATCCTTAATTCCATATGGCCAGTTCCATGAAGCTTCAATAAAACCGGTTGCATTTGGATACTCAACCGTGATGCTTGCATCGTCATCCACCTTTGGGTAGATATTTGGCTTAATCTGTTTTGTAACGGCTGTTACGGCAATTGGCGCCTGGCCTTTCATCAACCATGTCATCAGATTGGCACCATAGCATCCAAAATCCATCACTGCACCGCCGCCGTTCATTACCGGATCAGTCAGCCATTTTAAAAAATCTTCACTACAATGAATTTCACGCGGTCCCTGATGACCATCATGCACAACCATTCTGCGTATGTCACCAATTGCGTGTTGTGAATTCACCAAGTCATAGATCTGGTGGTTGGTTGGATACCACGTCGTTTCATAGTTCGTCAATAATTGGATCTTTGCCTGGCGCGCCATCGCGGCCATTTGTTCCGCATCAGCTACAGTTGTAGCCAGGGGTTTTTCAACCATCACTGAAATACCTTTCGCTGCACACACTTCCACAACTTTAATATGTTCAGCAATTGGATTGAATGCCAGCACTGCGTCTGGTCTTGCATGCGCGAGCAGCGATGGAAGATCCTTGAAAAAAAGTGTATCAGAAAGTTGATATGATTTTTTATATCTCTCGATCAATTGCTGGTCGGATTCAGCAATACCAACAATTATTACCCGACCCTGTTTGTAATCATGCAGAATTCCATGTACGTGATCATGGTTCAATCCCACCACAGCAACACGAAGTAATTGCGCCGATGCAATCGTAACAGATAAAAACAAAATAGTTGTTAATAGAAGAGGCAGTCTGAATTTGGAGAAAGGGTTAAAAAGATTTTTCATTTGCCAAAATTTTATACAATGTAAGACAAATGTGATGAATGTGATAAATGTAAAGAGTGTGATAATTGAAGAAGGGATTTTGGAGAAATTGATATAAAGCTGACAAAGAAGGATGGGTCAACCTGAGATCACAATTGACCGCAAGTTGACCCAGGAACTATTTGTTATCTAAATTAAAAACAGGACAGATTACCACGTTATGGTTCACCACATTTATCACATCATCACATCTTCAAAGTCGTCACATTCCTATTGCTGCTGATCCTGCTGATCCTTCAAGATCTCATCATTCGTCTTTCGATTTTGCAGTATTCTCACGTAACGAAGACCTAATTTGTTATTGTAGTTTTCGTAAGCCTTTTGCGCCCATTGAATCGCTTCGTCAATATCTCCGTTTATTTCATTAATGATGGCCATGTTATAGCAGGCCCTACCGGCAATTTTTCCATCAGGGTTGTTTGTTTCCTTTGCCCAATAGCTGGCTGCATCGGTCCAATTTCCGGTTTGCGCCTTGCGGCGCGCGATCCGGAAATTATCCGTTCCTCTCACAAAGTAATCCCGCGAAACTCTTATCCAGTAAGGAAGAATACGGTATGCATAAGTTTGTCCCGCTTCCGCGCCAACTTGTTTTACCGCATCTTTTCGACCGATCAGGCCTGATGCGGCAATTGCCGGGTTGATTCCTTTTGCCGAAAATGAAATGCTTCTCGCCAAAGGATATTCGTCTAAGATGTTCTTGCTCGAAGGATCATAGATTCTCCATCCGGTTTTAATATTCGTCAACATGTTTGCATGATGCTCGATGCCCGGTACGTTACCTAAGCCCGTTGTGATTGTTGTCGGAGTTGCACTGTAACTAATTTTTGTATCAGTATCAAAAAATTCAAGGGAAAAAAGGGCGTCTGTATTATTTTCTTTGCAGATCTTTTCGACTACATCCCAGGATAATGGCGTCGGAAGAATTCCCGGCGTATTCGTTCTGAGGTCAGTTTTTAGCGTTTTAACTTCCGTGAAGCGGTTGTTTTTCTGGAGTTCGTCAGTCAGGCCCGTAATGCTTGCCTGCGCACCATCTTTATCGAGGTTCGCGCCTTCGAGTGAAAACACTTTATCGACTACATCAACTACTTTGGTTTGATCGGAAGGCAGTGTTCTGTTGACGACACCAACCGTTTTTATATAGGAAGGAACTGTTACTGGCGCATGTTTTTGCACGCTTAGAAAAACCAATTCGGTTGAACTACAGGAGCAAAATGCAAAGACGACGAATATTAGGGACAGGCGATTTTTCATGGTATCAGGTTTACCTTGTTGAATATTGGATTTATTATACAGTAAGAAACGCCGGAAGCGCGCTTCTAGTATCGGTTACAGCCGAAAATGGCGTTTTAATAAGCCTATGAAGACATCGACGGGTTGTGAGTGGAGTTTTGGGAAGAATGAAGATCAATATAAACAGGAAACAAATCATCAATAAATCGACAATAATTTATCTCAATATTCAAGTCGGGTCAGCGACCGGCAATCTTTGAATGTTGAGATCTTGATGGCGCGGCCCGCTTTAACTCAGTCACGATTTTTGTTTAGCCTGTCGTACAGCAATTGGGCTTTTATATCGCGCCATTTATTTTCCTGTTGCAATTCGGACGCATGGTAGGAATTCTGATTTAGTTTTAGAAAGCGTTTGTCAATTTCATCTGCATTCGCTATTAACTGATTTAGGCGCGATATGATTTCCTCGCGCTTATCAGTTGTATACGATGCATCATTTACTTCATTCTCTATTTCTTCATATTCGAGATACTGCACACGGATATCAGCCATTAACCGGTATTGTTCGAATTCTTCCGCATTTTTTTGCGCGTGAATTGCGTACAAAATTTTTTTTGAAAGACTTGCACTGTCGATAAGTTGCCTGATCGATATGGGAAGATCTGAAATTACTTTTCCCTGTTGTACCTCATATGGGGCGAGTGTCAATGCCGTCCACAACGAATCGGCTTGTTGTTTCTTCAACCCATATATTTCGCTGCAATATTTTGCGATAAACGCATGAATGTCGAGTGCACCTGGTGAACGGATGCTTTCGGCGTATGCGGCGACGAGCATATTAAACGCAGTAATCGGGTACACATGCCTGATAGCATAGAGATCGAAAATGTCCGAGCTTGATTCTTGCAATTCGTCATATTCACCAGAAGTTGACCATGCCGTCATCACGATACCTTTATAATGCATTTTGCGTGCAGCCGGAACAAAATCATGAATGTTATTGAAATGCTTTTCCCATTTTGTCAGAAAGTAATTATCAGGATGACTTCGCAAAGAAGGTGCGCCCCAAATTTCAAACCCACTTTGCAATAATATGCTGTGATCGCCGAAATAGTTTAAATCCCACCCATAGTTCCAGTCGATGAATATTGTTCCTTTTGGAAGCATTGGAATTGCCTCAGGATGTTTTAAAGCAATATCGGCCCAGAGAACGGGACGTTTACCTAATTTGATTACGATATCACAAAGCATCCGGATATGATCGATATATAATTTGGAAATACCTTCCGTAGCAGCCTTTTTTTTACAAAGTGGACAATGACCCAAAAGATACGTTTCATCTCCACCGATATGAATATATTTTGAAGGATGTACCGCCGCCAACTCGGTAAAAAGATCGGTAAACAATTTCCGGTTTAGTTCCGGTTGCGAAGGACAAACCTGCGAGTAGTTTTTTTGATCCTCGCGCAAATCTGCGTATTTGTAATGACGAAGAATATATTCAACATGTCCAAAACTTTGCTGCAATGGGATCACGTCAATTCCGGATTCATTGCAGAATTTTATGAACGACACAATTTCTTCTTTCGAGTATGCATATCTGTTAGGTATCAATGGATGTTTTGAAAATGGAAATGTGCCCTCCCATTCCATAATGAGTGTGTTGATACCCGACTGTTTCAATCTGAGCACGAAATTCCGAAGAGCGTCCATGGTCATTACCTGTATGCGCAAATCCAGATGAAATCCTTTGATGAGAAAATTATCGCCGGCATTTGTTTGACCGATTGCAAGTTGAGAGCAAAAAGCGATGATCAGCAGAAGTGAAATTTTTTTCATGAAATGTTATGCTGTTTTAAATACAATTTTCCCGTTTACCATTGTCATATGAATAGCGATATCGTCGTCAAAAATGACGATGTCTGCATCTTTTCCAACCTCGATGGAACCTTTGCGGTCATAAATATTCATAATCCTGGCCGGAGTTTCGGTGATCATTCTGATCGCTTCTGGCACTGGCACGTTTGCCATCGAGATCATATTGCGGACGAGCCGGTCAGCAGTTGCCACGCTGCCTGCAAAAGCGCTGCGGTCGGGCAATTTAGCAACTCCATCTTCTACAATCACCTTTACTCCCTGGTGAATACTTCCCAATATAAATTCTCCAGGTGGCATTCCGGCGCCACGCATTGCATCTGTAATGAGCGCCGTTCGACGCGGTCCTTTGAGTTTGTAGACCAATTGCAAAAACGGAGCGGGAAGATGAATACCGTCAGCGATGATCTCAACAGTCATTTCATCAATGAGGTAACCGCTTTCAATCACTCCTGCATATCTTATTCCATTCCGCCGGGTGACGCCGGACATGGCAGAATAAAAATGAGTGAGATGAGTATATCCTTTTTGAAATGCTCCGACTACTTCCTCATAAATCGCATCGGTGTGAGCAATTGCAGGTAATATTTTTTTTGCGTGAAGATATTCGCCGAGCCTGACGGCGCCAGGTAATTCCGGAGCGGAACTCCAACGCTTAATGGTACTGTAACGGTCCAGTATATCCTCGTATTCTTCAGGATCAGGATTGCGAATGTAACGTGGATCCTGGGCTCCAGCTTGCGCCTTCGCGAGATACGGTCCTTCCATGTGCATGCCGACCAATTGTGCACCATCATGGTTTTCTGAATTAGCCAATTCGAACGCATTCAACACATCGATTAATTCTTGCCGCGAACTTGTTAAAGTCGTTGGAAACATCGAAGTTGTTCCAAATCTTGCATGCGTTCTGGCAATTTCAAGAAACGCCTCGGGAGTTGCATCCATGAAATCGTGTCCTCCGCCGCCATGAACATGCATATCGATAAAACCCGGCGAGACGTATTTGCCACCGGCGTCGATCATAATAGCGTCTCTCGCTTCGATATCTTTTTCGCTGACACCCGCGATCGTATTACCGGCAGTGACAATGCACCCACCGGTCAGTATTTGATCACCCAGGACGACCCTTCCATTATAAATTTTTATCTGTTGCTGACTTTGTTTCAATGCAAAAAAATATATTTGTTTTGCTCCCAACTAAATATAATTATTTTGGAATGATGCTGCTGCTTTTTGAAAGAATAATTTATTATCTTCATCCGCGGTCGAGCTACAAATATTTTCTCAAAAGGTCTTATTACAGCCGCGATTATCCAATACATCTCACACGACCGAAGCTGAAGTAAATCCAATATTTTTTTAAGTAGTTATTCGTTTAAATAAGAGACACGCTAAACACCGATGGAATTAAAAAATCTGGGAAAAGAACATCGAACGGCATTTGTCGTTGCAGCAGTTGGAATGCTGGGCCTCGCCTTCTTTCAGTGCTACCGGATAACTCACGATCTGCATTGGCCTTATGACACAGATTTCGACAGGGACATGTCATTTATCAGGAACTCACTTGAAGGAAAATTCGGAAAGGATCCGAATTATCTTGGTGAATATCTTTGGTATAATCCATTACTATTTTCTATCGAAGCATTTATTGTAAAAGTTACAGGCTTACCAATAAACATTGTGATCATGAAAGCCGGGATATATTTCAATATCCTGGGCCCGATCACTTTCTTTATCATGAACTGCTATTTCTTTGGATACCGGATTGGGCTCGCATCGCTACTTTCGTTTTTATTTTTAGCATCAGGTGATTTTATGGGAACCGGCGCCGCGACTTATTCTCCCTGGCTGTATCCGTGTTGCTTTTCTCAGTTCATGTTTTATCTTACTTTGATGGCATGTTACAAAGCATTTGGCAAGCAAGCGTATGGATGGTTCTTATTGGTGGGCGTTTGTATTGGAATTGCATTTCTCGGACACGCGGCACCGGCGTTCCTGGTCATTCTGATCATGATCTCTGTCCAGGGAAAAAAGATGATTCGCTCGATCGTAGAAAAAAACTATTTACTGCTTAAAAAATATTTTTTCCAGGGATGTATAACGTTTATTGCATTTGCAATTGTGGCTTCTCCATTTTTGTATTACGTCGCTGGAAAATATCATTTGCACATTATCAATACAAATATTTTTGAATACCAGTCAGACCTGATGATATGGCGAAATATTTTGCTCTTAATTAAAGCCAATCTTTCGATCGCATTTGTGATTTCGATTATCGGTTTTGTATGGTTTTATAAAACATTTCACGAGGCAACGATTCGAACAATTATTCTCAATTGGTTTTTTATTTCAGGATTTATGCTGGCGTATTCGATGTCGCTGCCGGGGTTCCATGATAAATTGCACATTCCACTTCCAGATACGGTACCATCTTATCACTATTTGCACTATCTAAAAGCAGTGCAGTCAGTATTCTTTGGATTCGGAATTGTATTTCTTTTTCAACAGGTGTCGCGGTTCATCATCAGGCGAATTCCAAATCAACGAGTGCAGAAAGTATCGAATGCAAATTCAGTCTATATTTTAGTTTTAGTACTTTGGGCGATTGTTTACTTTCCTGTCTACAAGGAACGAAAGGACTTTACACTGATCAGGAAATTGTCTCTGGCGAAAGAAAATAATGTAGGCAAGATGCAGGTGTATGACTACATCATTGCCAACATTCCATCGGATAATGTAATACTGTGTGAAGAACAATATTCTATTTTTCCCGTAATGGCTACGGGTAGAAAACTGGTATGCGCAAGTATTTTATTTTCCAATCCATATATAGATTTCGGGAAAAGGTACGCCGACCTCAATGTCATGCTGGCGTCTTTGAAAAACAATGCACCCGGATCGAAAAAATTATTTGAACACTACAAAGTGGACTACGCGTTACTATCAAATGCCTTGTATAAAAGAGACAGCCTGCAATCTCCACTTCTCGGGAAAGCTATCTTCAGCAATGAAATGTTTACCTTATTCGATTTAAATAAAGAAGGGCAAACAACATTGAAGTGAAAAAATTTCGGATGATCTTATTGGTTATAAGAAATCAATCATTCACAAGCGTTTTCCTTTTACCAGATTGAAGAGGCATAGGAAGCAGATCACAGCAGTGATAAGAGTGCTTAAACCCAAAAATCCAAGTGCAATTTTAGAGGGCACACGAAGCATCATATTTTGATCCTCCACATATCTCAGTGCACCGATTGCAAGTAATGAAAATGGAAAACCGGTACCCCACCAACTAGTTCGAAAGGGCCCTGATTTAAATATAGAAACCAGTTTTGGAATGAGTACAACAAATAAAAAAAACGCCGAGTAATATAGGAAGTTTGCAAATTGATCAATCGATGCTGTAATTCTTATATACGAGAGAAAACTTAGTACAAACGGCGCTAACATGATGAAGAGGGCGCTGTCTTCACGCGCGCTCGGGTTCTTGCCGAAAAAAAGTCCGGATAAGACCATGGTGAACAGTGCTATTCCAAGAATTAATCCGCCTGCGAATGATAATTGAGCAACTAACCACATCGCGTGTACGTGAAATGAAAAACCGATGAATGGAATGCTCGCAAGAATACTGGCCGGGACTAACCAGGTTGGACTCGCCACACCTGAATTTATTTTATAATGAATCCAATTGTGCACAATTGCAATCATAAAAACAAACATCATGATCACGCCTGCATGCCAAAGCTGTGCTGCAACACCCGGCATCCTATTCAGTAAGACTCCAGCAATAAAAATAAAGGAACCGGGAATCAGGCTGAACAAACTTCCGGTGACCGGGTGGATGAATTCGGCCTTCACATTTTCCCAGTACAAAAAAACTTTTGCGATGTATATGACTGAAGTGAATAAAAAATCCGCAATGGCTAAGTAACCAATATAAAGTCCAACCCATGCAGGAACATCGAGCAGGTTATGAGCAACATGCCATGCAATGGATAATGTTGCAAGCGCAACAACAGAACCAAAAAAACCAATCGGCAGATGCCTTATATAATTGATCATCGGATCAGCAGTTTAGTGGTTGGGGCAAAATGAGATAAAAAATGCGGTTGCCAAATTCTTTAAGTAAATTTCTTTATAAAAACCTTCACGATGAAATTTATAATAAGCTTATTGCTTTGCCATGCTGCAGCCATATCGATCGCACAAAAAACAGGTTTTAACGGGCTCGATATGAATATGGGAAACCTTTCAAGAATGTCAAATGCAAAAACGCGATCGATCTGCCCGGAAAATATTACCGGCGAACCCGGCAAAGGTGGAATGACGCTTGCAAAAAATGGTACCACCAGGGAGTATACGCAGAATCTTGGAGATGGATGGAAAACAAATCCATTTGTAAATATATCATCGGGACAAACCTATACAATGGCTGATATTACAGGGATGGGTGCGATACAACATATATGGATGACACCCACCGGCGACTGGAGAACTTTGATATTGCGCATCTACTGGGACGATGAAAAGGAGCCATCTGTCGAAACACCCGCGGGCGATTTTTTTGGTGTTGGCTGGGGAGAATATGTGCCGCTTAATTCTGCCGCGGTTGCGGTGAATCCTGGAAATGCATTCAACTGTTACTGGTCAATGCCCTTTAGGAAAAAATGCAAAATGACCTTGCAAAATGTAAGTCGTGAAGGAATCGAACTGTTTTACCAGGTCGACTACACATTGACAGACGTTCCGGATGATGCAGGATATTTCCATGCACAGTTCAGAAGAAAGAAAAAAACTTCCGGTGGGATTTATACGTTGGTTGATAGTATTGAAGGAAGAGGCCAGTATGTGGGTACGTACATTGCATGGGGCACCAAAAAGCATAGCTGGTGGGGCGAAGGGGAAGTAAAATTTTATCTTGATGGAGATACTAAATATCCAACAATCATCAGTACCGGCACGGAAGATTATTTTGGTGGTTCCTACAATTTTGAATTGAATTACCGATATCAAACGTTCTCTGCAGCGTACACCGGTTTTCATGAACTTTCAAAGAAAGATGGACTATATAATTCTGTGTCCCGATATGGAATGTACCGATGGCACATTATGGACCCGGTCCGGTTTGAAAAATCGCTGCGTGTAACAGTCCAGGACCTGGGATGGGAGAATAACTACCGGTATAGCATACGCGAATCTGATATCAGCTCAGTTGTGTTTTGGTACCAGGCTGAACCGCATAAAAGTTTTCCGAAGTTTCCGGAGATGAAGGAACTTATTGACTAGAAGTTAAAGTTTAGGCTTTGGTTAAGTATTATTTCCAGTACTTAACCCCAACCTAAATTTACACATACACAATCTCCGCTTGAATTTCTCTAAAATACCCCGACTTAATTCCTGATTTGGATATGAGGTTGATTTTTCGCTGCAGCGCTTCCTCGAGTTCCATTTCGAGATCCATAATTTCCATTCCGATGGGCCGGCTGAAATCTACAAGGATATCGATCAAACTGTTTTCGTCAAAATCGTTTCTGACCACTGCCCCAAATAAACCAATAGTCTTAATATGATATTTGGAAGCAAGGCGTGATTTTGCCTGCTTCAGCTTTGTTTGTATGCCGGGAAGCACATCCATATAATAAAGGTACGTTTCAAAGAAATCTAAAATTTTATTTTTTACTTGAATTAACGAAGTGGCCCATCGCAGTTTCCCAATTGCGGCTATTTTTCACCAAACGTGCACTTTGCAGCTTTTCCATTTTGTCCGATTTGGTTTCACTTAAAAGGCACAAAGACCAGGTGCAAAGCATTTAGATTTGTGCCCATGAGTGAAGTAAAAAATATTAGTCCAAACTCTTCACCATGATATCTTTAAAATACACCTTACTTTTTGGATCGTGGCCCTGAAGTGCAAATGTGCCGTGTGAAATAACTCGTCCTGCCTGGTCGGCGGGACGTTGTGCATTGTCCGGTTCAGTATAATCAACGGCAACTTTATCATTTACTTTGATGATTACATGCTTTCCCTGCACGATAATCTCTTCTGTAAACCACTCATTATCGTTCACTAATTTTTCTTTGACATCCTGAACAGCATACAGGCTACCTGTCCGCCGCCAGTCCGTGTGCGAATTATTTACCTGTACTTCATAACCTTTTGCCGGCCATCCTTCTTCCTGGTACTCGGTGTGAAAATAAATGCCTGAATTGGAACCGGGTTCAGTCATGACCTTTGCTTTGAAATCAAAATTTTTAAAGTTGTGATTTTTTGAATCGCCTACGTAAAACAAATGTGCCGTTTCTCCGTGCGCGATGATCGTTCCATTTTCAACGGAAAAAGTGGATGCATTTTTTCCAACCTTCCATCCGTTCAATGTTTTTCCATCGAAGAGGGAAATCCATTCGTCAGCCTTTTTTGGCGACGAAGCTGTACAGATAAAAAGAAACGCGAGCGTTCCGAAAGCAATAATGATCTTCATAACAAACTTTTTTTGTGCATTTACGAATATGTGTGAGAACTCGGATTATGTTTTTTCCTGACATGTGAGCAGCTTTCACTTTTGTCTTATGTTTTACCAATCGCAACTTACGCGTTCACCAACCATTTCAAATTTCCGCCGTTTTCATTTTCGGCGCCAACAAATGAATCATCAGGCAGGCTACAAGATATGAGCTTCCGCAAATAATAAAAATTATATTATAACCCGTGCTGAGAATACCAAGTGCTTTGAAATGATCCAGCAAAATTCCAACCAGTAATGGAAAAAGTATGCCGCCCACCGATCCGGCCATGCCGCCAATTCCGACAATAGAACTCACCGCCTTTTTTGGAAACATATCTGAAGCCGTTGTAAAAATTGTTGCACTCCATGCCTGGTGCGCTGATGCGGCGAGACTGATTAATGCAACTGCTATCCAAATGTCATTGGTAAATCTCACAAGGACGACGGGCATTACACATAAAGCAAAAATAAAAAGCGAGGTTTTGCGTGCCTTATAGATTGGCCAACCTTTTTTTATAAACCAGGTCGATAAATACCCGCCTAACACACTTCCGAAACTGGCGATGATATATACAGTCGACACGTGTACCGCAGATTTCCTTAAATCAAGTGAATATGTGGTATTGAAATACGAAGGGATCCAAAATAAATAAAACCACCAGATTGGATCAGTAAAAAATTTCCCGCAAACAAATGCCCATGTTTGCCGCAAGCTTAGGATTTTTCCCCAGCCTACTCTTGAATTATTTACCGCTGAGTCCGGGCCGTCACTATGAATATAATCGAATTCCGGTTTCTTCAGACGTTTTTGTTTTGCCGGCACATCGTAATAAATCCACCAGAAGATAAGCCATAGAAATCCAAGAGCCCCGGTCCAGAGAAATGCGGGCCGCCATCCGTATGAAGTGTAAATAATTGCGATCGATGGTGGACCGATAATGGACGCGATATTTGTCCCGCTATTAAAAATTCCCGTTGCAAATGCGCGGCTTTTTTTTGGAAACCATTCTGCCACCGCTTTAATCGCCGCCGGAAAATTTCCTGCTTCACCGAGTCCCAAAGCCGATCGCGCGATTCCAAAACCAAAAGTAGTTTTCACAAAAGCGTGCGCCATCGCAGCAATGCTCCAAATGATGACTGCAATCGTATATCCGAGCTTGCTTCCAATCCTGTCAACAAATCTTCCAAAACCCAATAATCCTACCGCATATGCTGCTGAGAATGCCATCACGATATTGCTATAATCTCTTTCAGACCAGTTGAAATCCTTTGCAAGATTATCCTTCAGCAAGCCGATAACCTGACGGTCGATGTAGTTGATGGTTGTAGCCATAAACAATAATGTCACGACTACCCACCTGTATTTTCCTATGGCCTGCTGCATGTTTGCATTTTCAAGTATGATTTAATCAGTTGACTGGTGACGCATGACGGATGACAGTTGAAGCGCATGTTGCGTCACACATTGTCATCTGTCATCTCCTCTAGCTCACCAATTAAAATAATTCTTCGCGTTCGAGAAACAAATATCCTGGATAATTTTTCCGGTCCACTCTATATCTGCAGGCATTTCGCCATTTTCAATCTCCTGCCCGAAAAGATTACAAAGTATGCGGCGGAAATATTCATGTCGCGGATAGGAAAGAAAACTTCGCGAATCGGTTAGCATTCCGACAAACCGGCTTAGTAATCCCATATTTGACAATGAGTTTAACTGCTGCTCTATCCCATCTTTCTGATCGAGGAACCACCATGCCGAACCCCACTGAATTTTTCCGGGTGTTGATCCGTCATTAAAATTGCCTATCATCGCGGCCATTAAAGCATTGTCGGCCGGATTCAGATTATATAGTATGGTTTTTGCAAGTTTGTGTTCGCTGTCAAGGCGACTTAAAAATTTTGATAATGATCTTGCCTGTGAAAAATCACCTATTGAATCCCATCCCGTATCGGGGCCAAGCTGTTTTAACAACCTGGTGTTATTGTTGCGCATGGCGCCAAGATGAAACTGTTGTACCCAGTTTTTTTCTGCGTCCCATGTGGCAAAGAAAAAAAGCATAGCCGATTTGAATTTCCTCTTCTGCTCAGGATCCAGGGTTTTTCCTTCTCGCAATTGGTTGAAAATGCTTTTCACTTCGGATTCAGGAAAATCGTCGGCGTAAATTTCTTCGAGACCATGATCCGATACGCTGCAGCCGTTAGCGGCAAAATAATCGTGCCTGCTTTTTAATGCAGAAAGATATTGATCAAACGAACTAACGGTCATGCCTGATGCCTGTTCAAGTCGGCCGACGTACTGGTTAAAAAAGACAGGATCATCTGTGTTCATCGCGGCATCCGGGCGAAATGCCGGCAATACAGGAATTTCAAATTCGTCTTTTTTTAACTGCCGATGGTATTCCAGTGTGTCTACCGGATCATCCGTGGTACAAATGACACGCACGTTCATCTTCCTTATCAGGTTTTTTACGGAATAGGGAGAAGTCTGCAGCAACGCTGTGCATGTGTCATAAATCTCTTTTGCCGAACCAGAATTTAGAATATCGTGAATATTGAAATAGCGCTGCAGTTCCAAATGCGACCAGTGATATAGTGGATTTCGCAAAGTATAGGGAACCGTTTCGGCCCATTTTTGAAATTTCTCCCAGTCGGACCGCTTGCCCGTGATGTACGACTCATCAACCCCGTTTGTGCGCATGGCTCTCCATTTATAATGGTCGCCGTTCAGCCATATTGCGGTGAGATTTTCAAATTGCATGTCCAGCGCGATTTGCTGCGGGGAAAGATGACAATGATAATCGATGATCGGCATTTTCTTAGCGAACTCATGATAGAGCTGCCGGGCTGTTTGACTACTTAACAGGAAATCTTCGTCCAGGAATTTTTTCATGATGAAATGCAACTTGCTGCGGATGGAAAGCAATTTAGTACAAATGTGATGAATGTGATAAATGTGATAAATGAATGTGGAGATGTGGAGATGTGCCGGGAGTTGTTATTTCGAACGGAGTCCGCCGAAGCGGACGAAGTGAGAAATCTAACCGAATCTATCGCTTCACGTACCCGCCCGAATTTTCACATTTCCAAATTCTCACATTTCCACATTCATTCATCACGTTCCTTGTTTCAACTTGTACCAACTTGTACAACATATAAAATTCGTTCTCTTACTTCTTCACCTATATTGCCGTGGCCAAAAAATTCCCCGTCAATGGAAAATCAGTTTATTAAACCTGCGCGCATCCTGATGGCGATCGCATTGATTGTTTTTGGGGTGCAGCATTTCATATACAGAGATTTTCTTCCAAAGCTTGAACCTTTGCCTGCAGGTGTGCCGGGTCGAACCGCGCTTGCATATATATTCGGTTCAATTATTATTCTGAGTGCGCTCGGGATTGCGACGGGTATCATGGATCGACTGGCAGCAGTAGTGATTGCTACGATTTGTTTGACATCGGTTGTTTTCTTTCATTTGCCTCTTTTAGCAAACAATTTGCACGACCCCGATAAATGGGCATGCATATGCGAAGAGCTCGCGATTGGAAGTACAATACTTGTACTGGCTGGGATGCTCCCCGGAAAAACAGAAGATAAAAATGCAAAAGTAGTTCGGGCAGGACAGATATTTTTTTCAATTACACTTATCATTTTCGGAATCCAGCACTTTATGTATGCCGAATTTATCGCGACATTAATTCCGGGGTGGATACCGTTTCATATTTTTTGGGCCTATTTTGTTGGAGTTGTTTTCTTTTCGGTTGCGGCCAGTATAATCTTCAAAAGAAAAACCCAGCTCGCACTGACGTTGCTTGCTGCTATGTTCTTATTCTGGGTGGTATTTCTCCATATTCCGAGGGTGATTGATAAGCCCGACAATATGGACGGATGGACCAGTGCGGCAGTGGCGCTTGCAATGTGTGCCGGTTCACTTGTTGTTGCACGTTCTGTGCCGGGAGAGCAAGTGACGGTGCACGCGTTGCAGCGCCAAAGTTTTCATTGATCAGACTTCCATTGCGTCGTATACGATCACCTTTGACCACAAATGACCATAATTTTTGATGAAGTCAAGATGAACGGGATGGTTCTGGTAAGTAGCCTGGCCCGCAAGATCGTTAAAGAACATCAACTCCGACACGGCCCAACTCTGATCTACAACATCACGCTTCTCCGTTTTTGCAACAACACCAACATGTATTTCTTTAATCGTTTCGATCTTTGCCAAAGTTTTTACTCCTTCAACCAGCTTGTCGCGGTCGGCAACAGAATCGGGATTTTTCAACCAGAAAAAAACATGATGTGCGAGTTGCTTGTCCTTTGCATAAATGGCAATAGGCATTGCCGAAGCGGCAGTAACAGCGCCGATGGAAGCAGCCGCTGTTGATATAAACTTCCTCCTATTAGACTTTTTCATGATGATTGTTTGATGGATGAATGTACGAATTAATGAGTTTTTCTCTATGGTACTTTGTGCCTTTGTGTGAAAATTCTGGTGCACACAAAGGCACAAAGTACCACAATGAAGGATGTTCGATAATCAACAGTTCAAAATGTATCCCTTTCCATGTATGTTTTTTATTTCGATCGTTGGATCTTCGCTAAGATATTTGCGGAGATGCGAAACGAACACATCCATGCTTCTCCTCGTAAAATAATTATTCTCTCCCCATAATTGTTTCAACGCAACCTTTCTTTCCAGGATTTGCCCCTTACGTTCGCAAAGTAATTTGAGAACGGCCGCCTCACGCACAGTGATAATCTGCCTTCTGTTTTTAAATGTTAATTCTTGTCGCGATGGATCAAAAATATAGTTTCCCAACTTGTATTGATTTACTGAAATAGCAAAAGCGGATGGTCGCGCCCTTTTTATTACCGCATCAACGCGTGCAATCAATTCCTCTTCGTCAACTGGTTTTACGATATAATCATCAGCGCCCAATTTAAAACCTTTGAGCTTGTCGATCTTCAGCGATTTGGAAGTGAGAAATATCAGCGGCATTTTTTCATCACCTTGCTTGATTTCTGCTGCCAACGTGAAGCCATCTTTTTTTGGTAGCATTACGTCCAAAATGCAGAGGTCGACATGTTGCATGTTGAATATTTTCAAACCGGCTTCTCCATCTTTCGCCAATAAAACACGAAAGCCATGCAACTCCAGGTATTCTGTTAGTATATAACCCAGGCTTTGGTCATCTTCTACCAGCAATATGGTATACATCGTTTTGTTTTACTCTTGAACGGGCAGAAAAATACTAAATATAGTTCCGACTCCGGGTTTACTCTTGACTTCGATTTTGCCATCATGCATATCGATAATTTTCTTTACATAGCTCAATCCGAGTCCGAATCCCTTTACATCATGCAAATCGCCTTGCTTGATTCTGTAAAATTTATCGAAAATCATACGCAAAGAATCTTTATCGATCCCGATGCCGTTGTCTTTTACTTCAATGACGATTTCATGGTCGATATTATGCGTTGACACAATAATCTCCTTTTGTTCGCCGGAATATTTGAATGCATTATCCAGCAGATTACTAATGGTGTTAAAAAGATGTACTTCATCACCAAAAATTGTGTGTCTCACGGCTCCGGGTTGGAATAAAATAGTTCCCCCGCTTTCGCCCACAATCGGGTTGAATCCTGCAAGATTTTTTTCAATAATCTTATGAATGTCGACCATCTTTTTTTCAAGCATCACGTTTCCGGAATCAATTGCTGTCATTTGCAAAATTTTATCAACCTGAACACGCAGCCGACTATTTTCTGCATTAATTAAATCGACATAATTTTTGAGCTTGTCCGATTTAGCAATGTCCTCCGTCTTTAAAAGCAGTCCCGAAGTAAGTCCAATTGAAAATATCGGTGTTTTGAATTCATGTGTCAGGTTATTGATGAAGTCATTCTTCAATTCGGCCAGCGCCTTTTGCTTATTGATGACATAAAATGCATAGGCAAAAATAGCGACAAGCAATAGCAACACAAGACCGCACAGAATTATAATCCCGGAAGACGTGGTGATCAAATGTTGTTGCAGGTTGAAAAAGCTAAGTCCCATATCAAGTGAGTGGGGTCTGCTATTTGAGCAAATACAAATGGAATAGTCTGCCTCATCGATAGCAGGATTTTTGCCAATATCGAGCGGAGTTCCATGCAAATAACATTTCCTCGCAACTCTCCCAGAAAGTGAATATGTCAGAAAAATGTTGTTTGCTTTTAATAATGAATCCATTTTTGACCGGAGAATTTTCTCGATCAACAAGGTTGGTTCGCCTTTTTGAAAAAGATTTTGCGTTGCGGTATCACCGCCAATCAAATCGTGATCACTCATGCGCGGAGGAAAAGCGGTGTAAAGACCTTTACGCACGATTGTCATTTTTCCCGAAAAATCCTGCCGATTGGCAGAAATAGCTTTTTTAATAAGGAAAAATTGAATGACGAATAATATAATGAACGAAGCAATCGCCACTGAAATGATAACGCCAATGATTTTTTTTGAGAGAACCATTCTTCGTTCTTTGATGTCGCAAATAAATACGTTAACAGTTCACTTCACTATCGCTTAACCTTTCGTTAACTCTTTTAACTCATTGTTGACTGTCGCTAACCAATTCATAACCCTCTTCACAACAGTAGCGGGTTACTTTTAACTCATTAAATTAAAAAACCATGAGATCCATCTGCCTGCAATTCGCTGCCTTTATCTGTTTTTATTCAGGTAGCGCACAACTGCCGTTCAAATATGATAATACAAGTTATAAAGCAATTTACTTAAACCAGGTAAGTAAACTTATGGACGAAAATCCGGGATATATCCTCTTGGACGTGCGCACGCCGGGAGAATATTCCGATACTTCAAATCATTCGAATCTAAACATGGGTAGATTAAAAGGTGCCCGAAACATTGACATTGACTCGATCTCAAGCCATTTGGAAGAGTTGAAGAAAGATAGCGACAAGGCTTTTTTTATTTATTGTTCACACAGTCAGCGAAGCAGAAGAGTGAGCAAACTGCTTTCAGAAAATGGTTTTAAGAAGGTTTTCAATATTAATGGAGGCATGAGTGTTGTGAATGAAGCGGACAACATGGCATTCCCCGATAAAAATAAATTTTATATTTCCAACACACGGTATGTCAACATTTCGGCTACACCTGCGTGTGAGTTGATATTACATGATCCCGACCTGCTCACTATCGATATCAGGAGCAAATCTCAATTTGAATCGAACGATCCCATCAATCAAAATAATATCGGCCGCATCAAAAATGCCGTGAACATTCCGGCAAGTGAATTCGACAAAGATTTCACCGCGTTGCAGGTTTCCAAATCAAAAAAAATCCTGATCTATGATCAGCGTGGATCTAACAGTGCACATTATGCGGCAACACTCATTAAATCAGGCTATCAGAATGTGTATAATCTCTTTGAAGGAATCGCCAACCTCGAAACAGATAACAACGCCGATGCAAATTTGATCAGGCAAGTTATCGTGGCAACGCCGCAGTATAAAATAATCGGCGTTAAACATTCAATACAGCTGATGCGACAAAATCCGGATATCGTCATCCTGGATACGCGTCCGGCAAAGGAATTTGAAAATAAGTCGGAGGAGGAACATCTGAATCTTGGTCACATGAAAAATTCGATACATATTGACAATCGGAAACCCGATGATGTCGTTCGGAAACTAGATGATGTTGTTTCCAATAAAAATAAGCAAACTTACTTCCTGGTATACGGTTCCGGGCCAAGTGCGGAAGATCATAGTGCAGATGTTTGCAAAAAATTAACCGACAAGGGATATAAAAACGTTTACCTCCTATATCCCGGCTTATACCGGTTTGTCTGGTCAACTACAAATATTGAAAGTTGCAGAGATGGCCACGACCTGCTGAGTGATCACGACGGCTTGTACTGATCATTGTTCATTAAATCATTTAGAGATTTTCATGAGAGAGATTGCATGTTATTCCGCGTCTCTGGTTATCGGCCTTTCATTGGGTTTGATCGGAGCCGGCGGATCGATTTTAACTATTCCCGCATTTGTTTATATTGTACGGACAGATCCGGTATCTGCTTCCATATACTCGATGTTTGTTGTCGGACTCAGCAGCCTGATCGGCAGTGTCAAGGCATACATAAAAAACTTACTGGATTGGCAAACGGCTTTGCTCTTCGGGATACCGTCTGCTACCGGCGTTCTGATTTCACGACGGATCATTTTTCCCGGCATTCCGGATGTTATTTTTTCTGACCGGAATTTTACTCTGTCAAAAACTACATTATTGATGACGATGCTCGCGGTCGTTATGATAATCGCTTCTCTGAAAATGTTGAAAAGTGGAATGCCTGTAACAATTAATAAAAGTGAAAGACACACTATGCGAACCAGGCCGCTTCTTCTCCAGGGCCTGTTGACAGGAATACTAACAGGATTATTAGGAATTGGTGGCGGCTTTTTGGTTATTCCTGCGTTAATTTTTTGGGCACGAGTTCCGATGAAAAAAGCAATCGGGACCGGACTGCTCATCATCGCTATTAATGCATGCTTTGGTTTTCTAAATAGCTATTCAACCATTTCGATAGATTGGATACTTTTATTTCGTTTTTCTGCAGGTGCCACCATCGGAGTATTAATCGGCACGAAATTATCTGAAAAAATTCCGGGAGATCATCTAAAAAAAATATTCGGATTATTTATACTGCTCGTCTCGTTTTTTATCATCTACCAGGTCTTCGGCGCAGTGCGCCCGTATCACAATTAACGCAGTGAGTAGTGTGAATGGATGTTAACGGAAATAAATTAGATTAACCGGATTAATACCCGTACCTTACCCCATTCAGTGGTTTTTGTAAAATCTGATCTGCTAATTCTTCTCTCCTCAGTTCTACACGGCCGCCATTTTTAAATACTTTTTATGAAAATTTTTGTCGGCAACCTAAGTCTCATGACAACTGCGAAACATTTGTCCGGTTTGTTTTTTGAATTTGGAAAAGTAATTTCTGTAACGATAACCCGTGATCATCTCACCGGTAAATCACTCGGATATGGTTATGTTGAAATGGATGGCATACCAGGAAAAACTGCAATCAGAAAACTTGACAATATGAATTTTATGACGAGATTCCTGAACATTAATGAAGTGATGTTGTAAAATGAATTTCTTGATTGAAAACGATCACAGAAATATTATTGGCTCCTTCCATTTAAAAGTGTACCTTCGTTGTTCATTATTGAGAATCTACAATATCAAGTAACTAGAAAATATTTTGCTCCTTTGCACGATTAATCTTCCTACTTCTTTTGTTACTCAGTCTTTTTTAACTTTTTTAATTTATTGTTATGAACATGTATGTTTCTAATTTAGGATTTCATGTAACAGATGAAGACCTAAAAAAATTATTTGATGGTTATGGAACCGTAAACTCAGCGAAAGTAATTATGGATAAGTTCACAGGGAAATCGCGTGGATTTGGTTTCGTAGAGATGCAAGTAGATGATGAGGCTCAACACGCCATCAAAGAACTCGAAGGTTATGAATTAGAAGGTAGATCGATATCAGTTTCACCAGCCAGACCGAAATCCGGAAGCACTGGGAAATCATTTTCAGATCGCAATTCGCGTTGGTAATTTTTTGTCTTTAGTAAGATTCGCAGGGTTCGTCGAAGAATTTCCTGCGAATTTTTTTTTGAAGACGATTGTAATTGTGAAAGATATCAGTACCTATAGCAAACAGCGTTGATATTCATTCCGGCACCTACTGATGCAAACAGGATAATATCGCCAGCTTTTAATTCATGATTTTCCACGCGTCCTTTTCTTACCAGGTCATATAAAGTCGGGATCGTTGCAACAGAACTATTACCGAGCCAATGAACGCTCATCGGGAGGATATTCTCAGGAACCGTATCGAGGTCATATAGTTTGTATAAATGGCTGACAATACTTACATCCATTTTTCCATTTGCCTGGTGTATAAATATTTTCTTAAGATCCTGGATCGCAACGCCACTTTTATCAAGGCATGCCTTCATAGCTTCAGGAACACGACGAATTGCATAATCATATACTTTACGGCCTTTCATTTTCATGTAACGCACGTTGGGATCTGACTGAGGAATATTGGATTTGCCGACATAGATATAAAAAAGTTCATTTAAACTGTCGGATTGTGCACCACTTCCCAGGATGCCACTACCACTTTCACCAGTGTCGCGGTATTCAATTACGCTGGCGCCTGCTCCATCGGAAAAAATCATACTGTCCCTGTCATGATCATCCAAAACCCTCGACAGCGTTTCGGTACCAATGACCAGGCATCTTTTGGCCGCGCCTGCTTTGAAAGAAACATCTGCTTTTGTGAGAGCGAGTATCCAGCCGGGACATCCAAATAAGACATCATATGCAATACAGGAAGAATTTACAATGCCCAGATCATGTTTTACCCTGGCAGCGAGTGATGGGACGCAATCTATTTGTATCGTGTGTTTAATTACGTTTCCGAAATTATGCGCAACGACGATTTCATCGAGCGACTCGGGATCGATGCCACTGTCATCCAACGCGAGTTTTGCTGCAATCGAAGCAATATCAGAAGCATTTAAATTGGGGGGAACATAACGACGCTCTTCAATACCTGTAATCTCTTTGAATTTTTGCACCAGGATCTCCTGTGGAGTTTCGATACGTCGATGATCTTCGGAGTAAAATTGATGCAAAATAAAATCACTGTTCTTCTTGACCTCAGGTGGTATATAACATCCAGTACCAATAATAACCGACCGAAACATTCGTCAGCAAGTAATTTAATTTTATGGAAATTAGGTAACGGGGAGCGATAATTTTGTGAACTCTGCGCCATTAAAAATCCGTGCTACACTCATATCCATTGATTTGGTCCAGATGTCAATGCTGGGACCGGTCACTATCCTCCAGAAATTTTTCGACTTGAGTTCTTTGAAATCGGATGCCTGTATAAAAAAGCCTACGACAGGATTCCGACTTTTAAAATGAATTGTAATTCGTTTTGCGTTTGCCTCGTCACTTAAAATAAATTTTTCAATTTGATCATTTCTCATAAATTCATTTTTTTAAAGGTAAGTCATTTCAACCGTTTTATGAATTAATTTCTCTGGTGCGGACCCGCGATACGGTTTCAATGATATCACTATCTTTAGTAGTAACCGTATCGCTTAATGAGCCACAATCCTTCAAAATTCAAACATATGAAATGGTTTTTTGTAACCGCCGCACTGCTTTTGTTTGCATTTAGTACGCATCGAAATGGCAATCCAATAGCCGGCAATTCGCCTGGTCTTATTTCCGGTCCGGTAAAAAAGGTGATCGTCTTTACCACTGCAGACAGTACTGACTACCGTCTAACGTTAACAGATAGCTCATCTTTCATGGATTTCGGCCAACCGTTCGAAACGCAGCCTTGCGTTTTTATCGATCCAACCAAAACTTTCCAGACGTTTATGGGAATTGGCGGAGCGTTGACAGATGCTTCTGCAGAGACATTTGCCAAGCTGCCTGCCGACAAACAGCAGGAAATTTTGGAAAAATATTTTGATCCAAAGAAAGGGATCGGCTACAGCCTCGCCAGAACAAATATTCAGAGCTGCGATTTTTCGAGTGATACCTACACATACATGAACGATAATGACGCGTCATTAAAATCTTTCAACGTCGCCCATGATGAAAAATATCGCATTCCCTTTATTAAAAAAGTAATTGCTGCTGCAGGTGGAAAATTGCCGATGTTCGCGAGTCCCTGGAGTCCTCCGGCCTGGATGAAAACCAATAATGATATGGTTCATGGTGGAAAATTAAAACCATCCTCCTATCAAAGCTGGGCGAACGTTTATGTGAAATTCATTCAGGAATATAAAAAGCGGGGCATTCCGATTTGGGGCGTAAGCGTGCAAAATGAACCGATGGCGGTACAGACCTGGGAGTCCTGCAATTATACTGCCGATGAAGAAAGAGATTTTATAAAAAATTATCTCGGGCCAACACTGGCAAAGTCCGGAATGACCGATAAGAAAATTATTGCGTGGGACCATAATCGCGACCTGATCTACCAGCGTGCCAGCACAATTCTTAGCGACCCGGCTGCGGCAAAATATGTTTGGGGAATC
>Ga0163162_10001184_pt1 | contig 24325 bp, 8 predicted proteins | sample S55metaG_FD_115310 | JGI IMG/M metagenome (GOLD analysis project Ga0163162, IMG submission 115310) | Switchgrass rhizosphere microbial communities from Kellogg Biological Station, Michigan, USA - S5-5 metaG | ecosystem: Host-associated > Plants > Roots > Rhizosphere > Soil | place: USA: Michigan... | reverse complement strand
GCCTTCAAGAAGGCCAAGCGAGCGGGCGGGAAGGTCGGCAACGGAATCGTCATCGACACCCGTGGCCGCAAGTGGAACTCGTCTCTGCACCCGCGTGACTCGCGTGGTCGCTTCATCGAGACCGGTGGCATCGCGAAGGTGTGGGGTGGCGGCCGCGGCCGCGTCATCCGTTCCCTGGGCAACGGCCGTGTCGAGCTGCGCATGGCCGACGGGTCGCCCCGGACCGTCCTGGCGAAGCGCATCACGATGGTGTCGCGCCCGAACGGTGGCCGCCCGGTCAAGGACGACGGCTCCCGCAAGTCGCGCGCGCTCGTCATGGCCGAGGACACCCTCCGCAAGAAGCACACGAAGCGCGGTGACGGCGTCCACACGCCCGACGAGAACGACCGCGACGGCGACGGCATCCCGAACCACCTCGACCACACCCCCGACGGGTTCATCGACGGCGACAAGCCCGACTGGGAGGACGACGGACTCGACGACGACCTCGCCGACGGCCCCCGCTACAACGGGAAGCGCCCGCAGGCGCGCCCGAAGGTCATCCGTGACGAGTTCAAGACCGTCGCCGAGGTCAAGGCCCACTGGAAGGGCGAGGACCGTCGTGCTGACGACCCCGACGCCCCGCACAACCCGGAGGCGGCCGCTCTCGCCGACAAGCTGGAGTCCGCGCAGCTCTCCGAGGAGGGCGAGCACATCGTGGCCCGCGTCGACGGGCAGTGGATGGTGTTCCAGTCCGACACGGGCAAGCCCGTCGCTGGTCACAACGGCTCGCGTCGCCTCACGGACAAGCCGTCCGCGCTCATCAAGGCCAACGAGCTCGACGACGTGTTCGACCCGGAGCCCGCCCGCAAGACCGCGGCCGGGAAGGGCCCGAAGGTCCCCCGCGGCCACCGCGACGCCGGCGGCGGCTACTCGATCAAGGACGTCAAGCCCGCCGGTGGCGACCTCAAGCAGGTCGAGCTCTACGACAAGGACGGCGCGCTCGTCGCGTCGACGACCTCCCGCATCGACTCGAAGCCGGGTCAGGCTGCCGGGTGGCGCGGCGAGGCGCATGGCATCGACATCAAGGCCGGGAACGAGGGCGACTTCGTCGAGCGTGCGAAGCAGATCGACCAGGCGGTCAAGGCCGAGCGTGACCCGGCCGCGATCGACCGTATCGCCGACCACTTCTGGCGCGTGTCGGTCGCTGGCAACGGCGGTGACGAGAAGAAGGCTGCCCGCGCGGTCCGTGCGTTCGTGTCGCAGAAGCGCGCCAACGGCAAGGGCTCCACCACGACCCCGATGGGTCGCCGCGACGAGAAGATCAACAAGGCGCTCGAGGTTCGCGCGGCCGCGGCCGAGAAGGGTCAGCCGGTCCCGACCGCCGCCCCCCGCGCTGTCGCGCCGTCGGCCGCTCCTGCGCCCGCCAAGGCCGTCCCGGCTGCTCCGGCGCCCGTGGACGCCCCGAACGTCCCGGAGGCGCCCCAGCGGCCGCACGTGGCCGCTGCTGCCGCCCCGCGCCCCGACGTCGTCAACGCGAACGTCCCCGACAGCACCGACGAGAAGATCGACCGCCTCACCGAGAAGGTCGACGAGCTCGCCGCGAAGATCGACGACTCGGAGTCCGGCTCCCCGTTCGAACTGCGTGACGAGTTCGTCACCGACGTCGAGGGCTGGAAGGCGATCGAGGACAAGGTCCACGACAAGGACCACCTCGACGACCTCACGAAGCAGATGCGGGACGCCGGCAAGTTCGTCGGCGACCCGCTGATCGTCGAGGAGACGCAGAAGGGTCCGCTGCTCACCGACGGCTACCACCGTCTCGAGGCCGCTCGCCGCGCCGGGCTCACCAAGGTCCCGGTCGAGCGGTACAAGGACACGCCCGAGGGCCGCATGGCGAGCCTCAAGAGGCTCAACGCTGCGGAGCGTCGCAAGAGCGAGGGCGACGCCCCGACGCTCGACGTCGACGTGCCCAATGCCGACGAGCCCGCGGCTCCGAAGGCTGACGCCCCGAAGCGCCCGAAGCTCGAAGGCGACCAGCGCGTCAAGCGGGAGCGGATGCGCCGCTACAACACCGGCCGCGTCACCGCCCTGGTCGACAACGAGCACATCGAGGTCGGCCGGCTCGAGAACGACCCGAACCGCAAGGGCAAGGTCCGTGCCGTCCACTCCGACGGCACGATCCTCGCCGGCGGCACCCGCGAGGACGCCCTGCGCGACCTCGCCGACCACCACAACGGCGACGCCACCCGCGAATACAAGACGGGCCGCACCCGCAAGCCCGCCGCGGCGAAGATCGACGACGACTCGAAGGGCAAGGCCACCCCGAAGGGTGAGGACACCCCGAAGGCCGACGAGGCGAAGCCCGCTGCCGCGCCGAAGTCCAAGGACGAGCACAAGCCTGTCGACTGGAAGGCCGAGGGCGAGAAGGTCCAGGCCGACCGCGACGCCGAGGCCGAGAAGAACAAGGCGCCCGAGCCGGAGCCGGTCGACTGGAACGCCGGCGCCGAGAAGTCCCGCGACGAGCTCGACAAGGCCAACGGCGTCACCGACGCGCAGAAGAAGCGCAGCGCCGAAGAGCACGGGAAGGTGCTCCGCGACGGCGACAACGCCGACGGCAAGGACAAGGGCGACGCCCCGGCCGACGGTGACCACCTGGACGAGCTCGACGCTGCCCACCCGGACGACCCCGCGATCAAGAAGCACACCGACGCCGCCCGTCAGGCCCGCAAGGACGGCGACAGCGAGAAGGCCGAGCACCACACTGGCATCGCCGATGCGCTCTCGAACGCCCGGAAGAAGAAGGCCGAGAAGGACGCCGAGGCCGCCAAGGGCAAGGACGACGACAAGGCCGACCTCCCGCCCGAGACCGATGACCTCGACGCCGACCTCGCCTCGTTCGAGCAGTGGGCGATCGACAACAACTACGACGTGCAGGACCTCATCCAGGCGCGCGACCGCGGCCGCGACCCGAAGGAGCTGCACGACGCGCTGGGCGAGATCCGCGCCGACGACCGCACCATGGAGCGGCTCGACAGCCTCCAGGAGCGTCTCGGCAAGCCCGACGCCTTCAAGAAGCCCGCCGACCGCGACGCGCGGGACGGCGACAAGAAGGACCCCAACCCCACCCCCGCCGCTACGCTCAAGGAGACCCCCAAGAGCGCAGAGGGCACCGACAAGAACGGAGACGCCGACCGTGGCGGAGACCGAGAGCTACGAGACGAAGATCGAGCGGTACTGGAGGACGTTCCTGCCGAGTCAGGTCGCCGCGATGGAGAACCCGACGGAGTTCTTCCGGCAACTGGCCGATCAGGTGAGGTCGCAGGTTCGGGGAGCGGAGAAGCTGACCGACCCGGAGGCCGGGCTGCCGGAGAATCCGACGTACCTGGACGTGCGGGCGGCGCACGAGGGGGCTCGTCAGGCGGCCGAGGAGGAAGCGATGGCGGACCTCGTGTACCTGACGCCGGAGCCGGGGACGGAGACTCGGAGGCCGGAGGGTCTCGTCCTGCCCGGGTGGGAGGACGACGAGGCGGCAACGCCGACGGAGCCGGAGCCCCGAAGCGACCGGTAGCCAAGGCCGCCGGCAAGCCCAAGCGGTTCAAGCCGCGCGGGCAGGAGGACCTCGCCCGCAAGGGTGAGAAGAACAAGCTCGCCGACAACATCGCGGCGCTACGTCTGCTGCGCCAGCTCGCCGAGGAGGACCGTCAGGCCACCCCCGAAGAGCAGAAGATCCTTGCCCGCTGGGCCGGGTGGGGCGCCCTGCCGGACGTCTTCAACACCAAGCAGTCGGACTACGCCACCGACGAGGCGCGCAAGGCCGTCAAGGAACTCCTGAGCAAGGACGAGTACCGAGAGGCCCGCGCCAACACGAAGAACGCGCACTACACCGACGCGGCGGTCGTCCAGTCGGTGTGGTCCGTCATGAAGGACCTCGGGTTCACCCAGGGCGACGTCCTCGAGCCCGGCTCCGGCTCCGGCAACTTCATGGGGTTCGCCCCTGACGGCGCCCACATGACCGGTGTCGAGCTCGACCCGACCACCGCGGCGATCAGCCGTCACCTCTACCCGGACGCCGAGATCCACAACGAGTCGTTCGGCAAGTCCCCGTTCCGTGAGGGCGTGTTCGATGCCGTCGTCGGCAACGTGCCGTTCGGCAACTTCCCGGTGTACGACCCGGTCTACAACAAGGACAACTCGCTCTCGATCCACGACCACTTCATCCTCAAGTCCCTGGCCGAGACGAAGCCGGGCGGCATCGCGACCATCGTCACGTCGTCGTTCACGCTGGACAAGCAGTCGCCCGAGGCCCGGCAGAAGATCGCGAAGTACGGCGACCTGCTCGGTGCCGTCCGCCTGCCGTCCGGGGCCCACAAGGACGCCGCCGGCACCGACGTCGTCACCGACGTGCTCGTGTTCCGTCGCCGCAAGGACACCGACGCCCCGGCCAGCAAGTCGTGGCTCGAGTCCTCCCCGGCGAAGCACACCGACGGCTCCCCCGTGTTCGGCATCAAGGAAGGCGACGGGAACCGTCGCCAGCAGACGATCAACGACTACTTCGCCGAGAACCCCGACAAGGTGCTCGGGACCATCGTCGACGGCGGCTACAACGGCATCGCGGTCAAGGGTGACGGCTCCACGCAGTCGAAGCTGCGGGACGCCCTCGCGGACATCGCGAAGAAGGCGAACGCCGCCGACCGCGGCTGGAACGTCGACACCGACCCGGACGTGCCGAAGGTCGCGAAGCGCAACGTCGGCTCCGACCGTGACGGCCGGATCTCGTTCGTCAGTGAGGGCCCCGCCGCGAACGGCAAGGGGACCGCCTACAAGTTCGAGGTCAACGAGGGCGGCCGGAAGGTCGAACTCTCCGTGCCGGCGACGCAGCAGAAGGAGCTGCGGGACCTGCTCGACCTGCGCGACGCCGCAGACGAGCTCATCGACGCCGAGACGGCATACACCGACAAGAACCCGACCGTGGCCGCGGCGCGCAAGCGCCTGAACCGGCTCTACGACCAGTACGTCGCGAAGAACGGTGCCGTCACCCGCTTCGACGTCAAGGACGGCGTCGACAAGGACGGCAACCCGACGTCGAAGCGTCAGACGCCTCCCGTCATGGCGATCGCGAAGCGCGACGAGGGCTCCGCGGCCCTGTTCGCGCTGGAGCACGGCTACGACCCCGAGACGAAGAAGTGGCGCAAGGCTGACCTGTTCCACAAGCGCGTCATCGACCGCGACCGGCAGGTTGCCACGAAGGCTGACACCCCCGAGGATGCTCTCGCTCTGGCATCGGAGCGCGGCGAGACGGCGGACGCCGAGACGATCGGCCGTCTGCTCGGTGTCGACCCGAAGCACGCCGAGTCGCTCATCGTCGGTCAGGGCCTCGCGTTCATCGACCCCGACGGCGCCAACTCCTTCATCCCGGCCGACATCTACAAGTCGGGCAACATCAGGAAGAAGCTCGCCCAGGCCCGCGACATGGCTGCGAAGGACCCCCGGTTCGAGCAGAACGTCAAGGCGCTCGAAGATGTCATGCCGGCCGACGCGAAGCTCGAGGACATTCCGAAGCAGCTGGGCGCGTCGTGGATCGGCCCGGACGTCGTCCAGGGCTTCGTGCGTCACCTCGCCAAGAACGAGTCCGCTGAGGTCACGTGGAGCCCCGAGGAGGGCTGGAAGTCCAACACGCCGACCCGTGGGCGCAACACGACTGCGGAGTCGGAGTGGGCCACCCCGGACCGCAACCTCTACGAGCTCGTCACGGCGGTGCTCAAGCAGCAGCACAAGAACATCACCGTCACCCGCAAGAACGAGGACGGCACCCGCTGGACGGACAAGAAGGCGTCCGAGCTGGCGACCGCGGCGGCGGCGAACATCGAGGCCGAGTGGGAGGACTACCTGTGGTCCAACCCGAAGATCGCCGAGACGATCACCTCGCGCTACAACGAGCGGTTCCGCTCGATCCTGCCGCGCGTGGCCGACCAGCGCAGCCGGTCCTACCCGGGCATGGCCGCCGGCATCACCATGCGCCCGCACCAGAACGGCGGCATCAACCGCATCGTTTCCGACGAGTCCGTGCTGCTCGAGCACGTCGTCGGTAGCGGCAAGACGTACGCCCTGACGGCCGGCGCGATGGAACTGCGACGCCTCGGCCTCGCGGACAAGATCGCCCTGAACGTCCCCAACACGATCCTCTCCCAGTGGCTCGGCGACATTCGCAAGCTCTACCCCAACGCGAAGGTCCTCGCCGTCGACTCCGACAGCATCGGCAAGGGCCCCGCCGCCCGTCGTCGCTTCGCGGAGAAGGTCCGCAACAGCGACTGGGACCTCGTCGTGTTCACCGGCGAGACGTTCGAGTCGATCCCCGTGTCCGAAAAGGCGTTCCGCTCCTACATGGACAAGGAGGTCGACCTGCTGCGTCGCCAGCTCGCCAAGGCCAAGGCCGGCAAGAAGGCGACGACCGTCAAGTCGATCGAGAAGAAGATCAGCGCGCTCGAGGCCAAGATCGAGGCGGCCGTCAAGGCGCGCTACGACGAGAACTCGATCACGTTCGAGGACCTCGGCATCGACTACGTCATGGTCGACGAGGCGCACCGGTTCAAGAACCTGCCCTTCTCGTCGTCCGCTCAGGGCGTGCAGTCCCCCGAGGGCGCCGACCGCGCCCGCGACCTGCACATGAAGCTCGAAGTGCTCCGGGACCGCGCCAAGGAGAAGGGCGGCCCGAAGCGCATCACGACGTTCGCGACCGGCACCCCGATCAGCAACAGCCTCATGGAGATGTACGCCATGGAGCGCATGCTGGCGCCCGACCTGCTCGAAGAGGCGGGCGTGGCCGACGCCGACTCGTGGATCGCGACGTTCGCGAGCATCGAGAAGAAGGTCGAGTCCGACAACTCGTCGACTGGCTACCTCGAGCGGATCCGGTTCCGCGGGTTCACCGACGGCATCGGCGACGGCCTGCGCATCTGGCGCTCGTTCACCGACACCGTCACCGCGAAGTACCTGGAAGAGAAGGGCTACATCAAGCGGCCCAAGGTCAAGGGCGGCGCGCGGCAGATCCACGTCGTCGAGCGCACCCCCGAGCAGGACGCCGTGCGCGCGTCCCTCAAGGACCGCATCGACCGCATGGTCGGCCGCGGCAAGGCGAAGAAGGGCGACGACATTCACGTCGCCGTCATCAACGACGGCCGCGCCATGGCGATCGACCCGCGCCTCATGTCCGAGCGTGGACTGCGCGAGGCCGGCATCGACCCCGACGACGACAACATCGCCGCCCCGAAGCTCGACAAGGCCGCCGACAACCTGACGGCGATCTGGCAGCGGGAGAAGGACAGCGAGTTCCGCATCGACGGTGACGACCCCGACTCCCCCATGTCGGAGAACCGCGGCGCGCTCCAGATGGTGTTCATCGACTCGTCGGCGCCGAAGCGTGACCAGATCAACGCCTACAACGAGCTGAAGAAGCGCCTTGTCGCGCGGGGCATGGACCCCAAGCGGATCCGGTTCGTGCAGGAGGCTGCGCAGAAGCCCGAGGTCAAGGCCCGGATGATGGACGACGCCCGCCAGGGCAAGATCGACGTCCTCATCGGCTCGTCCGAGGCTCTCGGCACCGGCACCAACGCGCAGAACCGTCTCGTCGCGCTGCACCACATCGAGGGCTCGTGGCAGCCGAAGGACATCGAGCAGCGCGAGGGCCGCGGTCTGCGTCAGGGCAACCAGTACGACGAGGTCGAGATCCACGCCTACGTCACGAAGGGCACCCACGACGAAAAGACGTGGGACATGGTCGCTTTCAAGCAGAACGGCCTGGACGAGCTCCAGAACGGCGGCTACGACAGCAAGGCGATCGAGTTCGCCGACGACGTCGACCCGATGACGGACTTCGAGGTCATCGCCGGCAACGCCGCGGAGGACCCGCTCGCGATCGACATGCGCGAGCTGTCGTCGCAGCTCAAGGGGCTGAACGCGGCCAAGCGCCAGTTCGACCAGCGCCAGTCCCGTGCCCGGGCGATCATCGACGACGCCCGACAGGACGACCGTCGGCTCCTCTCCAACATCAACGACCTCGACCGCGCGTTGCAGGACCGCGTCGACGTGTCCGGCGACAAGTTCCGCATGAAGGTCCGCGCTGACGAGTACGGCTACTCGTTCGCCGACCACGACGACCGCACGAAGGCTGCCACGCAGCTCGGTGAGGCACTGACCGGCATCTTCAACCGGCCGTACTTCCAGCCGGGTGAGGGTCACGCCGGCATCGTCGGCGATATCGGTGGGTTCCGCGTCCGCGCCTGGACGATCAACGAGGGCGGCCGCCCTCCGCGGATCGAGCTCGACCTGATCCGCAACCGTGGCGGCGACTACCAGCCGGGGCTGCCGCTCCAGCGCGTCGTCGTCGGCCGTGACGACGTCAAGACCAACATGCGCGGCGTGCTCCAGCGCCTCGAGCAGCGCCTCAGCAGCATGCAGGACCGTCGCGACGGGTTCGAGGCGGACCGGGCGAAGCACGCGAAGGCGATCACGGACGCCGAGGACACCCTCGCGCGCCCGTTCCGTCAGGCCGACGAGCTGGAGAACACGCAGCGTCGTCTGGCCGTCGTCAACAAGCTCCTCGACGAGAACGCGAAGAACGACCAGGGCGAGACCCTGACCGTCGACGCGCGCGACTCGCTCCGCAAGGAGTACGACAACCTCAAGGGTGCGGCGAGCAACTCCCCGTCGACGGCCAAGAAGAAGATCACCGCCGGTGACACCGGCAGCGCGGAAGAGGTCCTCAGCCGGCCGTCGAAGAAGGCCGACTACACGCCGCGACCGAAGCCTGCCGCGTCTGGCCCGGCCAAGAGCGGCTCGGGCTCGAGTGGCTCCGGTGGTCGTGGTGGCTCCGGTGGTGGCCGTGGCTCGTCCGCGCCTGCCGCTGACGGTCCCGACGGCGACGGCGAGAAGGTCTCGCTGGACCCGAAGGAGGTTCAGGACGAGCTGGACGGGCTCGGCACGGGCGACGTGGCCGCACCGAAGGCACCGGAGGCACCGAAGGCACCGAAGGGCGACAAGACGCCCGAGGCTGCGGCTACGCCGGACCCGGAGAACCTGCCCGACCCCGAGGACCTCCAGATCGTTGACTCGGTCAACGAGGGTCAGGCCCCGACCGTCGGCACGCAGACCGCGATCGGCGGCGACGGCATGCCGAAGGTCGAAATCAACGAGGACTTCATGCAGCAGCAGGACATGACGCCTGCCGCTCCGAAGCCCGTCGACGAGCCCGCGAAGCAGGACGGCCCGTCCCTCTTCGACGAGCCCGACACCGACGCGCCTGCCGCGGCCAACGCGACGCCGCAGGGTGACGCCCCGGCCGACACCACGCCGGGCCGTCCGGCCGCCGACGCGACCCCGGACGCTGACGCGGCCGCCGCACCCGAGGCGCCGAAGGCTCCCGACGCGCCCGACGCTCCCGAGGCCCCGGCAGCGCCGAAGGCCAAGACGCCCCGCAAGCCGAAGGCGCCGAAGGCGCCGAAGGAGCGGGCACCCGAGATTGTTCCGACGCCGGAGGACCCGTTCGGCATCGAGCAGCACATCGGCGAGTGGAAGCCCAACGCCGTCGCCTCCTCGAAGTGGGGAGCGCTCGGCCCGCTGTGGTCGAAGCTCGGCAAGGAGTCCCCCGAGGCCCGCGCCGTGTGGGTCGCCAGCAACATGATGCTCGGCGGCGACTACAAGGCCAAGGGCGCCGATGCCGTCGGCTCCCGGGACGACACCCCGGACCTCGTCGACGCTGTCGAGCGGCTCGCCGAGCACATGCGCGGCACCCACGGCGACTCCGACCTCGCTGACCGCCTGGACAAGTGGGTCGAGGGCTACCGCGAGCAGAAGGCCAAGACGCCCGACGCTCCCGAGGCCCCCGACGCATCGAGCGACGTCGTGATGGGGGAGCCCTCGAAGATCCCCATGGACGAGCGCCCGAAGCCGGACCTGTCCGACGTCATGTACGACCCCGAGACGGACAGCATCGTCAAGCGCCCCGAGGCCCCCGACGACACGGCGAAGCCGCTCACGGTGGACCCGAAGACCGGTGGGCTCGTCGACGACCCGACCCTCACGGAGCGCGCGTGGATCGACCACGAGGACGTCCAGGCGGGCGACAAGATCACCGTTGACGGCATCACCGGCATCGTCACCTCCGCCCGCAACGGCGGCATGGACGACCGTGGCGACTTCAAGCGTGCGGTCACCATCGTCGACGCCGACGGCAAGGAGCACGAGGTCACCCTGGCCGGTGCGGATCAGGTGGAGCGTCACGTCACCCCCGACGAGAAGGCTCGCCTCGACAACGCCGCGGAGGACCTCGCTGCGGATCTGGTCGGTGACTTCCCGGAGTCCACTCCGCCTCGCACCCCGGACGTGCCGCGCCCGAGCGCCGAGGACGCCCCCGAGGCTCCGAAGGCACCGAAGAGCTCGAAGAAGCCCCTCAAGCGTGACGAGGTGACCTTCCACGAGGTCTACGGCAACGTCTCGCGCGGCCAGCTCGCGGCGTACAAGAAGCACAACGTCTCCCAGTCCGACCACGACTCGCTCGTGCGGCACTACGGCGAGGACGAGCACGAGCGGATCCGTCAGGCCGTGCTCGACCCTGCCAACCAGACCGAGGGCGGGTCGTTCTCGGACTACAAGTGGCGTGACGGCCTCGCCGACGAGGACCGGCTGTTCGAGGCGACCAAGGGCGACGAGGACGTCACCCCTGACGCCTCCGGTGCTGGTGCTGGCGACGGTGGCGACGTCACCCCGTCGGCTCCGTCCATCCCGGACGAGCCCGGCGACGACGCCCCGTCGACGCCGGACACGCTCCCCAACGGCCGTGAGGTCCCCGAGGGCAAGCGGATCGTGAAGGGTGTCCCGGCCGGTCAGCTCGTCGTCGGTGACGAGCTCACCAACGGGTTCAAGGTCACGGGCCGCCCGAACCGTGGCACCAAGACGCCCGGCAACAAGGTCATCGTGCGCGGCAACTACCCGGGCCGCCCGGAGAAGGACTACGAGTGGAACCGCTCGACGTACTTCAACGTGATCCGCGACGCGAAGCCCGAGGGCCCGACCCTGGGCGGGACCGCGCCGAAGATGGTCGGCAAGAAGAAGGTCACCGACGACAACGGCCGCACCAAGCACGTCCTCATCCGTGACGACGGCAAGGAGGTCGACGTCCCGGAGTCCGTGTGGAACCGCTCCGACGCGCCCGACACCACGCCGCAGGCCGACACCACCCCCGAGGTGGACGAGCCGACGCCGCACTCCGACGACCTGCCGGACCCGGCCGAAGAGGCTGTCCCGGACCCCGAGCCGGTCAGCATCGACACCGCCGAGCCCGCCGCGCCTGCGCCGGCCCCGTCCGCCCCCATGTCGGAGAAGGAGAAGTACGTCCGCGGCCGCATCGACGGCGAGAAGTACGACCCGAACCCGCAGCAGGGCGACATCTACACGGCGTCCGTCGTCGACGGCAAGGACGTCATCGTCGAGGCCAAGGCCGGCGCCGGTAAGACATCGACGCTGGAGGGCATGGCCCGCCGCGTCGCCGAGCTCGACCCGGACGCGCGGATCCTCTACGCCGCCTTCAACAAGAGCGTCCAGCTCGAGGCCGAGGGCCGCATGCCGTCCAACGTGGAGACCCGCACCGGGCACTCGCTCGCGTGGAACTACGTCGGCCCGCAGATGACGGCGAAGTTCAAGAAGCCGCGCATGCTGTCCAACGACAAGGACGTCGCCCGCCACATCGGCATCACGAGCGACCTCGGCACCATGACGCCGCGCGAGCAGGCCAACGCGGTCAAGAAGGCGCTCAAGAAGTACGTCCTCTCGGCCGACGACAAGGTCGAGGCGCAGCACTTCGAGATCGAGCTGCCGGACGCCGAGATGAAGAAGCTCATCGGCTACGCGGAGAAGGCGTGGGAGGACATCAAGGACCCGAACGGGCGCCTGCGTGTCAGCCAGGACGACTTCCGCAAGATGTGGGCCCTGTCGCGCCCGGACTTCACCAAGACCGGCTCCGGCGCCAAGCGTCGCGCGACGATCCTGTTCGTCGACGAGGCTCAGGACACCCCTCCGGTGCTCGCCAAGGTGTTCGCCGACCAGAAGATGCGGAAGGTCATCGTCGGCGACCCCGACCAGGCGATCTACGGGTTCGCTGGCGCGACGGACTACCTGTCGAAGGCTGAGGGCGACGTCCGGCTGCCGCTGGACAAGTCTTACCGGTACGGTCCGCAGATCGCGGACGCTGGCAACCGGTTCCTCCAGCTGCTCAAGTCCAAGTCGCGTGCGATCGGCGGCGGCCCCGACTCGAAGATCGTGCACGGCATGACGGACGCCGACGCCGTGCTCGTCCGCTCGAACGCCGGCCTCATCAAGGAGACCGTCGCCGAGCTGGGTCGCGGACGCACGGTCGGCGTGCCGAAGGGCACCAAGACCGAGCTCATGTCGCTGCTCGACTCCGCCGCGTACCTGCGCGGTGAGGGCGACTTCCCCAAGGGCGGCATGCACGAGGAACTCGAGCCCTTCAACACGTGGTCCGAGGTCGTGAAGGAGGCTGAGGCTGGCGACAAGAAGCTCGCCATGCTGAACAGCCTCATCAAGAAGCCGGAGTACGGCGGCGTCGACGGGCTGCGCGACATCGTCAAGCAGGTCATCGAGCCTGACGACGACCCGCTGTCCAAGGTCGAGTTCGACCGCGACGAGCACAGCATCACCGTCACGGGCGACACGTTCGGCCTGAACAAGGCCGTCAAGGAAGCCCTCGGCAACCCCCCGGACGGGCCCGGCATGGGTCGGGACGGCATGGGGTGGACGTTCGCGAAGGACGCCGACGGCAACAGCGCGTGGTCGTTCGCTGGCACGCCGGACGCTCAGGAGCAGGCGCTCAAGCGCCTCCGTGAGACGCTCGGCGCCACGGATGACCGTCCCGAGCCGGACGTCACGATCAGCACCGCACACAAGGCGAAGGGTCTCGAGTGGGACCGCGTCCGCATCGGCGACGACTTCGGCGCGCCCGAGGTCGACGAGACGACCGGCAAGACGCTGTACCCGGAGGACGCGGAGCTGCGCCTGGACTACGTCGCGGTGACGCGCGCCGCGAAGGAGCTCGACCCGGGCTCCCTCGGCTGGGTGTACGAGCACACCGACGCGAACGGCGCGGGCAACGGCGCGGTCCGCAAGGTCGACCCGGCTGACGTCGACGCGGACCTCGCGGCGACCGGCGCGCCTGAGCGCAAGCCTGACGTGACTCCCGACGTCGCGCCGGAGTCCGCTCCGACCGCGCCGGAGCCCGCGCCGCAGAGCGCGCCCGACATCACCCCGAGCGCGCCGACCAGCGCGCCCGACACGACTGCGCCGTCCGCGCCGGAGGCCCCCGGGGTCGACGGTCCGCGACCGGTCAAGGACATGTCGATCGAGGACCTGGAGGCCGAGCTGGAGACGCTCGACCCGCAGGCTGACGAGGACCGTTACATCGACGTGTTCACCGAGCTCGACGCCCGCGACATGGCCGGCAATGGTGCCCTCGGGCAGCGCGGCCAGGGCCGCGGCCGCGTCGGTGAGGCCCGCGGCGAGGTCCACGACGACAACGCCCGCATCGTCGACCGCGGCTGGGACGACTCGCAGGGCGGCATGGCGCCGTCCGAGGGTCTGCACTTCCTCCCCGAGCGGTACCGCAAGACGCTGCTCGACGGTGGGAAGGTCCCGGCCAACGTCATCGGGAAGTACGTGCCCGAAGAGACCACGATGCACGTGTGGGGCATGACGCCGAAGGAGATGAGCAAGCACGGCTTCACCCACTACGGGATCCCCGGCGCCGTGAAGCTCTCGGACCGTCTCGGTGAGAAGTCCGGCACGAAGATCGACGACCCGAAGGGTGTCCTGTCCCGCGACGTCGCCGACCTGCACGACGACGAGCTCGACGAGGCGATCGACCTCGTGAAGCGCGCCGGCGATGACGAGCACCTCGAGTGGCTCGGCATGGAGCAGGCTCGCCGCGCGCAGCTGTCCGACGAGGACCGCAAGCGTGAGGACGAGGACCGCCGCGACCGTCGCGAGGCCGACGACGAGGGCGACGACGCTCTCGACGACGACGTCACCGACGAGCCGGCCGCCGGCGAGGGTGACGCCGCGGACGGTGCCACCCCGAACGTGCCCGACCGTGACGGCGACGTCGACGCGGACGGTGGCGCGCCTGATGGTGGCGCCGGGTCCGGCTCGAAGAAGGACGAGCCGGCCGACGACGAGCACCCGGTGGAGGACAAGACCGACGCCGAGCTCGACGACCACGACGACAAGGACGCCGCGAAGAAGGAGCGCGAGCGTCGTGACGCCCTCAACGAGGACGAGCGCGAGAAGGACGAGCGCGACCGTCACCGTCGCCGCCGGAACCGTCGCCGTCGTCGCCGCAACCGTCGCAACCACGGCGGCCGGAACAAGCCGCACCCGCGTCTGCCGCACCTGCCCCGTCCGCACAACAAGGACGACAAGCAGGACGCCCCCGGTGCCACGCCGAAGGCTGGCGCCAAGCCCAGCGACGGCTCGGACGCCCCGGGCAAGATGGACGGCCCGACGATCGACGGCCGCGACGCCGACAAGGTCGAGGACACCCTCGCCCAGGAGGACGCCGTCGCCCCGATCCGTGAGGACGGGACGCTGACGCCGGCGTCGGCCAAGGACGGCGTCGACATGACCCCGGACGAGCGCGCCGACGAGGACGCGGCGATCGACGAGGCCTACGGCGACCACGCCCCGAGCATGGAGCGCGACGCCGTCGTCGACGAGGGCGTCAAGCCGGACTACCTGCCGCAGGAGCAGTGGGACGACCTCCAGTCGCACGCTGCGCCGCTGCGGGACGCTGGCCTGCCGATCGCGAAGTGGCGCTCGGGCAACGAGTACGGCCGCCCCTGGGCCGCGTTCGACGTCAACGACGCCGTGACCGGCGACCACCTCGGCGTGTCGATCAGCCTGAACGACAAGGGCAACGGCTACAAGATCAGCGGGACGTTCATCCCCGTCGACGGTGGCGGCACGACGCTGCGCGGCAAGGACCTAGCGAAGAAGCTCGACGAGCTCGCGAAGTCCCCCGCCGAGCGTGAGCGACTGGGCATGGGCCCGATCGCCGCGACGTCCGAGCTCATCCCGAACGGCGACGAGGGCACCCCCTTCATCGTCGGCCTCGCGAAGAAGACGGGCGTCGGCAGGCTCGTCCAGGGCGGCAAGCTGACCCGTGCCCGCAACCTCCAGCCGGGCGACGTCATCGGCATCGGCTCGCGCGAGCTCGGTGAGGTCCTCTCCGTCGACGAGGTGCCGTACCCGGGTCGTGGCCCGCGCCAGGTCATCCTGTCGCTCAAGCCGTCGGACGAGTCGGGCAAGCCCGCCACGATCCGCACGTCGCCGTCGCAGAACTGGGGCGTCTACAGCGAGTGGGAGCCGGCCAACGCCGCGCCCGCCGTCGACGTGACGCCCGAGGCTCCTGCCGTCGACGCGCCCCCGTCGGCCGACGTCACCCCCGAGGCTCCGGCCGGGCTCCCCCGCCTGGACGACCTCGTGGTCACCCCCGATGCTCCGGCATCGGCCCCGAACACCCCGGCTGCGACGGAATCGGCACCGTCGCTGCCGGGGGCAGACACCCCGGACGTGGCACCCGCCGCGCCCGAGGCCGACTTCGCGCCGGGCAACCCGTTCGGTCGTCGCCTGCCCGACGGGCTCAACCCCGAGCAGGCCCGCGTGCTCCTCACGCCGGGACCTGACGGGACGGCCAAGCCGGTCGCGATCGTCACCGAGGACGGCCAGCTGCACATCGGCACGCCCGTCGCTCACCCGGACGGCTCGTTCCGCGGCGTCGAGGTCGCCCCCGGCGTCGTCGACGAGTTCGCCCCGGCCGACGTGCGCACGGTCCGCGCCGTCGACGTGACGCCCGAGGCGGCCCAGCCGTCGATCCCGTCCGCTCCGGTGGACGAGTACGGGCCCCCGGCTGACACGCCCATCCCCGACGGGCTGTCGGTCCCGGCCGAGCCGCTCCCGGACGCGTTCGCACCCAGCGACCGCCCCGAGGCGACCGTGCCGACGACGGACCGTCCGCGCCCGCTGACCCCGGCGCCGGCGACCGACCGTGGCGACGCCCCGACGGGTGGATCCACTGGCGGCCGCGGCGACGCCCCGCAGGGTGGCACCGCCGAGACGGTCGTCGAGCCCGAGGGGTCGAAGGGCCCGATCGCGCCGAAGCCTGCTCGCCGTGAGCGCCCGGGCTGGGCGAAGCGTGCCCGCGAGGCTGCGCAGAAGCGCGCCGACCGTCGCCGAGCCCAGGACGAGGCCGCCCGCGACTCGTACGAGCGGTCGCTCGAGGACACCCCCGAGTCCGTCGACGACGCCAAGGCGCCGTCCCCGGCCGAGGTCGCCCAGGGGCAGGTCGCGGCATACGTCTCGCCGGTCACGCTCCAGATCGGCGACTACGCCCGCGTCGAGGGCTACGACGTCAACGGCGCGAAGGCGTCGACGGCAGGATTCCTCATGAACGACCCGCAGCCGGTCCTCGCGGACCTCGGCGACGGTGAGGTCGACATGCTCGCCGTCACCGTGTCCGACGAGTACGACGGTCTCGGGATCACCCGGACCATCTACGTGCCCCTCGACTCCATGGCGTCGCTCGCTCCTCGCCCGAACATGGACGACGTGCCCGACGAGGGCTGGCTGATGGACGACAACCGCCTCAAGGTGCGCGACAACCGGATGCCTGACCGGATCCCGACCGACCGTGGCGGGATGGGCCTCTTCCCGGGGTCGATCGTCGCGGACCGTCGCCGCTCCGGCCGGGTCGTGCAGGCTCGTGGCCAGGACGTCACCGTCATGTGGGACGACAGCGACGAGCAGGAGTCCCGCGCCGGCGCCACGCTGAACGTCGTCGACGGTGGCGCTGCCCGCCCCGACGGGTGGTCGGTCGACGGCCGCCGCGTCACGCGTCTCGGGAAGCCCGGCGCCAACGGCCGCCGCACCCCGGGCCGTCGTGGCGGTCAGCGGTCGGACGGTCGCACGGTGTCCGAGCGTGAGGCGATGAGCGAGTCGGAGGCTCTGGCGCAAGACCTGTTCGACCGGATCGAGAAGGCCACCCGCCGCATCCAGCGCGGGAACCTCTCGCGCCGGCAGCAGGAGCAGATGATCCGCCAGCTCGCCCGTGAGGCCGTGGAGGCGTCGACTCGTCGCCGCGCGGACGCTGCACGTCGCATCGCCGGGGCGTACCCGCACCGTCCGGGTCTGCTCGCGCAGATCGTGACGTGGCTCCAGCGGCTCGCCACCGCGGTCGTCGAGGCTCTCGTGACGTTCTGGCTCGCGGCCCGCGACGGGTGGCGTGACGGGCAGACCGGGATCGCGTCCAACGCGCGCCGCAAGGAGTCCGTCGACCACGCGATCGAGGCCGCGTCGAAGTCCCGCGCGAAGCGTGGCCTGGACGCGCTGCTCGAGGGCGAAGAGGCCGCCTGACCGGTTAAGCGGTTGACGGTAGGGCCCACCCCCACGAAGGGTGGGCCCTACACACCCGTCCCCTCGTGGGCCGGGTCTTTGGTCGGTAGCTCAGTTGGCAGAGCAGCGGATTGTTAATCCGCGGGTCGCAGGTTCGAGCCCTGCCCGGTCAGCGCAAGCGGCGGCCTCTGTTCACACGTCGACCGCGCCTCGAGAGAGGGCCAGCGGGGCGGACGCGCCCGCGGCTGGCTACACGCACCATCCGAGCCCGCGACAGTAGCGCGCGCGGGCGTGCACCCTCCCCGGCATGACCACGTTCGCGCTCGAAGTGAAGGAGCTGCCCGGGCAGAACCCGGCCGCGGCTCCCCCGCCCACCAACCCGGTGCACAACACCGAGGCCCCCGCATGGTCGGGCGACGTCTACCAGGAGGGCGACGAGTCGACCCCGGAGCAGTCGCAGTGGTCCTTCACCGGTGAGGGTGGCGAAGAGGCGTGGCTCGACCGGTCGCAGGACGGCACGATCACCGGGTGGGTCCGCGACCCTGACGGCACGGTCTACCGCTACACCGACCCGGACGCGTGGGCTGTCGACGTCGACGACGCCGGCCTCGCCCCGGCCGGTGGCGGCGAGGTGGCCGAGGGTGAGCCCGTCGAGGGTGAGGACCCGAACGCGGCCACCGATCCCACGCAGGGCGACGACTACGTCGACGAGGACCAGTCCGACGTCGACGAGGACGCGGCATACGACGAGTACGCCAACGGCGACCCCGAGGACCCCGACGCTGACGCCGAGGGCGACGAGCCCGCCGACGACGAGGCGGACGAGGACCCGGCCGAGGAGTCCACGGAGACCCCCGACGAAGAGGCCACCGAGGACGACGAGGAGCCAGACGCGGCTGACGACGCCGCCGAAGGCGACGAGGAGGAGGATGGTCCCCCATTCTCCAAGAAGAAGAAGGCCGGGTTCGAGGCCAAGGTCTACCGCCTCCCCTACGCGTGACTGAGAGACGACGATGAGCGAAGCGAACCCCAAGATCGGCCGCATCGGCGCGTTCCGTGCGCGCCGTGAAGGCGTCGCGGCTGCCCTGGCCGGCAAGACCGCAGCGGACTGCCCGTACAAGATCATGGGCGACTACGAGGAGCGCGTGAAGGCCCGCTACTGGGTCCGCGGCTGGGCCCGCGCGAACACCGCCCTCGGTCGCCTCCGCGCCCGCCAGCAGGGGTAGCGGGCGACACAAGCACCTCCCGGCAGGCACGGTCCCCCCGACGTAACCGATCGGGAGGACCGAAGTGCCGACTGCCCTTGCCACGCGTGGGACCACGCGCGCCGTTGCCGCGGCCGCGCGCCGCCCTGCCCTCGCCGACGAAGGCATCATCGTCGGGATCGTCGCTGTCACAGGCACGAAGGATTCGGTCGAGGACGTGATCGTCCCGGGCGCGTTCGCCAAGACCCTGCGTGAGCGGAGGGCCAAGCTCTGCTGGATGCACGACTGGAAGCTGCCGCTGGGTCGGGTGCTCCACATCGTCGAGATGCTCCCCGGTGACAAGCGCCTCCCGAAGGTGCTCCCCGATGGGAAGGCGTGGCCCAAGGAGGCCGGCGCCCTCATCGCCACGATGCAGTTCAACCTCCGCACCCAGCAGGGCCGCGAGTTCTTCGAGCACGCGAAGGCGTGGGCGATCAACGGTGAGGCCGCGTTCTCGATCGGCTACCGCGTCGTCGACGGCATGTCGTCGAAGCGTGCCGACGGCGTCCGGCTCATCTACGCCCTCGACCTGTTCGAGGTGTCGCTCGTCCTGCACGGAGCTCACCCAATGGCTCTCGCCCTGGAGGTGAAGTCCGCGAGCCCGTTCGACCTGGAGACCAAGGACACCGACGGCCTCATGCAGGTCAAGGCGGCGCACGCCGCCGTGCTCGAGGCCAAGGCCCTGCCCAAGACGCAGAAGTGCGCCAAGTGCTCCTCCCCCGCGACGAAGCGCGTCATCCACGCCGACGGCCGCGCCTACCAGCCCACGTGCGACGGCCACGAGAAGTCCGTCAAGGCAGGGCTCGACGAGGTCGTCGGCGTCCGCCCGATCGAGGGCAAGTCCGCTCTCGACGCCGTGCTCGAAGCGAAGTCCCTGCCCGTCTCCCCCGAAGGAAAGTCCATGCCCCGCATCTCCGGCTCGTACGAGGAGCGGCGCGCACTGCTCGTCGACGCCCTCGAGACGCTGCTCACCCCGAAGAACGACAAGGGCGAGCGTGACTCGTACTGCTGCATCGACGCCACGTTCGACGACCACGTCATCGCGACGGTCACCGGGTTCGGCAACGAGCAGGGCCAGTCGTGGAAGGTGCCGTACACGATCACGCCCGTCGGCCCCGAGCTCGGGAAGCCCGTCGAGGTCGAGCTGTCCGTCATCGTGTCCGGCCCGGAGTCCGAGCCCGTCAAGACGTCCGACGCCGTGCGCATGCGCTTCATCGCGCCGGCGACCACGATGCTCGACGAGGCCAACCGGTTCGTCGCGTCGATGCCGGAGGGCAAGGGCGCGTCCGAGCTGGAGCTGCCGCTGCTGACGCTGCTCGACACGCTCGCGATGAAGGGCTACGACATGGCGGCCGTGATGGGCGACGACCAGTACGGCGAGGACGACGACATGCCGTCCGAGCACGACCAGTACCGCGGCCAGCGCAAGGGCATGGACGACGAAGAGGCCGAGGGCTACGACGACGTCGAGCCTGACGGTGACGAGGACGACGCCTACGACGACGAGGACCCGGAGGGCGACGTCGAGGGCGAGGGCCCCTACAGCCCGGAGGACTACCCCGGCGACGAGGAAGAGGACGCCGCGACCGTCGAGGACGAGTCCGAGCAGATCAAGCTCGACCCCGACGAGGTCTACGCGCAGATCAAGGAACTCCTCGCCTGAGCGCGACGGAGGGCGGCACCCACTACTCCGGGTGCCGCCCTCCGTCGTGTGCCGGTCAGGGCCCGGCGAGGTCCTGCGCCTGGGCGGCCAGCTGCGTCCAGAACGGCGCGAACAGCAGCCACGTGATGCCGAGCACCATCGCGAGCTTCACCGGCCCGAACGGCAGGACGGTGCGCTCCCGCCCGAACACCCGCAGCCGGCCCGACTCGATGAACCCGCCGGTCTCCAGCCCGAGGCCGACGTAGAGCCCACCCCACGGCCAGACGGGGATCTTCCCGAAGATCGCATCGCCGACGATGTGTGACGCCCACCCGACGAGCGCGGCGATGAATGGCACCTGGAGGTGCTCGGGCATCGTGTGGATCCCGAACCACGCGAGCACGGCCAGCCCCCACCAGTGCGACAGTCGCCGGTGCGCGAGCAGCGGGTCGAAGATCGGTGGCGTCCACCGGTTGAAGCGGACCCACCCCTTCTTCTGATCCATGTCGGGTGAGGTGGCCCCGTGGGAGAACACCGACGCCATGGACGCGGTCATGATGATGGTCGCCATGTCGGCGCCGATGACGTGGCCGTATGCCGCGCCGCAGACCGCCCCGAAGAGGCGGTGGGATGGGCCCATCATGACGGGGTCTCCTTCTTGGCGTAGAAGCCGTGGCGCGGCCTCGTGAGGTACCCGTCGGTGACGAGCTTGGTGAGGGCCTGCTTCACGGACGATCGGGACCATGCGCCGAGGGCCAGGGTGACCTTCGATGCGGCGAACTCGCCGGGGTGTTCGTCGGCGAAACGCATCACGGCCTCGACGGCGTTGGCCGGACCGGGCTGTTCTGGCTCACCAGTGCCGTTTTCCGGCCCGTTCTGCGCTTCCGGGGACTCTCGGACGTCCAGATCGCCTACGGGGCTCTCAGTGGCCGTTTCCGTGAGCACCTCATGGGTGCCGTCCTCGCGCTCCGGGCCGATGACGCCCGACTCCTCCAGTTCGGCGATGAGCCGGCCTGCGACGGCCCACCCGACGCGCAGCTTCCGGGTGAGCATCTGCCGGGTGGCATACGTCGTCGTGGTGACGAGTTCGGCGGCCAGCCCGTAGAGGTCCTCGTCGACGTCGACGTCGACGACCGGGATGGGCTGGGCGCGCTCGTTCCACAGGTCTTGGTCGAAGCGGCCCGCTTCGACCGCGTTGTCGTCGATGTGGCCCGGGATGAGCGCCTCCGTCAGCGTCATCTGCGTCGACGCCGGCAGTGCCTTCGGCTCCGGCGGCACGGGCGGGGGCGCCCACGACGCGCACAGGTCCTCCCAGTCGCCGTCGGGGATGGTGTCGAGGTCGATGAACACGTCCTCACGGCCCGGGACGACGAGGATCGCCTCCCCCGGCTCGTTCGGCAGCTCCATCGTCGGGGTGTGCCCGAGCACCATCGTGATGTCGGTGGGGCTCTTCATCGCCAGCGCGACGGACACCGCGGCCTGCGCGCGGGTGTTGGTGTCCATCGTCGACGCCGACGGGCGCTGCGCCGCGATGACGACCATGACGTTCGCCGACCGGCACGTCTGCACGAGCCGGGTCACGGCCCGCTCGGTGTCCTTCTTCTCCAGCGGGTCGAGGGACGCGAGCAGCGACGAGAACTCCTCGAGCACGACGAGGGTGCCCGGCCAGTCGCGGCCACCGCGGCGGTTGCGGTCGGTGACGATCGCCTGGACGTGCTCGAGCAGGTCGGTGAACCGCTGCGCCGGGTTGTCGTCGTGGATGAAGAGCAGCCGCTTGCAGCGGGACCGGATCGGGCCCCAGTCGTCCGTGGAGCCCTTCCCGTCGACGATGTAGAGGTCGGCGTCAGGGTCGGCGGCGTAGTGCGAGGCGAGCAGCCGCAGGAAGTGGGTCTTGCCGGATCCGGTGCGGCCACCGACGAGCACCTGCCCGATGTCGTAGGTGGGGAACGCGACGTCGCGGCCGCGGCGGTCGCGGCCGACGACGAGCGGGTCCCGCCAGGACGAGCCCTCCGGGACGTCGTGGACGCGGATGGTGCGCTCGTACGGGTGGGAGACGCGGATCCGGGCGACGCCGGCAGGGTCGGTGCGCAGCTGGGAGACGGTGACGAGGTGCACGGGCTGGTCGAACGCCGCGGCCAGCGCCTCGCGGGAGGCCTCGACGCGGGAGTAGCGGATCCCGGAGGGCAGGCGCACCTTCGCGGTCGTGCCGTAGTCGTCGATGTCGGGGCGGCCCATGAGCTTCGGGCCGGGCGCGGGCTCCCCGTCAGGGCCGGGCTTGGCGATCAGGCCCGACTCGGTGAACGCGGCCCGGAGCGCGACCTCGGTCCACCACTTCCCCACGCCGATCGGATTCCGGTCGGGGCGGGGCGCCTTCTCGGCCTTGGCCTTGCGGGTCTTGCCGGTCTGGAACCAGTCCATCCACCACAGCACGCCGCCGATGAGGCACAGGGCACCCCACGCGATCGACGTCTCCTTGCCGACGCCGACCTTCGACGCGACGAGCATCCACACGGCGGCCGCGGCCACGCCGAGCACGACGACGAGCCGCTCCCGCTTCCGGTCGACCCACGACCGGGTCAGGAGCAGCGCCGCAGCGGCCAGGGCCACCGCGCACGCGATGACGTACTTGGCGCCGTCCGGGGACTCCTTCGCGACGGCGCCAGCGAGCAGGCCCCACCCGAACGCGTAGACCGGCGCGAGCTCGCGCCGGTGCTGACGCGCCCACGACTTCTTGGCTGGGGTCGGCTTCTTGACGGGCCCGCGATCGGTCGTCGGCTGGGGGCGCTTCTTCTCGGTCATCGGAGTTCCTTCACCCCGCCCTGGAAGCCCTCAGTGACGGCGGTGATGAGCGACTGGATGCTGTCGAGGACGACGTGGGCTGCGTCGGCGAACTGGCCGTCGACGTGGAACAGCAGCGTCGGGAGCGCGACCGCGATTACGGCGGCGAGCATCGACCCGTTGCCCGAGAGGATCGCGCCGATGACGAAGAAGCACGCCGCGACCGCCACGAGCGTCGGGACGGCCTGCGCGAGGTCGCGGCTGTCCGTGAGTCCCTGGATGAAGTGGGTGACGACCTGCGAGCCCTTGAACACGGCCGTGCCGACCGGGCCGGCCATGAGCCCGAACCCGCCGACGACGAACAAGATCAGGGCCGCGCGGTTGCGGCCGACCTTCTTGTCCGGCTGGAAGAGGAATCCCCCGGCCACGAGGCACACGACCGCGGTCGTGAAGCTGATCGCGATGCCGGCGCCGTTCATCGGCCCGGGCCTGTCTGCGTGATGGTGGTCATGGCCTGGCTTCTCCCCTGCTGCGTGCGCGGATCTTGTCGGTGATGGTGATGAGCTGGTCGGCGAGCTCGCGGCGCGCCCTCTCGGCTTCGGCTTCGGGCAGGGCCTTCACGCCGCTGCGGAAGTAGTCGAAGGCGGCGTTGAGCCGGTCAGTCTCGGACTGGGCGGTGTCGAGCCGCTCCCGCCGGCGGCGCTCGGCGGCGTCCTTCCGCTTGGGCACCTTCATGAGTGGTGGTCTCCCGTTCGCTTCTCCGGTGACGCGCGAGTGCGCGCGTGAGTCAACCGTATAGGCGCTAACCCGAGTAGAGCAAGGCGAAACGGAAAGCCTTACCAAGTCTTGACGAAGCGCCCCGGACATGGATGCGGCCACCGCCCACAGGGGAGAGAGCGGTGGCCGCAGTTCAGGGGCGCTCAGTGCAGCGCGGGGACCTTCGACTTCTCGAGGTCACGCTCGCTCATCCGAACGGTGCGGCCGCCGTCGAAGCGGACCGCGTAGCGCCGGTCGAGGAGGTCGAACAGGCCCGGCGTGTCGACGACGACACCGACCATGCCCTCGAGCACGACCGTCTTGGCCGGCGAGAAGAACGTGGCAGAGCTGTGGTCCTTGACGTCGCGCTTCGCGGCGACCACGTCACCCTTGTGGAACATGCTGCTCACTCCCTTCCCTGCCGGTTGAGTTCCGCTACAGCGGAACGGATAGTGGATTCTCCCACAAACTCGCG
>Ga0163162_10001183_pt1 | contig 24333 bp, 19 predicted proteins | sample S55metaG_FD_115310 | JGI IMG/M metagenome (GOLD analysis project Ga0163162, IMG submission 115310) | Switchgrass rhizosphere microbial communities from Kellogg Biological Station, Michigan, USA - S5-5 metaG | ecosystem: Host-associated > Plants > Roots > Rhizosphere > Soil | place: USA... | reverse complement strand
CCGGGCACAACATCGGTTTCTTCCATCATTAAGAATGCTAATGATGCTACAATATTTTCGGCAGCGCTAGCAAGGACGCATCTTGACACGGTATTCAATGGTGCTGGTCCATTCACCGTATTTGTTCCTACGGATGCGGCTTTTTCAGCTTCAGGTATTTCAAATGTGGTTTTGGATAAAATAACTGATGATTCGTTGAAATATTTTGTGTTGTATCACACGCTTGCAGCAAACCTGTTATCATCTGGATTACCGGCGGGTCCAAATGCAAAAGTCATCACAGCAAATGGCGATTCGATTTTTGTAACAAACAATGGTAATTCAATTTATGTCAACGGGGTTCCATTACTTGCCGCGGATGTGTTAGCGAGCAATGGAGTGGTTCATGCTTTGCAAAGACCTTTGATACCAGCGCGCGGAAACATTCTTCAGACGATTCAATCCGACACTACATTCACATTTTTCCTTGCCGGGATTGCAAAAGCAAGTCAGGGCACGACAAATCTTGACAGCATATTAGCTGTCGGTGGTCCATTCACATTATTTGTTCCGACGAACAACGCGTTTCGTAGTGCGGGATTTGCAAGTACGGATGATATCAACAACGCATCGACTGATTCAATTGCAAATATTATTTTGTATCATGTACTCCCTTCGAGAATATTTTCACCGGATATGGTTGCGGGACAAACTGCAAAAACATTAAACGACAGTACGATTCTATATTCTGTCGGCAGTAGTGTAAGACAGATCAAAGGAAATCAAAACACGGCGCCGGCAAATACGCTGGCGATAAACGTAATGGCAACAAATGGAGTGTTGTTTGTGATTGACCAGGTGCTTGAACCGTAAAATGAGAGCGAAGTAAACAGAGCAGAGAGCCGCATTTATGTCGTTCCCGACTCTTCTTACTTCTCTTTATATTCTCTTTCTCGCTCGTACAATTTCCCGTTTTCCCTTCGGTCCTGATAATTTTTCTACCGAAAATCCTGATTCTTCCATGGCTCTCCTAACTGTTCCTTTTGAACAATAGGTTAACAATATTCCACCTTGAGATAACATCTTCCACATCTTCATAAAAATATCTGTAGTCCAAAGCTCAGGTTGTGCAACGGGATCAAATGCGTCGAAGTAAATGATATCAAACTCTTCCTGCGAATTATATTTTACAATATCAGATTGTGTTTTGTGCAAAACAAAATCCTGGGTAATGGATATATCTTTTTCCCACGCAGCATTATGTAATTGCTGAAAGACAGGTTGCATATCCCTTCTTTCCAACATCTCGCAATAATTTAGTTGATCGCTTAGATTTTTTTCCAACGGATATGCGTCTATCGTTTTGTAGTAAATAGATTTTTTTTCAGTCGATATGCAAATGAGTGTAAGCAGCGCATTCAATCCTGTACCAAATCCCATTTCAAAAACGCGAATCTTTTCCGAATGTATAATAGTTCTTAGTCCGCAATCAATAAACACATGCATGGATTCCTGTACGGCCCCATAAACTGAATGAAAACTTAGGTTTCCTGATGGAACAGTGATCGTATGCGACCCATCTTCGGTTAAAAAAATTTTTCGTTCGTTCATCCTTTGTGTCCTTTGTGGTACTTTGTGACTTTGTGTGAAACAGAATTTCACACAAAGTCACAAATTACCACAAAGGACAGAAAAAGCTATGCACTATATTCTGCATCTATCGAAAGACAAACGACTAAAAAAGTTAATTGATTCACATGAACCGATGAAGCTTTCAAAAAGAAAAAAAATATACATGCGTTTGTGCCGGTCGATTATGAGTCAGCAGTTATCAACCAAGGTTGCTGATATCATCCACAAAAGATTTTTAGCATTGTACGAAGGTGAACCAACTCCACAGCAAATCCTGGAAACTCCGGCTGAAACGCTTAGAGCAATTGGACTTTCCAATGCAAAAACAAACTATGTACAAAATGTTGCCCGATTTGCAATTGAGCAAGGAATGGAATATGATCATCTTATTAAAATGGACAACGAGGAAGTTATTGAATACCTCACACAAATCAAGGGCGTTGGAAGATGGACAACCGAAATGTTGTTGATGTTTACACTTGGAAGAGAAGATGTTTTTGCCGTAGATGATCTCGGTATTCAAAACGCGATGATAAAATTGTACAAGCTTGACCGGTCAAACAAAAAACAATTGCGTGAAGACCTGATGAGAATTTCAAAAAAGTGGAGTCCGTATCGCACATACGCGTGTCTCTACCTCTGGCGCTGGAAGGACAATGCTCCGGTTAAATAAAAGTTATAGGCTGTAGTCCAATTTCCACAAGGCAACCACAAGTCAGTGACGTCGTATATTAGTATTAGTGAGAATAATTTCGTTCCAACCGGAATATGCTATAATTCCTTATATTGCGATATAGGCGGTATTCCTCTCAATTACATTAAAAATTTTTAAACATGAAAAATCTGAAACTGACTTTAATTCTATCTTCAGTTGTTATGCTGGTTGCGATCAGTTGCAAAAAAGGAGATACTGGCGCACAGGGTGCTCCCGGTCCGGCTGGTCCTGCAGGTCCGGATAGCATTATATATTCCCCCTGGGTCACACTGAGCACGGCTCAACAAATTCCGAGTCCGGGCGACACGCTATATACTCAGGAAATCAATGCCCCTTCTATCAACGCAGCTGCACTTGACAATGCAGTAATCGCAAGCTACCTTAACCTGGCGAATGATCCAACCACTGAAGTTGATTTGGTTCCTGTTTCCGCGGTTTCATTTGCTATTACAGAAACATTCCTTGTTGGAGCAATAGATCTTGTTTCAGTTGTTGATCTTACGGGTATCCCATACCGTTATGTGATTGTACCGGGATCAATTCAAGCGAATAGGTTCGTATCCGGGCCTGCGAAAGGAATGACCGTGAGCGAAGTAAAAAGTATGAGCTATAATAATATTCTCAAATTAGCCAAACCTGTTCCGGCGCCGTCGAGTAACTAATTTAATGGTGGAATATGAATCGCGGATTTACGGATTTTCGCGGATTGCGCGGATTCTCCAGTTGAATATCATAATTGACTATTGATTGTTTCTTGAGTGAAAAAGTTAATGTTGTTAATCAATTTTTCAACCGGAAGATCCGTGAAATCCGCTCAACTCCGCGAAATCCGCGATTCATTTTCACATTTCCACATTCCCACATTCTCAATTATACTTCTTCAACAAATGCACCACAAACTCATCATTCTTTTGCGTAGTGGTGTCACTTAAAGTCTTCCCATAAAAATAAGTTTCATATTCATTCCGATAAACTCCATTCGCCTGGGTTTTCGAAAAGACTTTTTTGTCAAAAGAAGTATAGGTCAGATAACCAAGAGCAAAAATTCCCAGTAGGCAATAAACGGATACTAAAATGGGCCGGACGATTTTTGTGAGTCTTTTAAACTCAACGGGCCCGTGCAAAAAAACAGCAATGGTCATCGGAATAATTGGCACCCAAAATCTGGGATCGTAGAACGGCCAGTAGAATATAATGGCGCAATAAGCAAGTAAATATATTTTTATGAAGAACGGTATTGCATTGGTTCGAAGTAGCGTGTATATAAACCAGCAAAAGAAAATGATCCCAAGCACAATGAAAATAAAAAGCGCCGAACTTCCGAGGTAATGTTCAATCCTGCCGAAAGGAACATTCAATATCACTTCCGTCCATTCTTTGAAATGCCATCCCAGTATACCCATCGTCGTCAAATTCCCTTTGAACTGCTCCGACCGGACACCTGTGTAATGATTCAACCCGAGTTGTTTCGAAAAAATAAAAACGGCTGCCACCAGGAGTAATAAGACGATTACGACGATCTTGTTCTTACGAACGATGTTTGCCAATTCCGTTTTATGTTCCCAGCAAATACCAAGTAATAATGCAGGCACCAGCGCAACTCCTATAGTACGTGTCAGGAACGCCAGTCCTGCAAAACCAAACGAAAATATCAATGGGAGAAATTTTCTTTCGTGCGTATATCGATAAAAAAAATACAAGCTTGCGGTCGAAAAGAAAAAGAATTGAATTTCAGACAATGGATGAACCGTAAATTTCATTACTGTCCAATTCAATAAAACCAAAACCACAAATAGCAACGGCTGCAAGGATCTTGCGAAAATCTTCCTGATAAAATATAGCCCCGCAAAAAGGTAAATACAATTGACCAAAACAATTGTGAACGATTTGAGAATTCCAATTTTGCCTAACACAACAAGCAGCCACGTATAACCATAGGGCAGGTAATCCTGCGCAGCGGCAGAGTCAGGTGGACAACCATACAAAATACATTCTTCAATGCCAAAATACCTGATCATGTCATAATGCATTCGGAGCGGAGTAAATGCATTTGCGAGATATAGTGCAGTCAAAATAAAACCGGCGGGTTTTAAAAACCGGCTCGCGGCTGAGTACCTGGATGTAGCTTCTTGTGGCATAACGTAAATAACTTATTTTGTTTATTCATCCGCTGCAACGCCTATAACAGAGAGGCCTATGCGCTTTAAAAGCAAGGAATCAGTTAACTTGAAAATCGGGACCAATTTTTCATAGACGTCGAGCTGTCCCCGCGGAATAATTTTCCTTTTCATAACAGAACCTGTAAACCACCAACCCAGGATTCCCGCAAAATTAAAATACTGTATATGCAGAACTTTCAAATGTTGCGTTTGAAAGAGATCGCGTAATGTCTTCCCGTTATAACGTCGGATATGCCCAAGTTCTTCATCAAACGAATTGAATAAGCTCATGAAGGCCGGCACTAAAATAATGACCCTGCCTTTTGGTCTTAGCAATTTTTTGCAATTACTCATCACCAGTTTGTCGTCTTTAATATGTTCAACGACATTTAGCGCAATGACTGTATCAAACTGGTGTAGCATATGTTGATAAACGTTTTCGAAATCGGGCAATGATAAGTCGAGTTGAAAAATATCTTTCAAATTTTTCTCCTGTCCAAACTGAATCTGCAGCTTGTCGCAATATTCTTTCCGCAGGTCGCTCAATGTGACCGGCAAATTTGTTTCCAGCAAAAGTTTCGAGATATTTCCTATTCCGCTTCCAATCTCCAAAATATTTCCCTGTAAGTACGAAGAAATATTTTCAAACAGCCACTTATTAAAATGAGGAGCATGGGCAAATAATTCCAGGGTTTCCAATCCGGAATGATCTCTCTCCATCAGGAAAATAAATTGTATTTCAAAATGCAATAGATGGCTCGGAAGCCGTCTTTCCAATTGATCTTTTTTCCTTCTTTGTAAGTACGGCCATAATATGAAATCCCAACTTCATAAATCCGTATATCGGGAATGCGGGCAATTTTTGCCGTAATCTCAGGCTCAAATCCAAAACGCTTTTCCTTCAGTGGGATTTGCTGTATGATCGAAGTCTTACAAAGTTTGTAACATGTTTCCATGTCAGTCAGATTCAGATTCGTAAACACATTACTAAGCGTTGTAAGGAATTTATTCCCGATTGAGTGCCAGAAAAACAAAATGCGATGCGAGCTTCCACCTAAAAAGCGGGAGCCGTATACTACATCGGCAAAACCACGTAGTACCGGTTTCAGCAAAACATTAAACTCTTCCGGATCGTATTCAAGATCGGCGTCCTGGATGATCAGGTATTCTCCCGTCGCCTTCGCGATCCCGGTATGAATTGCCGCTCCTTTTCCTTTATTCACCTCATGCTTGAAGTATTGCATATCGAGCTGAGGGTGATCTTTTATGTATTGCAACAAAGCCTGCTCTGTATCATCAGTTGAACAATCATTCACCAGAATAAATTCCTTTTGGATATTGTTGACAAGAGTTACCTCACTGACGCGATCAAGAATAATGTGGATGGTACGGCCTTCATTGTATGCGGGAATTATAATAGAAAGCTTTGAAAATTGCTGGGACATATTGGTTAAGGTTAAAATGGAATTTGAATTAGAATGGGTCGATCTTAATCATCTAATCCAAATCGGCCCCAAAATACAATCTAAAACGCTGTTATGCAATAAATGAGGGGAATTCTTTTGGAGAGGTTGAGGTTGAGGTTACGGTTGAGAGTTAGGTCTAAGTCTTAATCTTAATCTTAATCTTAACCTCAATCTCAATCTTACCTGTTAATCTTCGATTCACTATAAACCAGCTCGCCGGCGGCAGTGATACCTTCAATGGCGACCGTATAGGAAGTTTTTGTATCAGCAGTGAAGAAGTTGACCGATGCTTTCCCATTATTATCGGTCACAATATTGCCGTTCCAATAGATGGTGGATCGGTCATCGAGATAGCCCGATTTCTTTAGTTCTTTTCTGTCATAGTCTGGATAAATAAACGGAGCAGCTTCATGATATCCCTTCGGATAAACAGTAAGCACCGCGACTCCTTCATTCGAGTTATCCCTGATTTTCGCCCGGGTATTTAACAGCACGACACCGTTTCCTCCCCGCGCTCCATAACTCGCCGCTTCAGGCCCTGAAAGTATTTCAATAAAATCGACATTATTTGCATTGTACTGCTCAAGGTATTGAAGTGCGGGACTCGAATTTACTGTTCCATCCCACTGGCCGATCACCACATCCTGGTCAATGGTTGCACCATCAACCACAATTAATGGTTCAGCTGTTGGCGAAAGATATAGATTGCTCGGTCCACCACCTCCAAGCACTAAAAACCCTTGCTTCAATTGCGCAGCTCCCGATGTTAAAATTGCGTTTGAAATTGCTTTTGCGCCTGAGCCCATCTTATCACCACCTATCACCGTTGAAAATGTGCTGATTCTTTTCTTATCATCGTAGTCAGGCGCTTTTTTTACATTCCTTTTCACAGTTACCGGAATCATCCATTCTTTGTTCTGAAGATATATTGCAGAATCCAAGCGGGAATTTTTAAAATGCGCGAGTGTTTTTTCCATTGCAGGCGAAAATCTTTCTTTGAATGCAACAGGAGTTGAGAATGTAGGGAAATTGTAATTGTCCAACTTGATCTTATCTTTTTGTGGAACACCTTTTAAGTTGGCCACTTGCAAAGTAAACGAGGTGCTGTCTTTAAAATAAGGCAGGGCAAAATCATAGTTACCTTGCTCGTCCGTCGTGTCAGACTGGAAAATCATTTTACTGCGGTCGGCAGAAAATATCGTAACAACCCGATTGGCAACCGGTTGATTTTTTTGATCGAAAATCTTTCCGTGCAATTTGATAACAGTTCCGTCTTCAGGCTTTCCGTCTAAAACAAGCGTTTGGTCTTTCCCAAATTTCAATCCGGGATATTGAATTTTCTGAGTCAACATGATCATGTCCCACTGTTCCGCAGTGTATCGTTGCGCGGGATCCCTGTCTGGAAATTCAATATTATCATTCGCGAATTGTCGAAACGTGTTAAGACCTGATTGCCCGATCAAAGAATCGCTGGTTACTGCCAATGAAAACATAGAAAGCAAAGGCCGGTTACTGGAATCTGCCACAGCGATATCCAGTTTCACTTTTTCTCTCGCGTCATATTTATCTTTCTCCGGATGGATGACTATATTCAAATTGTTTTTGTCGACATAGATATCGCGCTTACTAACCAATTGTTGTTTCTCGTCAAATAAAAACAGCTCATTTCTTCCACTCGGGAGATTCTTTTTAGGAAGAACGACTTCATACATATCAGTTCCCATCGCCGCGAAACATAAACTATCGCGGTTAGTGACCAGCAGGTAAGTTTTTTTATTTTTCTTATATAGAGAATCACCGAGAGAGATCAAAGCTTTAAAATATTCTTCGGTTTGCTCTGATATTGATATTTGACTTGCAAACGGGTCAACCGCCGGGAGCGGATAAACAACATCCCTGTTGTTCCATTTGATACGCACCGAATATTTTCGCGATTTCCAGACAGGGAAACTAAATTTTCCGATGCCGGGCATTGAAGTTTGGAAAGTTGTAACAACGGTATCCCATGTGTCTCTCACCGATCCCGATATGTGAACCGGATTTCCGTTCTTGTCCGTACAACGGAAACCAACAACCGAAGTTGTGCCGGAAATCAGCGAACCCCCTTCCGGGTAAAACGTTATTTGTGGTACACTCGTATCACCACCAATTGCACTCATTCTCTTTGTTACGATGGGACCGCGGGTTCCCGGTGTAGAATTAAATATGTAAACCGGTTGAACAAAAATATTTTTTTCGTGATCGCGCAACATGGGTTCCGTATAAATGCGGAGCCAATAATAACCTTCGGCCAGAGATGATGGCAAAGAAATATTTCCTTCGAGTTTAACCTGTTGGTTGTTCAGTAATAGTAACTGTGATACAACAGTGTCTTTGTCGCTGACAAGATCTGCATAAACGATTTTATTTCGTCTCGATAATTTATGCGTCGCTGCATTTACAGAATACGCCGAGAAATGCAGATTATCTCCGGCGATATAATACCATTTATCTGTTTGCGCAAAGATTTTTTCCTGTTTGTCGGACCGTATGTCTTCTATCAGCTTGCCCGCCAACTCGTCAATATTCACAGTTGAATTTTGACCGAAGGCAATGATGGATGGCAACAGAAATGAGACCAGAAGAGTTTTTCTAAGCAGTAGCATATGGCAGTAGTAATGGTTCCGGAAGTTACCAATAAATTGCCGAACCGGATCTTAATGTAGTAACATTTTGAGCCTCCCACGGGAGTTGAACCCGCGACCTGCTGATTACGAATCAGCCGCTCTGACCAACTGAGCTAAGGAGGCAGTTGAGGTTAAGGTTAAGGTTAAGGTTGAGATTGAGATTAAGCTTAAGACTCAGACTGAGTCTTAACCTTAACCTCAATCTCGCTGGACGACAAAAATAAATAATCTCGTAAATTGGTTACTCTAATTTTTACTTCCATGCGAAAACTCGTTTGCATTCCATTTTTATTTTTTTCCATTTTTCTTTCAGCGCAGGATATCAAGCTTGACAAAGGTTGGCTGTTTAAAACGGGTGACAGTCCCGAGTGGTCGAGACCAACATTTCCCGACAGTGGATGGAAACCTATTGAAGTAGGCAAATATTGGGAATCGCAGGGATATGAAGGTTACAACGGTTTCGCATGGTATAGGATTCATTTTGTTATTCCCTCCTCCATTAGAGAACAAGCATTTTTGAAAGAAAAACTTAGAATCGAATTGGGTAAGATCGATGACGGAGATGAAGTGTTTCTCAATGGACAATTTCTTGGGCGAAATGCCGGATCAAATTCAAACATCTTACAAGGTCCGTATGATGCAACGAGAATATATACACTTCCTCTCAATGACAGCCGCATTTACTGGAACCGCGAAAATGTAATTGCGGTGCGCGTCTATGATAGCGGAGGAGACGGCGGAATGTATGAAGGTAGATACGGCGTCAGTGCAGCGGATATCACGGATTTTATCGTCATCAACACAAATGATAATACCTTTCAATTTAGTCCGGATAAAAAAGTATCCAAGAAAATCTCCTTGCAATCCAGCAGCGAAAAATATGATTTCACAGGAAAGTTGAGAATTGATGTCACCGATGCTGCAACAGGAGTTGAAATTTTCAAGCAAACCATCGGGACGGATTTCTCAAAAAACAGACCTTTCGAATATACTTTCAAAACATCCGTTCCTGAACAAAAATCATATTTGGTAACATACACTTTCGACGAGGATAGAACGAAAAAACAGATCATCGCTAAAGAAACGATTCCCTACATCCTTACACCTGTGCCGGCTGCAACACCAAGAATAAATTCACCGGGTGTATTCGGCGTTCAACCTGGTTCGCCATTCCTTTTTAAAATCCCTGCAACCGGACAGAGGCCTCTCAATTTCGACGCAACCGGATTGCCAGCTGGACTGACACTCGATAAACGGTCGGGAATAATCACAGGAAACGTTTCAACAAGAGGAAACTTCAAAGTCAAACTACTTGTAAAAAATAATGTAGGCACTGCAAGCAAAAATATTACCATCGTTTGTGGTGACAATGTTCGTCTCACACCTGCTCTTGGATGGAACAGTTGGAATTGCTGGGGACTTAGTGTTAGTGATGAAAAAATCCGCGCATCTGCAAAATCCATGGCGGAAAAATTAGCTGATCATGGTTGGGCATATGTCAACATCGATGATGGCTGGGAGGACAAACATAATGAGCAGGGGCAAATTCTCACCAATGAAAAATTTCCTGATATGAAAGCCCTTTGTGATTATGTTCATGGACTCGGATTAAAAATTGGTATTTATTCTTCGCCAGGGCCATGGACCTGCGGTCACTTTGCAGGAAGTTATAAGTATGAAGAACAAGATGCAAAAACATATGCTGACTGGGGCATCGACTACCTAAAATATGATTGGTGTTCTTATGGAGATATTGCACCAAAGCAACCATCTCTCGAAGATTTTAAAAAGCCTTACATCGTGATGAAGGAAGCATTGCAAAAAAATAAACGTGACATTCTTTTTAGTCTTTGTCAATACGGAATGGGAGATGTTTGGAAATGGGGCGCGGAAGTTGGAGCCAGCAGTTGGCGCACAACTGGTGATATCACTGACACATGGGAAAGCCTTTCAACTATTGGATTTAGCCAGGATAAAAGTGCGCCATATACAGCACCAGGGCATTTCAACGACCCGGATATGTTGATTGTCGGAAAATTGGGATGGGGCCCCAAATTACATGACACGAGGTTGACGCCAGACGAACAATACACGCATATTAGTTTGTGGTCACTGTTATCCGCTCCTTTACTGATTGGATGCGATATGAGTCAGCTTGATGCTTTCACACTCAGTCTTCTTACCAATGACGAAGTACTTGCAATCAACCAGGATGCTGCAGCAAAGCCTGCGAAAAAAGTTTTAGATAACAATAAAATACAAGTGTGGACGAAAGAATTGGAAGACGGATCAATTGCGATAGGGATTTTTAATCTCGATGATACAGCGCAAAAAAGAAGTGTGGATTTCTCTTCAATAAAAATTCCTGCGTCGGTAAAGCTGAGAGATGTATGGAGACAAAAAGATTTGGGAAATTTTTCGGGTAGTTATGCTGCAGCAATTCCCGGGCACGGTTGTATCCTTATTAAAGCTGTTAAAAAATAAATCCTATGTGCCTATGCCCCTATGTGGTAAAAAAAGATTACCACATAGGGGCATAGGCACATAGGGGAAAATCATCCAAGAAAAAAGGGAAGTGATTTACTTCCCTTCTGAACTAACTATTCTTCGATTTATAATTCTTCTCGATCGCCTTCGCTTTTTCGAAATCAAGCACTACTCCATTAATGCAATAGCGAAGACCTGTTGGAGGTGGTCCATCATTGAAAACATGCCCGAGATGTGACTTACATCTTCCGCACATTACTTCTGTTCTCTCCATTCCATAGGAATTATCTTGTTCATAAATTATACTTTCCTTACTGATGGGTTCGTAAAAACTTGGCCATCCGCATCCGCTTTCAAACTTTGTATCGCTTTTGAAAAGAGCGTTACCACAAACCGCACAATAATAAGTACCGATTTCTTTTGAATGTTCAAATTCGCTCGTGCCAGGTCTTTCCGTTCCTTTCAATCGCGCAATGTTATAGATGTCTTTTGGCAAAATCTTTCTCCATTCATCATTGCTCATGTCCACCTTTGATGTATCCGTATGAGAATACACGGGATTTGATTGTTTTTTTGTTGTATCCATATGACTTAGTTTCTCCTTGTTTGAAGATTGAGAATATGTACAGTGCTGTAACGAAAATGCCAGCACAATGAACAGTCCGATTTTAAATATTTTCTTCATGGCTTCTTTGATTATTACAAATATACGTTGACGAGGTTCGGAGAGATTGTCCGGTGGGGGACGATTTGGGGGTTTTAACATTTGTAGCAATACCTTTGGGGCTTAAGGCTGAGAGCTTGACTCAGTTGAAATGTTATCACGGGTTAAACGTAAGTCGTGCAACCTTTCAACCGATCAACTTCTCAGCCTCAACCTTAACCTCAACCTCAACCTCAACTTCAGCACCATCTCTCATTATCAGTCTATTCGCCACTTTTTAATGAATTGTTAATGATTTTAAATAGTCTATATTATATTTGCCCACTACCAAGGTTAGTAAGCTCATGTTTAATTTAATTTTATTCGGCCCACCGGGCAGCGGAAAGGGAACGCAGTCTGAAAAACTTATTGCCAGATACGGTCTTAAGCATTTAAGCACTGGCGACTTACTCCGTAGTGAAATTGCCAGGGAAACGCCACTTGGTTTGGCTGTAAAGAACCTGATGGCAAGAGGTGAACTTGTGCCTGACGAGATCGTAATTGAAATGATCAATTCGGCGATGGACAATAATCCGCGAGCAAATGGTTTTTTGTTTGATGGTTTTCCACGCACTACGGCGCAAGCCGAGGCACTCGACAAACTGCTCTCTCAAAAAGATACTGAGATAGCTATTGTACTTGCTCTGCAAGTAAGCGAAAATGAACTTGTAAACCGTTTGCTGAAACGCGGACAAACTTCTGATCGCATCGATGATCAAAAAGAAGATACGATCCGCGCGCGCCTCACAGAATATTATAAAAAGACCGCCGCCGTTGCTGAACACTATGCAAAATTCGACAAAGTAAAAAATATCAAGGGCGAAGGAACCATCGACGAAATATTTGACAAGCTTTCTGATGAGATTGACAAGAAGCAAAATGTGAAACAAGATTAATGAGCAGTGACAGTAGGCAGACTTTTAATGCAAGATGCAAAACAGTCTGCCTACTACCCAGTCATGTTTTCGACTATCACACGGCTCCCGGCACCACCTTAACGTCCACTTTTCTCCCAATACGCAATACGCTCAAAACTGCTTCATGACCGATTAGTTTTTCGGTTAGAACTTTGTGCAGGTCATCTACCGTTCCAATTGATTTTCCTTCGAGCGCTACAATGATATCTCCTATTCTGATTTCGTTATTATAAACCGGTTGATCCGGTACAATTTCAAATACGTAGACGCCAGTTCTTTTTTCCAATCGATTCGCCGCAATCATTCTTTCTGATAGATTTACTAATTGACCGGCGATGCCGAGATATGCGCGCTTTACTTTTCCATCCATGATAAGTTTTCCGGCGATATAAGCTGCAAGATTTGATGACACCGCAAAACACAGTCCTTGTGCAGATGCAATAGTGGCCGTGTTCACCCCTATAACTTCTCCAATGGAATTTACCAGTGGTCCGCCTGAATTTCCGGGATTCAACGATGCGTCCGTTTGAATGATATCGTCGATCATCCTGCCATTATTTGCGCGAAGTGTTCGTCCCAACGCGCTTACGACTCCGGCTGTCACCGTATGCTGCAAACCGAGGGGATTGCCGATGGCGATTGCGATTTGGCCGGGCCGTAGCTTATCTGAATCGGCCATTGTCAAAGGTTTCAAGCCATTTTCATAGATCTTCAGCACCGCTATATCTGTTGAGGGATCGGCTCCTTTAAGATCAGCATTTACAATGCGACCATCACCAAGCGCCACCTTAATATCGTTTGCTTTTTCGATAACATGATAATTTGTAATAACAAAACCGTCTGACGAAATAATAAACCCCGATCCGGATCCTCCCACCATTTGTTTTTGATTGGTTCGTCGGTCGACAACTTCTTTTTGCACCTGGATATGCACCACCGCCTCCGCGACATGCGAAACGACGTCTGTAATTGTTTTGGAATATGCGTCCAGCAAAACCTGGTCTGGCGTGTACGTATGATCCAGGAATGAATAATTATTTTCCATAGGAAGAGAAAGGAGCAAAATGTTTACCAAGTGAAGTTTGTGCCTTTGTGGCAGGGTCAGACTTCGTTTATTTCAGAAGATTTTGTTTCACACGAAGACACAAAGGCACAAGGAATTCCCCTTTGTGTCTTTGTGTGAAACCAAATCTTGCAACCCAATGCAAAATGCAAAAGTAAACTTAGAACGCTAGCGTCACATGCGCCATTCCACGAAACTGCATTTCGGTTTGTCCGCCGGCATAGTGTTGCGTAAAAGGTTTTTGTACGTTGAATCCTACGGAAACTTTATTGAACGTAAACTCAATGCCACCAATCGCACTGGCCGTATATCCCCCGGTGAATTCGACCTTTGCATTATCCATAGTATTCTGCTCGGTGTTTTCATAGATCGCACCTGCATTTGGGGCAATGACAACTTTTCCGAGACGAATTCGATAATACGCCAGCATGTTCCCGGTGAATTTATTTCCGTACCTATAATCCGATCTGTTTTTTGTATTGATTTTGTAAGTTGCAGTAGTGCTCACGCCAAATTGGTTAATGCGAATATTATGCATTGCGTTCAATAAAAAATCCGTGCTTCCTGTTCCGATCTGGGCATTGATATCAGCAATGGTGGTGTTGGGATCATTCGGATCTAATTTAAATGTACCCGTTGGTAACTTGACGCCGGCACCCATCCATAAGGTCTGCTCCACTGTATTGTTACTTTCTGACGTTTTCCTTGAATGCAACAGTTGATAATTTGCAATAAGTGTGATATCCCCCAATCCGCTTTTGCTGGACGGACCATCATCATCCATTTGCTTGTTATAATGATAAGGAATGAATCCAAGCACCTGCCATTTTTTTCCAATATTCCAACCAGTCCACGCCTCAATAGTATTATAATAATTGTGACTGAACTGGGTCGGATCATCCGCAAGCTGCGAATAGTATTGCATATAGTGATATCTAACACCAATAAAATGTGTTTTAAAATCAGGCATCATGCCCATATACAGGTTACTGCCTCCACAACCGCAGATATTACAGGCATGCGCAGCCGAAACCGACAGGGTGACAATAACGATTAAAACTAATTTTTTCACAAAAAATAGATTATGTAATAGAAAAATAAATTTGCGTCAAAGGGTCAGCAGCGATCAATCGCCCATGCATAGCATTGCGAGAATCGATTTAAGTAAGAGAAATTATATTCTACCAGGGGGATGGAAAACTGCAGTGGATGCCGTTGAGTATGGTTTGAACAGGTAGTCACGGAATGGAACTTCCTTTTCAGGAAAAAAATATGAGTCGGGGAAGAGCTCCTCGCAAAACCACTGAATACTTATTTCATCGGCGCGTGCTGCTGAAGATGCATTTTTTCCATCTTCATCTTTTTGTAATTGTTTTTTTAGATAGCACTTACCCCGGCAACAACTCTTGGGAATGTTGCGTTTTTCACAAAGTTCAGCGGCGATATAGCTTTTATTGATGCTGTAATCAAGCAAAATAATAGCTTTGTTGAAGCTTGATCCTGCAACGGAGATCAACAGTAGCAGTGCTGTTAGTTTTTGAAGCATTTGCGAACGAATTGCAAATAAACGATACAAAATTGTAAATTAAAAATCGTGCCACCTATGTTTTCAATCATAAACTACATCTCAAAAATACTTGCCATATGAATAAACTTGGAAATTACGTTCAGGGACAGTGGATGAAGGGAGATGGCGATGGTCAATCATTATTTAATGCAGTAACCGGAGACGAGATCTTTCGCGCAAGCAGCAAGGGAATCGACTTTGCCGGCATCCTCGAATATGCAAGAAAAACCGGGAACCCTTCTCTTCGAAAAATGACTTTTCACGAAAGGGGTATGATGCTGAAGGCACTCGCCCTGCATTTAAGAAATCACCTCGACAAATTTTATTCAATCAGTTATTGCACAGGTGCAACCAAGGCAGATAGCTGGGTCGATATCGAAGGCGGAATTGGAAATCTATTTTCGTATGCATCCCTTCGAAGAAAATTTCCTGACAAACCTTTTTGCACCGATGGTGAAGGGATGAATCTGAGTAAGAACAATACTTTTATGGGGCAGCATCTGTTGATTCCCAAAGAAGGTGTTGCTGTTCACATCAACGCATTTAATTTCCCAGTGTGGGGAATGCTTGAAAAAATTGCCGTGAATTTATTGGCTGGCGTACCTGCCGTTGTTAAGCCGGCAACAATCACTTCTTATCTCACTGAAGCGGTGGTACGGGAAATTATTGCATCGGAAATTTTACCCGCAGGCGCTTTACAGTTGATATGCGGAAGCGCCGGTGATTTACTCGAGCATGTAACAGCGCAGGACGTTATTACTTTCACGGGTTCTGCAAGCACCGGGCTTATGTTGAAATCAAATCCAAAAATGCTTCTTGCTAATACACCATTTAACCTGGAAGCGGATTCGCTTAATTGCATCGTACTTGGCGATGACGTAAATCCCGGTTCGGCCGAGTGGGATATTTTTATTCGAGAAGTGAGAAAAGAAATGACGACAAAGGCCGGACAAAAATGTACTGCGGTCAGGAGAATTTTTGTACCGGAAAATAAAATAGAGGATATAACGAAGGCAATTAGTGCGGCGCTCTTACAAACAACCATAGGTAACCCGTTAAATGAAAAAGTAAGAATGGGTTCGCTGGCCGGACAAAGTCAGCGCACTGAAGTGCGAAACCAGGTTCAGCGTTTGCTTGCATCGTCGCAAATAGTGTATGGTTCCTTGGATAGTGTTGAATTGATTGACGCCGACGCAAAGAAAGGCGCGTTTATGAGTCCATTGTTGTTAATGAATGAAAAACCGTTTTTGGCTGAAGAGGCCCACGAAGTGGAAGCATTCGGTCCGGTAAGTACGATCATGCCCTATAAAAATATCGAAGAAGCAATCGAGTTATCGAAAAAAGGAAAAGGCTCTTTATGCAGTTCGATCGTAACTGCAAACGATCGCATCGCTACAGAATATGTTATTGGAGCAGGAACGTATCACGGAAGAATATTGGTGTTGAATAATGATTGCGCGAAAGAAAGTACGGGACATGGATCACCATTGCCTTTATTGGTGCACGGCGGACCGGGTCGTGCCGGTGGTGGCGAAGAAATGGGTGGAGTTCGCGGGGTGAAACATTATATGCAGCGTGTCGCTGTGCAGGGTTCACCAACTACTATCACTGCGATTACAGAAGTTTATCAGCCCCATGCAAAACAAAAAGAGGACGAAAAACATCCATTCAGAAAATATTTCGAGGAACTACAGGTAGGCGACACCGTTATTACGCATAAGCGAACCGTCACAGAGGCGGATATCGTAAATTTTGCAAATGTTTCCTGGGATCATTTTTATGCGCATACGGATCATACATCCCTTGAAGGAACCATATTTACCAAACCGGTTGCGCACGGATATTTTATTTTAAGCGCAGCTGCAGGATTGTTTGTAGATGCGAAAAAAGGTCCTGTATTGCTGAATTATGGAATTGAGGAGTGCCGTTTTGTAAAACCAGTCTACCCCGGAGCAACAATCGGTGTGAAACTTACGTGCAAAGAAAAAATTCAACAGGAGCAGAAAGATGAGAATGATGTTCCAAAAGGAATCGTAAAATGGTATGTTGATGTGTATGACGAAACTGGCGAAAGTGTAGCAATCGCGACGATATTAACGATGGTGAGAAGGAAGGGTTAATCGCTATTGCGGTAAATTTTTGTTTCACGCAAAGGCGCAAAGAAAAAAACGTTCAAAGAATTCGTCTTAATTGCATTAAAATCTGTAAAAACATATCTACTTGCCGTATAAAACGGTGCTTCTTGCGCCTTTGCGCCTTTTGATGCAAGGTCAGAGAAAAAAATTTGCACGCAAAGGCGCAAAGAAAATACGCTCAAATGATACGTCTTAATAACATTTAAAATCTGTAAAAACACATCTACTTGCCGTTATAAAACGGTTCTTCTTTGCGCCCTTGTGCCTTTTGATGCAAGGTCAGAGAAAAAAATTTGCACGCAAAGGCGCAAAGGCGCAAAGAAAATACGCTCAAATGATACGTCTTAATAACATTTAAAATCTGTAAAAACACATCTACTTGCCGCTATAAAACGGTTCTTCTTTGCGCCTTTGCGCCTTTGCGCGCAAATTTCTTTCTCTGACCTTGCATCAGATTCCAAGGGCGCAAAGAAAGACCAATGACAGAAAATGAAATCGCCAAAATAATTGTTGATGTTCTTTACAAAATCCATATTGAATTTGGCCCTGGCTTGTTTGAATCGGTCTACGAAACGATCGCTGCTTATGAACTTGAAAATACCCACGGATTAAAAATCAGAAGGCAAATTCCGATTCCTGTTATTTGGAAAGACGTAAAAATGGAATTAGGTTTTAGAGCAGATCTAATCGTGAATGAAAAAGTACTTGTAGAATTTAAATGCATTGAAGCGTTGGCTCCAGTTCATTTCAAACAAATTCTAACTTATTTAAAATTGACAAATCTCAAACTGGGTTTGTTAGTTAACTTTAATGAAGAATTAATAAAAAACGGTATCAACCGCGTCGTAAATAATCTAAACTAAAGTTGGTAATATGGACAATGGCTATGTGAATTCTTCCACACACAATGGAATCACCTCTATCGAGTTTTTTCATCCGCAAAGCAATTCATTGCCCGGAAAAATACTGGACGAGCTCGCGAAAGAAATCCACAGCGCAGGCAACGACAAGGACACCCGTGTCATCGTTCTTCGATCTGCCGGTGATAAAGCATTTTGCGCCGGAGCATCCTTCGACGAACTTCGCTCCATCAAAGACAAAAGCCAGGGAACTGATTTTTTCAATGGCTTTGCACATGTGATCAATGCAATGCGCAAATGCCCGCAATTCGTCATCGCCCGGGTTCAGGGAAAATGTGTAGGCGGCGGCGTGGGACTAGCCGCGGCAGCAGACTATACTATTGCACTTGAAGGAGCAGACATCAGGCTCAGCGAACTTGCTATTGGTATCGGACCATTTGTCGTTGGTCCGGCAATTGAAAGAAAAATCGGGATCTCCGCATTTACGCAATTGGCCATTGACGCCACACTGTGGCGCAGCGCTGATTGGGCTGGAAAAAAAGGACTCTACGCAGAATTACATCACACCATCGAAGGAATGGATGAATCACTCTTGCGATTAACAAACAACCTCGCACATTCTAACCCGGAGTCGATGGCAGCGATGAAAAAAATTTTCTGGAAAGGAACAGAAGACTGGGATCATCTGCTATCTGACCGCGCAGCTATTAGTGGTAAACTTATCTTAAGTGAGTATACGAAGATGGCTATTCAGAAGTTTAAAAAATAGGTTGAGGTTGAGACTTAGGTTTAGTGTCAACCTCAACCTCAATCTCAACCTTTCCATTATAAATCATCATACGCATACAAACTCTCAATCTTCGTATCTGCGCCCATATCAAAAACCGGGTTAATAATTCCGTCTTTCAATCCATATACCCATCCATGCAATTGTGGCCTTTTTTCGTGGAACCATGCCCGTTGTATGATGGAAGTTTTTGCGAGATGCATTACCTGCTCTTTAACATTCAATTCGGTCAGCCGGTCGGCACGCTTTTCCAAATCAGGAATTGCATCAAGCTCCTCTTTATATAAGCGATAGACATCTTTTATATTTCTCAGCCACATGTTCAGGACTTGCTTATAGTCATGATTACTCATCGATGCTTTAATACCACCACAGCCATAGTGACCACACACAATTACGTGTTTCACTTTTAAATGCACGACAGCATATTCAAGTACGCTCAACAGGTTCACGTCTGTATGAATAACGAGGTTCGCAATATTACGGTGCACAAAAATTTCACCGGGTTGTGTACCGGTGATTTCATTTGCTGGAACGCGACTGTCACTACAGCCAATCCACAAAAACTCGGGCGTTTGCAAATGGGACAGTCTTTCGAAATATTCGGGATCGTCGGCAGTTTTTTCCGCAGCCCAGGCCCTGTTCTCAAGTAATAATTTCTCTATCGAATACATATGTTACCGGTTTTTTTATAATCAATACTAGTTAAAAAATTATGGCGCTTGTCAAATCCGTTCAATACGATTTTGCAAAGGTATTTGTTCAATCACCAATTGATGCAACAATTTAAATTGACTTTTCTTTACGTCAACACGAATTTTCTTTAAATGCGCGTGATGAAGGAATTCATTGATTACGTCGATCACGTCTTTATCGATAAAATCGGCGCGCGTCAAATCAATCAGGATATATGCGTTTTCAGGTACCGATTCCAGTTTCTCCTTGACAATCGGTTTATTGAGGAATGAAACATCTTTGCGCAAACGCAACAGATATTTATTTTTATCGTGTACCACCATAACCGAAGATTTAAAGTTACTTCTAAGGAGAAAAAATAATCCTACGCCCATGCCGATTAGAATGCCGATTAACAAGTCAGTTAATAAAATCGCGATGATCGTTGCAACAAACGGTACAATCTGATCAACTCCTTTCTGGTGAAACTCCTTAAATATAGATGGCTTTGCTAATTTGTATCCCGTTACAATCAATATCGCTGCAAGAGCACTCAGCGGGATTTTATTCAACAACCCGGGAATAAAAAATACGCTCAACAACAACAATGTGCCATGCAGGATCGTCGAGAATTTACTCTTGGCACCCGCATGTACATTAGCAGAACTTCTAACAATGACCGACGTTACGGGCAATCCACCGAAAAATCCAGATAATAAATTTCCTACGCCCTGCGCTCTCAATTCACGATTAGTTGGCGTTCTCCGGTTGTACGGATCCAATTTATCAATCGCTTCAATGCTCAACAATGTTTCCAAACTTGCGACCAATCCGATTGTAAGTGCCGTCGTCCAAACTGCAGGATTTGAGAAATGATTAAAATCAGGAAACGTAAAAAACTTAATAAATGAATCGAGGCTGTCGGCAACGGGTAAATTAACCAGGTGATTCTTTTCAATCGCAAACCGGGATCCATTGTTGATAAAATATGCATTGATAACAACAGCCATGATCACAAGAACAAGCGGAGCCGGTATATAGGTAAATAATTTTTTCTTTTTGAAAAAAGGACGCTCCCATAAAACTAAAATTCCAATTGACAACAAGCCGATGAAAATCGCAACGGGCGATAGGTAATTGATTGAATAGATTAATTCAGAAAATGTATTGTGAGCATCTATTTGGATAAAGGTTTCATCTCCGGAAAAATCTTTATCATACCCTACGAGGTGTGGAAGCTGTTTTAATATTAGAATTATTCCAATTGCTGCAAGCATTCCTCTGATCACAGCATTGGGAACATAGTCTCCCAAAATCCCCGCACGGATAGAACCTAATATAATTTGAATAATGCCGGCAATACATACTGCGAGAGTGAATGCTTCATAAACCGGCAATTTTCCAATAGCAACGGCAACAACTGCGGTAAGTCCTGCGGCAGGACCACTAACACTAAGTGCCGAACCACTTAACGTTCCGATAATAATTCCACCAACAATACCAGCAATAATACCGGAAAACAATGGAGCATTTGATCCAAGCGCGATACCCAAACAAAGTGGCAACGCCACCAGGAATACAACTACAGATGCAGGAATATCTGACGCTGCATTTTGAAACAGCTTTTTCATAATAGTTAATAGTTAAAGAGTGACGAAATGGTTTGCGGCAAGCAATTATTTCGTGAAATATAAAGTAAGATGTGAAGTCACTTTTTGACATTCATGAATGATCAATCATTTGGAAAATGACTGCCTACTTCATTGAAGTTTCGGCGCTGACATCTTGCGAAAAAAATGGAACAACTAACAGTTGGGAGGCGGTGTGGGAATATCATCTGCATGCCTTGCGATCAACGCTTCCGCATCGTGATGAACTGAGCCTTGGGAAATATCAAATAAGTGTGAAACGAAAAAGTCGTGACCCGGAGCGAAATGTTTGTGTACTTCGTCAAGCCCGGGAGTTTTTCCAGAATCGCAGGTATGAACCAATTCTTCCGTTACCTGATTCGTAATGAGCCAACTCACCATTTGCCTCAACGGCAAAAGCTGAATGCTCAGGACAAGGATGAGAAAGACTGATATGATTTTTTTTCTTTTCATTGCGATCGTGGCAAAAGTAATGATCAATCAACAAAAATGGAAACGAGGAATGTTAATTTTTATCGCGGATTTGCGGATTGAGCGGATTTCGCGGATCTTCCAGTTGAAATTTGATTAACAACTGTTGCTTTCTTCACTAAAGAAACATCCATATTCACATTTCCACATCCTCACATTTCCACATTTTCACATTCTCACATCTCCACATTTCCACATCTTCACATTCTCACATTGCTCAGATGTTCAATCCCCCGCATGCACTAATCACCTGGCCAGTAATGTAAGAACTCAAATCACTTGCTAAGAATAGAGTGGTGTTGGCAATTTCTTCCCCACTTCCGAATCGGCCGAGAGGGATTTTTTCGAGAAAAGATTTTGACGCTTCTCCATCCTTCAAATAATGTGTCATGTCCGTTTCGATAAAACCCGGAGCAATTGCATTGCAGCGAATGTTACGGCTGCCCAATTCATGGGCGACTGATTTTGTAAACCCGATAATACCAGCCTTTGAAGCTGCATAACTTGATTGTCCCGCGTTTCCACGGATACCAATAATCGAACTCATATTAACGATCGATCCTTTTTTCGCTTTCATCATGGGACGAATAACCTGCTTGGTCATATTGAATACGCTCTTCAGGTTAATGTTCATGACTTCATCCCATTGTTCTGGCGATAAACGAAGAAGTAAGTTGTCCTTTGAAATGCCCGCATTGTTAACGCAAACATCGACCGTTGAAAATTCTTTTAATACATCGTTGACCAATGTTTCGCATTCTGCAAATACACCGGCATTACTTTTGTACGCTTTTGCATTTACGCCGAATGTTTTCAACTTATCTTCTAATGCCTTTGCTTTTTCATCACTGTTGAGATAAGTGAAAGCAACATGCGATCCATGTTCCGCCAGTTTTAGCGCGATGGCTTCACCTATTCCGCGCGACGCTCCGGTTACGATCGATACTTTTCCTTCGAGAATTTTCATAAGCATCTTATTAAGGACTGTCAAATATATAAACTCATCTGTTTGGTTTTAAATAAATATATTTATTTTTTAAGGAGATGGCTGGCAAAAAACATATCGCTAATTGGTTATTGTTTGCATTTTTTACTGAAACAATTTGTGGCACATACGCGCTGCAAATTGCGAAGCACACCGCGATAGTCTCTATCATTTACTTTCTTGCCGGGATTGCAATTGCGATACTCATCCTTTTAATTGCGCCAAAAGACAAGATCCGGTTTCCCTCGCCAGCGACAAATAAATTCGGCTTGTTTCTCAGATGGCTGGTATTCGCAACGATGATCGCCATGAGTTTTATTGTCGCCCGCTACTGGTTTGATCTGATTCCGATTGATATCGACTATGCTGACATGCTTCCGGTCATTCACGTGATGAACCAACGTTTCCTCGACGGCCAATGGCACCATGTGTATGACACGATTCCTGAAATCTGGAACGGAACAAATCCAGTCTATCTTCCTGCCATGTGGCTTCCGTTTAGTCCGGCGGTACTTTTTAATTTCGACATGCGTTGGATCACCGTTGTTTGTCTCTTGTTTGTCTTCAGCGCATATTTGTTCAAGCTTGATTTCACTAAAGACAGTATCAGATCATACATCATGCTTGTCATTGCCGGCGTACTATTCTGGTGGCTGTTTGCGCATGACGACTCGCATGGACTCTTAAGCATGAGTGAAGAAGGCGTAGTGATTTTCTTTCATGTTGTCCTCGTGCTCGCTCTTTTTTCCGGCAATATTGTCTTCATAGCAATCGCAGCTTCACTGTGCATGCTTAGCAGATATCTGATGATCGGGTGGATACCGGCCTTCGTTCTCTACATGGCCTTGACCAAAAGAAAAAAGGATATACTAATTTTCACTGGTACGGGTATACTATCCTTTCTTTTTTTGTTCATTATTCCCTTTGGCTGGAATGCATTCGTTCGATTGATAACACTGCCCGGCAAGTATGTCGATTTTGCGGCGATTGTCTGGAGGGATAGCCGCGAAGTATTTTGGCTCAGCTTAGGATTTGCAAAATTTTTTGGCCAGAAAAATACAGCATCGCTACACAACCTTCTTATCACATTCACGTTTTTGCTCCCGATCCTATTTGTAATTTGTTGTTATTTCTTAAATCGAAAAATAAAAATTCATAACGTTCCGATTGCCACTCTTAAACTAAGCGTTGTAATTTTCCTGAACTTTATCGATGTACCTTATTTGTACCTATTTTATACTTCGTCGTTTATAAGTTTAATTGTAATTGGGCGCTTGCTAAAGCCCGCCGGAATACAAAATCAATTGCCAACATGAGGCTTAGTGTTCTGCGTCTAGCGTTCCACGTTGGGCAATGTTTTTTTGTGATACATCAGGATAATTTCATCAACATATTTTCTGTCATTCGATAATCTGGG
>Ga0163162_10001181_pt1 | contig 24354 bp, 20 predicted proteins | sample S55metaG_FD_115310 | JGI IMG/M metagenome (GOLD analysis project Ga0163162, IMG submission 115310) | Switchgrass rhizosphere microbial communities from Kellogg Biological Station, Michigan, USA - S5-5 metaG | ecosystem: Host-associated > Plants > Roots > Rhizosphere > Soil | place: USA... | reverse complement strand
TCCGTATGCCGCCACACTGGGCTGCGCCAGCGATGCCCTGTACGCGCGCGGTCGATAACATACTCCTCATTGATCTCGACCCCTAGCCCAGGCCCGTCCGGAATGGAGACATATCCGTCGACGTAGTCAAAAATATGCGGGTTCACGAGATAGTCCAGCAGATCGTTCGTCTCGTTGTAATGAATCCCCAACGACTGCTCCTGAATCGTCGCGTTGTGGCACACAGCATCGATCTGCAGACACGCTGCAAGCGCAATCGGTCCCAGCGGGCAATGCAACGCCAGCGCCACATCGTGACACTCGGCCATCGCCGCAATCTTCTTTGTCTCCGTGATGCCGCCGGCGTGCGAAGGATCCGGCTGAATGATGTCCACATGCCCGTCGCGCAGAATATTCTTGAAGTCCCAACGCGAGAAGAGTCTCTCCCCAAGCGCAATCGGAATGCTTGTATTTGCGGCAATATCCGCCAACGCATCTGCATGTTCGCTTAATACCGGCTCTTCAATAAACATAGGCCGCAGCGGCTCAAGAACCTTGAACAACGTCTTCACCATCGGACGATGGACGCGTCCATGAAAATCGATGCCGATACCGATCTCATCCCCTAGCGCTTCACGAATGGCCGCCACACTTGCGACCATTGCGTCTACCTTGGCATTAGAGTCGATGTAATGCATCTCCTCGCAGCCATTCATCTTCACCGCTTTGAACCCTCGCGACACTGCCTCCTTCGCGTTCTCCGCGAGATGCGATGGCCGATCTCCTCCGATCCACGAATACACTTTGATCTTGTCCCGCACAGGACCGCCAAGCAGCGTCGCCACGGATACACCAAGAGCTTTGCCCTTGATGTCCCACAGCGCCTGGTCAATCCCCGCCAGCGCGCTCATGTGAATTCCGCCGCCTCTGTAAAAACCGGCGCGATACAGAACCGTCCAGTGGTCTTCAATGGGTGACGGGTCCTTGCCCACTAAATAATCGGCAAGCTCACTGACTGCAGCCGCCACTGTTAAGGCGCGTCCTTCCAGCACAGCCTCGCCCCATCCGCTGATGCCCGTGTCCGTCTCAATCTTTACAAACAGCCATCGAGGAGGCACGATAAACGTCTTTATCTCGGTAATCTTCAAGCGCTCTCACTCCCATCAACGTGTCATTCGTCGATAGAAGAGAAGCGAAGCTCTGTAATCCTGACCATCGAGCACACGTATCTCAGTCCACGCGAAGAACCGTCTCTTGGATTCCTTCGTTAGCCACAGACTACGCTACCGTGCTGCGTAGGTCTTACTCTGTTTGTTCCCCGAGTTGAAGACCGTGAAGCTCCCCTTCGGACTCGCCTTCACAACAATGTAGTTCCCCTGGTCCGGCCCCTGAGGATTCGCAATGTACTCCGCAGCGGTGTTGTGTTCCGCACCGCCTTCATCCGAATAGTGCAGCTGCCAAAGTGCCTCCAGTCCTTGAGTCTGGCGGATCGTATCGAGCACCGGAATATTGCCGCCCTTGGCAGAAGCATTGTCCATAATCGCAACTCTCGGGTGAATTCCATCAATCAGAGCGTGGCTCGAACTTGGCCGAAAACCGTGATGCGAGACCACCAGAAGATCCACTGTCCCGATACGGTTCGTCGGGCACATAAACATGTGCTCCTTCTCCCATGTCAAATCGCCGAGGTCAAGAATCTTTAACTTGCCGAAGTTGATCAGCACACCCAGTGAGTGTGCGTTCTCGCTGCGGTCATTCGGCTTGTTCTCGACGATGTCGCAGTACTGGTTCTTCTCCCCGCCTCCGGGCAGGTTGTGGTCAATCACATTGCCATCACTACTGATTACCGTAGCCTTCATGCTGCCAATGGGGAACACATCGCCCGCCTTGGCCGAGATGCGCTTGTATTTCCCTGTGGCCAATACCTTCTGATAGGCATCCCATATCTTCATTGTTGGGCCGCCAGGCTTGGTATCGATATTCTCCCCATGGTCAAGAAACGTCCCTACAGGAATTCTGTCGACCAGCTGCGGAACTCCGCCAGCATGGTCATCGTGGTAGTGCGTCAGCAGCACGTAGTCGATCCGGCTGATCCCGGCGAGCTTCGTCGCCGCAATGATCCGATCTGCGTCTCGTCCGTCATTACCCGGCCAACCCGTATCGATAAGCAACGAGTGTTTGTCCGGGGTAACGAACAGCGTGGCCTGCCCTCCCTCAACGTCCACGAAGTAAATCTGCAGGTCACCCTTGTCGGCTGCCCTCAGCTGTGAAGGAACAACCGCAGCACCAACTCCCAAGGCAAGCGTCAATGCAAGGAAAGGAAGTCTCATCGTCGACAGTCTCGTAAATCTCATCTCACTCCCAGTAAGCTGCAATCAATCTATATAGAGAAATCCCCTGGGGAGAGCGGAAGACCAGGTTCTTCTTCCGCCCTCCTCAAACTAGAACTGGAACCGCAGGGACGCCTGCAGATTCCTGGCTGTGCCTACGATCGACGTGATCTGCCCAGCCTGCGAGTTTCCAATATTCGCATTCGGATACCCGAACTGCGGGTGGTTAAGGATATTGAACGCCTCGAAGCGGAACTGAAACAGCATCTGCTCGTGAACTGGAAACGCTTTCAGCAACGACATATCCACGTTCGTCCTTCCCGGCCCGATCAGAGAGTTACGCCCGGCATTTCCGTAGGTATACTGCGCTGGAATGCTGAAGGCAGACGTGCTGTACCAGTTGGTTAGCGTCTTCGGATAGCTCACCGTACCAGTCTGATTCGGCCTGCTGCCGGTGCCGGTGTTCGTGGTTGACGTCGCCAGCACAGGCGAGAAGTACAGACCCGTCTGTGTGAAGAAGATGCCGTTCGTCTGCCATCCTCCCAACACCCAGTCCACAGGTCCTCCATGGTTCATAAACTCCCGTCCCTTGCCGAACGGAAGCATCCACAGGTAGCTGAGTGTCAGGCGCTGCCGCTGGTCGATGATCGAGTTGCTGCGTTCCGCCGACAGGAACCTTGGGTCCTGAGGCGTCGATCCGGCAGCGCCGCCACCAAACTCCAGCGGTACGTTGTCGATCGAGTGAGCCCAGGCATATCCCATCAGGAAGTTCACACCGTGGCTGAGACGTTTATCCAGCGTCACCTGCAAGGCATAGTAATTTGCGCTTCCCTTCGACGTCGCTAATGTTACGTCGCTGAGCAAAGGATTGATGGCAAATAGAGGACGTCGTGTGTTTAATGTCGTCGATCCCGGGATCGCCTGGTTGGCGTTGTACGGGAGGTAGAGAGCACGTCCCAGATTCCCGACGCCCACAACCTTCAGCACCATGTCCAGCGGTGCGAACTCCTGCTCAATACCAAGGTTGAATTGCTGGGCATAACCTGGGCGGAAGTTGGGATCAACAGAGGATTGTGCACCGCTCGGATTGTCAGCCTGCGAATAATCTACCGTTGGTGCCGCTGGAAAACCTTGACTGATTGTGCCGCCGGGCGTGATGTCACTTTGTGCGTTATTGATCGTCAGCCCGAAAGGAACGTTGCGTGCGAACCGCATGTTGACGGCTTCACTGCCGGAGGCGTTGTAGAAGAGTCCGAAGCCGCCTCGTATGACAGTGGACTCTTGTACTTTATAGGCAAATCCCACTCGCGGCCCGAATCCCTTCCGCCATGGCAATACTCCCGATGTCACGCTGACTCCGTTGCGCCCTGCAATATCCATCTTTCCAGTCGTCGGGTTGAAATTCGACCATTGGTTTAGCAACTCGCTCGGCGGACTGAAGTAGTCCCACCTCATGCCGTAGTTCAGCGTCAACTTCCTGTTCATTCTCCAGTCGTCAGCCACGTACAAACCGTACTCATTCAGACGAATGCCCGGAAACGGGAAGGTATAGTCATGCGCAATTGCAGTCGGAAGCCCGAGCATCATGCTCGCAACGCTGTCGCCGCCTACACCGGCTGGATTGCGAGAGTCTGTTAGGGCTGACGAAAAGTTGAATCTTCCGTTGCCTTGGTTGGTCTGGTAAATCGTTAGCTGGCGGCGACGGAAGTCTCCTCCAAACTTAAGCGTATGTGACCTGTGAGTCCACGTTAGGTTGTCTAGCTCCTGAAACGTATTCTCCTGGCGGTACAGCGGCAGCGAGCGCGTCTGCCCGATTCCGAGATAAGTCGAAGGCGAGAAGATCGGCAGATTCTGCTCACGCGGGGTAACGTTGGAATTCGGCACACCCAATTGATTTCCAAGGCCACCACCTGGAACAAAATCCACCGGAGTGTAATCTAACCGATACCTGTTGAACCCGAACCGGAAATCGTTGACGATTGTGGGACTAAATACCCTCACGTAGCTGGTCGCGAGGTGCTGCACGGGTGCGCTCGAGCTGCCCGCAAACGAGGCCTCGTCGCTTAGATGCACTGGAGTTGATATCCCTGGAATGGTCGTTACAGGGTACGTACTCGGCGCGACGTTTAGTGAGCTCTGGATGGAATAACGCCCGAAGATGATGTCCTTCTGCGTCAGTTGCTCATCCACGCGAATGTCGCCAGAATCCGAATTAGTGATAATCGTCTGGCTCGAAGAGTAATTGTTTGTGCGGCCCGGACCAGTGGGCAGGGGATAGGCGTTGAGCATCTTCATTGCGATTGCATCTCGCCGCCCCACTGGGATGATGTTATTGGTGAATGGAGTTCGGATAAATCCCCCTGGAACGCTGGGGTTTGCACGCGTCGTCGTTGGATCGTAAATTGTCGCCGTCTCGCCGAAGTCACCGTTACGCATCCGTACTGTAGGAACATTCCCAAGAAGGAACGCTTGGGTGCTCCGCCGTGAACCTTCGTAGTCCACGAAGAAGAAAGTCTTGTTTCTCCCGTTATAGACGTGAGGAATAACCACTGGACCGCCGAAGGATCCGCCAAACTGGTTGAGCTTAAGCGAAGGGAATGCCGTACCCGCTTTATTGAAATACGTCCGGGAATCGACCGCGGAGTTGCGAATGAACTCGAACGCGCTTCCATGCAATTGATTCGTACCTGACTTCGAGATCACATCGATCACGGCGCCGGAGTTGCGGCCAATATCAGCACTATAGAGGTTGGTCTGAATCTTGAACTCGCGCACGGCTTCTACAGCTGGGCGGAGCACAACCGAAAGGGTGAGCCGCTCATTGTCATCCACGCCGTCGAACAGAAAGTTATTGTCGCCCTCACGGTTTCCGTTGGAGAAGATCTCCGACCCCGGACGCTTGTCGTCGGGCCGCGTACCGCTCTGAATCGTTCCCGTAGCCGACGATCCCACACCAGTCACGCCCGGACTCAGCGTCGCCAACTGGGTAAAGTTGCGCCCGTTCAGCGGAAGCTGGTTCACCATCTGCTGATTGACCACAGTACCAATCGACGACGACTCGCCCTCAAGCAGTGGCGCTCTTGCCGTCACCTCAACCGTCTCTGTCGCCTGCCCCACCTTCAGCGTCAGGTCCATTCGCGCCTGCTGGTTCACCTGAAGATGCAGATTGTTCTGCGCTAACTTACTGAACCCTACAGCCTCGGCAGTGAGCGTGTAGGTTCCCGGCCGTAGATTCGTCAGCACATAGTCGCCATTTGTTGCGCTCTTCGTGCTCGTGGCGGTGCTCGTCTCGACATTGGTCGCCGTGACGATGGCCCCCGGAACCACTGCGCCTGAAGCATCCGTAACGGAACCGCTGATCTCTGCCGATGTCGCCTGTGCCATGCAACGCAGACCCATCAACCCGACTAACACCAATAAACATGCAGTTTTTAACACTTCGGCTCTCCTCGTCTCATACCCCAGGGGGATGCTGACTTCAGTGCGCCGTTCACTCTATATCGCGAAAAACTAAAATTGCAATCATTTATTGAAATTAGTTTCGTAATTTGACATCAACAAGCAAAAAAGCCTACTGTACGCTCCCAACTGGATTGAGAATGCTTTCAGATAAGATGGAATTCGGTAAACAGCCCTTTATGGTGAAACCCAAGACAGTCCGGAAATTAGCAGCGGCCAGGCACATCGACGACTCCCCACAACACGATAAGTACTTTTCTCGTGCCGTCAGCAAGGCTCTGGAGGCCCTCGAGTTCCTGCAGAACGAGGCCAACTCCATGTCTATGAACGAGATCGCCCAACGTCTTCAGCTTTCGAAGACATCGGCATTCCGCCTATTGAAGACCCTCGAGGCGACCGGCTATGTGGCACAGGACGGTCGTGGCCAATACAAGTTGGCGCCCGGCATTCATGCCGTCACGCCGACGCAGTGGCTCAGCAAACTCGTACGCATTGCCCTGCCCCACATGCAGGCCCTCACCCACGAGACCACAGAAACCGTAAGCCTGGCAGCCCTCTTCGAGAATCGCATCGAAGTCGTCGCCGTCATCGAGAGCCCACACGTCATCCGTATGAGCAACGTCATTGGACACATCCTGCCCCCCAACGCCAGTTCCTTAGGCAAGGCCATCACCGCCTTCCAACCCGCCGCAGGACGCGAAAGACTGTTACGCAGCTTCAAAATCTATCGCTTCACCGATCACACCATTACCGATCCCCGCGATCTCGCGCACGAATACGAAAACATCCGTTCTCTGCGCTTTGCAGTGGACCGGGAGGAATGTGCCAACGACGGCATCTGCTTCTCCGTCCCCGTCTTCGGCCCAGGAGACGAAGTCTCCGCCGCTATTAGCCTTTCCATGCCGAAATTCCGGCTACGAGGCGAGGAGCACGAAGCGTCCATCATCGATGCACTCCGGGCAACGGCCTCCACGCTCGCTCGCGACCTGTAGACGCGCCCTGAAACGTTTTTGATCAATTCTACGTATTTTGAACAAAAGTTCATTTTATTGATTATAGTTGCAATTTTCGCTTGACGTTGGTAATCCCACGCCTATACAGTCCCGCTGTCGTGAAATCAGGTTTCGCGAACATCCTCTAAAGGGTTCTCTATAAGCGCGATGCGGATACCTCATCTGTCTCTTCTTCTTGTCCTTTCTGCGCTGGCAACCCAGAATCTCGCAGCCCAGACCACGCTCGCCTCAAGAATCGGACATACCGACCCAAGCAAATACAAGCACAGCCGCTCACACAACAGCGCCGGGGACATGGCCTGTGAGCTACTGGTGCCGCCTACGGCACTCAATATCAACCTCAATTTCATGCATCGTTGCCAGATCATGCCTGGCGGAGGCGTTGGCCACCACTTCCACAACTCAACCGAAGAGATGTTTATCGTCTTCGACGGTCAGGCCGAATTTACCGTCGATGGCCGCACTTCGGTACTAAGCGGAACCGTCGGTGCGCCTGTCCGCATGGGTCACTCTCACGCGATCTACAACCCCTCCGACAAACCCGTCGAGTTCATGAACATCAACATAGCCTCGATCAAGGGTCACTACGACGCCTTCAATCTAAACGATGCCCGCGTCGGGGCCCCGAAGGATGCCATTCCGGTCTTCATGACGATGAACCTCGATAAGGCACTCCTTGCTCCCGTCAAAAACTACAACGGCGGCGAGGGAACAGTTCGCTACCGCCGTGCGCTTGACCCTGATGTCTTCCTCACCAACTGGGCCTTCGTCGATCACCTCCTCATCCCCCCCGGCGCCTCCGAGGGTCTGCACCGTCATCGCGGAGTCGAGGAGATCTACTACGTACTCAACGGAGACGGCCAGGTAAAAGTCAACGACGAAACTGCCGAAATTCACAAGGGTGATGGCGTCCCCGTTCGTCTCAACGAAGCACATTCCTTTACCAACAACAGCAAGGGTGACCTTGAGCTAATGGTTGTCGGTGTCTCGACCCAGAAGAACGCACTGGATACGGAACTCGGTGCAGCCACACCCCGTTGAACCTCGAGCCATGAGTTATCCCCAAGGGAGGAAAGATGCTGGACAGTAAAACTGCGCGGATCGCGCTCTGCTCCCTTCTCGCTTTACCCATCACGTGTCTAGCGCAAAATCCGCCGCTGACCCAACGAATCGCACACACCGATCCGGCCAAATACCAGCATCTTCCTTCGGTGCACAACGGCTCCGGCCCCATGGATTACATGCCGCTGTTCGACGTCAAGAGCGCACAGTCAGCACAGTTCAACCTCGGGACAAACCTCTTCTTCCTGCATCGCGGAATCCTCCCCCCGAACGGTGGCATCGGAGCACACTTCCACAACCATTGCGAAGAGATGTTCATCATCCTCGATGGCGAATCGCAGTTCACCATCGACAGTCGCACCTCACTTCTCAAAGGCCCTGCTGGCGCTCCTGTCCGACTCGGCCACTCGCACGCCATCTCCAACACCTCCGGTAAGACCGTCCAGTGGATGAACATTAACATTGGCCTCACGAAGGGCTTCTATGATGCGTTCAACCTCGACGACCCCCGCGTCGGAGTTCCTGTCGATCCTATCCCCACCTTCATCACGATGCATCTCGACCGTGCTCTGCTGAAACCCGTTCCCAATCTGCACGGAGGAACTGGCACGGTGCAATATCGCCGCGCGCTCGACCCCAGCGTCTTCTTCTCCTCTTGGTCCTATGTCGATCACCTGCTCCTTCCGCCGAGCACATCGGTCGGCCCTGACGCCCAGCCGGACATGAGCGAGGTCTACTACGTTCTCTCCGGCGAGGGCACTGTTACACTCGGCAGCGAGAAAGCCGCAATCCACACTGGCGACGCCATACCCGCAGGCCTCGGCGAGACAAAATCATTCGCGAACACCGGCTCTGCCCCACTTGAGTTCATGATCTTCGGAATCGCACGCGACCTAGCAGCCAAAGAAGCGTACATGACATCGCCTACTGGCATGACCGGTCTCGTGCCTGCAGTAAAGAAATAAGTTCAACCGATAAGGAGCCATCGCAATGCCCAAAGTAATTGACACCCACGCCCATCTTGGCGAGTGCTGCGTCTTCGGCCTCTACGGCACCGAGGAAGACATGATCCGCCGCATGGACGAGTGTGGCGTTGACGCCACCATCGTGCAGCCCTTTCCTGGAGCGCGAGACTATGAACACCGCCATAACGAGATCGCTGAGCTCTGCGCGAAGCATCCCGGTCGTTTCTTCGGCCTCGCCAGTCTCAGTCCGCATGTCGGTCGCGACAAGTACGAGCGCGAAGTCGAGCGCTGCATCAAGGAGCTCAAGTTTGTCAGCGTAAAGCTGCACACCATCGGCCACGGAGTAAACCCGCTCACCGAGGACGGCGACATGGTCTTCGCCACAGCGAACGCGCTCGGAATCCCCTGCATGGTCCACACCGGCGCTGGAATTCCCTTCTCGCTCCCCGCGCTGTGCATCCCTGCGGCAAATAAGTACCCCGACCTCAAGATCGTGCTCGCCCACGCTGGCGGAGGAATCGTCTCCGCGGAAGCTCAGGTCGCAGCCTCCATCTGTGGCAACCTTTATCTCGAAACCTCCTGGTGCCTCGGCGAAGACATTCGCTGGATGATCAACACCATCGGCCCTGACCGCGTCATGATGGGAGCCGACCTGCCCAGCAACGTTCCTGTCGAGTTCGCAAAGTATCGTGCGCTCGATCTCGAGCCAGAGGTCTACAACAAGGTCATGGGCGAGACGGCAGTCGATGTCTTCAACCTGAAGTGGTAAGGAGAACCATGTTCGTTCTGCATATTGAACTAAAGGTGAAGTCCGGATCGCAGGCTAGTCTGGAAAAAACGTTCGTCGAACGCTTCTATCCAGCAATATCCGTACAGAGTGGATTCATCGCAGCACAGCTTCTGCGTTCGAACGACACCGACACCAGCTACCGTTTGTGCCTAAGCTTCGACCAGCAGCCTTCGCAGCAGAAGTGGGTGGCCACCGACCTCCATCAGGAGGTCTGGCCCCTCGTCGCAGGCCATTGCGAAAGCTTCTCCGTCGCCGGATACACCACCGTCTAGCAAGACGGTCAACGAAAGAAATGAGGCCCCCCATGGAGCGTGCCGTTCCCGACTACATCTCCCGCTCTGTTCCGGTGCCTACTGCCGCGCGCGTGCCGTGGTACAGCAGCACCTTTCCTACCTACTTCGGAATCTTTCTCTGGGTCGGCTTCTACCTGAAAATCGCTGAGCCGACGATCGGATACGCCAGCCTCAGCCTTTCTCTGCTTGCGCTCCTCGTCGCTGGTGCGCTTTGCTTCGCACTGTATTACTGGGCACCGGCAATGCTCGGTATGCAAAGTGGCCGTCCCCTTTACGTCGTCGGAACCTCGACCTTCGGGACCTCAGGCGGCTATCTCATCCCCGGCCTTATGATGGGCTTCCTCCAGATCGGATGGGTCGCCGTCGTCGGCGCCGTCTCGGCCGACTTCATCATGAAGGGCCTGAATCTAACCTCTCGAACAATCTACTGTGCGCTCGTTGTTGTCTGGATCTATAGCCTCGGCTGGGTTGCCATCAAAGGCATTCACCACGTCGCACGCGTCGCGAAGTTCCTTAACTGGGTCCCACTCATCATGATCTTCATCGTCTTTTGGGCCAATCGTGACGGCATCGCACACTATCAGCCCACGCATCCCCAACCGCTCACCGGTTTCCTCAACATGTTCAGTATCGTCATCGGCTACTTCGCCACTGCGGGGGCCGCAGGCGCAGACTTTGGCATGAACAACCGTGACCGTAAAGACATCTTTCTCGGAGGCGCGCTCGGCATCGTCGGCGGAGCACTCATCGCAGGCGGCCTTCCTCTTCTCTCCGTAGCGGGCTACCTCGGACGAGGAGTCGGCCCGGCAAGCTACGACTACACTGCAGCCATCGCCAGCATCGGCACGCTCGCGCCAGTCATGTTCTTCCTCTTTGCGATCGCATCCATGGTGCCCACCTGCTTCTCGTCCTTCATCGCGTCGAACAGCTTCAGCACCATGCTCCCGAAGGTCCCACGCATGGTCTCGACGATGATCGCTCTCACTATCAGCGTCCTTCTCGCGGCTACCGGAGTTGCAAATAACCTCGTCGGCTTCTTCAGTCTCGTCGCCGCGTCATTCGGCCCCATCTGCGGAGCCATGGCCGCAGACTATCTCCTCGCAGGCCGACGCTGGAGCGGCCCGCGCCTCGGCATCAACTGGGCAGGATACATCGCCTGGCTTATCGGCTTTCTAGTAGGTATCCCGGAGCACATACCCGGCCTCCCGGCCTCGCTTCTCAAGGCCGACAACCCTGCAAGCCTCTACTCTTTCTTCGTAGGCTTCATCATTTATCTTGTTCTCGCCAAGGCCGGCATGCGTCCTCCCGTTGTCGAGGCAGGAAACAACACACCGCAGGAAGTAGTCGTCTGAATCCCTTTCATAACGAAAACCGCGAATAAAGCAGGAGCAATAATTCATGAATCGAAGAACCTTCCTTCAATCCCTCTCGGCAACAGCGCTCTCCGCTGCAGCGGGCAGTCTTCCTGCCTTCGCTTCGCTTCCAAAGATGAAGATCACGCGCGTGCGTGCCTATCTGCCACCCAACCCAAATCCCCTCTTCAACCAGAGCGACGTCGTCGTCACTATCGAAACCGACGCCGGCATCATGGGCATTGGCGAGGGCGGATCGAAGGACACGCTCGCGCAATCCGCCGGACGTCTCATCGGCCGCGACCCGCAGTACATCGAACAGCTCTGGCAGGATATGAACCGCGCGTTCTTCTATCCGCCAGGACGCGAGAAGACCGACGCCATCGGCGCGCTTGATCTCGCACTATGGGACATCAAGGGTAAAGTTCAGAAGCTTCCCGTTCACGAACTGCTCGGCGGAATGGTTCGTAAACACGTCGAGTGCTACAACACCGCAGGCATCATCCCGGGCATAACCCAGGGCATGCCCGTCAAGGACCGCGCACGTATCACCGTCGAGGCCGGCTATCGTGCCTTCCGCTTCGGAGCCGCTGACACCCCAGCCAACACGACCTTCAACACGCGTGAACGCATCAACCATATGCGCGCCGAATGCCAGCAGGTGCGCGAAGGCGTCGGACCAAACGGCGACTGGTGCATCGACTTCCATCAGCGCTTCGACCTTGCAGATGCAATCCGCGGCTGCAACGTCATCGAGGAATTCAACCCCCTCTTCGTCGAAGACCCAGTCCGCACCGAAGCCTTCCTGCAGGACATCCCGATTCTCCGCAGCAAGGTAAACGTTCCCCTTGCAGCAGGAGAGGAATGGGGTAATCGTTGGGACTTCAACCCTCTGGTCGAAAAGCACGACATCGACTATGTGCGCGCAACCCTGCCCAACGTCGGCGGTATCACTGAAATGATGAAGATAGCTGCCCTCTGCGAAACCCACTTCATCGGAATCGTCCCCCACTTCACCGGTCCTATTGCCACCGCCGCGCTCGTAAATTGCCTTGGTACCTATTCAGGACCAGTCCTGATGGAATACAACTATCAGGGTCGCACTTTGCCCCACCTTCCCGTCTGTCTGGACTTCAAAGACGGAAAGCTCTTTGCCAACGAGAGGCCCGGACTTGGAGTTGAGCTGGACTTCAAGCAACTGACCCAGATCGCCGAGTTCACTGAGCCTGTCACCGCTCGCGCGCAAACCTACTTCCGTCCGGATGGCTCAATCACCAACTGGTAGACACCAACGAAGCACGACCAAGAGTGAGATTAGAAGGCGCATGACACAGAACCGGAAGCCCACCACCGCTCTGCCCATGCGCTATCTCCTCGTCATCCTCCTTTTTCTCCTCAGCTCCGTCGCCTACCTCGACCGCACTAACATCTCGATCGCCGGAATCCAGATAGGCCAGGAGTACGGGATCGACAACACCCACCTGGGCTGGATCTTCAGCGCCTTCCTCATCGGATACGCTGTCTTCCAGATACCTGCCGGACTGCTTGCCCATCGCTTCGGCTCGCGGCGTCTCCTTACCTTCGCCGTTGTGTGGTGGGGAATCTTCACTGTCCTCACCACCCTCGTCCCGCCATCCATCAGCAACGCCGTAGTTGTGCTCATCCTTGTGCGCTTCATGCTCGGCGCAGGCGAAGCCACGATGTATCCCGCTGCCAGTCAGTTTGTGGAGCGATGGTTTCCCATCCCCGAACGAGGCAAGGCCAACGGCATCATCTTCGGAGGCGTCGGCGTCGGCTCCGGCTTCACACCTCCGATCGTCACCGCCATCATCCTGCACTTCGGCTGGCGAGCCTCCTTCTGGTTCAGCGCTGTCTGCGGCATCATCGCAGGCATCGTCTGGTATCTCTCCGCGCGGGATAACCCTGAAGAACATCCCGGTGTCGGCGAAAAAGAACTCGCGATTATCCGCGCTGGTCGTGGCCCGGAGCACACACCCTCAGCAAAACGCATCGTCCCCTGGCGTCGCATCTTTACCAGTAAAGAAATTCTCGCCCTCACCCTCAGCTATCTCGCTTACGGATACGTCGCGTGGGTCTTCTTCGGCTGGTTCTACATCTACCTCGCCCAGGCTCGCGGTCTCAACCTCAAGACCAGTGCCGTCTACTCCATCCTTCCGTTTGTCGGAATGACGATCGGAGCAATGGGTGGTGGCTTCGCTAGTGACTGGCTTGTCCAGCACTTCAGCCTCCGCACAGGACGCTGCATCTTGCCCTTCTTTGCTATGGCCACCACATCCGTCCTGCTCATCGTCGGCTCACGCGCCGAACAGGCCGCGACCGCTGGCATCACACTCGCGCTGGGAGCTGGCATCCTCTATGTCGCGCAGAGCTGCTTCTGGGCCATCACCGCAGACTTCGCAGGTGAGTACGCCGGCCTCGCCTCCGGCATTATGAACATGGGAGCCCAGGTGGGCGGCGCCGTCGCTACTTCGCTCACGCCATTCCTCGCCGCGCGCTTCGGATGGCGCTCGGCATTTTTCACAGCCGCGGGGCTCGCCGTAATGGGCGCACTGTCGTGGCTGCTGGTTGATCCCACCCGCAGTCTGACCATACCAACAGTCGTTCCTGAACCAACTCTCCTGCAGAATTAGTACGTCGCCCGACCGCCACTCAGGTCGAACACCGCGCCCGTCGTGAACGAGTTCTCCTCCGAGACCAGCCACGCCACCATCGCGCTCACCTCATCCACCTTCAGAAAGCGCCCACGCGGAATCTTCGCGAGCATGAAGTCGATATGCTCCTGGCTCACCTGCTCGAAAATCCGTGTCTTCGCCGCCGCCGGAGTAATGCAGTTCACCGCGATGTTATGGGTTGCAGTCTCCTTGCCAAGCGACTTCGTCAACGCAATCACCCCCGCCTTCGATGCGCTGTACCCCGAAGCTGTCGGATTCCCCTCTTTGCCCGCAATCGAGGAGATGTTCACGACGCGCCCATAGTTTCGCTCAATCATGTGCGGCACAATCGCCCGGCAGCAGAGAAACACACCCGTAAGGTTGATCTCAATCACCTGCCGCCACGCATCAATTGGATACTCCCACGTCTTGAAGTTCGGCCCCGCAATCCCCGCGCTCGCAACCAGTATGTCAATCGCCCCATGCCGCTCAATCGTGCACGCCGTGGCAGCATCGATGCTCGCAGCATCCGACACATCCACAACCTCAATAGTCGACGTACCGGACTTCTGTAGTTGCTCCGAGGCACTCTGCAACTGCGCCGCATCCCTGTCCCAAAGCGAAACCGAAGCCCCAGAGGCCACCAGCCGTTCCGCGATGGCGAACCCGAGGCCCTGAGCGCCCCCCGTAATCACTGCATGGCGTCCATTCAGATCAATCTGATTCACACTTGTCTCCGCGAAATAGTTATAACGCACGCCGCTCAACGAACGAGATCCAAATGCTTCAAATGAATCCCTATATTCGCAGGCTTCAATCGAAGGAACATAAGAAGAGGCTGATCGGAGAAATTGGTCGAGTTTGAGAGATTCTCGGCCATAACGTTATCTCTGGTCTGGCTTCGCGGTTGTCACTGAGTTGAAAGAAGCCAGCGGAGGGTGTAAAAGGTCTTTCACAGCATGGGCCCTGAAAGTGGAGCGAATCATGCCCAATCAAGTAACCCCTGAAATCGAAAAAATGCTCGAATCGGTGCCCAGCATCGGTCAAATGACCTGCGCAGATCTCTGTGCCAACCTATTCGATGATCTGGATACCCTGGCGAACCTGGGGGATTTTCCACCTAAACTACGTGGTCATATACGCACAATAACCCTCAGTCACCTGGCTGCGGTCCGGGCCGAGCTAAAGCGGAAAAAGTGCCCGTCGTGCTAAGCCAAAGCTTCTGAACCTTCTAACTTCCATCGCGTCAGGTCTTGCCCAGTTCCTCCAATGGGACATCGATGCGATGGCCAAGACATAGCCATGCTTTCCATCTGTTACGAGTTCATTGAAGTTGTAGGCGAGCGGTCTTATCTCGACCGCCTCTTCGGCAAGACGCCGCCACCTGTCTTTTCAGAGACTGATTTCTGTACTGCCCCTTTTGCAACGTTTCCGGCCACGCTTCCCATGTCCGCATCAAAGGTTGGGTTCGATGTTGTTCCTTGAATCCTGAAGGCCACGCCTCCTCTATCGGCGCCTCGCCCTGTTCTCTCTGTTCGTGCTTCGGATCGGTTGGTCTGCAGATCGGCTGTCATGTTGAAATTGAGCGCACCGCTCGGGCTGATCGTACCAGCTCCCGTCACCACGCCGAGGGATGGGATGGTCACATTGATGGCGTCGGCCCTGGTCCCGTCAGGAGCCATACGCGCATTCAAGCTGGCATTCTGAATGATCGTGTCGGGATTCGCGGGGGCCTTTCCGCTAAAGGCGGATAAAGCGCCCAACTTTGAACCCATATCGAAACCGGCCAGCTTCGTGTTAGACATCCGCACGGGGCCGGCAATCACCAGTTTGTCTAAGGTACCGCTGATAGCCAGGTCGGCCGACAGTGCTCCACCCTGTAACTTGGATCCCGAGGGAAGCACTACGCCAAGCATAGGTAGCAGCGATTCCAGTTCGTCTACCGACATGTTCGGGGCGCTAAGTTTCAGATTCAGCACCTGCGTCTCGCCCTGTGTCTGAAATCCGCCCGTGAGGTGAGCGACCAACTTGCCGACTGCTACGTCCCCCTGGGTAATAGTTCCCGCCTGACGGTCGAGATCATCATCAATCGCGTATGTCACGGTCACTGTTTTTGGAGCCGGTGACCCCTTGGGGGAAAGCTTGAGTTTTTCGCAGGTGATCACACCCGCCGCCTTGGCCAGACTGCCGGTCGAGTTCAACGTTCCCTCAAGAGCCGCAGAGCCGCCGATGCCGCTCCCGGGGTCGATGAAGCCCGATGCTGCGAGATCCAGACCCTTCACCTTCATGGATGCTTCGAAAGGAGTCTTGGCCGAGTCTTGCGGATTGATCGGTCCAGCTTTACCGGTGAGGTTGACATCGCCACCTCCCGGCAGACTGACGCTCAACTCGAACGGGAACTGAGAAGCAAGCGAGAAGTTCGAAACCTCCGCGTTCAGGTTGTCGAAGACCTGCGGTTTCGCCGTGGAGTTGGCGTTACCTACCGACAACTTTCCATCTTTGATCTCCAGCTTGGCGATCGAGAGATTCTGGGGACTGGGCTGCGTCGGCTCGGGAGATTTCTCTTTAGCGGCCCCGCCGAGGCTGGAAAAATTCCAGGTTCCATTGGAAGCCTTCAGCAAAGTTATCTGGGGCTCATCCAACTCGATCCCCGTTATGTTTAGTTGCTTCGAGAAGATGAGCGGCTTTACCTCGACGCCGATCTTCAAAGACTTCATCGTTATAAACGGTGACTTGCTGAAGGCCGGATCGTCAGCGATGCTGACATTCTCCACCCCGACTGTGCCGCTGAGGATCGAGAGGCTTAATTCTCCGAGCGTCACAGACCGTCCCAAGGCACTCGTGAGTACCGATTCGATCTTCGGCCGGAAGCTGTTGATGTTGATAAAAAAGGGAAGTGCGATCAGAATTACCAGCACTGCCGCGACGCCGATTCCGGCGATCTTCAGAGCACGTTTATTAAATTGCATTGCGTTGCTCGCGTTCTTCCGCCATTTCAAGGATGCTTCATCGTGACCATCCATCGGAGTGGCGAAGTCAATGTAGGCACCTTTTCAGCTTGAATAGTACGAGTTGGGCCCGGGGCGCGGCTACTGGGGCTTTCCCTAGTGACGCTTCTCGTGACGAATGCCCTGCCGGTGGACAATCAGGTGGTTTCCCCTTAGTATCCGTGCTGCGGGCTCCAAACCCTAGGTTTCTCCGGGAAAGCTTTCAGAACTTACATGGTGGGCGGAAGCAGTAGGTGCACACAAGAGGCCTCGGTCTTTCACTCCCCGATGAAAACATGAGTTCCCTGAACATTTTCTCCCCCAGACACAGGTCAAGCATACAAAGCGAATGAACTCCTCCTGGAAGACCGCCGGTCCAGTCAGATCCTGACGTCTGAAGCCCCTAAAGGAGGAGCATGAAACGAATAAGCTGCTTTGTGTCTACAGCCATGGCCCTGTGCTGCGCCGCAGTTCTCGATGCTCAACAGAGCTTTGTGCAGGCGTCGGTTTCGTCCGTCGTTAGTTGCGTCTCCAAAGGCAAAGAGCGACAACAATGCGCAGCCGACACCCGTGCAGGCATCGTGATGTTGCGACCAACGGGCGAGGCGGCCTGCCTCCTGGGCAGAAACTGGGGTTACGACGACCAAGGGGTTTGGGTGTCGGAAGGTTGCGGAGGCGACTTCGCTACTGGAAGTAGTTCCCGCGTTACTGTCCAAGCCGCTGCATCATCATCCAGTTCTGTAGCAACCGTAGTTCCGTCTGAGGACGAAAAAACCCAGATAGAGACAACGACAACGGGGACGAACCCAACAGTGGTCTACCACGGCGCCTTCCAGCCCTATGGAAGTCTTCGCACCATCATCTCGATTCCAGCCAACGGACAAGCGCAAGTACAGGACGACGCCACACGCGTCGGCATTAATTTCACAACGTTTGGACCAATTAGAGTATTTGCCGGCACGGAATGGGGGGTGAATCTCGTGCAGAGCGAAACCTCACTCAACGCCGGCGCAACCACGTCGTCTGGCTTCGGCGAGTTGCAGAAAACGACTCAACCCGTCTTCGGCGCACGCCTTGGTTTTATTGGAGTCGATCTCGGCAAATATGGGCGACTCTCTTATGGCAAGCAGCTTTCAACCCACTACGACATCGCGAGCTACACAACGGATCGCTTCAACGTCTTCGGCGGCCAGTCTACCGCCACTTATGTTGCAGGCACTGACGGCGGTCAATCCGGTACTGCCCGTGCAGACCAGACGATTCTCTACCACCTCACCTTCGCCAAGATATTCGACTTCGGAGCGCAGGGGCAGTTGCGCACCTCTGACGCCCCGCAGGCCTTCAACGGCTTCGGTTTCTCTTTCCAGGCGAAGGTGCTTCCGAGACTCCAGATAGGCGGCTCCTACAACAAGACCTACTTCGACCATTTCCTTACGACGACGGTGCTCCATGGAGGGACCGATTACATGTCCGTTGGAGGCAAAGGTACCTGGCGCAATCTTGAATGGGGAGCAGACTGGGTCAGGCAGAACAGAGGCGACCTGGCGTTCATCCCCGACCCCGCAGGCGGGCCGGACCAAATAGCTGTTGGATTCTCCGCGAATGGAATTGAGGTGTACTCCAGGTTGAACATCAAAAAGTTCTCAGCCGTACTTGGCTTTGAGGACTACATCCCCTTCGACCTGAGCCATCTCATCAATCCCAACTTCAAGACCCGATATGCAATCCTCGGCGCCGAATGGCACATCTCGCCGTCCGGTTATGCGTTTATTGAATCAAAGTTGGGAGATACCACCGACGCCCTGGGGAAGGGAGGTTACAACGCAGCAGCTCTCGGATTCCGCTACGATTTCAGCTGGAAGACGCTGCATATTCAGTAGACCTAACAATTCGCGTCACTTCAAAAGTGACAAATTGGATCGCATGAAGGTCGCTGAAAGCGATGAGGCAGTCTTTAATAGTCGGCCCTGGTGGACGATTGTCGAATTTTCGAGCTTCAGGCGGCGGAACGAATCGGGTAACTCCCAGTGTCCTTTGGGGGCGTCCTACGACACGCTCCCTGAGTACATTGCCTGTAATCGTCAACTGAAGCATTTGCGGTTATTCCTTGCGTACCTGCACGCTTCCCAAACGTTACTTCGCCGTATCGAAAAACCAGATCGTGTAGCCTTACTTCGAACGCCATCGAGGCTACTATGCGCGACCAACGCGGGAAGGCAGAACCCTCGCCGAGTGGAATGGTCGCGCAAGCCCCTTCGGAAGAGGCAATTCGAGCTGATCTCAAGTCGTTGCTTTCCAGTAACACCTTTTCTTCAGCAACTCGCTCGAGCCGTTTTCTTGAATATGTCGTCGAAGAGACGCTGGCTGGGAAGCAGGAAGCGATTAAGGAAAGCGTGCTTGGCTCGGAGGTATTTGATCGCGTTCACGATTTCGATCCTCGTATCGATGCCATCGTTCGAGTCGAAGCCACAAAGCTGAGATCGCGTTTAGAGCAGTACTACCAGGGTGAAGGCGCGCAGGCGAGCGTCGAGATTGAAATCCCAAAGGGCACCTACGTACCGCGCTTCAGCGTTCGCACGATGAAGCCGGCCCCGATCGATTCAGCTCCAGTCCAGGAACAAATAGTGCCCACGCAAATAGCTGGAGAGCAGGAACCTGCTTCTTCAGTGCGGCGGCTCGGCCTGATGAGTGGCATCGTGTTCGCGGTGCTGGCCGTGCTTATAGGGTCGGTTTTATATATTCGGCAACGACAAGCGACGACGCCAAAGCCCGTCGGTAATGTGAGCTCGATTGCGGTGCTCCCATTTATCAATCTCAGCTCCGATGCCGAGAACGAGTACTTCAGCGATGGTCTTACCGAGGAGCTGACCGATGTGCTCGCGCGATCAGGGATTGTGCGAGTCGCGGCCAGAACCTCAGCCTTCGCCTTCAAGGGGAAGGGTCAGAATGTCGGTGAGATAGGCGCCACGCTGCATGTCGATTCAGTGCTCGAGGGCAGCGTTCGAAAATCGGGCCAGCGCTTACGAATCACAGCCCAACTGATCCAGATCTCTGACGGACTGCATCTTTGGTCGCAAACCTACGACCGTCCCGCCGACGACATCTTTGCCGTGCAGGACGATATCTCCCAGTCCATCCTGGCAGCCCTGTCCAGCCATATAGCGCGCAGCGATCATCCCAGGCCTGCGCCGCCAAGACACCCCGCGAACCTCGAGGCCTTTGATCTGTACCTCAAAGGAAGGAGCGAGGCCAATCGCTGGCAAATCGAGTCCGCCAGAAAACTGTTCGAGCAGGCGGCGAAGTTGGATCCGAACTTTGCCATGGCGCATGTCGAAATAGCAGGCATTTATCTGAAAGAGGCGTTGTCCGAGAACCTGCCTCCGGCAGAGAGTATGAGCCGGGCCAGAGCGTCTGCCATGAGGGCGCTCGAAATCGATAGCGGGCTGAGTGAGGCCCATGCGGTACTCGGCAGTATCGAGGCCCGCTACGAGTGGGATTGGGCAGCCGCCGAGCAGCGATTCCGAAAGGCGATTTCGCTCAATCCGAACGACTCACAGGCCTACTTCGCCTATGCATCAGACGTTCTTTTGCCGCTGGGACGAACCGAGGAAGCTCTCGAGCAGTGCCGGACAGGGCAACTGCTCGATCCGCTCTCGACCGCCGGTGGCCTTTGTGCCCCATGGGTCCTGACCTACACAGGTCAGCCAGAGAAAGCCGTCGCCGAATACAACACGATGCTTGCATCCGGGACAGCGCCGCCTGTCGTCCGCGGGGCGAGAGGATTGGCCTATCTAAGGATCGGAAGATTTAAGGAAGCGATTGACGATCTTGAAGCGCAGCCTCCCGGTTCACCAGTGAACCCCTTCCTGGCCTATGCCTACGCGCGCGCAGGACAGACCGAAAAGGCCGTCCGCCTCGAAAGCCAGTATGCCGCCCTCTCTCGACGGCAATATGTCTCTCCGATGGCAATGGCCCTCATTCACATGGGGTTGGGAAAGCAATCTGCTGCTCTGAGCGATCTCGAACGAGGAATAGAAGAGCATTCCTATAACGCAATGTACCTGGGGATCGAGTCCGCATTCGAACCTCTACGAGGAGAACCCCGCTTCCAGGCGCTTTTGCAAAAAATACACCTCTGATAAGACCCTTGTTTCTGCCGGTTAACGGTTCCCTGACTCAGGGTTAACCCACGGTAACTTCCGCCCGGCCATAGCGTTCCCTACTCTCCTTCCCAAGCGGTGAAAGGCTCACCCCGCTTCAAAAAGGAGAAGTATATGCAAAGCATCATCAGGAAAATCTCGTTCGCCTTCGTCGTCCTGGCTCTGGCTGGTTCAGCTGCACATGCTCAGGGATCGGGTCACAGGTGCTCCGCTAATAAGCTGCGTGGCCAGTATGGATTCAAAATCGACGGTGCCGGAATCACGCCCGCTCCCGGCAGGTTTGCGGCGGTAGGCACTCAAACCTTTGATGGCGCAGGAAACTTCTCCGCAACAAACTACATCAGCGTTGAGGGAGTGATCGGTCTCTATTCCTTCACCGGCACCTACACGGTAAATTCCGATTGCACCGGCGTTGCGACAGCTCACTTCGCGGGAGGGATGACTTCAACGATGTACTTCGTCATAGTGGAAAGCGAAAACCGCATCTACTCGATCAGCCTGGATCCCGGCACAGTCATCACAGGAGTTTTTACAAAAGTCGTAGCGCCGCACTCCGATGAAGATCGATAAAGTGGCACGTGCCGCCTACAGAGGCCGGGAGGGCTCAAGCTCCGCGTCCAGAATTCTCAAACTACTCTGTAGACGCGGTAAGTGTAACGCCCACATACAGAAAGCCATTCGATGTGATCTTCAAAATGATTCAATCTGAAGAATGGTCGGGGCGGAGGGATTCGAACCTCCGGCCCTCTGCTCCCAAAGAATGGCTACGGCATTTTGATGGGTTTGGATAGGGAGAACAAGCCTATGGGCCCATTAAATCAGGAAGTACTCTTTCCCATGATCTTGATGAAGTAGAACACCATGCGCGTCTGCCCGGTATTTCGAACGCCGTGCGGCACATTGGATTCAGCAAATACCATGTCGCCTGTCTTCACATCGGTGGCGACACCGTTGATAAAGAACTCCCCACTACCTTCGCCCACGATCATGATCTCTTCCTCGGGGTGCTGGTGCGGCGGATGCGGCTGCGCTCCCGGCTCCAAGGTCACAAGCCCGGAGGCCACTGCCTCAAGCTGCTTCGTCGGCCCATTGAAATGCACATACGCTTTTGCTCCTGGCGCGGCGCCCTCCGGTTGAAGGCTCTCCACCTTTACGACACTACTCTTAAGCAAAGAACCGTTGGCCTTCGTATCCACATGCGTGATCTGCTGCCCGGCTTGCGCTATCGCTTCAGACACCAGAGACGCTCCTGCCAACGCAGTTACAGAGGTCAGGAGTTCCCGTCGGTTCATTGTTCATCCTCCGGAGCAAGTGTATTAGACACGCGTTGCAAGGTAGACTTCACAGCGAAACGAGTCACCCGCAATACGGAAGTTTCGTGGAACCCGGGTCTAAAATGTCCATATTGCCGACAATCCGACCGCTCGCGATCAAGGATCATTGCCCTGTAGTCGAAATCGCCGGCGCGTTCAGTCAGCGAGATGGCAGCGGTGAGGCGATACAAGACTGACGACCAAAGCTCAGAAAAGCAGCCACTCGCTACAGTACATTTTTGATGGGATGCGCGAACGCGCTAAGTAATTGATTCAATGGTCGGGGCGGAGGGATTCGAACCCCCGGCCCTCTGCTCCCAAAGCAGATGCGCTACCAGGCTGCGCTACGCCCCGACCTATCCAGTTTATCGCATTGCTCCGCAATAACACTCAGAACCACGTCGGAAAGTGAACATTCACACCAAACAGTGCATGCATCAACCCATTTGCCAGCCACGCCAGCAGCAGCATCGGAAGCAGCATCAGCACGATGAGCGCCCCGATCAGCACAATCAGAAATATCCAACTCTGGACCGTATGCTTACGCGGCTCATATAGACTCCCCGTCAGAAGAGCATAGTTCCTTCGGTTTGCCCGCCACGCAATATCGAAGGCATCACCCATAATTGGAATCGAACCCACCACCACCTCGATCCCAACGTTCGCCAGCATCCGCACAACCGTCACATACGGAACCCCGCGCATCCAGGCTGCCACAATGATGATGCACGATGCGATGCCACCCAGCACATCCCCAATTCCCGGCACCAACCCCATAATGCCGTCCAGGCCAAACCGGATCGACGTGCCCGGAATCTTAATAAAGTCGTCCAGAATGTGCGACAGAATGTCCAGGTTCTCGTCATCGAAGATCCCGCGCCCACGCCGCGTCCGCGGCGACAGAATCTCGGGCTGGCCGGAAGGCTGCATTCTTGTCCTTTGGGAACAAATTCTCCCTGAACCCCGCACTGATGCTACAATTTAACAAGTACGGCGGCTATAGTTCAGTGGCAGAACGCCGCTCTGTGGCAGCGGATGTCGTGGGTTCGAAACCCACTAGCCGCCCCAAACATCCTTCATCTCCACCGAGCAGCTGCGGATGCCCCGCAAAACCCAAGCCGCACTCCCCTCCTCCGAAATTGCAGCAACTGCCGCCTCCGCGCGCATCTTTGCCGGAACCTCAGGTTGGGCCTACCCCACCTGGAAGCCTGACTTCTACCCTGAAGGCACACCCGCCAAACGCTTCCTCGAGTTCTACTCCACCCAACTCAGCTCCGTCGAAGTCAACTACACCTTCCGCGCCTTCCCTACTGCGTCGATGCTCGAAGGCTGGCTCGCCGCGACTCCTGCATTTTTTCGCTTCAGCTTCAAAGCCCCGCAGCGCATCACCCACATCAAGCGTCTCAACAACTGCGAATCCGACGTCGCCTTTTTCGTCTCCATGCTGGAACCAGTGCGCCAGGCCGGCAAGCTCGGCCTCATCCTCTTCCAGCTTCCTCCCAACATGAAGGCCGACGCCGCGCGCCTCTCCAGCTTCCTCGCCGCTCCAGCCCTCAACGGCCCGGCAGCTCCGCCCATCGCCTTCGAGTTCCGCCACGAGTCCTGGCTCACCGAAGAAATCTACGCCGTCCTTCGCGACCACAACGCCGCTGTCTGCGTCGCCGACAGCGACACCTTCGTCACGCCCGAAGTCCACACCGCGACCACGCACACCAGTTTCCGCCTGCGCCGAACCGGAGCCTACTCACAGCCCGAGATAGACGCCTTCGTCGATCGTTTCCTCACTCTCGCCAAAGATCGCGACGTCTACACTTACTTCAAGCACGAGGACGAGCCCTCCGGCGCGCTCAATGCTCTCTCATTCCTCACCGGCACAGAAGCAAAGGTGGCGCACCCCTAAATGGCGACCACACACGAATCCATTCACACCCACACCGCACACGCGTCGCAGTTTGCGCCCCGCCGTTTCTTCTCCAACG
>Ga0163162_10001179_pt1 | contig 24385 bp, 26 predicted proteins | sample S55metaG_FD_115310 | JGI IMG/M metagenome (GOLD analysis project Ga0163162, IMG submission 115310) | Switchgrass rhizosphere microbial communities from Kellogg Biological Station, Michigan, USA - S5-5 metaG | ecosystem: Host-associated > Plants > Roots > Rhizosphere > Soil | place: USA... | reverse complement strand
ACGCTCGATGCGAGCGTAATATGCGTTGCCTACCATGCCGACAACATCTCCGGCTTTGTTGATTCCCAGAATGTCGGCAAGCCCGAAATCTGAGCGCTGCTTCAGATTTTCGTCATAGAGCCCGGTCTCGAAGCTGGCCATGATCGATCCGCCTGACCGCACATAATCCCGAATTTGCTGGCACTGGCGATCGCTGAGCATGGCGATATTGGGCAGGAGGAGTGCGCGATACTTGCCCAGGCGTTCCGGATCGAGACGATCTTCGTGTACGAAGTCAAAAGCAAAACGCCCATTGAGAAGCGCCTCATAGATGCCTTGCGTTGTCTCGTGCATGTATTCATGTGAGCGCACGTTGCGAGGACCGGGATACAGAAGCTGGGTGCTTTGCCCGAACACAACTCCGACATCAGCGATAGACCGGCGGTTCTTAAAGTGAACGTCATGCCGCTCTGTCCAGCGGAAATAATCGACGCCAACCTTCTGCCAGCGGCGGTCTTCGCCAAAACCAGTTTCTGCACCGATGAAGTGATAGTAAGGAACCATGCCGCTGGCGACGGTTTCGTTCATCCACATCACGGCCTCGGCTGCGTTCTTCGCCGCATTGCGCCAGGTCACCGCGCCTGTGGAGTACGCCGCAGTGACATTCACCGCGAATTTTCCGTCCAGTACAGCATTGCAGACACGACCCTGCAGGCTGCACCCCCAGACAGCAGGAGAGTCGTAGCTGCGCCCCTGGTTGTCGGCCTGGAACCATGCAGCAATCTTGCCGAGCCGGTCGAGATTCGGGCCGCCACGCACGTTCCCGCCAAGGTTGGCGAAGAAGAAACTGTCCGGCCTTTTCTCTTTCGCGATGGCGTCGTACTTCTCCCAGAGCTGATAAACGCGGTCGGTGAAGACGCGCCAGTATGCCGGAGTGTCCGCGGCCGGAAGTTTGGCACAAATCGCGCAGTAGCACTCAGGCAGGCTCCCGAGCGGCGGCCAACCATTGGTGTAGAAACAGTCGACGTCGTAAAGCGAATTGACCTCGCGCATAATGGCCGGAACGTAATCATCCATGTAGCTTGAGAACATGCAGGTCTGGAAGAGACGCGGATCTTCATGGCTCAACTGAACCGAGCCGTCCTTCTCGCGCATGGCCCACTCCGGGTGGGCCTCGAGGGCATCGCCCCAATTGAGGTCGGGGCTCATGCGCGCGACCACTCGCATCTTCCGCTTCTTTGCGGCAGCCACACACTCGCCGAAGAAATCGCGGCCATTCAGGAATTTTCCATGGCGGTGAAATTTCACCTTTGACGGGTAGAACGCGAGGATGCCTGTGACACTGATAAAAACAATGTCAGCCTTGGCGGACTGCCAATAATCGGCCCACTCCTCGATGTTCACCACAGCAGGATCGTGCTCCGTCATGTTGCTCTGTCCGACGCGACGAATCTTCTGCTGCCACGGTTCGGTGACCGGATCGATCGGAGGCATCCGCGGAGGTAGTGGCAAGAGCTGTGTTGTAGATTCGCGAACCGTACCGACACCAGCTTCTCCAGGGGAGGAGGTCAAAGCATTGTCGAGACCATGGAGCGCAGCCGTCATCGGGATGACCGCCGGAATCACTGCCGCGCTGGTTTTTAGAAAGGTACGACGGTTGAGCATCGGCCCCCCTTTTCTTTTCTACGCGAGAAAGTCTAATAGACAACGGTGATGTTGGACCACCTGACTCGTGATCCACCGAATCCCCACGCGTCAATTTTTCTAGCGCCGGTACTGGCCGTAGTGATAACAGTCCTGCCTACAGTCTCGTTTTTGGGGACTCTGTTGGGAAGAACATCCGATTCCGAATCAGCCAAATGCTGAAGTGGGCAGCCACTACACAACCCGGCCTTGCAAAGAAGACCAAGAATTGGCTTGACTGATTGATTAGTGTTATAGTTAACTATAACACTAATGATATTCATCTGAATTGATCCCCGCCGGCCAATCAACCCTGTCACGGGGAGCAAGAAAAGAAGAGATGAACTCCGAGGAGAATGAAACATGAAATCCCTTCGTTTTGTGCTGTCCGTTGTTCTGGTATCACTTTCCGCGTTGGTTTTCGCGCAATCCGACGCGCAGAAGCCCGCTGGAACTCCTGTTCTGTCCGAAGCGCAGAAGTCCTTCACAACCATCAAGAGCCTGGCGGGAGAGTGGGAAGGTCCTGTCACTGTGCCGGAGATGCCGCAGATGTCCGACGGTAAGCCGATTCACGCCTCGCTGCGCGTGACCTCGCGCGGAAACGTCCTTGTGCACGAGATCCAAGCAGCAGGAACGCCGCTGGATGCGACAAAGTACGATCATCCAGTCACGATGCTTTACGTGGACGGAGACCAGCTCACGCTGGTTCACTATTGCGACGCCGGGAACCGGCCGCGCATGACCGGCAAGTTGTCTCCCGACGGCAAGACGCTCGACTTCGAGTTTAAGGACATCAGCGGGAGCACGGAATACCACATGCATCATTCGGTATTCACCATCATCGATGCCAACCACCACACCGAGGATTGGACATTCATGATGAAGGAAAAGCCGATCCACGCGCACTTCGACCTGCACCGGACCAACTAGAGCAGGCGGTATCTCTGCTAGAGTCAACGTGGAAAACCGATGGACCGTGAGTGGAACGACAATCAGCCGATCTACCGCCAGCTGCGCGACCGTGTGGTTGCGATGATCCTGGACGGATTGCTCAAGGAAGGCGATCCGCTGCCCTCCGTGCGCAACGTCGCGGCTGAGAACCGGGTAAATCCGCTCACGGTTCTAAAGGGCTACCAGCAACTGGTGGACGAAGGCCTCGTCGAGACGCGGCGCGGTCGCGGCATGTTCATCAATGCCGGCGCGCGCAGTCTGCTGCTAAAAGGCGAGCGCCAGAAATTCCTGGGCGAAGAGTGGCCGAGGATCCAGGCCACCATCCAACGGCTAGGCCTGAAACCGTCAGAGCTCCTGAATGGCTCGCGACCGTCGTCAAAGGTCACGCCATCGAAACCTGGGCCATCGAAGCCCCCGAATCTCGACCCCACTGAAGAGGAGGGGTGAAGCCATGGCATGCATAGAATCACGCGGTCTCCGAAAGGCATTCGGCACCACCATCGCGCTGGACGGCATCGACCTGCGGGTGGAGGAAGGCCACATCCTGGGGCTCATCGGCCCTAACGGCGCCGGAAAGACCACCGCGCTCAACGCGATTCTCGGCCTCACCCCATACGAAGGACAGCTGAGCGTGCTCGGACACGACCCATGGAGCGAGCGCGATCAACTGATGCAGGATGTGTGCTTCATTGCCGATATCACTGTCCTACCGCGCTGGGCGCGAGTTTCACAGCTACTCGAGTATGTCGCTGGCGTCCATCCGCGATTCGACCGCGCCAAGGCGGAAAGTTTTCTGGCGAAAACCACCATCCAGCGGACAAGCAGGGTCAGGGAATTGTCGAAGGGTATGGTGACGCAACTCCATCTCGCTCTGATCATGGCGATTGACGCAAAGTTGCTGGTGCTGGACGAGCCGACGCTAGGTCTCGACATCCTGTATCGCAAGCAGTTCTACGATTCCCTGCTGAACGACTACTTCGATCGCAAACGCACAATCGTGATAGCGACACATCAGGTGGAAGAGATCGAACATGTCCTCACCGACGTCATATTTGTCGATCGTGGGCGAATCATATTCAACCGCAGCACGGAAGAAGTGGAATCTCGCTATCTGGAAGTGATGGTACATCCCGACAAAGCTGCCGCAGCTAACGCTCTCAAGCCGATGCAGGAGCGCCAGGTGTTCGGGGGGAGCATCCTGCTGTTCGAGGACGTCGATCGTCAGCAACTCGCGACGCTAGGCGATGTGCGCACTCCAAGCATCACCGACTTGTTCGTTGCGGTGATAGGCAAGCAACCCAGCCGGGCACAAGCAGTGGTTCAAGGAGTGGGTCGATGAGTACTCAATCGAATGCGATGTCCGAATCTTTCCAGGCTCAGAGCGTTGCACCTGTGGCAGTCCCCTCAAGCCGAGCTATGTACTGGTCGGTGCGCCGTGAATTGTGGGAGAACCGGTCTGTCTACATTGCGCCACTCGCGGTCGCGGGAGTCGCACTGTTCGCCTTCTCGATAAGCGCAATTGCGGGCATCTGGGAAAGGATGCTGAGGATCGATCCGACGCAACCACGCGACGTAATTGCACAGCCATACGACATCGCAGCAGGCCTGATGATGCTCACTGGTATTGTCGTGAGCGTGTTCTATTGTCTCGATGCACTGCACGGCGAGCGCCGCGATCGCAGCATCCTGTTCTGGAAGTCCTTGCCCGTATCCGATTTCACCACGGTGCTGGCGAAGTTGAGCATTCCCTTCGTCTTTCTGCCACTACTGACCTTTGCCATCACCGTCGCCATGCAATGGATCATGCTGCTGCTGAGCAGCCTCATATTGTTAGTGAGGGGTCAGAGTGTTGTGACCTTGTGGATGAAATTGTCGTTCTTCCGGATGTCGCTGTTACTTCTCTACCATCTTTTGACGGCCCATGCGCTCTGGCCTTTGCCAATCTATTGCTGGCTGCTGTTGGTGTCCGGATGGGCGCGACGGGCGACCTTTCTTTGGGCCGCATTACCCGTGGTCGCGATTGCCGGTGTCGAACAAATTGCATTTGGTACGCGGCATTTCGCTGCCCTGGTGGGATCGCGATTGATCGGAGATGCGCCCTCTTTCGTTTCCACACCCGCCGAAGTTTTCCCATCGGGTCCCATGACGCATATCACCCCTGGAAGTTTCCTGAGCAGTCCGGGATTGTGGGTCGGCCTGGTCCTGGCTGGAGTATTCCTCACTGCGGCGGTGCGGCTGCGCCGATATCAAGGCCCTATTTAGTCGCCCGCACCATCGCACAATTCCCCGACACGAGGAATGCGAGTGAGAACTCACGGTTCAGGGGCGGCGTGACGTCATTCGATAACCCGGTACTCAAGCAGCCAATATCCACGCACCACACCCCCAACTGGCACAAGAGTGCCATTTCGGAGGGCCCCATAGAGGCATAGCTTTACCTCTATGGAGGTGCCAGCCATGCAACGAGACCTGATACTCGATGGACTTCGGTTCAAACTCGCCGAACAATACCGCGAAAACCCGACCGGTTTTTTGAGCCTGTCAAAAGAAGCAATCGACTCAGCTTTAGGCCGCGAGATCGTTGCGAAACTAAGAAATGAAGGACACGTCGAGGAAGAGGTGCGCGGCAAGATCCGGCTTACCCCGCGAGGCTACAGAGCATTTCAGAACGATCCATTACCTTATTCTTATCGCGCCGGCACTTCATAGGGATAAGGCCTCGCCCCACTGATTGTCCTCGAGGTGGCAATGAATGTTTCAGACAACTCGAATGAATCTCTGTTAAGCGATCTCGACGATCAAGAGGTCTGGAGAGCATCCGTCGGACTGGATCTAACGAGTCGCACAGTGCTGGAGGCAGAGGTATTGATGTGGCGGATTGTCCAACAAAGGATCGCTAGGCAGACCCGGAAGTCCTTGAACGATAGCGCACGAACTCTCTAACCATCGCCACGAAAGAATTCCGCCACGACATTTCTAACTTCTGACTAGGGAGTAATTATGAACGGCTGTTTCCGCGTCGGCCGTTTTTCTTTCCCGCCTTACGGGCCTTCGCCCCACCCTTGGCACTTCGGACTTTAGTTTTCCCGGTTGCTTTCGCAACCTTGCTCGTGATCGAACGACGTTTTTCGCCCGGCTTCTTTTTTGTTTTAGCTCTCCGCGTCTTCATGCCCGGTTTTTTTCTGTTTGATGGGGAATGGCGAGCCGCGACCGTGGACTCAATTTCGGAAATTGCCGAGCCTTGAACAATGACGGCATCACCCGATGTCAGAAGAACTTTGAATTGGCTTCGCTCGAAGCTTTCCGGGAAATCCTCCGCGATAACAAGCGATTCAATCCGCTCGATTGTTCCGCGGCGATCGCCCTCTCGCGCGATTGTGACCACGCACATGCAACCGAGAAGGTCATGCATTTTGGAGGTGATCGACCCTTGCTGGTTCTGATCCGATCCTTCCGTCATTGTTATCCTCCCAGGTGGCGTGGCGTAACCTTAGTTATCCAGTCCGCGCACGCGGGAACCTGGACGCTGGCATGATTGGGGAGAGCCGGCCACTTGCACTATTGCAGTTTCGCGTACTCCGCTTTGGCTTCCTTCAGGATCGGAATATCGCTGTCGGCGTCCTTCCAGACGTTGAAGAAATCCTGATAGGCGCTGCGAGCTTTCGCGGTATTGCCGGACAACACATAGGCCCGGCCAAGTTGCAGATGCGCCAGCGCGCCCAGAGGCAGATTGAGTACGATGCTGCGGTGATCGATAATTTTCTGGAACTCACCTGCGGCGGCAGTCCCGTTGCGAGCCGTCAGGAACGCCAGGCCGCGGATGTAAACCGGGTATAAGCCGCTGATGGGTACAGGTCCGCCGAGTTCGTACGGGGCGGGCGCTTCAAGATCAATCAGAGCCTCAGATGAATTGTTGCTGTCGAGTTCGATGGCTGCCTTGATTGTCGGAAGCCAGTAAATCTTCAGCAAGGTATTGGTAGCTTCGGTTTTTTCCAGCTGATCGACAATCGCCTTCGCTCGGGCCGGGTCACCGGCTCGTGCCATGGTCATCGCGGCAAGCACTTTTACGTCTCGTCCCGGCGCCCGGGCCAAAGCGCCAGCGACTTGTTGTTTGGCGACAGCTGCGTTGCCGAACTCAGCCTCTCGCAAAGCAGCGTTGGCCTGCCACAGAGCAGCAGTTTCCTTGGAATCAGCCCGCACCGCGGCGTCCACCGCACGGCGAGAAAAGTCGCGAGCTTTAGCCAATCTACCGAAATAAGCTTCAGTATCGGACTGGGTAGAAAGCACGGCGTCTTCTTCTCCGGGACGACCCGCCGCCCAGGCTGCCTGCCGATCCATCTCAGCTGTATCACCATTAAGAAATGCCAGTGAGTACCAAGTGAGACGAATCACCATGCCATCGAGTTTGTTGGCTTTGGCTTGCTCCAAAACCGCTCGTGCGTCGTCCAAGCGGTTCAGATTCATGTAAATGCCGGCAAGGTTACCGTACCCCGTCAGACTAGGCTCAATGCGCTGCGACTGTTCGGTTTCGGCCGCTGCCTTGTCATATTGTCCGAGGCTGCTGTAGCTGTAACCCAGGTTGGTGTGCGGCACGAGATCGCGCGGGTAGGTTTTGGCCCATAGTTCGTAAGCTTGTGTGGCTTTTTCCACTTCACCAGTGACGTACTGAAAGTAAAAAGCCGAGATGCGGTACTTCTCGCGGTCACTTACACGATCGCGCAGGTCATAAGCCCTTTTGGCATAGCTGGCCGCCAGGCTTGCCTGGCCGAGGTTTGCATACTCAACGCCCAGGCCGACATAGGCCATGGCAAAATTCGGGTCCAGTTCAATGGCGCGCTTCATGAACGGGATGGCTTCAGCATCGCCCTTGGTGCGCCCGGTGGTGATGCCCATACTGTAAGCCTTCAAAGCTTCCAGCGATGGAGTGGTTGCCTCTACCGGGACATCGAACTTCTGGATGGTGGCGAGGGACTCACCAAGTTTGCCTCGCAGTGAAGAGGCCGCCGTACTCAGCGCCTTCAGCACGTCCTGTTTCGCGGATGCTTGCTCCTGTTCGGTGGCCAGAGTATCTCCGCTGCTGCATCCGACGGTGTTCAGGCCTATTACGTACTGGCTTCCAAGATTGGAAATCGATCCGAGGACGATCGCCTTGCTGCCTGTCCGAGTACAGAGTTCCTGCGCTACATCACGGGTGATTCTCTCTGTCGATGGACGGCCCATCAAGTGGAGGGTCTCTTCGGCTTTGCGGTCGGAGAGAATATTGAGGAATGGCGACTGTCCGAGCTGTACCGCTAACGCCTGCTTCAGTGCATCATCGAAGACGGTGTCACCAGTCTTATTGTCGAAATCCGCGAGCACCACTGTGTCTTTCTCGGTAAGCCGCTCGGCTTTCGTCGACCCAGTTCCTGGCCGTGAGCGCAGGTACAAACCAATAGCGATAGCGACGATGAGTACGAGAGCAGCCGGGACAAGCACTTTCCAGAGTTTGCTCCCCGAAGCCGTCGTGGTCGCCGGCGGTTGAACGGTTCCCGACGAAGATGCCGCACTCACTGCCGGAGTCGAGCCTGAAGACGGAATCGCCGAGACCGCAGCTTGGGAAACTGCTATCGACACCACCGGCATGGCGCCGGAAGTGGCCGCGCCCGAGCGTCCGGTGTCAGTGTCCCGCTTCAGCCTCTGCAAGTCGGCTCGCATATCGGCGGCGTGCTGGTACCGCAGGTTCTTATCTTTCTCTAAAGCCTTGTTGATGATGTCTTCCAGTTTGGCAGGCAGCCCCGGATTCAACCGAACTGGTGCCGCGGGAACGCGATTGAGAATGGAATCGAAAATTTCCGCGGTACTGTCCCCACGGAAAGGCACCTGGCCGGTCGCCATCTCGTAAAGCACCACTCCGAACGAGAACAAGTCCGTGCGGGCATCCAGTTCCTTCGCACGAGCCTGTTCCGGCGACATATAAGCGACTGTCCCTACCGCAGATCCCGGACTTGTGAGATTGGGATCGGCGGTATGGGTTGCAGTAGCTTCATTGATCGGTTTCGCGGCAGTCATTTTTGCCAGACCGAAATCCAGAATCTTGGCATGTCCTCGCTTGGTCACGAAGAGGTTTGCAGGCTTGATATCGCGGTGAACGATTCCCTCGGAGTGCGCTGCATCAAGCGCGTCCGCTGTCTCGATGGCGATAGACAACAGTGTGTCGAGATCCATCGGACGATCCCGAATTACATGCTTGAGCGTGTTGCCATCCAGAAACTCCATGGCGATGAAAGCCTGGCCGTTCTCTTCGCCTATGTCGTAAATCGTGCAGATGTTGGGATGGTTGAGTGAGGATGCAGCTTGAGCTTCACGCTGGAAGCGACTGAGCGCTTGCGGATCGCGAGCCACTTCGTCAGGCAGGAATTTCAACCCTACAAAACGGTGCAGCCGGGTGTCCTCAGCCTTATAGACCACCCCCATCCCGCCGCCACCGAGTTTTTCGACAATGCGGTAATGCGAAATGGTCTGTTCGATCACCGCCGCGAATCTTACGTGGGAGACATGGGTAAGTCAATGAAGGTAGGGAGGCTGGATAGGCCTCAAAACGGATACTGTCGCCTCCTTTCGGAGGGCGCAGATTCGCCCCGCAAGGGGGAAGTCGGGGCGGCGCTCCGCAGAAGTCCAGGTAAGCGCTCGGCTGCTGAAGCCCCCGTTCAATGACAAACATGGTAGCGCTTAATCGAAAGTAGCAACTGTACCCCCTGATTCACTTTGGCACGACGAGAGGGCCGTTCGTGACTAGTTTCGAATCGACGATGCCGATCTCGACCCGGCGGTTCGCAGCACGCGCCTGCTCGCTGTCGCCCGGAACTCGCGGATCGGCTTTGCCAAAACCCTTTGTGCTCATGATTGTCGTGGGGATTCCGGTCTGCACGAAAAAGTCGCGGACAGCTTCAGCACGACGCCGCGAGAGTTGCAGGTTGTACGTCGGCGACCCGACATCGTCTGTGTATCCGTAGACGGCAATCGTGTAGCCCTTAAGGGTCATCATGATCCCGGCGATCCGATTCAGGATGTCGCGGTATTCCGGTTTGATGTTTGCCTTATCGAAGTCGAAGCGAATCGACTTGCTGTCGAGCGTCATCACGAGACCCATCGCAGTCCGACGCGTTTCGGCGATTTGCCCGAGAGCGTCTTGCAGCTGTGCAAGCTGTGCCTCTCGCTCTTGCCGGTACGCCTCGGCAACCTGTGTAGCTTGCTCTGCCTTTTGCTGCTCGGCGGCGGCCTGCTGCCGCGCCAGTTGTGCCTGTGCTTCTGAGTTCGATTGATCCTGCTTCGCCACGTCGCGTTGTTGAGCGGCTGCCTGAGCGTTGGCAGCCGCTTGCGACGCTTGTTGAGCCAAAGTCTGCGATTGCTCCTGCGCGCGCACGACCGTCTGGCTGAGACTTTCCGTCTGCTCGCTGAGCCGTGCCACCTCACGCTCCAGGCGACGGACCGACATTAGGTAAACAATGCCAAAAACCAGGCTGAGCGCGATTGCGATCACTCCCAGAGCCAACGCGAACTTCCCTTGAGACTTGGCAGGCAGATCATCAGGTCCACGCTCGTCCAGCGGCGTCGACTCGCGTGAGGAGTCCATCATTTGGCAATCCTAGCGCGGAATTCCAGATTGAGGCAAAAAGATGTTCAATTTAGGGTTGCGATGCTCACTTCTCAGCCAGCGTGAAATGCAGCTGCTCTGAAGCCCAATGATCGCAAAATATCATCGGCTATTTCAGCGGCCGGGAACCTGAGCAAGAAACTGGGCGGTACCCTGGTAAGTGATCGAAGGTGATGATCAATCAGTATCGGATCGAGCCCGAATTTAACCAGTACCGATCTGGCTTTCTCCACTGTGTCGTATCTGCGGGCCACGCCAGAGCTTAGACCATCTCGAACCACTGATATTTCGACGCTGCCGCCCTGCGTCTTATCGATATAAATAGCGGCTCTCATAAATTCACCAACCACCACAATCCTCCCCAATTCCCCGGCTAGGAATACGGTAAATACTGTATTGTGGCGCTCGGCGTCGGGTTTTAGTAGGCACGTTTCATCTGGGAGATGAAATTGTTACGACCCGCCGAACTTGTTGGCGGGTTTTTTCGTTCTCGCTTGTTCGCTCGGAACGTGTCGTCCACTTGCTTCCTTCGTAGTCGGACAGTCAGAATCCATCTGGAAGGTGTCCGCGGGCAATTGCATACCTTCTTCTAGGCTGCATCTCACCACCGTTGGGAATTTGCGAAGTAGTATCCGGGCAAGTCGGCGCTCGTCCGCATGCGTTTCAGGAACTGATTTTTTTATTCCAACGGTGCTCGTAAGAGGATTTGGCGAACCTTACCAGTAGGTGAAGTTCAACTTGTCTAGAAAGACGGTGTAGGGCGTTTGCTTGTAGTCCCCGTCCATTTGGAAATGAAGTGTGATGCCGTACCATCCTGACGGAACCGAGCCGGGAGAATACGTTTCGTTCAGGGCGCTGGTGACATCATTCAACGTGATTGATTGGTACAGCAATCGGTTGTCGGATGTGCGTTGCATTTGAATGACTACGTGATTCCACTCTCCATTGACCGGATTGCACGCAATTCCGGTGCCCACCCACTGATTATTCGTGTTGTCCCAGATATCCCATTCATGTCCGCCCGCGATGCGGCACTGATGTCCCCAGATGAAACTCTTGCCATTCAGATATTGGCTGACATCGAATTCCAGCACTTGTGAGGCTGGAAGGTTATGTGACATGAACCAGGCGTCGTAGGTGAAGTTCTTGAGAGTCGGCACCAGGGTTTCATTCGAGTCAGGCACCCCTTGGGTCGATCCCTGTCCGATTACTGCATTGCTCCATAGAACATCGGAATAAGGTACTGTGCCCCCGATGTCGAACTGAGCCGCGGTGCTGGTCTGAGTCATTTTCCAGGTCACTTGCGGACTGCACGATGTGCAGGGCACGTAGGCGGGCGCGAGCTCGCCAAATCCTTTCCATCCAGCCTTGGCTTGTAAGTTGGTCATCGTGGTTCCGGTTGAGTGGCCTGCAGGATCTGAAGAAGGGGCAGTATGCGAGGGCGCGCTGAGGCCACCTCCGCAGGAACTGAAAAGAAGAACGCCAAGGATTACGCTGCAGAAACCAATTCGGTGGACACCATTCAACGCGCGCGTCGCCGAACCATTGGCCGCGCTAGCGCTACTTCGTTTGCCGAAGAGAGACGATGGTCTGGTCATCAAAAACTGGTGCAAACTGGCAAGTGGACAAATTGGAGGGGTCAAGCGATCGTCGGCCCTTCCTCACCGCCATCAATCTTATGCAGTGCCAAAGGGCAAAGCACGATTACCGTAGCCGTTGGCCTTTGACCGGCCTGGATTACGACTCCGGGTTACCTGTCGGAGGCAACCTTCGTCAGCAGAGCAATTGCTTTAGCTTAAGCTCGCCGAGCCGGCGACAGATTCGGGCCGGAATCGTGTCCGCATCAAAACCGCTCAATTAAATCGATAAAACAGGCCAAATTATGTCTTGACGATGTCTCTTGCTCTTCTGTACTTTAGTGCGTCGTACGGATAGTTTTCCCATTCCAAACTCAACGGCGGAAACGTCCTCAACCATAAACGACCTCACCTATGTCGGTGTGATCACGTCGCCATTTTTGAAAGTGCAGCGCATGCCCACCCACCTCGACGCAATACAACTCGGTTTGCAATACACGTTTTGAATGAGTCGCACATTTCTAACCCCGACTTTCTCCTCTGGACATGACACGCAGCTGGTCCGGGCTTTCCCGCGATGCGGCCCGGTGAGCCGGGATCGGTTTTTTCTTGACAGCGAAAGTGGACATAGCCCATTATTCTTTCCTTCATTCTACGTTTCATTACGATTTAATTCGTTTCATTACGATTTTTGTGGCAAAGATTGAGCTTCTGCAGAACCAGTGTCCAGCGCAAGTTTGCGCGGTCTGTAAGCGGCCGGGCAGGTATGTTTACCGGTCGCGTTCGCTACACGAATTCACATTTCCCGGGGGGCTCGAGATGCAAAAACGTAACCGACGCGCGGCGTTCACTTTCCTGCTGGTTTTGGCAACCGTCTTTACCTCGACCTTTCTGCACGCGGACGTGACGGGTTCGATTCTTGGCGTGGCCCATGACCGTTCGCAAGCGGTGGTTGGTGGTGCACGCGTCGTAGTCACGAATGTGCAAACCAACTTCACGCAGGAAGCCACTTCGGCCGCAGACGGGTCCTTCCGGTTCCTGGCGCTGCCTGTCGGAACCTACAAGCTGACCGCAACTTCCGCCGGATTCAGCCAGTACACTGCGACGGAAATCGACCTGAAAGTAAACGACCAGTTGCACATTGACATCACTTTTCAAGTGGGCAATGTGAAAGAAGAGATCAGTGTTGCCGCCAATGCGGTGCAAGTCGAATCAGAAAGCACGCAGCTAGGCGACGTGATCGAGTCCAAGAAGATGCTCGCGCTTCCGCTCAACGGCCGCAGCTACATCGATCTTTTGGGCCTGCAGGCGGGCGTTGCGCCAGGCACTGCCGAGACGATCCAACAGGACCGCCCGGTGTCCGGCGGTTTGAATCCCGGCAACATCTCCGTCAACGGCCAGCGCGAGACGGCAAACGCCTTTCTGGTGAACGGAGGCGATGTCAGCGAAGGCCGCAACCTGGGTGCAGGTCTGGTTCCCAACCTCGACTCAATTGCTGAATTCCGGCTGATCACGAATAGTTTCGATGCCGAATATGGCAAGTTCAGTGGCGCCGTCGTGAACGCCATCACCAAGTCAGGCACCAACGGCATTCACGGTGATGTCTTCGAGTTTTTGCGTAACGACGTCCTCGATGCTCGCGGCTTCTTTGTCCCTGCCAAGTCCGAATTGCGCCGAAATCAATTTGGCTTTGCGGTGGGTGGGCCAGTCTGGAAAAACCACATATTCTGGTTCTCCGATTATCAGGGCACACGGGAAGTGCAAGGCGCGGAAACCGGACTTGTTACCGTTCCAACTCTTGACGCGCGTCAAGGCAACTTCGACCCAACGACCCTTACCGGCACGGTTGACGGTCCTTACTGGGCCCAGGTTTTAAATACCCGATTGGGACTTCCCGCTGGGACCATCAATCAGGGCGAGCCGTATAGTTTCGCCGGCTGTTCCAGCAACGCGGCATGCGTTTTTCCCGTGAACTCGTCGACCGGCTTTGCCAACATTCCGCAGACCGCATGGTCCGCACCTGCGGGCAATATCCTTCCGTACATTCCGTTGCCGACTCTCCCGGGAAGTTCGCAAAACTATTCGAATAACAGCCAGAGAAATTCCGCGACGGATAACAAATTCGGGGAACGGATCGATTTCAATCACCAGGGAACGGGCAACTGGTCGTGGTATTACGAACTGGACAATTCGAACGTGGATAGCGCCCTTGCTGGCTTCGCCACGGTTCCTGGCTTCCCTACGTCAACGCCTGCGCGGGCCCAGGAATTCGTCATGAGCAATACCAAGACGCTCGGACCCACGGCCGTGAACGAGGCGCGGATCAGCCTTTTCCGCAATGTCCTCCATAAGGACAACCCGGCTGCCAGCTTTGCCAGTCTTTCATCCCTTGGGTTCATCACCGGCGCCGGCACTCTGGGCATCGTCCCGCTTGCCGGATATAAAGAGTATGTACCTCAAATTCAATTCAGCAACTCTGGGCTGAACATTGGCGTGCCCACGCTGAATACGTTTCAACCCAACACCACCTACTCGATATCAGATGTGTTCTCAAAGTCGATGGGGAATCACACTTTGAAATTTGGTGGCGAATTCCGCTACCTTCAAGTCAACGAGCGCAACTACGCCAATCCCCACGGCGGCTTCACATTTAACGGCGGTGTGACCGGAGACGAGGTTGCTGACTATCTCCTCGGAGCGACTTGCACGTCCTGCTCCGCTCCCTACACCCAGGCTGCTTTGCAGCTTTTGGATTCTCGTACACGCTACGGTGGCGCCTTCGCTCAGGATGCCTGGAAGGTAAAACCCAATCTCACGGTCAACCTTGGTTTGCGCTGGGAAGTAAGCGTGCCCTGGTATGACACGCAGGGAAAGATTCAGACCTTTGTCCCGGGCCAGCAGTCAACGGTCTTTCCGCTTGCCCCTAAAGGCATCGTATTCCCGGGAGACGCTGGCATTCCCAAGACGCTCGCTCCCACCACGTACAACAATTTTGGCCCACGATTGGGATTGGCGTATTCACCGGGATTCACAGAGGGAGTCCTGGGCAAAGTGTTCGGTGGCCCTGGCAAAAGCAGTATTCGTGCCTCGTACGGCCTTTATTACACTTCGGTCGAGGATCTGAACCTGTTCTATGAGGTTGCAGACGCTCCGTTCGGCCTGTACTGGACCTCTCCTGTCTCGGTCCTGTTTGAAGAACCTTTCCGGATTCGCGCTACGGGGCAGTCTCTGGGACAGCGTTTCCCCTTTACCGCCCCGATTCCGGGCGCCCCATCGAACAAGACGTTGGATTTCTCAGTCTACGAGCCCTTCAACTTTTTCCCGGGCTACAGCATACATAATCGGCTGCCTTACGCGGAGCACTTCAATCTCTCGATCCAACGCGAGCTAACCAAATCCACGGTGCTCACATTGGCTTATGTCGGGACGGAGGGACACCGCCTCATCACCCAATCGGAATCCAATCCGGGCGACCCTGGTTTGTGTCGGAATCAACTCAACGCACCGGGCGTGATCGACATCACCGCTGGCACTCCCGGCTGCGGACCAGGTAACGAGAATGACGTTTTCCAACTTCCGGGCGGTTCCTTCGTTTACAGCACCAGGCACTCGCTCCTCAACCCCAATTTCTGCCCTGGCTCGGCACTTCAGGTCTGCTTTGGCTCGGGTAACACCAACACAAGCAACTTTGCCAATTCGGCCTATCACTCCGGGCAAATCACTGTGGAGCACAAAGCTAACGATCTGACCTTCCTTGCGGCCTACACGTTTGCCAAATCTCTGGACAATGCTTCGGCCTTCGGCGATTTGGTGAATTTCACGAATCCCAGGTTGAGCCGTGGTCTGTCGTCCTCTGACATTACTCACAATTTTGTAGCCAGTTATGTGTGGGCCATCCCGTTCGATCGCGCTTTCGCCAACCTGCCGAAGCGATTGACCCAGGGCTGGCAGGTGCAGGGAATTACGCGCCTGGCGACTGGGTTCCCAGTCCAGATGAACCAGTCCGAGGGAGACGCTTCCCTGGTCGGAAGTTCTTCCACTGATATGCCAAACCTGGTCGGGAAGGTCGTGACGGTGAATCCACGCGATGCGAATCCAGGCTGTCCCACTATCGACAACAAGGGATGCTACTTCCTGCCGGGCGCATTCGCCGAGAACACTATTCTGGGGACTTTCGGCACTTCGAACCGCCGGTTTTTCCGCGGCCCGGGATTCAACAACACCGATTTCGGCCTTTCAAAGCGAACCGTACTTCATGAGAACTATGCGTTCGATCTCCGGATTGAATTCTTCAACATCTTCAACCACGCTCAATTCAAGAATCCCGGCGGAGACATCAGCGGCGACAGCTTCGGAATCGTCACGAATGCGCGCGATCCACGCATCGGTCAGCTTAGCGCCAAGTTCTATTGGTGATTTCGCAAAGCACTAAAGATTGCTAACATCGTTGGGAAAGACCTGCCTTCCGTGGCAGGTCTTTCACTTCGATGAGCGCAATGCGGCCCAACACCTTGCCACGGTATCTCCTCCAACTATCGACTCTGGCTTTTGCTCTGGTTCTCGGCCTCACGCTCACGAAACCCGCCACGGCGCAAACCGCCGCATACTACCGCCAGAAAGCTCTTGAGTTGTCTCGCACGAAATCGTGGGACGAAGCCATCGCAAATTACCAGAAAGCGCTGGAACTTGAGCCGAAAGATGCCCTGACTCATTATGATTTGGCTCTCACATTCAAATACAAAGGTGTCCCTCAACAGGCAGTCGAGGAGTTCCAGGCCGCTCTCCGCTCGAAATCAAATTGGGCCGATGCTCACTATGGCCTGGGTGCAAGCTTGTACGATTTGAAAGACCTTCCCGGATCTCTCAAGGAACTGCGTACGGCGGTAAGGCTCGACCCTAAAAACGCCGGAGCGCATCGCTTGCTCGCGCGCATCTATTCGCAGCAGAATGATGATTCATCCGCCGAACGAGAATTACGCCTGGCCCTTGCGGCCAAACCCTCCGCCGATCTGCATTTCGAGCTCGGTTCCACCCTGGGGCAGCTTGGGAAGATCGATGCTGCTGCGGCTGAGTTTCGTGCCGCTCTCCAATTGGATCCGCAAATGGCTCCTGCCCACAGACTTCTGGGGGTGGCGCTTAGCCATCAGGGTGACCGCGTTGGCGCCCTGGCGCAATTTCGCAAGGCTGTTCAAATCGATCCCAAAGATGCCGAATCACAGTACGCCCTGGGCATGGAGTTGAAATCAACTGGCGACCTCGCCGGCGCGATTGCTGCGTTCCAGAAGGCCATCGCCCTGAAACCTGATTTCGAGAAGGCGCATTACAGTCTTGGTATTGCACTGCGGGCGCAAGGCCAAGCCGAGGCTGGGAAAAAAGAGTTAGAGGACGTAAATGCCCTGCACGATTTTCGGACTCGCCTCGCGCAGTCGAAATATCTCATTCTGCAGGGAGTGCAAGCGCTGGAGCATCAAAAGCTTGACGAGGCGCAGGCGTTCTTTGAGAAATCAATTGAACAGAGTCCCGAGCTTCCCACCGGTCATTACTACCTCGGCATCATCTCGGAAAAGAAGGACGATCCTGCTAGCGCCATAGCAGCGTATCAGAAAGCGCTCGAGTTGAAGCCGGACTACGCGCAAGTTCATTTGCGCCTCGGTCTGCTGTATTGGCGGCAAGGCGACCAGACACGTGGGCTTGAGGAATTCCGCCAGGCCGTAATGTCTGATCCGGACCTGGCTGAGGGCCACTACGATTTCGGGCTTGCACTTTCTCAGATGGGGCGCTTCCCGGAAGCAATCGGGGAACTGAATAAAGCGATCGCTCTCGATCCCAAATACACAGACGCTCGAGTACAGCTAGGTTTGGTCCTCAGCCAAAGCAACGACATGGCCGGAGCCATCAGGGTCTTCCGTGAACTTGTACGCCGCAATCCGTCATTCGCCGAGGCTCACAATAATCTAGGCCTGGTGCTATTACAGACTCGTCAAAGCACCGAAGCTCGAGCACAATTTGAACAAGCGGTTCATCTCAAGCCACGCTACGCGGAAGCGCATTATAACCTTGCATTGGCGCTTCATGAGGAAGGCAAAGAGGCGGAATCCCGCGCGGAGTACGAAAAGGCGTATGAGATCGCGCCGGAGCTAAGAAACGCTCCCCATCAGTAAGGAACCGCTATTCTGCGGCTGCTTCCGGAGCATATACATACACCCTCGAAAAGGCAGCCTTCGAAGTGGCCGTCCGGGTCACCGACGTTGAAATCAAATAACTTCTTGGCTTCGTTTCGTTAAAATCCCTATGCCCCTGTGTCAAGTTTATGTTGAGCGGCGGTGGAACATTCACGGCATTAGAGTTGAAAACAAAGCAAGACTACTCTACTGAACCCGAGCAACAGTCACGCTCGCGACGGGTCCTGCACGCGTCCTTTCCATAGACCGCCGCGTCCTTTCCAGTAACGGACAGCGGAGTGGATAGTCGCACCCACGTAGAAAGCTGCGATCAGTGGGAGCAAGAGCGTCCGGAGTGGCGATTGACGGTAGAAGCGCAGGATGGGCCAAAACGCGATTGTCATCAGAAGGCAGGTGCCCGCTCCTATAGCCGCGACTCTGGTGCCCATGAAGAGCAAAATGGGCGGGGCTAGATAGGTAATGGTCATTCCCACGACGGTCCCAACGAGCAAAATGGCGGAATGGTGCAGTTGAGCAAAAGCTGTCCTCGAAATCATCCCGCCGATCTCGGCCCAAGTCGCGTAACCACGCAAGCTGTAGGTATCCTCGGCCAATCCGAGCCAAATGGGGCCGCCGCCTTGTTTCACTGCTCGCGCGACAGCGCAATCATCGATGACCTCGCCGCGAATCGCACCGATTCCGCCTATGCGCTTGAGAGCTTCCGACCGGATCAATAAACAACCGCCGGCCGCTGCGGCCGTGCGTCGGTCCGGCCGCGCAACCCAAGCTGGCGGATACAGCATGAAAAAGAAGAAGACGAAGGCTGGAATTAGATTCTGCTCGGCGAGCGATAGGCATGGCAACTTCGCCATCAACGAGACCATGTCGAAGCCGCCGCTCTGCGCGCGAGCCACAAGGCTGGCCAGATTGCCCCGTGCGTGAATGATGTCCGCATCTGCAAGCAAGAAGTAATCAGCCTGGAATGCCGCAGCCTCCTGCAATCCCTCAGACAGGGCCCACAGTTTTCCGGTCCAGCCATTCGGAACCGCGCGGGCCCGAACCACCGTCAGCCGATCATTTTCTCTAGCGTGTTCCACAACTTGCCGAGCGACCGTCGCCGTGTTATCGGAGCTATCATCATCTACAAGAAATATGTGCATCCGGCCGGCATAATTCTGCTCAAGCAAGGAGCGAATCGCGTGGCCAACTACCTTTGCTTCGTTCCGCGCCGGAATAACGACAGCAACGGACCGCACCGGGACGCCTTGCTCCTGCGATGGAGAACCTGGATCCAGCAATCGCCAGAATCCACCTCGCCCAAAGACTAAGTAGGTCCAAATCCCGAGCGATACTGCTCCGACGGCCTCGGGGATCATACTCACCTTCTAGATTTTGCAACCAAACCGTTTCAAAGACGAATTCGAGATTTTTAGATAACAGCGGATAATAATTGAGCCTTAGCCCGGCAAGATCTCCTTAACCGCCCACTCAATTCTATCGATTTCTTCGCGGATTACTCTGATCGACTGTTGGTTTTTCGATGGGTGGGCCAACGGAGTGATCCCCTCAAGAGCGCCTCGTATTTGATTACTCCGAGCCCAAATGAACTTGAGCCTTGCGCTCCTCTCCTTGCGATTTCTGTAAACGCCGCCGACGAACTTAATGGTAAGCCAGGCAAATACCAAACCAAACAGCACCTCAACTGGAATACGATCGGTAGTGCCGTCAAAGTCTGAAAACAAGATTCGATAGACCGCTTCACCCATCCCAAACGATGCAAACAATACAGTTGCCCCGAACAAATATACTGTTAGGCGCTCCATTGGTTGAAAGCGTATCGAGTCGTTGCTTCCATCGCTTGTCCGTACAGAGTTTGTCGCCATACTTCCCCCAAATGATTTGTCACTGTTCCCGAGGTCGTCGATCCACGGTGGCAGCGCCCAGTCTCGCTAAAATCATAACTTGAAACTGCAATCAGTGGCGCGATTCCGCCAGGCGGTTGGTCCCAAATTAGCGCCCGCCCACGGCAAGATGGGGAACTCCCCACATCGGTTACGGAAAAGGATCCGTGCGCTTGGGATCTCGTAGTTGTGCTGATGTCATTCGCCACCAAAGGGTTTTGCCTGTCCGGACCTCTGACACGGACATGCCAGTTTGTTACTCTTTTCGAGTGCGATCTGCCACCGCCATTACCGAACAAGTCAGGCAGTTTAAGAATGAGATCGAGGCGATTGAACTCGCAAACCGAGAGTACCGGGGGCTGAAAAACCCGGGCTATCCTGCTCAACGACTCGATGAAGAACGTCGCATCCGACTCGTTCAGATTCAGGAGGAGCTCAAGGCTCTGATGAGAAGATGACCATCAATAAACTTCGCAACGCTATTCATAAAGAAGCTGCATAAGCCTCTCGACGGATTCAGCTCAGGACGTCTTCGGTCGCCCTTTTTGGTGGCCGTCCTGTTGATGATGGTGACAGAAATCCGACTGCCAACATCTCATCCTGTTTCTGCATCTCCATATCGGCAAATCTATTCTTGGGAGACAAAAAGTATGAGACACAGACGGCGAGAACCCCTTCTTAACGTCCTACTCAGTACCGGACTTCACCTGATTGATTCCCTTCGGGAGCGGATGCCGGACAACGTCGATGACATCAAGGACCGCGTAAGGGATACCTATGACACCGCGTCTTACCGCGTCAGTCGAGCCACAGATGCTCTTCGTGGCAATGAAGAGTCCCACATGGCCGGCAAAGTCGGTGCTTTGCTGATCGGAGTTGGCATCGGGGTCGGCGTCGGCCTGCTGATCGCGCCGACCACAGGCGAAGAAACTCGGGCCGACATCGCCAATAAGGTCATGGACTTTGGCGACAAGGTCCGTGAAGCCACCGGAAAGAAGCCGCAGGCGGCTACTGGGACTTAAGGCGAAAAGAGATTTTCTCAGATGGCGGCATCATCTCTACCGCTCGGGCGGTTCCCTGCCTCCTGGCGGCGTTGACAGACTGGCGACGGCCGCGATGGGCGCGACTTCGCGCTACGTTCTTGCGCCAGCGGCTTTCCCCTTTCGGCACTCTCGCGTCCCGCCTTGGTAGCTGGCTATGGTCCTTCATACCAGCCGCGAACGGATTGCTCCACTGGCTGAGTGCGATTCCCAGTACGCGATGCCGCAAGTCGGATCTCTTTTGAGCGCTGCCTGGATCCTTGCGTTAACAAACGGAGTATTTCCGACGTCGACGACGGCTGTGACTTTCGAAGCACGGTCGACTGTCATAACGACTCCTTGCGCACTTAAAAGATTTATGCGCAAAAATGGTTGTGCGTTCCGATGAGTCCCACTTCGACGGCGGGAATAGTCCTGTGAGTCGGATAGCTTCCGGTTAGCCGACAACTAGGGAGTTGAAAATCCGGCAATGAGCACAGTCCTTTTCCCGGCCAAAGGTTATTGGTCGCGAGTTTATAATTCCCAATCGAACATCATGCTTGAAGGTGGGGTCTACTGCGTGGCCCGTGCATATCTGGGGCAAGCAGTAGCTTTACGAGAGTATCGGCCAACCAGTCTTGATATTGCTGCGGTGACCACCCTCTCTCGCGTACCAGCATTCGATATACATCCCCTCCAGTGAGCATCCAGAAGATGTCTCTCGTTGTCTGATGACTCAGTTCTGTCCGAAGCTTTCCTGATTCCCGCAAGAGCGTGATCACACTTTCCTCTCTGTCGTAGCGTAGCCGTTCCCGATGCCGTTCCAGATTTGCCAGCTCCGGTGCGACCACACCTGCGCCCCTCATCAACTCGAATGCAGCACTTTGAGCACTTCGGATCTGCCTCGCCACCGCGGCGGCCCGACGCAGACGGGTTTCCGGATCAGTCGCGCTCCGTGCATATCGCACGACTTCATCATAATCGGGGCCGAACATCGACTGATCGAGAAGAGCCATCAGAATTCCCGTTTTCGATTTGAAGATTGCGTACACGGTTGGGACGGAGACGTGCGCGCGTTTGGCGACAGCCTCGATGGTCATTCCAGAGAAGCCTTTGGTGCGCAAGAGCTGGTCAGCAGCGCCAACTATGCGACTACGGGTCTGGGCAGCCTGGCGCTCGCGGGTGACGGATTTGTAGGTACGCTGTTTTTTCTCTGCCAATGGCTGACATTTTAGCATCGTCTATTAGATATAGTCATCTATACCCAATATGCGAGGCTGATATGGAGAACGCAACAGGAAGATTTGACGCTACTGCAAGGCTAGGCCACTTGAAACTAGTTGTACTGGGTGCAACCGGAGCTACCGGTCTGGAGGTCGTCCGACAAGCTACCGAACGGGGCCATTCTGTAACCGCATTTGTTCGAGCACCAGACCGACTAGGCGCACTTAAGAATCAGATCGCGGTCAAAAAAGGAGACCTCCTGGATAGCTCTCAACTTGCGAAAGGTATTGAGGGCCACGATGCTGTCATATCCGCGTTCGGCCCGCGCCTGCCTGTTACGAAAGCAGACGAGCACCTTCTACAGCAATTTGCTACGGCTCTGACGAAAGCAATGGAAGGGACAAAGGTACGACGAGTTGTCGTCGAATCTGTTGCTTTCCTGTTCAAGGACTCCATCATTCCACCAGCGTACCTCCTCGGTAGGCTGTTGTTTCCGAGCATTGTGGCGGATTCGGCTGCCATGGAGAGAATCTTCGATGAAAGCGGTCTCGACTGGACCATGGTGCGGCCGCCGGAACTTACAAACAAGCCTTATACCGGGAAGTATCGCGTGAGAGAGGGCCATCTGCCTCGCTTCGGCTTCAAGGTCTCACGCTCGGACGTGGCGGATTTCGTGATTAGGTCCGCCGAGAATCACTCCACTATCCGCAAGATTTTCGGGGTGTCTCAGTGAACGCTTAACAACTGTCATGCGTGGCGCTAATTGCCTGCGCCGAGATGCTCCACAACGGGTTCGCAACGAGGTAAACATGACTCCCTATTCACTTGCTCTGTTTTTGCACGTCGGGTCTGCGCTGACGCTCGCCTCGGCTTTAAGCATTGATGGCTTAATCCTTTTTCAATTGCGGCGAGCTACGACTGCAACGGCGACACATCCTTGGCTAAACCTTTGGTCTGCAGTTCCTCGCATAGCTGGCGGCTCTGGCTTTCTGCTGCTCTTTTCCGGAGCATACCTAACGAAACGAATGTCCGCGTGGACGCTCGCTTGGCCCAAAATGGCTCTCGCCACCCTGATCCTGATTGCGATTCTAGGCGCCATCACGAGCAAGCGGATGGGAGTATTGCGGCAAGTTTGTGCCCCCAGCAAAACAGGTGAGTTGGAATGCGCAAGGCGCTTGCAGGATCCCATACTGAAGGTTTCCCTCGGCACCCGAATCGCCCTGCTGTTCGCGGCTGTCCTGCTCATGAACACACAACCGGCATTATGGGAATCGCTCGCCATTGTCGTTGGCTCCCTCGCACTGGGATCGATTGCAGCCCTTCTCATTCCCAGCAGTAGTTCGGATTCGGCGGCAACGAATTCTGATGCGCGAAGCTGATGACCAGTGGCTGGACCGTGTCCAAGAAGCCATAAACAAAAGCAAGGAGGACGTAATGACCCCAACAATCACACAGCTTTCGAAACCCGAGAAGGTAATCTATCGAACCACAACCGGAATTGTGTGCGCGGTCATGATATTCAGCATCATCAATTTCATCTTTAATGACCATTTTCCTATCCCAATGGACCCGAAGGAGCCTTCGTCCATTTGGGACTGCCCCGCTACTTCAAGATCGAGCTCACAATCGCCAAGATACTTGAAGTACTAGCGCTATTGATTCCGAGCGTCCCGTCTAGAATAAAAGAGTTCGCATACTTCGGTTTCGGCGTTACTCTGTTTTCTGCCAGCGTCGCCCACTTCGCCCGGGGGGATGCCAGACTCAGCGTATTTTTTCCAATCGACCCATTGTTATTTCTCGGAACGTTGATCGTTTCCTATTTCTACTTCGAAAAGAGTCATTCCTTCCCAGGGCCCGCCAAATCATGAACGGAAAAAGACGCAATAACGTGTTCACCGAAAGTCGTATCCGGTTTGCCGACAACACAGAACGAACGAGTCAAACCGTGAATTAAGACCTATGCAGCTTTTCCTGCTCTGATGTTGTGACTGGAAAATGCGTCGACGTTGAAGGTCCGCGACACCGGAGCACAACTCACCAGGTGGGAGATCAGTTCGTTGATTCTGGGATACTGTTCATGGGTGTATCGCTCAGCATCCTTTTGACTTTCCCAAAAACTCAGCGCCAGAACTTGGTCGGGATCGGTATCAGATATGAGAACAATCTCATCCACGAAACCGGGTTGACTTTGCAGTATTGGCAAGATTTGTTCCTGAATGGTTCTGGTGAGCTGCCTTGCCTTCCCCTCTTTGGTATT
>Ga0163162_10001177_pt1 | contig 24418 bp, 23 predicted proteins | sample S55metaG_FD_115310 | JGI IMG/M metagenome (GOLD analysis project Ga0163162, IMG submission 115310) | Switchgrass rhizosphere microbial communities from Kellogg Biological Station, Michigan, USA - S5-5 metaG | ecosystem: Host-associated > Plants > Roots > Rhizosphere > Soil | place: USA... | reverse complement strand
GTGATCAATTTCAATGCTGCTGTAAGTGCACAGGGGAATTCGGATGCAGCAGCACTGGCGAATAAAGATTTGCTTACGGTAGCCAACCTGCCGGATGCAACTCCGGAAAAAATCACATCCTTCGAATTCGGTTATAAATCGGTGTTGCTCGACAATACTCTGGTTGTTGATCTTGACGCTTATGTGAACCAATATAAAGGTTTCCTCGGCCAGGTACAGGTATATGTACCCAATGGGGTGGAAGTAAACACGGATGCCGGCGTGATTGCCATGCTGGACAGAAACCGGGATCCGACAGCGGCTTCGGGTGGAAATTCCGCAAGCCTTGGACAGAGCCGTTACCGGGTTTATACAAATTCTATTACTACCTATTATAACTGGGGTTCTGCCCTGGCAATCACCTATAATTTTTACAAGAGGTATACGATCAACGGGAATATTAATTTCAATAATATGAAGGCAAGCAATCCAAATGACGTATTCGTTACCGGGTTCAATACGCCCCAGTGGAATACCGCCCTTTCCTTTGGTAACCCGCAGGTGGCTAAAAATACAGGCTTCAATATAACCTGGAGATGGCAGGATTCCTTCCTCTGGCAAAGCCCCCTGGTGAATGGTACTGTCCCGGCATTTAGTACGTTAGATGCCCAGGTGAATTATCATTTTCAGAAGCAACATTCCACGGTTAAACTGGGGGGATCGAATCTCCTGAACCACCGTTATATCCAATATGCCGGTGGACCTACCCTGGGAGCCATTTATTATGTAGCAATAACCGTTGATGGACTGCTTCAATAAAGGCATTTCTTTTATTTTGAGCCGTTTATGTAAAGAAGCTCTTTTTTTTGAACTATTTTTTTATCTTTGCGTTGTTAGAGAGTAATAACGCATGAAAAACAGGATGTTCCCAATTTGCTGTTGTTGTTGTACTGCAAACCGGATAAACCGGGTGGGGAATATTCTATTATAGAAATAAAAACTAATAAACTATACAGAAGCTCCACTCATGTGGGGCTTTTTTTATTTTATATATGTTCAATACAACCTTTCCATCACCACCTGCAATGACAGAAAAACTGGCTGGCCTGCATATCGGCAACACACCATTGATCAGTTTTCCGAATGTTTTCCGGAAGGAAAATGTATTTCTTTTTGCCAAGCAGGAATGGAAGCAGCTCTCAGGTAGTGTGAAAGCCCGGGCCGCCTATGCCATATTCCGGGATGCCCTTGATAAAGGCCAGTTGCGTCCGGGAAAGATTCTGCTCGACGCTACCAGTGGAAATACCGGAATTGCGTACGCACAAATTGGAAAAATCCTCGGCATCCGGGTGGCCCTCTGTTTGCCGGAAAACGCCTCTACAGAAAGAAAGGAGATTCTTCGTTCGCTCGGTGCAGAGCTTATACTTACCTCCCGTTTTGAAGGTACGGACGGCGCACAGGAGCTCGCCCGGTCAATGGCCGACGAATATCCGGAGCTTTATTTTTACGCCGACCAGTATAAGAATGAAAATAACTGGAAGGCACATTATTATGGCACGGCTCCCGAAATATTAAGCCAGGTGCCAGGTATTACCCATTTTGTAACCGGACTCGGAACCACCGGAAGTTTTGTTGGCACAGGTCGCCGGTTGAGAAAAGAAAAACCTTCCATTAAACTGATTTCCCTGGAACCCGATAATCCCCTGCATGGTCTGGAAGGCTGGAAACACCTTGAAACCGCTGTAGTACCAAAGATTTATGATCCCTCGGTTGCGGATGAAAATATGGAAATTTCCACGGAGGACGCTTATCAGATGATGGTAGATGTGAAGGAAAAAGAGGGATTGATTCTGAGCCCGTCATCGGCGGCCAATCTGGTGGGAGCAATCAGAGTAGCGGCCGGTCTCGAAAAGGGAACTGTCGTTACCCTTCTTCCGGACAATGGAGATAAGTATGGCGAACTGATCAATAAATTATTCAAATGATATTTTTCGAACCAGATCCACTCGTCCGGATTAAGATACATGCCCGTTCTATTTTTCCCGATGAATGCTGCGGATTTCTGTATGGAACTGAGCTGCCAGACGGCACCAGAACCATTTCAAAGATTCTGGAAGTAGACAATTCCAAGTCGGGAGATAAAAGACGCCGTTTCGAAATAACGGGAAAAGACTATATGCAGGCCGAAAGATTCGCTACCGAAAATGAGCTGATTTTGCTGGGTATTTATCATTCCCATCCAAATCACCCGGCCATTCCTTCGGAACACGACCGGGTAGCAGCCCAACCCTTTTTTTCCTATACCATTATTTCCGTTATGCAGGGGAATATTGATCATATCCGCAGCTGGCGGTTAAACGACGCGTCTCAATTTGAAGAAGAAAATTTTTCACCAGTTCAAATAAATCAATCCATATAATGGCAACAGTAATTATTCCGACACCGCTTCGAAAATTTACCAATCAGACTGCGAAAATTCAGGTGGAAGCAGGAACCGTGGGAGAAATCATCGACCGGATAACCCTTGACTTCCCCGAATTAAAAAAACATTTGCTCGATCCCCAGGGAGGCCTCCGCTCATTTGTAAATATATTTTCCGGCGACGATGATATCAGAGACCTCCAACAGGAAAAAACGCCAGTAAACAGTTCTACCGTTATCAGTATTGTGCCGGCAATTGCTGGCGGAAACTATTAAAAATTTAATATGTCTATTCAGGATATAAAATTTACCAAAGAGGAGCTTGCCAGGTATAACCGGCATATCATCATCCCAGAATTCGGAGTAGAAGCCCAACTAAAATTGAAAGCAGCAAAAGTGCTTATTATCGGAAGTGGCGGTCTGGGCAGTCCTGCACTGCTATACCTTACTGCGGCTGGTGTTGGCACTATCGGTATTGTGGATTTTGATGTGGTAGACGACAGTAACCTTCAGAGGCAGGTTTTGTTTGATATACATGAAATCGGTAAACCTAAAGTGGAAGCAGCCAAACGAAGACTGGAGGCACTGAATCCCCATACCCGTTTTATACTTCATAATACACATATTAATTCCGGTAACGCGCTGGAAATTATTAAGGATTATGATGTGGTCGCCGATGGAACCGACAATTTCCCTACGCGTTACCTGGTAAATGATGCGACGCTGTTATTGGATAAGCCCAACGTGTATGCATCTATTTTTCAGTTTGAAGGGCAGGTGTCTGTTTTCAACTATGTAAATAAAAATGGCGAGCGAGGTCCCAATTACCGTGATCTTTATCCTACCCCTCCTCCACCGGGATTAGTTCCCAGTTGTGCAGAAGGAGGAGTACTCGGTGTGCTACCGGGTATCATCGGCAGCCTGCAGGCATTGGAAGTAATAAAAGTAATCACCGGAGTAGGTGAACCGTTATCCGGCAGGTTTTTCACTTTCGACGCACTGAATTTTGAAAACCGCATTTTTAATATCAAGCACAGGGACGATAATCCGGTAAATGGCCTGAATCCCACCATTCATGCACTTATCGACTATGAACAATTCTGTGGTATGCGGGCGGTGGAAGAAAAACCGGTGAAGGAAATCACAGCAAAAGAGTTATATAACTGGCAGGTGGAAGGAAAGAAATTCAAGTTGATTGATGTAAGGGAACCCCTGGAGTATCAGATTGTTCAAATTGGCGGGGAATTGATTCCGCTGGCTACAGTTGCGGAACAGGCCGACCGGATCCCCAGGGATATTGACGTGGTTGTCTATTGTAAGGGGGGTGTAAGAAGTCTGAAAGCGATCCAGGAACTGGAAGAAAAATTTGGATTCACAAATTTATATAATTTGAAAGGCGGGATTATTTCCTATATCGATCAGGTCCAGCCTGAATTGACCCGCTATTAGCAGGCCTGCCAGATGAGTGCAGGTTGTCAAAAACAACTCACGGCCCTGGTTGGTCGAATTGTATTAGAAATAATTGTAAAATAAAAACGGTAGCGGGTATGTAAATACCAACTACCGTTTATTGATCCGCCCATTATACTTCAAAGCCTGAGAAGATAGGTCAGGCCTTATTAAGATTTGAATTCCGCTTTCGTACGGTTATATGCGGAATAGCCTTTTTCAGCGACATCTTCCGCTTCTGTTTTAAGGGAGGAAAATTTTTCTTTTACACCATCCACCAGATCAGTGAATTTTCCCTTTATGTTATCTGCCAGGTCATTGCTCTGTTCAGAGATTTTCCGGCGTGTTTCTGTTCCTTTATCGGGAGCAAACAAAATACCGAGCGCTGCGCCGACAGCTGCACCTGCGATAAAACCCAGTAATGTTTTGGAAGTACTCATGTTTTTGATTTTAATGATTAAATTCTGTTCCTACTATTATATATAATAAAATCCTTGCCAGAATTGCTTATTACTCAATAATTTTTTTTAATGAGTCAAATTCGGAGGGAACCTAACAAAAAATTAACTGCTTGTCTTTAATAGGGTCGCATACAGCATCCGGATTTGTGAGAAACAATGCAGTAAACCATTTTGCTGGTAACGCACCATTTGCCGGATAGTATCATACAAAAATGGTTCGTTCAGAACATCCCGGTATGTTTTCAATAACATTTGCTCTCCGAGGTTTAGCTGAACCAAATCCTCCGTATTTCCGGGAAGTTCAGAAACTTCGGCCGCATCCTCCACCTTGTTAAAATCCGATTTTAATCGATCCTGTAATTTCCCGCCCAGCGTTTCAATATGAGCGATCAGTTCATTCGCATACTGCTTACTTTCCTGCGCGAGTCCGAGCAGTGATAATCGTAGTGGCAAATTTTGGATCCGTTTAGCAACCTGCTCATAATTATTTTTTACTTCCTGTAAAGCATTTAATAGTCTGGTTAATTTGTCCAGAATAACACCGGGTGTTTTATGAGCGACGGAAGCAATCATAAAAAAGGATTTTATTAATTATAATTGGCACAACAGTTATACCAATTTAATTAATAATTAACGGATTAGCAAAAAAATAACTGTTACATGTTTCCACATAACAGCTCAATGTTTACACTTGTAATTTTAATCCGCAGATCCGCGAATTACTTTCAGCAAAACAGCTACGATGGCGATTACCAGGAGAATGTGAATGATACCTCCTGCATGATAACCCAGAAAGCCAATTGCCCAGGCAATCACCAGGATGACAGCAATAACGTACAACAGATTTCCCATAATGGTGTTTTTTAGGATGAATACATATTTTAAAGCCGGCATATCCAATACAAAATTCTGCCAGCTTGAAATTTAAACAATTTAATCCTTTTTAAGCTGAATGCTGGTCCGGGATGGCAATACCGTCGGTAACAGTGAAAATAAATCTACAATCCGGGGAAAGAATCATACAGAATTCCGGCCGGTCCTAAAACTTATCCAGCGTACGGTTTATCAGATCAAGGCTCAATGGTTTACCCAAAAATTCATCTGCCCCCTGCTGAAAAGCCCTTTTTTTATCCACCGCACTATCGTTGGCAGTTACAACAACGATTCGGGTATCAGGAAAATGTTGTTTCAAATAAGGTATCAAATCCATTCCCTGACCATCGGGCAGACTATTGTCCAGAAAGACCAGAGAAGGAATTTCTGCCTGGATGTATAAGGTTGCTTCTGCCAGGTTGCTGGCGTACCCAGTCTTCAAATTTCGCTTCAGAAGAATCCTGCTAAACAGATAACATACATCCGGTTCATCGTCTACTATCAGCACTTTAATAGGGGCCAGCTCACGCATACACACTTGGGATTTGTTTAATAGGTCAATTCCTTTGCCAATAACTGGTACGGCATTTGGAATTCATACTCCTATATAAAATATGCATATGATTAAGCCAGCAGAAATGACCACGTTAAGCCAGGTAATTGAGAAATTGAGACTGAAAAGACAGGATAATGAATTCATCCTGACCCCAGAAGGGTTTACCATCGGTAATGGTAAATTTTATCAGCCACATGACCTTAAAATCATCAAAACATACCGTTTCGAAGGAGAATCTGATCCTTCGGATTCTTCCATTTTATATGTGCTGGAAGGAAACGATGGCACTCTCGGCTACAGTGTGGATGCCTATGGGGCATTCAGCAACCATGACGATGTCGATTATGACGGTTTTATCGTTAAAATTCCTGTGGAAGAGAGGGACGAACAGCTCATTTTTGCAGATTAACAGCCAGTTTGCCTTCGATACCGTCGTCAGCAGATTTTCCCGTTAATGCAGCACCAAGTATCTTGATCAGAGACACTACCCTGTTGCTTTTTGTATCCCAGTACTTAACATCCAGCGGTCTTACTTTTATAAGTGTGATTTCGGGGTCATCCTTGCCCTTTTCAAACCAGGCCTTGTCGATAGGTGACCACAGTTCTTCAATCTTGTTCCGATCTTTAGTGATAACCGCCTCTCCATAAATACTCAGGTATTCCGAATTGGTTTTATGCGAATAAAAAAGCTGTACGCGCTTATCCTGCTGGATATCGGTGTTTTTGCTGCTATTCTCCCTGCTCATAAACCATATGTTTCCTTCCTCATCCACGCCGGAAGTAGACATCGGCCGGGTATCCAGTGGAACCTGATTGAGTCGGGTAGCAAAAAGACAAATGTCTTCATCAAGAATTATTTTGCGCATTTTTTCAATGGCTTCCATTCCTCCCAAATTCTTTTGATCGCTCATAGTACTGTTTAATATATTAAATTCAATTTTCTTGCCACCGAAGCAGAATTCAATATGCTGAGACTGATAATTATATTACCGATTTTTTTACTAATCGCTGCCGGAGGTCTGGCCCAGCAGATCAGTTTATTAACTACCGGGCGGACCGTCTCATTGCGTGGTTTAAGTGTGGTAAATGACCGTGTATTATGGGTAAGTGGGTCAGGGGGAACTGTTGGCAGGTCTGTAGACAGCGGGAAAACCTGGATTTGGAATACAGTTAATCAATACAAAAAAACAGATTTCAGGGATATTGAAGCATTTAGCGAAATGGAAGCGGTGATTATGGGAATTACAGAGCCGGCAGTAATCCTTAGAACGACAGATGGAGGTAAGTCGTGGACTAAAACATTCGAAGATTCATCCAAAACCTGTTTTCTTGATGCCATGGATTTTTCCGGCGAAAATGGAATTGTAGTTGGCGATCCACTGAAAGGAAAAATATTTTTTGCCGAAACAGCAAACCGTGGAGCAACCTGGAATACCAAAATTCCTTCTGGTTTTGATACCACGTCGGGAGGAGAATCCTTTTTTGCTGCCAGCGGGACCAATTGCCTGATCAAAAAAGAAATTAATAATTCAGATTTTTTTTCATATTTCCTGGTCTCCGGGGGCAAAAAATCCTGTTTGTATATTTCTTCCGGCCCCACCCATCCGGGACTTCGTTTCCCTTTATGGTTGGATCAGGGCGGGGAAACGACTGGTGCCAATTCCATAGCTATCAATCCATACCATACAGGCAAAGTGGTAATAGTTGGAGGCGACTTTTCGCATGATACATCCCGTTATAGGAATGCTGTATTGATTCAATTATTTCCATTTAGTCAAAGGTTTCCCGATGTTCCGCCCCATGGTTACAGGAGTTGTGTTGAATACATAAATAACACCCAGCTTATTTGTTGCGGGACAAGCGGAGTGGACTTTTCAGATGATAGCGGCCTCCGCTGGAAACAGATTTCCGGACTTAGTTTGCATGTTTGTAAAAAGGCACCTGCAGGTACAATAGTTTATCTGGCGGGCGCGGGAGGAACTGTTGCCCGTCTTCAGTTTTAGGACTTCCGGTTTGAAGCTGAACCCGCCTGGTGTTAATGTGTCCGGCTTTAGGCTTAAAACCGAATTTGAATTACATTTACAATAGCTGAATAACAACCGGAAAACATATGAGATTTGAAGATGCGCGCAATTTTATACTGACCAAACTCGAAAGTGAACTACCGACAGATCTCAATTACCACAATGTCAATCATACCAAAGAAGTTCTGGCTGCCTGTGAAGAACTGGCAGAAATGGAAAATATTTCCGGCCATAACCTGGTTTTACTCAAAACAGCTGCCTTACTGCACGATTCCGGTTATCTAACTACTTATGATGGCCATGAAGAAGCTTCCTGTCAACTGGCGACGACACTTTTGCCGGATTTCGATTATTCTTCCACTGAAATCGGCGAAATATGCCAGATGATCCGGGCAACTCAAATGCCGCAAACCCCTTTGGACAAAGCAGGAGAAATCCTTTGTGACGCCGATCTCTATTATCTGGGAACGAATGATTATACTGTGAATGCGGAGAATCTGTTTCTGGAAATGCAGGCGGTAGGCATTATTCATCACAGGACTGACTGGATGGAAAAGCAGATTCATTTCCTGGAAAATCATAAATATTTCACCCAGTCGGCAATTGACCGACTGTCTGCAGGCCAGCACCAGAACCTGATTTCTCTTAAAAATGAATTGGAATCCGCTCATTCCGTAACCGGCCATCAAAAGCTTTATCTGTCCGATCTTTTTCTGATTCTGACGGGGGTTGTCACCGCAGCTTTTGCACTCAAAGGATTTCTGATGCCCAATGGATTTTTCGATGGTGGCATTACCGGAGTTTCGTTGCTCATCCACGAGATATATCATTTTAACCTCGCTTATGTTATCGTATTTGCCAATCTCCCATTTATTATAATGGGCATGTTCACAATTAATAAACACTTTGCCTGGAAAACGCTTTTTTGCATTATCATGTTGGGGCTTTGTTTATTGTATTTGCCCTATCCCATGATCACAACCGACAAATTACTCGTCTCCATTTTCGGCGGTTTTTTCCTGGGTGTCGGTATCGGCTTAACCATGCGGGCAGGCTGTGCAGTGGATGGAATTGAAGTGGTTGCACTTTACACCTGGAGAAAAACCAGCTTCACGATCAGCGAGATCATTCTCGCTCTCAATGTACTCATCTTCAGTATTGCTGCTTTCAGATTTGGAATCCCGGTAGCACTGTATTCCATGCTTACTTATTTTACAGCTACTAAGACCATCGATTATGTAGTAGAAGGAATAGAAGCTTATACGGGAGTTACCATTATTTCAGGGAAAAGTGAAATGGTTAAACACAGACTTGTTAATGAATTAGGGCGCGGAATTACAATTTATAAGGGCGAAAGGGGATTTTTACCCGGCAAATTCCATGTTCATAGTGATGTAGACATCATTTTTACAGTTATCTCAAGACTTGAACTCCGCAAACTGAAGAACCTGGTAACTGAAATTGATCCGCAGGCTTTTGTATTTGCGCATACGATCAAAGAAGCTTCCGGAGGTATTATGAAAAGACGTCATATACACTAGCTGTATAATCTGATCATCTCCTATTTTCATTATATTTATTCATGGCAATTGAAAAGGACATGCCCCTTAAATCAATTTTATTTTTTTTTACCTTTTTGATAATATCGGGTTGCGGTCAATCCGAACAACAAATGCCGCTGTCCCAAAATACGACTGAATTTTCTTCATCGTCCGGGTGGTTATCCTGGTGGGCAGTACTGGCATATTTCCTGATATTCGCCGGTCTTCTTCGTTTATGGGTGAGAGTCCGGTCGCGCCGTCTGCTAATTGAAAATGCGCGACTTGAACAAAAACTGAATGAGAGGACCGAGGCACTCAGTACTGCGTTGGACAGTCTGCGACAGGCTCAAAGCCAACTGATTCAGGCGGAAAAAATGGCTTCTCTGGGTGAACTGACAGCCGGCATTGCCCACGAAATACAGAACCCGCTGAATTTCGTAAACAATTTTTCAGAAATTAATACAGAACTGATTGGAGACATCAATAAATGTCTGGAGGAAGGCAATATATCCGAAGCCAGGAATCTGTTGAAAGACATAGAATTGAATATGGGCAAAATAACCTTCCATGGAAAACGGGCAGATACTATAGTAAAAGGTATGCTTCTGCATTCCAGGGCAAGCAGTGGTCAGAAAACGCCAACGGTCTTAAATGATCTGGCCGACGAATATCTCAGACTGAGTTATCATGGTCTCCGCGCCAAAGACAAATCCTTTAATGCACGATTCGTGATGGATTTTGATGAGAAGACAGGAGATTTGATGCTCGTGCAACAGGATATCGGACGTGTATTCCTCAACCTTTTCAACAATGCTTTTTACGCTGTGACAGAAAAGAAAAAACGTATGCCGGAAGGCTATGAGCCGACGGTTACCGTTACCACGAAAAGAAAAAAAGATTCCGTCGAAATACGTATCCGTGATAATGGTCAGGGTATACCCAAAAAAGTAATTGCGAAAATATATCAGCCTTTTTTCACCACAAAACCTGCCGGACAGGGCACGGGCCTTGGTTTATCACTCAGCTATGATATCGTTACCAAGGATCATGGAGGGAAAATAGATGTGATAACCAAAGAGAACGAATTCACTGAATTTATTGTAGAATTGCCGGTTCTGCCGGCAGAGTAAAAGATGAACTGAATTACTGATCCATAAAACCGATGCATGAAAATATTAGTCGTAGATGACGAGCGGGATATACAACAATTATTCGAACAGCGGTTTCGGAAAGAAATCAAAAACGGTGAGTTTGAATTTGTTTTTACATTTTCAGCGCCCGAGGCTATTCAGTATTTAAACAGGATACAGCATGAAGTCGTGCTTATTCTTTCGGATATCAATATGCCGGGTATGAGCGGTTTTGAATTACTGAGTGAGATAAAGAAAAAATTCAAAACGCCCCCGCCCATCGTCATGATGATTACCGCCTACGGCGACGATGAAAAACACCGGCAGGCCATTGAACTTGGTGCCGATGATTTTTTAACGAAGCCGCTGGATTTTCATATTCTGAAAACAAAACTTAAATCCCTTGAATAATGGCAAAAATACTTGTGGTTGATGATGAACCAGATTTAGAAGTTCTCATAAAACAAAGGTTCCGGAAACAAATCCGTGACCGGCAATATGAATTTTTATTTGCAGTCAATGGAGTCGATGCGCTGGATAAGATCCAGGATTCGGAAGATCTGGATATCGTTTTGAGTGATATCAACATGCCCGAAATGGATGGTCTCACTTTGTTGGATAAGATGGGTCAGACGAATCCCATAATAAAAGCGGTCATTGTTTCGGCTTATGGGGATATGGATAATATCCGGATAGCCATGAACCGGGGAGCTTTCGATTTTATTACCAAACCTGTAAATTTTGAGGATCTGGATCTTACTATCATCAAAACGATAAAACATGTAACCCAAACCCGGCAGACACTAAAAGCCATCAGGGAGAACAATATTTTACGCATGTATGTGGACGAAACCGTGCTGAATTTTATGAACAGGCCGGAATTTGAATCTGCTTTGCTAAAGAATGAGACCATCGAGGCTACGGTCGCCTTCATTGACATCTGCGGGTTTACCTCTATTACCGAAACTGAACAGCCCAACGTAGTAGTGAACATGCTGAACAATTATTTTGACACCATTGTAAAAGAAATTATAGCCCAGAACGGATATGTAGACAAATTCATTGGTGATGCGGTACTGGCCGTATTCAGGAATGAATTTCATCTGGACCGGGCTATTGATGCCTGCCTGGCGGTAAGAAACCAGATTGAAAAAATAATACCGGAGCCGGGTGGCCTTGGCTTCAGGCCCAAAGTGTCAATTGGTATTCATTCCGGGGAAATGATTTGTGGAAATATAGGGTCCGCCAGTCTGCGCCGATTAGACTACACTGTAATTGGCGATGTGGTGAATACAGCAGAACGCCTTCATCATGCTGCCGTAAGCGGACAGATTATCATTACCGAATCCTCTTATGAGTTGATAAAACAATCTTTCCGTTGTAACAGGTTAAATGCTGTTCAGCTAAAGAATAAGGCGCAACCGGTACAGATATTTGAAGTGATATCCTGAAAATCGGAAATTTCACGATTCCTGTACACTCAGCGACCTGAAATCCACCGGTACGAGTTTGCTTACACCTGCTTCCTGCATAGTTACTCCATAGATCACATCCACACTGCTCATGGTCATTTTGTTATGGGTAACAATGATGAATTGGGAATTGTCACTGAACTGACGGATCATGTTCGTGAACTTGTTTACGTTGGCATCATCCAATGGTGCATCCACTTCATCCAGGATACAAAACGGGGCCGGTTTGATCAGATATATGGCGAAGAGTAAAGCTGTTGCCGTAAGTGTTTTTTCTCCACCGCTCAACTGTTGTATAGATGAAGGTCTTTTGCCTTTGGGCTTGGCAACAATATCGATACCGGTATCAGCCAGGTTTTCCGGATTTTCCAATACAAGGTCTGCCGTATCTTCTTCCGTAAAGAGCGCTTTAAATACTTTCTGGAAATTTTCACGCACCTTTCCAAATGTTTCGAGGAAATGCTGATTGGCAGTGGTTTCCACTTCCAGTATGGTTTGAAGCAGGGTGTCTTTAGCATTCACCAGATCATCTTTCTGCTCCACAATAAAATCATAACGTCTTTTCATCTCCTGGAAAGCCTCTACAGCCGTCGGGTTCACTTCGCCCAGGTTTTCCAGTCTTTTCTTCATCCTGTCGGATTTTTCCTGCAATTCTTCTACCGGCGTATCGCCGATTCTGGCTTCATCAATGATGTCATCCAGATTTATCCTGAATTCCACATTCAGTCTTTCTTTCATACCCGCCAGCTGCAACTTAAGATCATTAAGCCGGTCCTTGATTTCGCCGAGAATATGTTCTGCGTTTTCCTTTTGTTTGATCAGATGACGGAGTGCCGTTTCTTTTTCACTCAGGTTATTCCTTTCGAGGTAGTATGCCTGGTCTGCTTCATTCAGCTTTTTTTCCTCAACCTCTTTATTGCGAAGCATATCTGTAAGGTCCAGTTCCAGCACTTGCAGCGATTCATTGTTTTCAGCAATCTGCTGCTGGGTTTGACCGAGTTGAACACGGTTGTCCTCAATCTGATTTTTTAAGTCAACCAGTTGCTTGTTCCGGAATTCCCGTTCCTGTTTCAACCCCGCTATCTTGTTTTCCTGCTGAATCATTTGCAGGTTCAATTCATTGAAATCCGCCAGCGCACCATTATACGCAGTTTCTGCAATGTTGAATTGTTCCTGTCCAAGGTTTATTTTTTCTCTCAGTTCGTTTACCTCTTCCATCAGGCGGGAAGCTTCGCTCTTCGTACCGGCAATGGATTCATTTGTTTGCAGAAGTTGCTGGCGAAGTTCCAAAATGCGCTGTACCGAGGCCTCCTGTACCCCGTTGAGATGTTCTGTTTTATTCTGAATGGAAAAAAGTTGGTTATTCAGGCGATTAATATCTTCCTGAACCTGTCGCAGAGCCTGTTCCTTTAATTGTTCATTAAAGCCTATCACTTCATTATGCCTGGCTTGTATTTCTGTTTTCAGGTTGGAAACAATCTGTTCATGGGCAATCACTTCCTGCGAGATTTTTTCCAGGTTCTTCGCCCGTCCGATTTTCTTTCCTTCAAACAATCCCACACTTCCACCTGTCAGTGAATATTTACCTTTTACATATTTGCCATGTTTTTCCAGTATTACGGAACCATTGGATTCACTATTGAACCACTCGATAGATGGTTCATTTTCGGCAATGAAAACATGCTGGAGTAAATGTTTTGCCAGGGGAAGGTATTTTGCTTCAACTTCAATCACACTCAATGCCGCAACTGTATCAGCCGGCTGTTCATGTGATTCAGGCAGATCAGCAGGAAATTTATTCAGGAGAAAAAAATTGGCTTTCCCTTTTTTATTTTCATCGAGAAGGTGAACGGCTTTCAGTCCTTCTTCCAGGTCATTCACCACATAGTAATTCAGATAGGGTTCCAGGACATTTTCTACCGCTGTCCGGAATTCCTCCCGCACATAAATAATATCTGAAAGAACCGGGGCTGTATGATTCCAATTGGGATTATTATGGAGGAATTTTACGCTCTCCGGATAGCCCTCCATGGAATCAATGAGGCTTTTCAGGAGATCATGTTCGTTTTTCTTAGCATCAAATTTCCTGCTTTCTGTTGCCAGTTCCTGGCGTAGATCCTCAAGTTTTTCCTGGGTTTGCAGAATCTGTTCCCTGGTTCGCTCCTGATGTTCCTGCAATTGTCTCAGGTCAGTTCTTCTCGTGTCCAGTTCTTCGGTTGTACGTTCACCATCAAAGCTCAGCTGTTTTATCTGGTGTTCACGGGCTTCCCTTTCTTCTTCCTGCAGTTTGATTGCCCTTTCGAGGTTCTGTATAGAAGTATCAGCAACCGCTATATTTTTTTCGGAATCAAATTGCAGGCGCTGGGCCTGTGCATGATCACTTCTCAACTGATCCAGCAGCATCTTCATGTTTCCGAATGAAGTTTTCGCCAGCTCGGTTTTATCCCGGAGAGTCTCCAGATTTTGTCTCAGGTGATCCAGTCTCACATCTTCTTCTCCCACCTGATTATCGGTAAAATGCAGGCTCTCTTCCAAACCCGTTATCTGTCCCGAACCCCTGGATAAAAAATCCAGCAGGTTGGTTTCTTTTTCCTGTAAAAAATCGCCACGCTGGCCGGCAAGGTTCTTCTCGCCTTCCTTGTTTCGCAGTTGTTGCACGAGGTCATTAAATGAATGCTGGAGTGCCTGAAGCTGTTTTTCCTTTTCAATAAATTCCAGTTTTTCCTTTTCGAGTGCCGCTTCTTCTCCGGCAATCATCGCTTCGAGCTGAAACTTTTTATCAGTTTCTGATTCTGATTGGGATTGCAGATTCTTGTAACTGGTATTAAAACCTTCCAGTGACGCTTTGGCTAATTCAATGCTGACCTCGCGATAATCCTTTTTTATTTCGAAATATTTCTCCGCTTTTTTAGCCTGGCTTTCCAGCGTCTTGAGCTGATTATTGATTTCAAAGAGGAGGTCTTCTATACGGGCCAGATCCTGCTCAGTGGCATCCAGTTTTTGACGGGCCTCCTTTTTCCTGGTTTTATAAATGGAAATTCCGGCAGCCTGTTCCAGCATACGCCGGCGGCTGTTTTCCTTATCGCGGATAATATCATCCACCATACCCAGTTCAATGATCGCATAACTGTCGGTGGAAATACCGGTATCCATAAACAGGTTTTGGATATCCTTCAGACGACAGCTCACATCATTAAGCCGATATTCACTTTCGCCGCTTTTATAAAATTTCCTGGTGACCGTTACCGTACTGAATTCTGTTGGCAACAAATTGCGGGTATTCTCGAACGTTAGACTCACCTCAGCGAGGCCGGAAGCAGACCGGTTTTTGGACCCGTTGAATACAAGGCTTTCCAGGTTTTCAGAGCGCAGATGACTAATTTTCTGTTCCCCGATCACCCACCGGATGCTATCTACAATATTACTCTTACCACAACCATTCGGGCCAATAATTCCGGTAATTCCCTCGTTGAAAAGAATATGGGTCCGGTCAGCAAAACTCTTAAACCCTTTAATGTCTAGGCTTTTTAAACGCACGGATCTCTATATTGATTGAGGACAAACCTAGTCAAAATGCTTAAAGTATTCCCCTCCTGTTAATAAGTGGTGGATAGTCTTTTAATCGTCTTGTTTATTAGTTCCTGCAAGGCGCCTTTTTAATTCAGCAACCGGCATATCGATTTGTTTTCCCATCACCTCTTTTCCCCGGTATGTGATCACTTTCAGCATAACGGCATCCTTTGGAACCTGCAGGGGTTGTTTATATACCGGATAAAAATTGTCAGGATGCGAATTATCAAAGCTGTAGTGAATATCCAGACCTTCTATTTCAGTGGATATGGTGATGAGCAGGGAATCATTTTCCGCTTTGCTTACCTTAAATATGGGGTCAAACATGGTACGGGCATATTTTACATTCTGCAGGTCCATCCGTCCGAAATTATTTTCAACTTTAGCGGCAAAACTTTTCCAGTTCTTTTTGTCTTTCGGTGACCATAAGGATTCCGAAACGGCAAGGCTTCTTGGCCATACCATATATTGCAGGTGACGGGTATTATAAACCTGTTCAGTCCAGAGATTGGCCTGGCCGCCCATGATATATTTGGCTTCTACCCCTTCCGGAACAGGTTCAAATTCATACGCTTTATTTAAACGCAGCGTGGCATATACATGAGGTTCGCTGATGGGATCTCCCTGCATATAATCCAGGTAAACATAAGTGGTTGGGCTCATCACCACCTGATGACCCATTTTCGCTGCAGCAATGCCTCCCTTGATACCTCTCCAGCTCATAACAACCGCGCTCTCTGGCAATCCGCCTTCCAGGATTTCATCCCAGCCAATCAGTTTTTTCCCCTTGGATGCGACGATTTTTTCAACACGTTTTTCAAAATAACTCTGCACTTCTTCCATCGTCTTCAGATTTTCTTTGGTCATCAGGGCCTTGATCTGTTCACTTTTCTCCCAATAATTTTTGGCGCATTCATCACCCCCGACGTGAATATAAGGGAATGGGAAAAGAGCAGCCAGTTCAGTAAATACGGTATCTAAAAATGTATATACTTTTTCATTGGCAGGACAAAGCGTGTTGTCACGCAGGGCTACCGGTCCGGGCCAGTTCATGAATTTTTCACCGGAAACCACCTGATATTTATCTGAACCTTCAGTACAGGCAAGATCGGGATAGGCCACTATGGCAGACATACTATGACCGGGAACATCTATCTCCGGCAGAATATTTACAAAACGGGCCTGTGCATATTTCACCAGGTCACGGATATCGTCCTGGGTATAAAATCCACCATAGGTTTTGGGTTCTTCGGCAGGGATGGGAGCAAAAGTTCCGAAATATCCTTCCCTTTTTACATTCCATGCACCCACTTCGGTAAGTCGTGGCAGACTCTTGATTTGTACCCGCCATCCTTCGTCATCTGTCAGATGCATATGCAGGAGGTTGAACTTATATTGAACCATTACATCAATAAAATCCTCTACTTCTTTTTTTGTGAAGAAATGACGGGAAACATCGAACATAAGGCCCCTCCAGGCGAAGCGGGGATAATCCTTTATTTCTACAATGGGAGCCTTCCAGCTTACGCCATTAATTTTTGTTTTACTTTCAATTTCCTGTGGTAATAACTGCCATAATGTTTGGGCCCCGTAGAAAAGTCCCGCAGGTTTATTGGCCGTAATGACGATACCGTTCGTCTTTACTGATAACCGATACCCTTCCTCATGCAATTCAATTTCATGAATTTTGGTCAGTTCGAAACGGATTGACGCGGTTTTGCTGTTGCTCAGGGATACTTTCTTTCCGGTTGCGGCCAGTTTAGCTAATATACTTTCGGTAGTACTTTTTAATTCCGGCAGATTAGGGATACTTACTGTAATTACAGATGGCAGCTGATAGTATCCTGTTCCCTGTTTCATGCTCACTGGCTCAGGAATTACTGAAATCACTTTTTCTTTATTCTGAGAATAAGATAATAAAGTAGTGAAAGCAACCAGACATAGCAGCATCGTTTTTTTCATGTAACAAATTTTAGGCTTCTTTTTTAAGTGAAAGCGAAAGTAAAAAGTAAAAAGTGAAAAGTAAAAATTAAAAACGGTCTTTGTTTATGAGATTGGAGACAATCAAAAATTTAATTTTTGAATTAATTTTCCCATTACCACATTGCCACACTTAACCCATTTTCTACATCGTGGAAGGCCCCTGGGCTTCCACATATGGTTCCTGCTGACTCAGGCAATGAAAACTTCCCAGTCCCCAGATAATATCAGTTGAATCAATGCCCAGCACTTTGCGTTCAGGGAACGCATCCTGAATGATGCGCAACGCCCTTTCATCCCTTCCACTTCTAAATGTGGGAACGATCACAAGTCCGTTGGCAATATAAAAATTCGCATAGGAGGCCGGCAGACGCTGATCTTCATAAATAATTTTTTCCGGCATCGGTAGTTCGATTATGTTGAGTTGTTTGCCATTAAGCAGTCGCATGGATTTCAAGTCCCTGAGATTACGCTGGAGGATTTCGTAATTCTCATCGGATTTATCTTCTTCCACTACGGCGATTACACTGTCTTCATTAAAAAACCGTACGGTATCATCTATATGTCCATCGGTGTCATCGCCCACAATTCCGTCCTTTACCCAAAGGATCTGGTCTATACCATAATAGGCTTCCAGATAAGATTCAATTCCGGAACGGCTGAGAGAAGGATTTCGATTAGGGTTCAACAAACAGGATTCAGACGTGATCACTGTTCCCTTGCCGTTAAAATCCACGGAACCCCCTTCCATAATAATATCCGGATACAGGACCGGAATTTCGTAGGCAGCAGCAATTAGAGTAGGTATCCGGTCATCCAGATCAAACGGGGGATATTTATTTCCCCATGCATTATAATTCCAGTCGATGATTATTTTAGGCTGAGCGGCAAGTGGATTTACCAGGAATGCCGGACCATGGTCACGGCACCAGGCATCATTTGTCGGATGGGTATAAAACCGCACGCGTTCCATCATTGTGGTGGTTGCTTCCAGTTTTTTCTGTGCGAAGGATTTCATCGCATCATTCGCCACGTTGATATGAACGAATTCATTTTCGGCGAGAGCCTGAATGAACCGGCAATAGGAAGGAAATATTTGTTCGATTTTCCCGGGCCAGGAAGCCTCCTTGTGGGGCCAGCTCAGCCAGGTAGCTGCATGTTGCTCGAATTCCGCCGGAAAACGGTATCCCAGATCTTTCGGCGTGGGCCGGCTAATCTCCATCTATAAATCTTTTAGTGATGGGTTGATAGGAATCAATACGCCTGTCGCGCATGAAAGGCCAATGGGTGCGATAACTATCGGTTTTTGATGTGTCTACCTCCTGCACAACTACTTCTTCCTTATCGTGGCTTGCCTGGTACAGTATTCTTCCGAATGGGTTCGAAATAAAAGAACCACCCCAGAATTTCATTGCACCCTCCTGCTCGAAGCCCACCCGGTTTACACTGACTACATGCACACCATTGGCAACGGCATGACTCCGCTGAATAGTCTGCCATGCATTGTACTGTTCCTCATTGGTTGGCAAATCCTGGCTGGTGGACCAGCCAATGGCAGTCGGGTAAAAAAGTATTTCTGCTCCCATCAGGGATGTGATCCTTGCTGCTTCCGGATACCACTGATCCCAGCAAATCAATATCCCGATGTTGGCATAAGCCGTTTTAAATACCTTATAGCCGAGGTCACCAGGCGTGAAATAGAATTTTTCGTAGAATGAAGGGTCGTCCGGAATATGCATCTTCCTGTATTTACCCAAATAGCTTCCATCGGCGTCAATAACCGCTGCGGTATTATGGTAAATTCCCTGTGCCCTTTTTTCAAATAGAGAAGCAATAATTACAATTTTGTTTTCCCGCGCAATAAGCTGTAGTGCTTCAGTAGCCGGTCCTGGAATGGATTCAGCAAGCAGGAAATTATCATAATCTTCCGTGTCGCAGAAATAAAGTGAGGTAAATAGCTCCTGAAGGCAAACAATCTGGGCACCCCCGGCAACTGCTTCCCGGATTTTTCCGATCGCTTTTTGAAGATTGGCTGTTTTATCTTTCACACAGGACATCTGTACGATCCCCACCTTTACTTTACCCATACCTTGTAAATTTGGAAATTTGGAAATTTTGAAATTTGAAAATTACTGAATCTGAAAATCAAATGATCGTTTGAATGCATCATTATTTCCAAATCTTCAGGTATTCAAATTTTAAAATTTAAGACGCTCTTCCAAGATGTTTGAGAAACGTAACATGAGAGGCGATGGCCTTATGTACGCGGGAATATTCAATGTATTGAATTCCATGCTCCGCACAAGTCTGGCGAACAATTTTGCTGACTTCCGGATAGTGCACATGGGAAATCTTGGGAAATAAATGGTGTTCGATCTGAAAATTCAACCCGCCAACAAGCCAGGAAACCAGTTTATTGTGGGTTGCAAAATTGGCTGTGGTATTCACCTGGTGAATAGCCCATTCATTTTCAATCCTGTTGGTATCAATATTAGCAACCGGGAATGTAGTATGTTCAACGGTATGCGCGAGTTGAAAAACGATGCTGATCAGCAATCCCGTAACAACGGTGGTAATCAGAAAACCAATCACCCAGGTACCGATTCCCACTGCATAAATCGGCAGGGCGACAAAAATAAAGGCATGAACCACTTTAAAAATCCAGAAGTTGAAGTGATCCATTATACCCATCTTTTTTAAGGGCACTTCTCCTACCCGTTTCCTGAAATATTTATTGTAGTCCAATATGAATATCCAGAGAATATACAGCATGGCATAGAGCCCCCAGAAATATATGTGCTGGTATTTGTGCATCCTGAGTCTTTTCTGGTTGCTGCTCATTCGCATAAAAGGCTGAATATCTATATCATCATCAACACCGTCCACATTCGTGTAGGAATGGTGAATAATATTATGTTTATTATGCCAGATAAAACTATTTCCCCCCAGTACACTGAGCGACAGAGCCGCCATCTGGTTAATCAGTTTGCTTTTGCTAAAACTTCCGTGACCTCCGTCGTGCATAATATTAAATCCAATGGCGGAGATTACACAGCCGAATAAAACGCATTCAACAATCGCGAAAAATGCAGGGGGAGTAAAGAAAACAAGGTGAATGTATAATCCTATAAAACTAACGCCCAATACCAACGCTTTCAGGTATAATCCGAAATTTCCGGTCATAGCTTTACCGGACTGATCAAAATAAGCATTGATTCTTTTTTTGAGATCCGCGTGGAAATTCTGTTGGTTCGCTGAAAACTTAGGCATTTGCATGATAAATCGCTTTAACTAAAAATCGCTGCAAAGTTACCGCTTTTTATTGCGATAACACTGTTAAATAACGATGGAACCTAGCAGTTTATGCACATTCAGGTGTCGAATTGTTCAAAAGCATCCAGCCTGCTCACCCCGATCATCTTTTCGGACAAAAAGCCTTCAGCATATTTTACCCCGATCATTTTGCCCAGCATCTGGGCCCGGCCGATAATCGAATCCATGAATTCGGGACTGGAAATATAGGTCTGCGGTTCATCCTCTTTATAAGCTGTTGAATGAAACTGTGAACTATAGGCCTTTATAGCTTCCAGTTTCCGGTCGAAAGTTGCGCTGATATCGTATACAAAATTCGGTTGGTAAAAACGGTCCTGTATAAAGTGAAATACATATTTAGGCCGCCAGGCAGCCTGTTCCAAACCTTTTTCATCCAGGGTGGTAATTTTTCTTAACCCGCTAAGGAAACAGCTTTCTGAAATCAGTTTTCCCGCCCGGCCATGATCCGGGTGCCTGTCTGCCAGGGCAGCTGCCAATACAATCTCAGGCTGATAGGCACGAATTGCCTTGACTAATTTTCGCTGATTTTCCTCATTGATCTGAAAAAAACCATCCGCCATACCAAGATTTTCACGGATATCCAGGTCCATAATACGGGCAGCGGCGGCAGCTTCCCGGGCGCGAAGTTCAGGGGTTCCCCGGGTGCTCAGTTCGCCCCGGGTTAAATCTACCACACCTATTGTTTTACCGTGAAGTTTTTCCATCATCAGGGTGCCTGAGCAACATAGTTCCACATCGTCGGGATGGACCGCTACCGCGAGTACCTGAATTTTTTTCATGCCGCAAATTATAATAAGTTGATCAGAGTTTTACAGAAGCCCGACCCAGCTGTTGATTATCCAATTTTACCCTAGCTTTGCACTCCGAAATTATCCATTCATCTTCATTTTAAATTTATTTCTATGGCCTATGATGTAGTCGTGCTCGGCAGCGGTCCCGGTGGTTATGTCGCTGCCATCCGCGCAGCTCAACTGGGTTTTAAAACTGCCATTATTGAAAAGGAGAGCCTGGGCGGTATATGCCTGAACTGGGGATGTATTCCCACAAAGGCTCTGCTGAAAAGCGCACAGGTTTATGATGACATCAAACACGCGAAAGATTTTGGTATTGAAGCCAGTGGAAAACCCGATTTTCCTGCGGTTATCAAACGCAGTCGCGGAGTGGCGGACAAAATGAGCCGCGGTGTACAGTTCCTGATGAAGAAAAACAAGATCGATGTGGTAATGGGCATGGGTAAGCTTAAGGCCAAAGGTCAGATTGAAGTGACCGGAACAGATGGCAAGAGCCAGGTCGTAGAAGGACGGCATATAGTCGTGGCAACCGGTGCACGGAGCCGCGAACTGCCCAGTATGAAACAGGATGGAAAAAAGATAATCGGTTACCGCGAGGCTATGAACCTGCCTGCACAGCCTAAAAGCATCATCGTTGTCGGCAGTGGGGCAATCGGCGTTGAATTCGCTTATTTCTACCACAGCATGGGAACCAAGGTAACGGTCGTTGAGTTTTTGCCACGCCTCGTTCCCGTGGAAGACGAAGAAATCTCGAAAGAGCTGGAAAAATCCTATAAAAAAGCCGGTATTGATATTTTGGTAAACAGTGAAGTAACCAGTGTAGACACCAGTGGAACCGGCGTGAAGGCAAAGGTTAAGACTGCCAGTGGTGAACAGACTCTTGAAGCGGATATTTTACTCAGCGCCATCGGCATTGCGGCAAATATTGAAGGTATTGGTCTCGAAACCCTGGGTGTGAAAACTGATAAAGGGAAAATTGTCGTTGACAAATTTTATAATACAAATGTCCCCGGAATTTACTCGATAGGAGATTGTGCTCCCGGGCAGGCGTTGGCGCATGTTGCTTCCAAGGAAGGTATTATCTGTATTGAAAATATTGCTTTTCAGGAGAAAAAATATGGTCATGCGCCGGAACCCATCGACTACAATAATGTACCCGGATGTACCTACTGCACGCCAGAGATCGCTTCGGTTGGGTTTACCGAAAAGCAGGCCAGGGATGCCGGCTATGAAATCAAAGTGGGTAAGTTCCCATTAAGTGCTTCCGGAAAAGCTTCTGCTGCGGGGCATACAGAGGGCTTCATCAAAGTCATATTCGACGCGAAATACGGCGAGTGGCTGGGCACCCATATGATTGGCTATAATGTTACCGAAATCATTATAGAAACCGTGGTGGGCCGGAAACTTGAAACGACATATCATGAAGTACTTAACAGCATTCATCCGCACCCGACCATCAGTGAAAGTGTGAAAGACGCGATTGAAGTTGCTTATGGTGAGGCAATACATCTGTAAGGCTCAAGGCTTAATGCTTAAGGCCTAAAACATTTGTGAATGGTTAATTTTTAATGATAATTGATTAATAATCTCTGAACATTAATAATTAACCATTTTCTTTCCAATAAGAAATCATTTTTTCAATAGCCTCCGGCTTTAAGCCCTGGCCCCAACCTTTAAAATTATGTTGCCAGTTTCCATATGGGAAAGTGAAAGTTTCTTTTCGCCGAAAGATATCATCATTGTTGGCAGCGGGTTTACCGGTTTATGGTCAGCGTATTTTTTAAAAAAGCGCTATCCCGGAAAATCTGTGCAGGTCCTGGAAAGAGGATTGATTCCCAGTGGCGCGAGCAGCCGTAATGCCGGATTTGCCTGTTTTGGAAGTTTCACCGAACTCGAGTCAGATATAAAAAATCAAGGTGAAAAAGAAATGCTCGAGCTGGTGGAAATGCGTTTTAAGGGATTGGAAAGAATCCGGAAAAAATTCAGCCCCAACCTTATTGACTATGAAAACAACGGCGGCTATGAACTGGTTTCACCCGACCAGTATCCCGATATCAATGAATTGCGTACAAGAATTGATGCGCTCAACAATCTATTGAAGGATGTTACCGGCAAACAAAAAACCTTTCAGCTCAATAATTCCAAACTCAAAGGATTCGGTATTGGAGGATCCCATCACCTGATTGAAAATAAACTCGAGAGTCAGTTGCATTCCGGGAAACTGCTGGAAGCTTTGGTTCAGCTGGTACATTCCATGGGCGTAACGGTTTTAACTAATGTGGAAGTAAAAAATATGGAAACCCGGATGGGGTTCGTTCAACTGGAGACCAACCTGCCTGTAGTACTCCAGGCAGGACAGGTTTTGATATGCACTAATGCTTTTGCCAAAACACTCATTCCGGATCTGGACGTTATACCGGCACGCGGGCAGGTCCTGCTGACAAGTCCGGTGGAAGGATTGAAAATAAAGGGCACATTTCATTACGATGAAGGCTTTTACTATTTCCGAAATCTTGGAAAACGGGTGTTGCTCGGTGGCGCAAGGAATAAATTTTTAGCAGAAGAGGAAACATTTTCCGCCGACACTTCGGAACCGGTGCAGCAGGAACTGGAAAGATTCCTGAAAGAAATTATTTTACCCGGCACTCCCTACCGCATCAGCCTGCGATGGAGCGGGACAATGGCCATCGGGAAAGAAAAAAAACCCATAGTAAAGAAAATCAACGACAGGGTATTCTGCGCCGTTCGCATGAGTGGAATGGGTGTTGCGCTGGCCCCCGAGATCGGAAAAATAATTGCAGGGATGATGTAATAAGCCCTGGCATTTACATAATAATC
>Ga0163162_10001176_pt1 | contig 24432 bp, 20 predicted proteins | sample S55metaG_FD_115310 | JGI IMG/M metagenome (GOLD analysis project Ga0163162, IMG submission 115310) | Switchgrass rhizosphere microbial communities from Kellogg Biological Station, Michigan, USA - S5-5 metaG | ecosystem: Host-associated > Plants > Roots > Rhizosphere > Soil | place: USA... | reverse complement strand
GCTTGCAGTGCATCCATTTTGATTCCTGTTTGTTCCATCATCTCTTTGACAGCTACATGCAACCATGTCGCATGTTCCTTTTGCTCTTTGTTTTCCACAATCATTAATGGTGAACCATCGCGGCCGATGCAGATGCTTGCCAACTCGAGAGACGTATCAATATTTAAGATCAGGGCCATTAGTTTCCGATTTCTTTTTCACCCGCTTCGCTCTCCAGCAAAGAAGATATAGTGTAGCGTTCGTTTGCTTTTCGCAAGGAGGTTAACAATGAAACAATATTTTTCAATCCAATCTTGTTGGCCCAGTCAAATGGACCGTAAGGATAATTCGTCCCGAGCTTCATAGCAATGTCTATCTCCTCCCTGGTGCTTACGCCAGCTTCCGTTGTGTAATAAGCCTCGTTAATAATCATAGCCACAATTCTTGCACTGATCATACCTGGCTCATCTGGAACGATATGATATTTCCAGTTGATGAGTTCCATAAATTGTTTCGTCGATAACAGCGATTGATTCGTAACCGCTAATTCGCAAATATCCCTGTTAAAAAATGTTGGCCATGCGTTGACCCGTGCAAAAGGCTGACCGATTTCCTGCAATGTGTCAACAACACTATTCACAAAAACCAGCTTTGGAAGAAGCCGCGACAGCGTTTTAATTCTCTCGAGATCTTTAGTGAAGTCGAGATCAAAGTATGCATCTGCATCTTCATTCAACATGGCGGTTACTGAATCGCAGGACATCACTGTTGCACCTGGACATCGGGCTTCCAGTTCCAGAACACAACTCGCATCGCCGACGACAGCAATCTTCATTTCAAAAATTTAGCGCAAAAGTATCGCGGATTTACGGATTTCCACGGATTGTATGGATTCTGTCAGCCAACTTTTTGCCGACGGTTTATTTTGAAAAGCTGTCTTCGAAAAATCTGATAAGCCCGAGCTTCTGACTACATTTGACAAATGGAAAAAACTATTATAAATACCCCAAATGCTCCTGAACCGATTGGACCATATAACCAGGGCGTTTTTGTAAACGGTATGCTTTTTATTTCTGGACAAGTTGCCATCAACCCTTCAACCGGGAACATTGATGTTACAGATATATATGCTGAAACGCACCAGGTGATGCACAACCTCAGGGCGATACTTACGGAGGTGTCAATGGATTTCGCAAACGTTGTGAAGACCACTATTTTTTTGAGCGATATGTCACTGTTCACATCAGTAAATGAAGTATATGGAAAATATTTTCATGGAGAATTTCCCGCCCGGGAAACAGTTGCCGTAAAAGGTTTACCAAAAAATGTGAATGTTGAGATCAGTATGATTGCGGTAGGATGACCATTTGATTATGCACTTCCTTTAATATTCAATAATCGACAAATAATGATCAAAAGCCACGCATTATACTTGAACGCTGATATTATTTATTGATTATTGAATATTCATTTCAACCTACGTTTGGCTTATCACTTTAATACCCCTAATTCTTTCCCAATCTTCGCAAACGCATCAATTGCCTTGTCCAAATGTCTCTGCTCGTGTGCCGCACTCAACTGTACACGTATACGTGCTTTGCCTTTTGGCACCACGGGGAAGAAAAATCCGATCACATAAATTCCTTCATCCAATAATTTGGAAGCAAAATTTTGCGCAACCACTGCATCATACAACATGATCGGAACGATTGGATGATCGCCGGGTTTAATATCAAAACCTGCTTCAGTCATTTTTGTCCTGAAATATTTTGTGTTGTTCTCAAGTTTATCTCTTAATGCAGTCGTTTCACTAAGCATGTCGAGTACGGCAATCGACGCACCTACAATTGTCGGCGCCAGGCTGTTTGAAAACAGATAAGGTCGACTTCTTTGTCTCAACATTTCAATGATCTCTTTCCGCCCGCTTGTAAAACCTCCGCTTGCTCCGCCAAGCGCCTTTCCAAGTGTTCCCGTGATGATATCAATTCTCCCCATTACATTCCGGTATTCATGCGTACCTCTGCCCGTTTTTCCAAGAAATCCAGATGAATGCGAATCGTCATCCATTACGATCGCATCGTATTTGTCTGCCAAGTCAGAGATCTTATCAAGTTGCGCTATCGTCCCGTCCATACTGAATGATCCATCAGTCACAATAATTCGACTACGGCATGCCTGTGCCGCTTTCAACTGCTCTTCCAAATCGGCCATATCATTGTGCTTATAGCGAAAGCGCTGTGCCTTACAAAGCCTGACACCGTCGATAATAGAAGCATGATTTAATTCATCTGAGATAATCGCATCCTGTTCGCCAAACAAAGGTTCGAAAACACCGCCATTCGCATCGAAAGCGGCAACGTACAATATCGTGTCTTCCGTGCCCAGAAACTTTGCCAGTTTTTGTTCCAGCTCTTTATGTATGTCCTGCGTTCCGCATATAAAGCGAACACTGCTCAATCCATAACCCCTCGCGTCAATCGACTTATGGGCCGCCTCAATGACTTTGGGATGAGACGACAATCCCAGGTAGTTGTTTGCGCAAAAATTCAGCACCGTTTTACCATTGACCTCGATCTCAGGACCCTGGTCACTCGTGATAATCCTCTCATTCTTAAATAAACCTGAAGCCTTTATCTCTGATAATTCAGCAGCAATTCGTTTGACGAAACTTTCATTCATAGATGGTTTTTTGAGGGTTCAAAGTTAGGAGTTAGGTTGAACATGATAAACGCCTGAATGCAACACGCCGGATGCGATGCACTGATCCCATGTATTTCAATTTAAATCAACTTTAACAGCTCCGCACGCGTTTTCCGTTCGGTTTTAAGCGTTTAGCCGGGGATTCCATGCAACATTATCTGACTTTACTAATCCTTAATTGTAACATCCTGCCTTGTCGTACGTCATAATGGGAGACAGGCAGATAATTCAATTACCAGTAGGTGCTTATGACCGAGAGCGATTATAATGAATGCGTAACAACCAACGCGGACAAAGTCTACCGATTTATATTGAAGAATCTTCGGAACGAAGAGGACGCGAGGGACGTGGTGCAAACTGCATTTGAAAGATTATGGAGAAACCGGAATGAAGTGAATGCAGAAAAAAGCAAGTCGTATCTTTTTACGATCGCCTATCATCATATGATCGATCATTTGCGAAAGGTCAAAAGAATACAACTGAAAGATGAGTTTCATGCTGAAGCACGAATTCAGGACCGCAGGCCCGACAATCTGAAAAAGATTCTCGAAGAGGCCCTGATGAGATTAAATGAAACGCAACGGTCATTAGTGATGTTGAAAGATTATGAAGGATACTCGTATGAAGAGATTGGGGAAATAACCGGTCTTAATCAAAGCCAGGTAAAGGTGTATTTGCATCGTGCGAGATTACAACTTAAAAATTACCTGGTGAGCCTTGAAAATGTTATTTAATTTTTTTCACCATGTGTGAATATGAATTTTGAGACATGGACATAAACAGAAATAATTACGAAGAGTTTTTTGTGATGTATGCAGACAACGAGTTATCTGCTGCCGAAAAACTATTGGTAGCATCTTTTGTGGAAGCCAACCCCGATCTGCGACAGGAGCTTGAACTGTTGATGCAAACAAAATTGGTTGCTGATCCTAATATCGTTTTTCAAAATAAGGATTTGCTGATGAGATCATCTTTGGATACAAGTTCTGTGATCAATCAATCCAATTATGAAGAATTTTTTTTACTGTATCTCGATAATGAATTGAATGAGGAAGATAAGATAGCTGTAGAGAAGTTTGCAGATAAGCATCCACTACTATGGCATGAAATGATGTTATTACAAAAGGCACGCGTCGAACCGGATGATTCAATTGTTTATGCAGGAAAGGAAAAATTATACAAAAAAGAAGACAGAAAAATTGTATTCCTTCCATGGCAAAGAATTGCTGCAGCTGCGGTAATCTTGCTGATAGCAGGAACCATCGTGTTTAAATACATGACTCAAAAAACTGATAACCCGCTTGCAACCGGAAATCAAACAATTAAGGCTGATTCAACAATAGCAAAAAAAGATGATCATCAACCTGTAACTTCTCCTCAGGCTGATACGTTACAAAATAGAAACACGGCAAAAACGCAATCTCATATTGATAACAAGATGACGCAAATGAAAAAAGCAAATCCAGTTACAAAAAATATCGCGGTGAAAAAAATGCCGGTTGAAAATGAAACATTGGAACGGGTAAAAGAAATTTCACCAGTAGTTGCCAAAAATGAAAATATTGATTCGGCCGATCAAATCAATACTGTTAAAATCAACATTCCTACCGATGCCGCTGCAACGCTAACGGATCTGGAAAAACAGACTGATACAAAACAACAAACACAATCAGTCGTCAAGCTCGCCAGTTTTACTGACGTGCCTGAACCAGAAAGCACAAATGTTCTGGCGTTTTCTACCAGGAAAAATAAAATGCGCGGTATCTTCAGAAAAGTTTCCAGGGTTTTCGAAAAAACAACCAATGTCGATGGAGATAAATCCAGCGTTCTTATTGGAAGTTTCCAAATCGCAGTTAAATAATTTTTAATAAAAGCAGAGTATGAAAAAAGAGTTTTTACTAATGGCAGTGCTATGTCTTTACCTTACAGGATTTGCACAAACAGATACCACGGGAAAAAGTAATCCGTCCTCCGATACAATCAAGATTGGAACAATGATCATTATTAAGCAGGGAAATCCTGAAACCGGTGACAGAACAGAAATATATATCCCCAAACACCATCATCATGATTCCTACAGACCTTCTAATGTCAGCACTAATTGGCTAATTGTTGATCTTGGATTTGCAAATTATAACGATAGAACAAATTACAGTTCCGCAGAAGCACAGGCTTTTGCCCCGGGCAGTACGGACGATTGGTTCAGTTTGAAATACGGGAAATCAGTGGATGTAAACATTTGGGCGTTTATGCAACGACTGAATGTGATTAAGCATGTCATCAACCTAAAATATGGATTAGGTATTGAGTTAAACAATTACCGTTATTCAGAAAATGTAAAATATCTCACAAGTCCGACGAAGGTCATTATGACCCATGATTCAGCAGCATACAGCAAGAATAAATTGGCAGCAGACTATGTGACAGTTCCTCTAATGGTCAATTTCAATTTTACACCACATCGCAGACATGAATTTGGATTAAGTGCCGGTGTAAGTGCAGGATATCTTTATTCATCGCGGCAAAAAACAATTAACTCAATCGACGGGAAACAGAAAACACACGATTCTTTTGATCTCAACCCATGGAAAATTTCCTGGATAGCAGAATTGCAATTCGGTCCGGTAAAATTATATGGCTCTTATGCAACACAAAGTATGTTTAAAAAAGGATTGGACCAGGTGCCGTATACTTTCGGCATCAGACTGAGCAACTGGTAAACCTGTTAACTATGAGCTGCTCTCCGGCCGGGTTTGGTTTCGCACACAAAGGCACAAAGAAAAATCAAGGCACAAAGGGATGTTGCTATGCATTTGTCCTTACTACCGTGATTTTTCTTTGTGCCTTTGTGTGAAACCAACTTCTACCAGCTAGAGAGCCATTAACCATTCCAGATTATGGACAAAGTTTCGTTTCTAGAATTTCTTTTTTCTACATATAAATCAATCGTTAAATTTTATTCACAGCGAAAATATTCGGACACTGAAAAACGTTGAATAAAACTAAACTTTGGGTAGTATGCCAAGAAAAAGAAACCTCCTTTTTGCATTTTTGTTGTTATCAATTTTTTCATTCCGCGACACAAATATCAAAAGGGTTGTTCATAAAAATATTTTCAATCCGCATATGGATGGTGAAATCAGCATTGTTGTGGTCAAATCGGATTATGAATTAAAAGTGTATGATAAAGACGGCTGGTATGCTACATACCCGGTAGTGTTCGGCAGTAAATCACTTGATGATAAAATGATGGAAGGTGATCGCAAAACTCCGGAAGGAGTTTATCATATCGCTTCTAAAAGGCCACATGAGAAATGGGATAAAATGATGGTAATCGACTTTCCTACAGCTGCAGACCTGGAAAAATTTAAAGAACGTAAAGCAAAAGGTCTAATCCCCAAAAGCGCAAAGATCGGAAACGGCATCGCCATTCATGGTACGTGGCCCCATGATGATATCGCAGTCGACCTCTATCAAAACTGGACCAACGGATGTATCGCTTTAAAAAATGAAGATGTTGATGAGTTATTTGATATGGCAGCAATTGGCACACAAGTAACGATCAAGAGGTAGATGTGTCAATGTTAAAAACTCTCCCATATAGAACAAGGCTGGTACAATAATCCGCAAATACCCGAGTCAAACTCAAGGATGTCCTATGCTAGTCCTATACTAAAAGCGTTCGGACTTATGGTTGTCTTATGGTCGGACTATAATAACTCAGGTCTTCCTTTATTCTCAAACAACGCGTGGATTCGAGTCCTGTTCCATCGGTAATAATCAATCTTAAGAATTCTTCACATTCGTCACGTTCAACCTACACCCTTCCGTTCTTAATCTCTTCCACGACCGCAGGATCTAACAGTGTGGTTGTATCACCCAGATTACCTGTTTCTCCCTCAGCAATCTTTCGCAGAATCCTGCGCATGATCTTTCCACTGCGTGTTTTGGGAAGTCCATTTACCAATTGAATCTTATCAGGTTTTGCAATGGCTCCAATTACCCGGGCAACAGTTTGCACAATTCCTTGTTTCAATAACTCTTTGTCGGTTGTATTACCATTATAAATTACAAATGCATAAATACCCTGGCCTTTAATATCATGCGGATAACCGACTACCGCACTTTCGACAACATCGGTATGACTATTAATTGCATTCTCAACTTCTGCTGTTCCAATTCGATGACCGCTTACGTTTAACACATCATCCACTCTACCTGTTATGCGATAATTTCCTTTCTCATCACGTAGCGCGCCATCTCCGGTAAAATACAAATTTTTGTACGTTGCAAAATAATTTTGCCTGCAACGCTCATGATCTCCATATGTGGTCCTGATGATCGATGGCCATGGAAACTTTATGCAAAGATTTCCACCTACACTGTTTCCTTTTACTTCCTCTCCTTTTTCATCGACTAAGATCGGCTGCACTCCGGGTAATGGCAAGGTCGCATGTGCAGGTTTGTGAGGAGTTATTCCGGCAATATTTGAAATCAACATTCCACCTGTTTCCGTTTGCCACCAGGTATCAACAATCGGGCATCTCCCTTTCCCGATATTTTCATGATACCAGTGCCATGCTTCTTCATTAATCGGTTCTCCTACCGTACCTAAAACCTTCAATGAACTCAGATCTTTTCCCTTTACGTAGTCAAGACCAAAACCCATCAAACTTCGTATCGCCGTTGGAGCAGTATACAAAATGTTCACCTTGTACTTGTCGACAATATCCCAGAACCGCCCTGCATCTGGCCAGGTAGGAATCCCTTCAAACATCAAAGATGTCGCTCCAGCACTAAGAGGACCATAAACGATATAACTGTGACCGGTGATCCATCCAATATCTGCGGTGCAGAAATAAATATCACCAGGTTTGTATTGAAAAACGTTGACGAAGGTGTAATTAATAAACACCATGTATCCGGCGCATGTATGAACGACACCTTTTGGTTTACCGGTGGAGCCCGATGTATATAAAATAAAAAGCATATCCTCTGCGTCCATTACTTCTGCGGGACAATTAGGATTTCCTTGTTTTTCAACCTTTGCAATTTCTTCGCTCCACCACACATCCCGGCCACTGGTCATACTAACGGGCATATGCGTACGAGAAAGGACGATTACCTTTTTTACAGATGGAGACGAAATCAGTGCGTCATCAATTACTGCTTTTAAAGGAATTACTTTGTTTCCACGAAATCCGCCATCGGCAGTTATTACGACGCTGCATTGCGCGTCTTGTATCCTGTCTGCAATACTCTGTGCAGAGAATCCTCCGAAAACTACTGAATGGATCGCACCAATTCTCGCGCAAGCAAGAACCGCAATTGCTAATTCCGGCACCATTGGCATGTAAATGCAAACCCGGTCACCTTTTTTTACTCCATTATTTTTTAAAACATTGGCGAACTGGCAAACTTTGAAGTGAAGTTCCTTATAGGTCAAAACTACTTTTGGGCTTGAAGGATCATTCGGTTCCCATACAATTGCTGGTTGATCGCCGTTGCTGGCAAGATGCCTGTCGAGACAATTTTCGGTAATATTCAATTTAGCCCCGTCAAACCACTTCACCGAAGGCTCTGAAAAATTCCAGGTTAATACTTTATCCCATTTTTTTCTCCAGGAAAAGTTTTCAGCAATATCGCCCCAAAAAGCCTCGGGATCTTCTACACTTTTTTTGTACGCTTTTTCATAATCTTCAAAAGACTTAATCTGATAGGAATAGCTCATTGCAATCGCAGATTTGGTGTATTGTTTAATTCGGACGGTAAATTTAGAGCATAAAAATTATATATCGTGGATTTGCGGATTTCGTCGGATCACGCGGATTCTTCAGTTGAAAATTGATTTTTGAATATAAATTATTGTAAAATTCTTAGGGAAAATTTAGTGGTCAACGTTCGGTATTCGATTTTCAACTGAGGAATCCGCGTAATCCGCTAAATCCGCAAATCCGCGCTCCCATTTGTTTCTTACTTACTTATTTAATAACTTTCGACAGTTTTATCAAAAAATACAAGGAGGCACGACATGAAATTCGCACTACTCACCGTCACTTACGGAGGATTATTTTATGCAGGGAAAGCCCTGTCCCTTGAACAACAGATTCACAAGGCAAAAGAACTCGGATTTGATGCTTTATCCATCGAAACAAAACGCCCTGTTGCGTCACCGATCGACTTAACCAAAGCAGATCGAAAACGAATCAGGGAGGTTGCCGACGGCGAAGGGATTACACTTTGTGCATTGGAAAGTTTGTCAAATTTCTCCAGTAATTTGATGGAAGAACGCGAAAATAATATTGCGATGATGCAATATGTGCTGGAACTCGCAAGAGACCTGAACATTGATGTGGTAAAAATTTTTGCAGCATGGCCCGGCATTATCGATGATGAAGAAGATTGCGCGATGTATAATCAATTTGATCGCACTCCATATTACAAACGCCTCTTCCCTGCTGATCTTCGTCGGTGGAACCGTGCCGTGAAAGGAATTCAGGAAGTCGCCGAAAGAGCAGCCAACCTGGGCATCACCCTTGCATTGCAGAACCACGCACCAGTAATTCGCCAGGGATATGAAGACGTTCTTTCGATGATGCAGGAAATTGATCGGCCAAATGTTAAACTTTGTCTTGATGTTCCTCTCTTCTATGACAGGCAAAGCGATGAATATGTCCGCGAATCGATTGAACACTGCGGCGCGTCAACGATACTCACACATTATGGTGCCTGGAATTTTTCGCAAAATGCAGATGGCGAAATCGTACAGGATCCTTCACCATCATGCGGAGAAATTATCAATTATAAAGCATTCTTCGGTGGATTGGCAGAAATAGGTTATGATGGGTATCTCGTTTCCGAATATTGCTTACCGTCATATAAGAATCATCAACTCACCGGAACGGACGAAATAGACAGGGCAACCAGGATAACGCTTAAGTACATGAAAGACCTTCTAAAAGAGCGTAAACCCGCGATGCAAAAAAGCCATGCTGCTGTATAACCAGCCGATTGAGAAATATTTTTAGTGAACAATAAATAAATGGCATCACCATTATCGCGAGAAATAACTCCGATGGTCATGCCATTTAATTTTTACCTTCCATCATGAACTGCTCACAACGATTACTGCTGTTATCCGGACTGTTACTTTTTATTATCGGAATATCATCATGCAATGAACCGGCGAAAGAAAAATCAACCACGGAAAATACAGACTCGTTAATAAAGGAAAATAATTGGGCGCTTCTGCCCTTTATCAAAATTGATTCTGTCAATCCAGTCTTACAACCCGGCACGGGAACATTTTTTTGTCCGGTTCAAAAAAGAAAAATATCGTGGGAAGGAAAAGATGTATTCAATCCTGCAATTGTTGTCCGCCACGACACTGTTTATATGTTTTATCGTGCGCAGGATAAAATCGGCAAACCAGACGGCACCTCACGAATAGGGATAGCCGAAACCACAGACGGCATGCGCTTCGTTCGTTCTCCAGAGCCTGTTCTATACCCAGAAAACGATCCTCAAAAAAAATACGAGTGGCAGGGGGGGTGTGAAGATCCACGCATTGTGGAAGACGACAAGGGAACGTGTTATATGACTTATACAGCCTTCGACGGAAAAACGGCGAGATTGATGGTGGCTACTTCAAACAATTTAAGAAAATGGATCAAGTACGGACCTGTGTTTGCAAAGGCCTATAATGGAAAATATATTGATAGATGGTCGAAATCGGGAGCAATCGTTTCAACCTATGATGCTGATGGCAGAATCGTCGCTACAAAAATCAATGGTAAATATTGGATGTATTGGGGAGACCAAAATATTTGGGTTGCGACATCTGACGATTTGATTAACTGGACGCCTGTTGAAATGAACCAAGGAGAAAAACCGCCCATCGAATTAAAAGGTATCGCGCAATCGATGCCCGATTTGAAAATTGTAATTCCAACGAGAAATAAAAAATTTGATTGCGATTTGGTCGAGTCGGGTCCGCCAGCAATGATCACTGAAAAAGGCATAGTGCTTATTTTCAATAGTCGCAATTTCAAAAATATTGGCGACACCACTGTACCGGATGGTGCTTACGCCGCATCACAAGTTCTGCTGGATAAAAATGATCCGACAAAAATTATCGAGCGGCTGGATCATTATTTTTTCATACCGGACAAACCGTACGAAATAACCGGCCAGGTAAATAATGTTTGTTTCCTTGAGGGATTGGCGAGATTGAAGAACAAGTGGTATTTATATTACGGCACTGCCGATTCGAAAATCGCAGTAGCAAGACATGAGTAGATGAATGATGAACGCAACATCATGTATTTTCAATTACGACTTCATAATTTTTGATCATGGCTCATTCTCCCGTAAAAGGAATCCGAAAAGTCATTCTCGCTTCTTCATTAGGCACGCTGATTGAATGGTATGACTTCTACATTTTTGGAAGTCTTGCCACCGTCATTGCAAGCCAATTTTTTCCAAAAACAAATCCAACTGCCGCGTTACTTTCTACCTTGGCAACCTTTGCAGCAGGCTTCATTGTGCGGCCCTTTGGTGCATTGGTGTTCGGACGGCTAGGTGATCTTATCGGACGGAAGTATACATTTTTACTAACGTTGATCATCATGGGCGGATCGACATTTGCGATCGGATTGGTGCCCGGTTATGAAAGTATTGGCTTTGCCGCACCAATAATTGTTTTGCAATTAAGATTGCTTCAAGGACTCGCTCTCGGTGGCGAATATGGCGGAGCAGCAACCTACGTTGCAGAACATTCGCCAATCGATCGAAGGGGATATTATACTTCATGGATTCAAACAACAGCGACATTGGGATTATTTGTTTCGCTGGGAGTTATTTTACTTACACGCCATCTCCTCGATCCCGATCTCAACAAATCGATTGCAAAATTCAACGATTGGGGATGGAGAATTCCTTTTCTTGTCTCCATTGTTTTAGTCATCGTTTCCATTTACATCAGGCTTAGAATGCAGGAGTCCCCGCTTTTTGAAAAATTAAAAAAATCGGGTAAGACATCTGTCAATCCTCTTAAGGAAAGCTTCGCACATAAACTCAATTTGAAAATTGTATTGCTCGCATTATTTGGTGCAACGATGGGGCAGGGAGTTATTTGGTATACCGGACAATTTTATGCGCAGTCGTTTATTGAAAATGTCTGTAAAATTGATTTTGACCAATCGCGAACAATATTGATCTGGGCAATTTTATTTGCAACTCCATTCTTTGTTGTATTTGGACATTGGAGTGATAAGGTTGGCCGAAAATGGATCATGATTGCCGGAATGTTTCTTGCTGTTGTCTCCTATCGTTTTCTATTCAATCAACTACTGAATATTGCAGATCCCAAAAACAAAATTGAATTAACAGAAAAGAAAGAAGTAAATAATTCACTCACGCCAATTGCGAAGACAGGAAATTCGTTACGAACGAGTACAACAAAAACTTTTTTTGACGATGGTATGATTGTGTCGGAAAGCAAAAAGGATACTGCGTATGCTTCACCCCATCGATCAACATTAAAACCAGAAATAAAAGTTTCGAGGCTATTAGGAGGTGGAGGCTATTGGAAAATGGTGTTGATTGTTTTTATAATGATTATTTACGTAACCATGGTGTATGGGCCAATTGCGGCATTTTTGGTTGAAATGTTCCCGACTAAAATCAGGTACACGTCCATGTCTCTTCCATATCATATTGGAAACGGCGTGTTTGGTGGGCTGACACCATTTATCGCGACACTCCTGACAACAATTTACGTAGACAATAAATTGGCTGGACTCGTGTACCCCATTATAGTTGCTACGCTATGCATGATCATCGGTACGATTTATATCAGCAATAAAATCGACAGGGATCTTAGAGACTAACCATAAAAACTTTCTTTATCATGAATGCATTAAAAAGAATTTTAGGACTGATATGGATCATCGCTGGACCACTAGCCGTCTACTATCTCATTAAAACCGGAGCGCAGGAAATTGCAAAGAAGCCAGTAATTGACACAAAAATTCAATGGGGAGTTTTTATTGGAGTGTTTATTCCGATCGCAGTGGGATTTGTGATCTTTGGATATTACTCCTTACGGGGAGAATATGACAATTAAGAGATATGACTTCTTTCAAATGCGCAGAATTTGGTATCACAGGGTAGAATTGGTTTCATAGGGGCGAATTTGGTTTCACACAAAGGCACAAAGAAAAAACAAGGAACGAAGGATGGTACTTAACAATCTATGCATTATCCATCCTTGATTTTTCTTTGTGCCTTTGTGTAAAACCAAATTCTACACCCTTAAGGGGTCTTACCCAAATCTCATTTCCACATTTATCGCATTTATCACATTTCCACGTTAATTTCGCAGCGTAAATTATCCACATGTCCATTGAAGTAAGGAATCTCACTAAAATTTATGGAGAGCAAAAGGCGATAGATTCCATTTCATTTACAGTCAATAAATCGGAGATTGTCGGATTTCTTGGTCCGAATGGTGCAGGTAAATCAACCACGATGAAAATCATCACCGGTTATCTTCGTCAAAACGGTGGAGACGTATTTGTTTGTGGGATCAATGTCAAAGAACGACCGCTGACAACTAAAAGCAAAATCGGGTATCTGCCTGAGGCAAATCCTCTATACTTCGACATGTACGTAAGAGAATATCTTGGGTTCGTTGCGGATGTTCACGCGATTGATAATAAGAAAAAGAAAATTGAAGAAATTATTAATACTGTCGGACTTACTCCTGAAAGTAAAAAAAGAGTGGGCCAGTTATCAAAAGGATATAAACAAAGAGTAGGGTTAGCAGCCTCGTTGATTCACGACCCGGAAGTATTAGTTCTGGATGAACCCACTACGGGATTAGACCCCAACCAAATTGTAGAGATCAGGGAGGTGATAAAAAATCTTGGCGAAAATAAAACGGTACTCTTTTCATCGCACATTCTGCAGGAAGTCGAAGCGATTTGCGATCGTGTTATCATCATCAGCAATGGGAAACTAGTTGCTGATAACACACTGGCGCAACTTCGTCAACAGCAAAAAAGTAACATTATCCAAGTGGCTTTCAGGGAAAATGTCGACGCAGGAATTCTAAAGGGATTAAAAAAAATAATATCTGTTCGCAAGGCTGATGAGCAACACTGGGAAATTGAAACCAATGATATTACAGAAGTAAAAAAACAATTGCTCGAACTCGCTTTGCAGAACAACCTGAACATTGTTTCTTTGCAAAACGAAACCAGTACACTGGAAGACGTATTCAGAAATTTAACTCAGAATCAGAACCAGGATCTATAAATCGAATACGTACCTCGAAAAACGCTGATCATAGATCCTGATTCAAAAACCAAAACAAATATGAGCTACATAGCAGAGATTCATGCAAGACAAATTTTAGACAGCCGCGGAAATCCAACAGTAGAAGTTGATATCGTTACCGAAGAAGGGGCCATGGGCCGGGCAGCGGTACCAAGTGGCGCGAGCACAGGTATTCATGAAGCGGTGGAATTGCGTGATGGCGACAAAAAAATTTACCAGGGGAAAGGCGTATTGAAAGCAGTCAACAATGTAAATAATGCCATTGCAGAAAAAGTTTTAGGATGGGATGTGACGGATCAATCAGGGTTGGATGCTCTATTAATCTCGATCGATGGAACTCCAAATAAATCCAAGCTTGGTGCCAATGCAACACTTGCTGTCAGCATGGCCGTTGCAAAGGCGGCGGCTCAGGAAGCAGGGCTCCCTCTTTTTCGTTATATCGGTGGAACGAACGCGAGAACATTGCCGATTCCCATGATGAATATATTAAATGGCGGTGCGCATGCGGATAACAAAATCGATTTCCAGGAATTCATGATCATGCCCATCGGCGCAAATTCATTCAGTGAAGGATTGCGTTGGGGTGTAGAAATCTTTCATAATCTAAAAACAGTTTTGAAGAAAAAAGGGTTCAGTACAAACGTCGGTGATGAAGGTGGATTTGCTCCGAATATTCAAAGCAATGAAGAAGCTATTGAGACAGTACTCACGGCAATCCAGGCAGCTGGATTTAAAACCGGTTCGCAGATAGTTATAGCTATGGATGCCGCAAACAGCGAACTGTGGGATGCTAAAAAGAAAAAATATGTTTTTCATAAAAGCAGTGGAAAAGAATTGAGCTCTGATCAGCTGGTAAAATATTGGGAAACCTGGGTGAAAAAATATCCGATCGTTTCCATCGAAGATGGTATGGCGGAAGATGATTGGGATGGATGGAAATCGTTGACAGAAACAGTTGGTGATAAAGTGCAGCTCGTAGGTGACGATCTTTTTGTAACCAATGTTGAAAGACTTCAAAAAGGTATTGACAAATCGATCGCGAATGGACTGTTGGTAAAAGTCAACCAGATCGGAACCGTAACAGAAACCATCAACGCTGTTACGCTTGCCCAACATAATAAATACAATACCATTATGAGCCATCGAAGTGGAGAAACAGAAGACACTACGATCGCAGATTTGGCGGTCGCTTTGAATTGCGGACAGATCAAAACAGGCTCTGCAAGCAGAACAGACAGAATCGCTAAATACAACCAGCTAATAAGAATTGAAGAAATTCTCGGCAAAAATGCCATATATCCGAAAGGAAAAATTAAATTTGGTATCGCAGATTAGCGGGTTTTAGACGGATTTCGCGGATAATGAGTCCTTGCAAAAATCAAGACTACATATTATCTTCGGAGATCTTCTTAAGATCCGGCATCCGCGAAATCCTTTAAAGAATAAAAATAGTTTAGTGATCAAGCTTCTGGAGAATATTCCATCCTGGATTAAGAACAAATACCTGCTGACAGCTGCAGGGTTCGCCATCTGGATATTGTTCATCGACGACAGAGATTTTATAACTACCCATTTCAGACATAAAGAAGAACTTAGAAAACTGGAGGAAAGCAAGAAATATTACCAGGGCCAAATTGCTGCCACCAGGGCCGAACTAGAGAAACTAAAATCCAATCCTTCCACAATTGAAAAGTACGCGAGGGAAAAATACTTCATGAAAAAGGATAACGAAGACGTCTTTGTTATCCGAGAAAAATGATCGATTTCTCCCCCGACAAAACCACTGTTGACCCCTTTACACAAGAAGAATACCTGGTATCATTTTATTTTAGAAAATAAACAATAAGAACTTCCAAGTAGCGTTTTTAATACGGACGTTTCATTTTTACTGCTTCGGAAAATTAGGACATTAAATGGTTTCGCCTATGACACTCTTTACACCGGAGGATCTTTTACTGTATTTGTATAAAGAGTCTTCCCCCGACTTAACCGCCGCTATTGAAGCTGCGCTTAAAGAAGACTGGACGCTGCAAGAAAAATTGCAAGCCTTGCAATTAACTGAAAATCAACTCGAAAAAGTAGTAGTAGCCCCTCGCATGGAAGTTATCCTGAAAGTGCTCAATTATGCACGGGAAACAGCCGTTGAGTCCGCTCACTAACCGCTGATTTTCGATTACGCTGCTGATTACCTTAATTTCGTGGTGACTCACATCTCTCATGACGAGGAAACAGCGTTTTCAGTTTGTATTAGACTATTTCCAGCGACATTCACCCGACGCCGAAACGGAATTGATCTACGATAGCCCGTTTCAACTCCTGGTGTCTGTGATTTTATCCGCTCAATGTACAGATAAGCGGGTCAACATGACCACGCCGGCAATTTTTGAAAAATATCCCGACGCGAAGGCTTTATCCAATGCGACTTTTGACGAATTATTCCCATTTATCAAAAGCATATCCTATCCAAACAATAAGACCAAACACCTGATCGGTATGGCAAAGATGCTTATCGATAAGTTCAATGGACAAGTGCCATTAACAGTCGATGAATTAATTCAATTGCCCGGTGTTGGCAGAAAGACGGCTAACGTTATTACTTCCGTAGTCGACCGGCAACCCAATATGGCGGTGGACACACATGTATTTCGAGTTGCCGCGCGGATTGGTCTAACCGTAAAAGCTACTACTCCTCTCGCGACTGAAAAACAACTTGTTCAGCTTATTCCCAAAGAACTTATTCATGTCGCGCATCACTGGCTCATTCTTCATGGCCGTTATGTTTGCGTTGCCCGCAATCCGAAATGTGAGATTTGTGGATTAAAGCCGGCGTGCAAATACTTTCAAACGGTTGTTAGCAAAAAAGTAAGGTAAAAGCCAAACGGTATGAGGTATGTTATACTTTAATTTGCAATCTCACCTCAAACACTTCACCTCGCACCCATAACGGAAGCATGGATTATATTAAGGAGTATAAAAGTTTTGTTAACAGTCACTACTTGAGTGAAGGTATAAGAATTACTATCGGGCTCACTTTGCCGGCTATTCTGCTTAGTTATTTTAATCATCTGTCAGTCGGAATATCCATGTCGCTTGGTGCCAGCTGTGTTATCATTGTAGATAATGCCGGCCCAATTCATCATCGAAGGAACGCGATGATTGTATGCGACTGTATAATTTTTCTCGTCACGCTTATCATTGGTCTAGTTGTCCATCTCCCGATTCTTCTAGGAATCACAATCGGTGCATTATGTTTTATTTTTTCGATGATAGCCGTTTATGGCAGTCGTGCCAGTTCAATAGGATTAGCCGCATTATTGGTAATGGTGTTCAGCATTGGGGGAAGTAGTTTTGGCGGAAACAACACGCTTGTAAATGCGGTAAATATTTTAATAGGTGGAGTATGGTATACATTGTTGAGTTTGGCATTATATAGTTTTCGCCCATACAAACTCGCTCAACAGGCATTGGGAGATTGTATACAATCCACCTCAACCTTTCTGCGAATCAAAGCCTCATTCTACAATAATAAAACCGATTATAACAAAAATTATCACGAGTTACTTGAACAACAGGTATCCGTACACGAAAAACAAAATCTTGTAAGGGAATTATTGTTTAAAAGCACGGACATTATCAAAGACACCACGTTCACCGGAAGAGTATTGGTGATGATATTCCTTGATGTCGTCGATTTGTTTGAACGAGTGTTAAGTACGCAACACGACTACCAGGCATTGCACAAATCGTTCGATAAATCAGATATCCTGGATCGATTTCACACCTTGATTTTGGAAATGGCAGACGAGCTGGATGAAATTGGAATTGCGGTTAAAAGTGGAAAAACTTCAGAAATAAACAGCAGGTTGAGTGAGCACATCAAGCAATTGAAATCTCATTTCGACGAATTCCGTGACAAGGAACGAACTGCAGCAAACGTGGAAAGCTTTATTGATCTCAGGCACGTTCTGGAAGCTATTGAAGATATTGAAGACCGTTTGTATACCCTGCACAGCTATACGACATACGATAAACAACTTGCAAAAAAATCTGTTCCGCTACTTGAATACGAACAGTTCATTTCTCACCAGGATTTCGACATTAAAATACTCAAGGATAACCTTTCCTTCGAATCCAATATTTTCAGGCATGCAGTAAGAGTGTCGCTCGCCACCATCGTTGGCTATTCTATCTCCAAACTATTTCCATTGGGACATAGCTATTGGACGTTGCTTACGATCATCGTAATTCTAAAACCAGCTTACGGACTCACAAAAAAAAGAAACTACGATCGGCTCCTTGGAACGATATCGGGAGCCATTATCGGTTTGACCATTTTATATTTCACGAAAGAAAAAGATGTCATATTCGGTTTCATGATTGCGTTTATGATTGGAGCGTATAGTTTTATGAGAACGCGTTACCTCGTGTTCGTACTGCTGATGACTCCCTATATTTTGCTTCTATTTTACCTGCTAAATCCAAACAGTTTCAAAACGATCATTACTGATCGCATCATCGATACAGCCATCGGGTCTGTCATTGCTTTTCTCGCTAACATATTCGTGCTTCCTGCCTGGGAAGATGAACAATTCGTCGACTATCTTATCGTCATGTTGGAGGAAAACACAACTTATTTTTTGGAAGTAACAGGAAGTTTTGTTGGAGAGCCACACGATCTCACTCAATATAAGCTCGCACGGAAACAAGCATTTGTTGGCCTCGGAAATTTATCAGAAGCATTCAATCGAATGTTGACCGAACCAAAACGGAAACAAAAAAATATTCGCGCAGCCAGCCAGTTTGTAATATTGAATCACATGTTCACGTCTCATATTGCAACGCTAGCCGCATACGTGCAACCATTGGCGGAAAAATACAGATCCGATGAATACGCACCGATCATCAAAAACATAGAAATCCTGATGACTAAGGCAAAGTCGACGTTACAAAAAGAACCAATGCGAGTGCAATCTTTGGTTCAGAAAGAATCGCTTAGAATTCTCAACGATAAATTAAACGTGCTTGTAGGAAAAAGAAAATCAGAACTGGATCAGGGCATCACAGAAAGCGAGACGAAAAATAATTTACGGGAGTTAAAATTCATAGTCGATCAGTTCAATTTTCTGACAAAGATTTCGGGAGATATTGAGAAGCTCAGTCACAGTTTCAGTTAGACTAGACGCAAAAATGCCGAACGCTTAACACAACCTGGATTCAGTCGCATTAAGCGTTCGGTATTTTGCGTTTTGAATTTTCAATTATTCGATCCCAACATCTCCCGCATTTTCATTACGAGTTCTGTTTTTGTAATGGGGATACCCATGATTTTATTGTAGCCTTTAGCGTCAATAAAGTATTGATCACGGATGATTTTAATAAGCTGCCCATTATTTATTTCCGGAATCAGTACCTGTTCATAATTTTTAAGTATTTGTCCAAGGTTTCTTGGGAACGGTCGTACATAACGCAGATGGGCATGCGCAACCGCGTATCCTTCATATTGCATCTCGGCAACCGCGCTTTTTATTGCACCATACGTACTTCCCCAGCCAAGCACGAGCAACTTTCCTTTGGCAGGACCGCTATCAAGTTTTTGTTCGGGGACATATTCTGCGATCTTATCAACTTTTTCCTGGCGCAACCTGACCATCAATTGATGATTTTCCGGATCGTAACTAACGTTACCTGTAATATTTTGTTTTTCTAATCCGCCTATGCGATGTTCAAGTCCTGGCGTTCCCGGAATAGCCCAGGGACGCGTCAGTTTTTCATCACGCAGGTAGGGTAGAAATTGTTTTTCATCATGTCCCAACTCTGTCTTGAATTTTACTTCTATTGGTGGTAGATCTGCTGATGTCGGAAATTTCCATGGTTCTGCGCCATTCGCAATGTATCCATCGCTTAGTAAGATTACAGGAGTCATATGTTGTACTGCGATGCGTACAGCTTCGTACACCACTTCAAAACAATCGCTTGGTGTTGACGCCGAAATGATCGGCATGGGACACTCACCATTGCGGCCGTAGTATGCCTGCAATAAATCACTCTGCTCAGTTTTTGTAGGTAACCCGGTTGATGGACCGCCACGCTGTACATCGATTATTAAAAGTGGAATCTCTAATATAACTGCCAAGCCCATCGCTTCCGCTTTCAATGCCATACCCGGGCCTGAAGTAGTAGTCACGCCCAACGAACCCCCATAACTGGCACCAATAGCCGAAGCAATACCTGCAATTTCATCTTCCGCCTGAAAAGTTTTTACGCCAAAACCTTTATGTCTGCTCAACTCGTGTAATATATCTGAAGCAGGTGTTATTGGGTAGGATCCAAGAAATATTGGTAAACCACTTTTCTGTGATGCCGCAATTAAACCATAAGCGAGCGCCTGGTTGCCCATAATGGATCTGTACACGCCAGGTTCCATCTTGGCTCTTTCAACTTTATAGGTTGTAGTAAATGTTTCTGTCGTATCCCCATAATTGTAACCAGCTTGCAATGCCTTCACGTTGCTCTCAAATATTTCCGGTTTTTTTCCAAATTTCTCTTTGAGGAATTGGATAGTATTGTCCATGTTACGGCCATACATCCAATATAAAAATCCGAGGATGAACATATTCTTCGCGCGATCCTTCTCCTTCATACCCATCGTAAACTCCTTCAAAGCTTCGCGCGTCATTTTCGTTACGTCTATTTTGATCACCTCGTAATTATCAAGACTATTATCTTCAAGCGGATTCACACCGTCGGGATAATTTGCCAATCTCAAATTTTTGCTATCGAAGCCTTCAATGTTTGCAATGATCTTCCCTCCCTTCTTTAACCCTTTTAAATTAGATTTCAGCGCAGCTGCGTTCATGGCGACAAGTATGTCGCACTCGTCGCCTGGAGTAAAAACATTATCGCTGGAGAATCTTAGTTGAAAACCGCTCACACCTGGCAATGTGCCTTGTGGAGCTCGTATTTCGGCAGGGAAATCTGGAAATGTGGCGAGGTCAATTCCTAACAGAGCTGTGTTATTGGTGAACTGGCTTCCTGTCAACTGCATCCCGTCACCGGAGTCACCGGCGAATTTTATAACCACATCCTGAAGCACTTCTTGTTTTCGGTTCATATAGCAAAATTAAAAGGTTAGGGTTGATTTCCGGTCAGAAATGGAGATCGAATGAAAGCCTCGTTGCAAGTTAACACATGTGGCGCGATAATGGTATGAATGCTTAATGGCGCAATCGATTTTATCCGGTAAATTAAAAGATTTTTAAGAATATTCTTCCCTCGAAGGCAAGTTTTTTGGCGCTTTAGCTGCATCAATGCTATTTATCCATCGCCTGGTAAATCGCTTCCATCACATTTCCACGCACACTCATTTCGCCAAGCTTATTACTTCCATTTGGATTTACCCGGTTTGACAAGAAGACAAAAATCAGGTTGTATTTTGGATCCACCCAAACACATGTGCCGGTAAAACCGGTATGTCCAAATGTTTGAGGTGAGGCCGACAAACAAGGGTATGGTTCTTTTCTTGTGTCATTGTCTTTCTCTGGTTTATCAAATCCAATTGCACGTCGGCTAATCTCGCTATGATAGGCCGTAAAAAAAGCAATGGTACCTTCTTTCAGGAATCGGTGGCCATACATCGTACCACCGTTCAGCAACATTTGCTCGAGAATTGCCAAATCGTAGGCATCGCTGAAAAGTCCCGCGTGTCCAGATACACCACCGAACATGGCTGCTCCGGGATCATGTACGTCTCCGCGGATTAATTGGTGCCTGAATATCTGTTCGAATTCTGTGGGCGCAATGTGGTCAACGGGAAATCTATCTCTGGGTTTAAATCCGGTTGTTGACATGCCAAGAGGATCATAGTACGTTTCCCGTACGTATTCATCCAGGGTTTTTCCTGTCAACTGCTCAACAACCTTTCCCATAAAAATAAAATCGTTATCACTATAGATGTATTTTCCGCTCGGACCTACGTCGCTTGTGAGAATACGTTTGTAGATCGTATCCAACCAGTTTCCCCGCATGTACAAGTTTTCGGCTACACGTATCCGATAGAGCGTGTCAGGTTTTCTTGAATAGACCGATGGTATGGGAAAGCCTTCTTTTGTTCTGCTGATTGTTTCGTCGTAAAAAGGTATGAATGCTTTCAGCCCTGCCTGGTGCAACAAGATATCCCAAATTTTCAGCGGAGCCTTGTTCGTTCCTATTGTCCAGGGAAGATAGTCGCCCAACGTTTTTTGCAAATCGAGACGGCCTTCGTCATACAATTTCATAACGGCCATTGTAGTAGCGCAAATTTTTGTAACAGACGCGAGGTCATACAAGGTTTCCGGATAAACCAATTCAGTTTTGTCGGATGAAACATAACCAAACGATTTTTCATATGCTACCTTCCCATTCCTTGCAACCAGCACAACGCATCCGGGAGTAGCCTGTTTTGCAATCGCATCTTTACAAATTGAGTCGATAATTAATAATCTCTCAGCTTTAAAACCAATATCAGCCGGATCACTCATCGGGAGTACTTTGTTCGACACGAGAATTCCATATCCATACTTTAACGAGCTGCACACCGTGACAGGCAATTTTCCTTTTGCCATGAATTTTCCATTCAACCAATCGGCAGCAACCGTTTGTGTCATTTCATTGTCATCGTAAGCGGCAAGTAAGACACGGGCATCGCAGAAATATTTAATGGCATAAGGATTTCCGAAGGCAATCGTCACAGTCTTGTTTTGTTGCTGAAGTTGCTGGATTAACCACAACGCAGCATGACTAATTCCAAAATCATTTGCCGGAAAGCGATTATAAGCATGCAAACCGATTATCACACCATCGTACCGATTTCTCAATAGTTCGAGCAAAGCAGTCGCCTTTGCACTGTCGAGTGAATAATCGAAATAGTACACATTCGCATTGTAATCCTTCCTCATTCTTCTCGCGAATTCGTTGTCGATCGTAAGTCCAACACCGACATATGCAATTTTTTTCTTCACTCCGGCAAACAATGGATAGACGGAGGCATCTTCATTACGGAGAAGTGTAAACGCATTTTCACTGACGCGTTTGTTGATTTCCGCAGCGTCTTTATTTAAATCCAGCAAAAGATGAGCCGTGTCCACCGGCATTCTGTTCGCGAGTCCATACTGATATTTTGCATAAAGTACTTTCCTAATGCGCGGATTCAAATCCTTCCATTTTATTTTTCGTTGTTCGATCGCCTCATTTATTTTTTGGATCGTCATTCCTACGTCTCCTGGTAAACACAACATATCATTGCCGGCGATCAGCGATTGTACCGCTGCGGCCCCATCTGGAAAGTATTTTGTAACTCCTTTCATTTCGAGCGCGTCTGTAAAACTGAGCCCTTTGTACTTAAGTTGTTTGCGTAATAATTTCGTAACCGTATTGTACGAAATGGAGCTGGCTACGTTTGCCCGGTCGTCGATCGCAGGGATATGAAGGTGGCCAATCATCACGCTTCCGACACCTGCCTTAAAAAGTTCTTTAAAAGGATAAAGCTCCAGTGTATCGAGCGCCGATTTGCTTTTATTGATGACAGGAAGATCAACGTGCGAATCCACAGAAACGTCACCGTGTCCGGGAAAATGTTTCGCGCAAGCCATTACACCTGCATCCTGAAGCCCTTTCATGTATTGAATTCCGTATTGTGCTACCTTATATTTATCTTCTCCAAAGGAACGATCATTGATAACCGGGTTATCCGGGTTGTTATTGACATCAACAACCGGCGCATAATTCACCTGGATACCCATTCGTTTGCACTGTTCTCCAACCATCTTTCCATATTGATAGATCAATGCGGGATCCTGTATTGCGCCAAGCATCATTTGTCGCGGGAATGGAATCACGCTATCCATACGCATTCCCAATCCATTTTCCGCATCGATCGAAAAAAGAATTGGCGTCTTTGAAATATTTTGAAAGTAATTAATGAAGTTAGCTTGTGTGACCGGTCCGCCCTGGAACAAACAAATTCCGCCTACGTCATATTTTCTAACTGCCTCTTCGACCTCCTTATCCAAAAAAGTAATTTTTCTTGTAGCCGGATCGATGGAAGAAAGACGAACGATGATCAACTGTGCAAGTTTCTGATTGTAGGATAGCGTTTCAAACACGCTGTCAACCCAACGGTCTGCCGAAAGATTAGATTTGGTTTGGGAATAAGAGCACAACACATAGAAAAGTAGTACGGATAGGGATATTGATTTCTTCATTTTTCGAGACTTAATGCTAAAAATTAATCTTGTAAATTGCAGCTCCAAATTTATACAGAATTGCCAGACATTATTCAATTATTACCTGATAACATTGCCAACCAGATTGCGGCGGGAGAAGTGATTCAACGCCCCGCAAGTGCTGTGAAAGAATTGATGGAAAATGCTATCGATG